>WNGD01003899.1_pt1 | contig 15786 bp, 9 predicted proteins | sample 5400671 | NCBI WGS metagenome assembly WNGD01 (sample SAMN13153369, study PRJNA577476) | soil metagenome | isolation source: 40 cm soil or saprolite under grassland replicate 2 | place: USA:California | collected 2016-06-15 | reverse complement strand
CCGTGGTCAAAACGTTGGAGGCCTTCGACTTTTCCTTCCAGCCGGGCCTCTCGGAACGGCTGATCTGGGAACTGGCGGAGCTCTCCTTTGTTCAGAGCAGCACGAATCTGATTTTTCTGGGGCCGCCGGGCACCGGGAAAACGCACCTGAGTCTGGCGCTTGCGGTAAAAGCTCTGGCAGCAGGGTATTCGGCGTTGTTTACGACGCTTACTCACCTGGCTGAAGCGCTGGAGACGGCCTCCTATCCGGGGTTGGTGCGTCAGCGGCTCCGTCGCTACACGACTCCAAGCGTCTTGATCATTGATGAGGTAGGATACACCAAACTCTCGCCTGTTCAAGCACACCATTTCTTTGAGCTGGTCACAGCTCGCTATGAGCACGGGTCGATTCTGCTGACTTCCAACACCGTCTTTTCTGACTGGGGAAATCTGCTGGGAGATGAAGTGCTGGCAACCGCCTTGCTGGATCGTCTGCTGCACCATGCGGAGGTCATTGCCATTAACGGGAGTAGCTATCGCATGAAAGACCGTCGCCGGGATGCGCCGGGAACAGCGAAAATGGAAGGGGGTCAAAAGTAAGTTGGCGCACCATCCTCGGCGTTGGGACACGTTGGAAGCCGCGCCAGCGCAGGGGGGTCAAAAGTAAGTTGGCGCACCATCCTCGGCGTTGGGGTCATCTCACTCTGACGCACCAGGGCTGCCGCTCAAAGAAGTGAGCCAGCGCACCCTGGGGTGGAGAGGCCCTGCTCTGTGGGCATCAGGAGTGAGCGAGTTGAGGCGGGGGGGGCGGCAGGTCGTACGACCTGGATGCCTGTGGTAGGCTTGGCAGGCGAGACGAGCGCACGCGGGGAACTCTGCGGTGTATCTCTCGTTCGCTCGTCTCGGCGCCAGCCGTTCACCACAGAGCGTCCAGGTGGAGACCACCACAGAGCGTCCAGGTGGAGACGATCTGCCGCAGGGTGGGGTGGTCGCATCGATCGGGTGAGATGCAAGGCAAAGGTGAAAGAGTCCCTTGGAGATTGTCAATGGAGCAACGAAAATGAGAGGGGGTCAATTTTATCTGGGCGCGAGATTACGCGGGCGTTGACATGAAGGTCGAAAAATCGTTCATTGGAGGGATTACATGGACTCTCTCGGTGCCTGGATCGCGTTGAACGGTACACCGTAACGAAACGATGGGTTCTCCCAGAGATTTCCGTTCTGTGTTGGAGAGGAAGGCCCAGGATATGTGTAAAAATCTCTCAGAGAGCACTTTTGTTCCAAAAATGGGCGAGAAATGGCGTCTCAACAGCCTGAGTTGCAGAGCGTCACAGGGAATGCTCCTGTTTTCATGCACGCTCCCAACTGGCTTACGTAAGGTTTCTGGTCCAGGCCGAGCGTGAAACTCCTTGTGAGAGATTTTTACACATATCCTGGGCCTTCCTCTTTGAGAGAAGATAGGTGAAGAAATTATTGCTCACACAAGGAGACCATACAGAGCATATGACACGTTCTTCCGTCACGATCCAGATTACACCAGAATCTAAGCCCGCCATGCCATCCTGGATAGGAGAAGTAGCCGCCATTGCTCAGGTCCTCACTCATACAGCAATGCTGAAAGAGATCCAGGAGCAGGTGCGTTTCGCCCGTGCACGCATGGGCACCTATGAGATGATCGATTTTGTCGTCGTGCTGATTGGCTATGCTCTCTCTGGCGAACCGACACTGCTATCCTTCTACGAACGGCTCGCTTCATTCGCCGAGCCGTTCATGGCCCTCTTTGGGCGAAACCAGTTGCCCCATCGCTCGACCCTTTCCCGCTTTCTTGCTGCTCTCGATCAGCCCACCGTGGAAGCACTCCGCAAGCTCTTTCAAGAAGATCTGGTTGCCCGCAAGCCGTTTGGCTCTCCAGGCGGAATGGTGGATCGAACAGGACAACAATGGTGGGTGGTGGATGTGGATGGAACCAGGGCTACTGCTCGCCAACGTGCATTGCCGCAGACGGAGTCGCTACCCACTCCTCATCGTCGCTTCGATCAGGTGTGTGCCCCAGGGTATCAAGGACGCAAGCGGGGAGAAATCGTCCGTACCAGAACTGTTGTGCTTCAGGCGCATACGCATCAATTTCTCGGCACGTTTGGTGGGCCTGGCAACGGAGATTATCGTGGTGAGTTGCGACAGGCGATAGCGGTGATCAAGAACTACGCGACAAAACTTGGGCTTTCCACCGCATCAGTGCTGCTTCGTCTGGACGGCCTCTATGGCGACGCTGCGCCGCTCATCGATGTTCTCACGGCTGGTCTTGGCGTGATCGTCAGAAGTCGTGCTTACCACCTGCTCGATCTGGAAGTGGTCCAGCGAGTGCTAACGCGCGTTCCAGATCAAGTGAGTAAGCATCCAGAAAGTGGGATGACGCGTATGCTCTACGATTGTCCAGCCGTCCCTTTGACGTCAACTGGACCCGAGGTTCGCCTGGTGGTGACCACTCATGACGCTCCATCCTCTTCTTCCACAGTTGGCGTCGAGCGGGATGGCACGGTCTACGAGTTGTTTGTCAGCACCCTTCCCTCTCCAGCATTTATGGCCTCAGATGTCCTGGATCTGTATCTGCATCGCGGCTCGTTTGAGACGGTGCTTGCTGATGAAGACGACGAGCAAGATTCGGATCGATGGTACTCTCATACCTCCTGTGGCCAGGAGTTTGCCCAGATCCTCGCCCAATGGGTCTGGAACCTCCGGTTGGAGCTGGGGCAACAGCTCACTTCAACAGAACTGCGCACGACCGAGTTTGCTCCCGCATGTGAGGCCGAAGCTCCCTCGACCAACGAACCTGAACCAGCGGAAGCACTCATGCCTGCGGTTACCTATGGTCCTCCTCAATGGGCACGGGTTTCCTTTACCCACGGCTTTCCTGGCTCCGCGTTTACTCCGCAACCGGATGGGACCCTGCACTGTCCAGCTAACCACCCGCTCTATCCCCAGGAGCGGCGTCCCGAGCGTGATGGCTCCCTGCGGGTTCTGTATGCCGCACGCATCGGTCATTGTCGCGCCTGCCCCTTGCGTGCGCAGTGTCAAGAAAGCGCTGAGAGCCGCAAGCCGCGGCGAGTGAGCATCGTGCTTTGGCCGCTCGATCCCTCTTCCCTTTCTGTCTCCCCTCCGCCTGAAGCGGTGTCCCACCCGTCGCCTCTTGCGCCAGTGCTGTGGAAAGACTGGCCACGCTGTAGCATCCGGCACGCCTGGCTCAAAGTAGTCCGAAGCCAAACCGTCCAGGTAGCAAACGCTCTCTCTCCCGATGCTTCGCCTGCCCTGACGCAGATCGCGCCAACCTTGACCAGAGCGAAACGCGCACATTGGCGTCTGTCCTGGCAGGAGCGGTTCGCTCGAAATGCTCGTCCATCCAACGCTCCCAGGCTCGTCGTCACGCTCCACGGGTTGCCAGCCACCTTTGCTCGCGCTTTTGGCTTTGATCTGCTCGCCACTGCTTAACCGCTTTAACCACTCGTCGCAGACGTTGTTTCTTTCCTCGGCACTGCCTGATCTGCTCGCCCTTCTGAATCAATGGGCAGCAATCGCTGGCGCTTTCCTCGGCTTTTTGACCATACAGCATCGCTGGAGGGCTGTTTCTTTTCGCTTTACTTGAGCTTGTCTCGTTGCATAACTCGTGGGATCAGGCGTTACAAGACAAGCAACTGCTCCCCAAAGAGCATTTGACCGACACGAACTATGCCGAGTCAAAACAATTCGTCGCAAGCCAGTTGGATTATGGAATTGATTTAATCGCTCCAACTAGAGCGGATAACAAGTGGCAAGGGCAGGCAAAGCAAGGCTTTGATGCGAGTAGCTTCCAGCTTGATTGGCAAGCACAAAAGGCCACCTGTCCGACTGGACATGAAAGCTCGAGTTGGACGCCCGCTCTTGACCGACGCGACAATGAGGTGATCAAGATCAAGTTTTCGAGTGATCGACTGCCAAGCATGCTCTTGCCGTTCTCAATGTACTCAAACAGACCGACGAACCATTACGGTAAGGAAAGAGGAACATCATCTGGCCTTACAGAAGGCCAGAGCACGTCAACAAACGCCAGAGTTTCGGAAGCTCTATCACAAACGAGCGGGGATTGAAGCTACCATGTCACAGGGGGTGCGAGCATTTGGCATGCGCCGAAGGCGATATGAGGGTCTGGCCAAGACTCATCTCCAACATCTGGCATGCGCGACAGCAATCAACATGGTGCGTGTCTTAGCCTGGTTGGAAGAACCTACCGTTGCCAAGACACGAATTTCTCACTTTGCTGCTTTGGCTGCTTGAGGGGGAGAGGTTCGCCAACAGAGGTTCGCCAACAGTATCAAGATGAGGGAGAACCACAAATTATGAGTAAGTCGAAGTGCTCTCTCATCATCGTGAGTTTCTCACACATTGAAGACAGGGCGTGCAGATACTTTTCTCATCACAGCGTTGCCATTACCCAACGAAAGTCAATCCACACCTTCTGTGCTTTCACTTTCGCAGGATTGTTATGCGACAGCGTAAGTTGCTGCAAGGGCCTGGAGGATATGTCCAGCTACGTATGATATATTGACGGAGATCAGTGTTGTCCCTTTCAAGGAGGTCCTACAGAACCTGAAGGTTGTGCATTTATGAGGTATCTTCACAAAAGAAACGACAGTCCTATCAAACACGTCATTATCGCTATTGGGAGAACAGACGGGTGTGGCAACAACAAGGATACCAACAACAAAGACCTCATCAAAAACATGGTCTGCGATTTTTCTGGGTTCTACTGATCATTATCGCATCCTTAGCCTGTATCTACTTCTACATTATTCCATGGCTCGCCTCGCCTGGCGGGGGAAGTGGGGGAGGTACCAATACAGGAAGGTGGTCAGAAGCACGACAACGACAAACTGCCTTTGATCTCGCACAGTCGGTGCAAAACTACCGAAATCGGATTCATGAGCGCCGCAGGATTAACTATGGCGACGCCTTTATGGAGGCAGGGGTAGCAAGTCCATTCCGTCCTCCGAATCCGTTTGATGGGATGGACTCTCCGAGCGGTGCCAAAAATGATACGCACAGCGAGACGAAACTGAAAGGATGGGCGCTTGCAACAATCCGAAGAAACCTTCAGAGCCTTCCTGCCGGGTCAACTATCAATGTGCTCATCTTCACCCAAGTGAAGGTCTGTCCCGATTGCCGAAGAGATATCCAGGCGTGGACAAAACAACTTCAACAGGCTGCTCCCCCCGGCGTGACGGTCTACGTGTATATCTGGCAACAGACAGATTTTGATATTGATCACCCAGATCAGACGCCAGTCACCTCACCTGGTGGTGTCGAACTTGCCGTTTCTGGCTCTGCTCCGTAGAATGTGATAAGAAATAAAGTAAAGGAGGACGTGATGGACACCTGGCCAGAGTATGTCGAGCGGGCGTTTCGTACTTTCTACTATGGAGGACAATACGAACAGTCTCTCGAAACGTTTGTGCGCCGTTGGGGAGGGAGCGATATACAGACCTTCGCTCAAGTTCTCTCTGTGGGAACACAAGAAGAGAAGGTGTTGGCGCTCTTCGCCATTGGATATAGTGGAACGCCACAAGCTCAGGATATCTTACGTCCATTTCTCCAAAGTACCCAGCCAATGGAACGGTGGGCAAGCGCATTATGTTTAGGAGAACTAAAGGACGAGCAAGCGATCCCGGTGCTCGTTGATCTCTTAGACGAATTCGTACCTCCCAGAATGCATCCATTAGAACGAGATGGTGGATTGTATCAGTTCTGGCGCATCAAGGCAGTCTCATTGCTTGGCGCATGGGAGAGAGAGGATCTTGCTCCTCTACTACGCGCTGCCCTAGAGGAAAGCTGGAAGCTTGAACAGGCCGACGCGATTGATCGTAAGCAGGTGTGGCATCCATACCAAGATGAATTAGCCTATGCACTTGGGCATCTCGGTGCGTTTGGAACATTCACAGGCCTCGCCCTTCCCACCCCTCGCCTTCACCTGTGGATGGTCACATTAGCCTGTGGTTCGCTGCAAGCTCGTACCCGCTATGGAGACCTCCTCACCCAGATACAGATCAATGCTGCCCTCCAGGAAGAGGTGATACACGTGTTGGAGCACCGCTTTGGTTTGTCAGGAGAAGAACGCAAACAGTGTATTGAACAATATGCAGATGACTATTTCGCACGGATGAAATGGACGTGATCATCATCCTTGACTGAATGGCACGAGAACATTCCTTCTCCATAAGCGGTTTGAGCATTGTTTCATTGTAGAGAGGGGATCCCACATTCCGCAGAAGGGTTGACGGAAAAAAGGAATTAAAGAAAGGTAGGGGAAAAGCTGAAAGGGAAAAAGAACGTTGCCGGATGGAGAGTACCAGACAGAACGGCTGGATCACTTAGGAATAGTAGCAGGAGTGTGACGGGAAGCAGGGATAGCAGCATGGCTCGACGAGCAAGCAGGCGAAAGTCGGCGGTGGTGGCGATGATTTTGAATGGACTCGGCTTCGCCAACCGCCAACTCTATCTAGTGCCCCAATTTTTTGCGAACAAGCCTGTCGAGCATTTGTTGGGAGAAGGCATAAGAGCCGATATGCTCAATGACGATTGTTTGGGAAGGACGCTGGATTGGCTCTACGAGCATGATCTGACGACCTTGTTTGCGGGATTAGCGTAAACACAAGTGTACTCGTAATCACTCCAGAGCAAAATGGCTAGGGAAAATGGGTATGTTTCTGATAAAAAACAGCTTGATCAATCAATCAAAACGTGAAAAGTGAAACTACCATTCTACAACGAAGCGTAACAGATGAAAAAAACGTTCGTCAATTATTCCTAGATGCAAAACATTACCTGTTTCCCTTGCTCTCTTTTCCCCTCATACTTATCCATCTACTAAAAATATTTCTGAATACTCAGTTGCTATGGCTTGGGGAGCATATCGCTGGCCATGCAATCGCATATTTAATACACGAAGGCGCATACCAGCGGATGCCCTAGAAAGATGGGGAAACTGTTCTTGGGGAACGACCATACGGATCTCAACATTTCGCCATTTCATTTTTATTTTCCAGTGAGCCTCCTTCTGTTCAATGCTCAACAACGTTCCTTCAAAACCGTGCGTGGCGCGTTCTAATGCCTGAGAGTGAACAGGCTCACGTGCCTGCCATCTCCAGAAAGGTTTGCACCAGGGGCGAAATTCACAGATAGAACATACATCGCCAGGGGAGGCGAGTTGCTCAGCGCTCAATCCATCTTGCATTTTCTGGGCTATCTGGCGAGCCTCCTCTCCAATTCGCTGACACGTGTCAGCATCGATGCTGACCGTATGCACTGTTCTAGTAAAGGGATAGACAACCAGGGCTTCCACGGGCCACTCACCAAAAGTCTCGTACCAGAGCAATACATAGAGTTGTAATTGTCGCTCATATCGCTCGGGAACATCAGACCGTAATGCTGATTTATAATCCAGCAAACGGATACCTCCGCCAAGAAGTCTTTCGGCATAGTCTATTCTTCCAGTCAAGAGACCATCTAGAGACTGTACCGGGATTTCCACCAATACTGATGCCGTTCCGATGCTGTTGGTAGGGAAATTTTCGTTCAAAAAAGGAATTTCCTCATTTTGGGTTTTTTGAACCAATTTTCCCTCTGAAAGGGCATCTGTTAATCGCAAGGACTCTGCCGTAATCGCCTCTAAAGCTCGTTGAATTCGTTCATCCGCTCGCGGGAGCGTTTGCTCGCGGGGACGCAAGCTTTTCTGGTGGTCTTGTTTGGCCAGTTCTACACGAAATCGATCTGTGGATTCTTTGAGTATGTCACTACGAAGAGAAGATTCAATAGGATGTTCCGTCAGCGATTGGAGGGTCCTATGGAATGCAATGCCAATACGTGCGGCATATGCAGTACGACGCTCATATCCTTTTGAAAATTCAAAACACACACGTAGTGAACAGGAGCGCATCACTTCTATTGCGGTTGGGCCAAAAGGGGGTTCTGGTCGGCCCCGAGGTGGCCACTCATTTCTTTCATTCACCGTATAGTGAAAGGCTTCATCTGGTGTGTTTTTCATACTATCATCCCGTGAGATTATTCATGACCCAAAACGGACGGCGCTCCAAATCAAATGTTGTATGAACGGCACAACGTAGTCCATGAACGCTGTAGAAAGCGTGGCATTCATCACTTGTAGGGCGTCCTTGAAGTGGATGGATCACCCACACTCCTATCTGCTCCTCTTCAGGATCACGAAGAACAAGCGGGAAATATTGTCCATCAAGGGTTATTTCTGGCATCACTTGCCATCCGGTTTCTACATATTCTTTCAGAGCGACGATACCTCGCTTGACCTGGTTGGTATTCATCGATGGAAATTGATTGGAGAGGATGAAGCGGAGTAATGCCGTGCCTAATTCCCGATCAAGGAGGTGATGGAATGCCTGGTTGCGATAATCAAACAGGCAATGATAACAGGCACCTTGGCAATCCGGGTTTGGGCAGAATTCCCCGAATTCCAACGCCTTGCGTAAAATCTGCTCCAGGTTCTGCTCAATAGCTCGTGCATAGCCAGCGCCGCCTGGAACATCATCATAGAGAAACACTTCGCCATGCAGGCGATGACCGCGCTTTACTGCCCGTACCCCCACCTTGAGTTCAGTCTGATCTATTTGTAATATGATTGAGGCTGCGTTTGCGATCAACTTTCCGAAGGAATGCCAGATCGCTTTGCCAGAAGGTTGTTGAAATGGTGCATCGAGTGTCTCTGGTAGATCAACCCCAAGCAGAATCACCTCGGAGAAAAATTGATGACCAAGAACGACCTGATTCTGAAATTTGGTGGTGTTCGGACACTGCTCACCAGCTCGTGGGCCTGCATTTCTTCCATGAAGGGGAGGAACATCCGCTGGGTACGTGTGAATTCCTAGATTATCTGGATCAAGTGCGCGTCCACAATCAGGGCAGATGATAAATCCAGGAAAATCTGGGTTAGGACCTTTATTACAGGTAAACAAAGCTCCCTGGCGAACATGGACGTAGAGATTTGGTGCAAAAGAGAGTTGGGGCCTCCCCGTTTTGAACGACGTCTGTCCCACTTGAAGGCGTGCTGATTGAACGAATCCACTCCGCTCGCGCCCACCTCGCTGATATCGTACACGTCCAGCATTGGGTTCAGCACAATCAACAGTGAAACCCGGGGGGCGCAGATAGGGAAGAGGAGTGATGAGAAAGCTGCTACACTCTTCACATTGATCGGGGGGATCCTCATTGGAACGGACAAGCGCTATTGATTGACACTCCGAGCATTCTATGAGGGTGTCCTTGGAACTATAATTTGGCTTCTGATTAAATGGGTCATAAACCCCCACGCTGCGATAAATATACGTATTCGGGAATTCACCTTTCATCACTTCAGCACCTGGAGCATACTCCCCCAGAGCAATGTTGAGATCTCGCTGCATTGCATCCCCTTCTCGAAATCCTGGATCGTCATCACCATATGCTCGATCACCTGGAATGAAGAGCTTCACGACGTCAACAGGAAAGGCATATTTTGGAAGCAGTCCAGCATTAACTAAAATGCTCAGCACACTCTCCTTTACATCACTTTTATGGACAACTTCCTGAACCTCATCAACAAGTTCACGAAGCCATGTTTCCAATCTGGGAGCAAATACCGGGCCTGCTATGCGCTTACATCGTTCAAGAAGCGCTGATTGATTTTTTGACAGAAAGCCCCTCATTTGGCTTGCACCTTGTCTGTTAATAAAATCTGCAACCGTTCCCCAGGCTTCAAAAAGTGTCGTCGATGACGATCCTAACTGAGATAGCGGTCGTTTCTCGGACAATACCAGGAAGAATCGCTGCAAGAGCAATGAGCGGATATGACGCCGGGTGAAGACGTCATTTGTCAGATAGAGTGCAGGAACACCGGGAGGATGACTGACAATTTCAGGCGGATGAGCGAAATAATATTGGTCATGGCTCCGAAATTGGGCAAAAGAAAGGACCGTCGCCAGGGCACTCCCACGTCGCCCAGCGCGACCTGCACGTTGTTGGTAATTGGCAACAGTCGGGGGAATATTGCGCATGCCCACACTGAGCAAACTGCCGATATCAATTCCCATTTCCATCGTCGTTGTCACCGAAAGAATATCAACGCGGAAATCGTCAGGGTTTTGATGATCCTGAAACAGATCCTGAAACCAGCGTTCCTCGTTCCGTGCCTCCTTACCAGGGATCTGGGCAGTATGTTCTACTGCTCTCAGGGGATAGGGATCGTCAAATAGTGAGCCGGGGAGCGCATGCAAGGCAGATCGACGATAAAAGCTTTGAATCGAAGAGGCCGGAATCGGTTTGGTCATCTGTCCGCAACGCAGGCAGACGTTGAAGAGTGCCTCGCTGACAATGTAAGCGCAGGCGCTACAGCACTGGACAGAGGAATGAACAGGAGAGAGATGGAACATATCAATCCGAATCCCAAAAGGTACATGGTCTTTGTATCGTTTTCCTGCTGGGGAAAGGATATGAAAACGGACCAAGGCATCCCAGAGCGGCTTGCGTAGATTTTGTACCCACTCATCAGCTGCTCCCTGATCTGATAATCTCCCCAATACCACAAGTGCTTGAGATACTGCGATAACATATCTTCCCAGTTTCCGCTTTGGACCGAGGTTGTATGGTATAATCTGACGCCCCTGATCTGGAATGGCGCTATATCCCCATAGCATGACATTGCGCTCGAAATGTTGTACCTCTTCTGGCCAGGCCCACGGTTCAAGTGGCTGAGGAGGGAGGAGAATACTTTCAGTCGCAAGAATACGAACCACCGCCTGAAGAAACAGCAGCGTTTCTGGTTCTGAGAGATGTGGAAAACTCCCCGTTTGTTCGGGGAATGTAACGCGCCAGGAGGCCAGTCCTAACGGTTCTAACGCGAACTCTCTTTTTTGCGAGAGTTCACGGCGCAAACCCACATGAAATGCATCCTCTGCTAATTTATAAACGATAGGATCACTTTTTGCCATTTTACTAAAATAATCATGCCTCTTTCCATTCGTAGGATTAATGCTTCGTTGAAATTGAGAGGCAAGGACAAGCGCACGTATCTCCTCAAAAGAAAGGGGCATAGGATTGGCTTGTACCCCACTTCCTTGACACACAGAACACACAACATGGTTTATGGATGCTTCCATGCCAATGATATACGTTTCAGTCTGTTCAACCTGACCTTCTCCGCGACATTCAGGACAGACCACCAAGGCACGATAGACGAGTTGACGAAACACGTCATTATGGTGATCATCGCGAATATCAGCTGCTAATTGGGCTGCGTTTTGCCGTGAATCACTAAAGAGGAGTGCTTTTCGTCCGTAATTGGGAGAAGTACCTTGGGTTGCTCTCGGTTGAACGCGAAATCCATCTTCAGCTACAATCGAAAAGGTGCGGGGACCTTTTGTTCGTAGCGGTTCGATAATTTCGCGCCCACCCCCACCTTCTGGCATCGTGCGATAATTACGACAGCGTGGACATTGATCTGGGAAATTACGAGTTTGGGCATTCTCGTCTTGGTCTGGTATCGCAGCGTATGCCAGACGAGCATAGACATCTTGCGCTGGGACAGGCAGTGTTGTCCGCGTGGAGCGATATTCAACTGACGCGTGAACATCAGGTGCTTCAACTCCGAAAATTTCAAACTGAGCAAAGTCTGTACGGGAACCACTTCCATCATCACTCCATGGCCAAAGGCTTCCTCTTATCTCATCTGGTATGCCGCCCACATATAACAAGCCACATTCACGACAGGAAAATAATTCTAGCACACGAGCACCACAAGCGCACCAGGGGCGAGGATCCATATAGAGCTTTCCAACAGGACGTGACAGTATCCCCGGAGGTAAAGGAGGGACCTCTGGGCAGGCAGGATCTATACAAGCCCAAATCCCATAGACGCCTCGGAAAAAGCCATGCATGCGAACAGAGATGAGCGGTGGTGTATCTGGCAGGGCCGATGCGCGTGCGAAACTTCCTGCCGATAAAATTCCAGCAATGGCTTGTTCACGTTCTTCAGGCGTACCGAGTCCAGACCAACACTCTTCGGCCAGCACATCCAGAAGCGTTGCTTTTCGTGCAGTACGTTGTCGCACCCAATGTATATCATGTTGCTGTTCTAGCAAAGAATAGAGTGCGACCTGTGAGGGTTGATGCTGACCAATTGGTGGTTGACCAAGATCAGTTGCTAATTGCTCAATAGCAGGAGATGGATTGTCTAATGAAAACGTCTGATGAAAATGCCGAAAGGCTGCAAAAGAGCGGGCAGATAGGTGACGATTTGGAATGGCATGCGCAGCAGCACCAACATGAATCAAGGTAAAATTGCTTTGAGGCTCGCCAAAAAGATCCGCAACAAATTGAATAAGTTGGTCGTCTGCCCCAGGCGGCACGGATGCGGTAGTGGCAATCGCACGGAATTGAGGAGAACCTGAGAGAAGCCCTAGCCTCTCTTTGAGACGCCTGACAAGGTACGCGACTTCCGTCCCTTTTGCGCCTGTATAGGTGTGTGCCTCATCCAATACTAAGGTCAAACGTGCACTGGGATCACTGGCTAACCACCGACGTGTACGTTCAAACATACCTGCCTCAATGGGCCGTACCAGCATATATTCAAGCATAGAATAGTTGGTAACAAGAATATCCGGAGGGGCCGCTTGCATATCCCACCGACAGAGCATCTCAGGACTTCCAGGCCGAGGCCAATTCCCAGTCTCCCGCAGATCTTCCCGCAATTGTTCCCAGTCGCTGTTCACTTTTTTGAGATATTGCGCAAAATCATCGCGTTTCCCTGATTTCATCCAATGCCCCGTTGGCAGTGAAAGACCGGTATACATCCCAAAGTGAATCACATTGCCATTCCACTGCTCCCTTTGCCATTGCGGGGAGGCACCACGCGCAAGAATACGACGCAGGCGAGACAACTGATCATTGACCAGCGCATTCATCGGATACAGAATGATTCCTCGCATTGCTGCCGGTCGCTGTTCGTGTCGTCGGCTATGGAGCCAGATCTTATTCCGATGATCAAATTGTCCAGGACGCTCCTGAACTTGTACTGTCTCCCACGATGAAGCCTCTTGCAAAAGATCGTTTAAGATGGGAAGCATGAAACTCTCTGTTTTCCCTGAGCCTGTTCCAGTTGCGACGAGCAGATGAGGACGATCACCAGTTGAAGCAAGTAAGCCTTCTTCCTGATGGGTATACAGAGGAAAGCGATCAACCGGTACTCCATGCTGCATGAGGGCTGCGAGTCCTGAAGATACCTGATTGGGATACAGCTTTTCAAGCTCTGCCAACTTATGCGCCGGAGGGAAAGCAGGAGTTGATTCAATAAAGGGAGCCTGAGCGACGATACCTCGTTGACGTAGGATATCCCCACGCTCAGCATAGACAGCGGGATGAGCGATCTTATACGCTGTCTCCAAATATCCAATCATTGATTCTTTAATATGTTCAAATGCTTCACCCGGTGTTAAACGCATATGCAATCCATCTCTTATCCCGCCCTGTTTGCTTTGTGCCTGAACTATTACGGATGAGTTTTGCCGATTAATTGTTCCCAAATAATTTCTCGGGTCCACTGTTGATATTCTGGTCGAGTCTGCGCACGCGGAAGGAGCCACCGGTTCACCGCAGATGCCCCAATCATTGCCGCAGAAGGACGCTGTATTGGTTCCATCTCTTCTTTCCCACAGAGCCCCTCTCGCCAGTTTGAAACCAGCGGAATCCCATAGACTTCCCGGCTGATACCGTGCCGGAGAAGGTGGGGATCAAGTCCGACACTCCGCACAGCTTCCCTTGCAACACGTAAACGCCAATTCGGACCTTCTCCAAAACTGTGTCCGGATGCATAGGAGTGTCCTTCTCGTTGAAGCAGTTCACGCATAAGCAGGAAAAGTGGTTGTGGAATATGAAAGTGTCCCCAGCCTGTTGTTTGTCCAATGCGCTGAAACTCAACAATGCTAGGAAGTTTCAAGCGATTGTACAACGATGAACGACCAAGTGCTGACGTCACAGTAAGAAGGGAAAGTTGCGCATGTTTGTGCTGCTGACTGATGATGCCACTACTATGGTAGTATTTTTCGGCAAAAACGTCACACACCTCTTGAGAGGTCATGAGTGCTGCCGTGATTTTTCCACCCAGGAGAGACGCATAGGGGGGAACGGCACCAACAATGTGGGCATCCATGACATGGACAAGCCGTTGCCTTCGATCATCGACATTCCATCCAATCCAGGTATCGCGTGCCCGCAAATTAAATACCGGGTCGGTTAACGCAAATAGACCAATAAGCTTTTCGTTCGATCGATCTCGAACAAGAAAGCGCATACGGCGGCCAAATCCACGAGATACTGGCACTGACCATAACAGAGTAGCCAGTCGAAATAAAGCGGCATCTTCTGTGCCAGAATGAACAAGTGAGAGATAGGGATCAACTGCTTCAGGGACAATGTCGCGACCCTCGGCAAAATGGCAGAGAAGTGAGTCTCCACGGCGCTGAAGAAATTGCTGTTCGCTTTCTCTAAATTCCGTTCGTTGAGCCGCATGACGAGAACGAACCAAATCTTTGGTATATGTTTGCTCAGGCGCAGAGGCAAGAGGGTCAAGACCAATAAGAGCCAGATGCGTGAGAAGCTCAATGCGAATCCGCTCTCGCAACTCCTCTAGACTACACGACTCGAAAAAGCTGCGCTCTCTTAACGGAACCTCTTCAAGGTGCCTCTTCTTTAACGGTAATCCCATAGAATAACAACTCCAATCTTTGCATCAGTTGCCTGACTCCTCATTTTAGCAGCTCTTTACATGGCTTGTCCATAAATTGGTGAAAATAACAGATTTCTTCATACATTCAGACTAAACTGCTCTGTTTGAGCGTGATGTGTTCTGGATTAACCGCTTGGATGAGCCACTCAAGGAACTCCAACGTGTCAGTAGAGAGAGTGCATTGCTTCTACTCTCTGGCATGTGATACCTACCCTCTCCGTTGATCAACAGGAAGTGGAGGCGCAGATCAAGAAACAAGCGAGCTTCATTGTCGCCACCAACGAGCTCGATGAGCAGAAGCTCTCAAACGTCCAGATGTATCCCACGTACAAAGAGCAAGGTATTAACGCCGACGTAATTCTGCGTCGATATAGGCTTGGAGGAGAGCATGAGAAAAGCGTGATCACAACCATCCTTTTTGTTCAGCCAGACGCGCCGCCCCCATCCGATTGCGTGCCCCCAATTTTTGCATCGCTGCGGAAAGATGGTTGCGTACCGTCCCTTCGGACAGAGAAAGGCGTGCGGCGATCTCCGCATTCTCTCTGCCAGGGACCGCTGCGGCGAGTACCTCCCGCTCTCGATGGGTCAGGGGGTTGTTTCCCTCGGAGAGTGCCAGCAAGGCTAGTTCGGGATCAACGACTCGCTCCCCTTGCATCACACGCCGTAGTGCGCAAGCGAGTTCCGAGGCTGGGGCATCTTTGAGTAGAAAGCCGACGGCTCCACTCTCCATCGCCCGACGCAAATAGCCGCTGCGTCCAAATGTCGTTAGCATCACGACACGACACGATGGCAACGCTGCGCGCAGCGCGTGGGAGGCCTCGAGTCCGCTTCCACCGGGCATTTCAATATCCAGCAGCGCTACTTCCGGTCGAGAGGCAAGAGCTGCTTCGACGACGGTATCGCCTCGCGCCACTTCCGCGACGACCTCGATATCGGCTTCTCGACCGAGTAACGCCGCAAGCGCACCACGCACCATCGCCTGGTCTTCTGCCAGGA
>WNGD01015991.1_pt1 | contig 15787 bp, 9 predicted proteins | sample 5400671 | NCBI WGS metagenome assembly WNGD01 (sample SAMN13153369, study PRJNA577476) | soil metagenome | isolation source: 40 cm soil or saprolite under grassland replicate 2 | place: USA:California | collected 2016-06-15 | reverse complement strand
TTCGCCATGGCCGGTTGTCGACACGGCGCCCGTTGCGTTGTCGGCGTAGAGGCCGGCGCCGATGAGCGGCGAGTCGCCGACTCGACCGCTCGGCTTGAAGGGCGCGCCGCCGGTGGACGTCGCGGCAGCGACGTTGCCCCGGAAGTCGAGCGCGACTGCTCCCACGGTGTCACCTCCACCTCGCGCACCGAACATCGTCACCGCCCAGTCCGGGTCCGGTTGGCTGCGGCGCTCCTCCCAGCGGCGGCGCTCGCGATCGGAGATGAGCTCGGCCGAATCGCAGCGCTCGACGCCCGTACGCTCGGCGAACCGGGCGGCGCCGTGACCGACGACAACCGCGAACTCGCTCTCGAGCACGCGCCGTGCGAGCGTCACGGGGTGGGGGACGCCCTGGACCGCTGCCACGGATCCGACTGCCAGGTCGGTGCCGTCCATGATGCCGGCATCAAGTTCAACCGTTCCATCCTCGTTCAGGCTCGATCCGCGGCCTGCGCCAAAGATCCCGGAATCCTCCATTAGCCGGAGGGCCCCTTCCACGGCGTCGAGCGCGCTCCCGCCCGCCGCGAGCACGGTCCAGCCCGCTTCCATCGCTTCGTGGCAGCCGTCGCGATGGGCGTCCCGTTCCTCCCGCGGAATGTCGAATGCCCCGCCGTGGACGACGATCACAGATGAGGAGCGGCTCACCCGCCGAGGTCCGTGGTCACCCCACCCTCGTGGACGATCCGGTCAGCGCGCCGCTAGACCTCCGCATCAAGGTCGCTTCGCCTGCAGGACCTGGCCCGCCGGGACGTTTACGTACTCCGACGTCTCGCCATTCGCCCAGGCGACCTTGACAGTGGCCGCGCTTGCCCCACCCAGACCGAAGTAGGCCTCCCTCGGCGGGCCCGCGAGGTAACTGCCCCCCGCCAGGATGATCTGGGTCTGGCTTCGACCACCCGCGGTCACGGTGATGCGCGCGTTGATACCGGCATCTGCCGGGCCGGTCGCAGCGACCGTCAGCCAGTTCCGGCCGCTGATGAGATTCTCGAGGAGAATCGGCGGGCCGGCTACCTGGCTGATCAGCAGGTCGGGCGACCCGTCCCGATTGAAGTCGAAAACGACGAGTGCGCGCTGGTCGCCCGGAACCTGGCACCCCGGCGCATCGGATCGCTTGAATGTCAGGCCGGAACCATCGTTGAGAAAGAGGCTGGACGTCGCGTTCTCAAGGTGGACGCTTCCGTTGCCCACGAATTCGCGCATGCCCTGGACGGCGTAGATGTCTGGCGCGCCGTCGCCGTTCATGTCGACAAACTGCGTGCCCCAGCCCCACGCCGTGTCGACGATGCCGTGTGACGCGGCTTCGTCCGTGAAGTGAAGGGTTCCGCCGGCGTCCTGGCTGCTCATCATGAACGTGTTTCCCTGGTTGGTCCCGAACGTGCCGCCCGGATCCGTGATGTTCGTCACATACAAGTCGAGGCGACCACCGGAGCCTACGGTCGTGGCCACGCCCATGCTGTTGCCCGCGCGGGTCAGGCCGACGGCCGTGGTGTCGTCGCGGAACTGACCGCCACCCATGTTTCGATAGAACCGGTCGGTGCGGTGATCGTTCGCCTGGTAGATGTCCGGCAACCCGTCGCCCGTGAAGTCGGCAAACACCGCCGTAAAGCTGTCGGCGTGGTACTCGCTGATGCCGAGGGACTCGGTGACGTCCTTGAAGTGATAGTCGCCGAGGTTTTCGTACAGGCGGTTGTGGCCGGGAAACGCCCCTTGGATCCTCATGAGGCCTGGATCTCCGGCCAGCTCCTGGGTCCAATAGCTCAGCCAGATGCTGGCTCGGCCACTGCCGTCGTAATCGGCGAACGTCATGCCGCCCACGATGTAGCCGGTCGGATCGAAGCCTGAACCGGCGGTGACGTCGGTGAAGGTGCCGTCGCCGTTGTTGCGAAAGATCTGGGAAGGGCCGGCCGGACCGCCGGGCATGTAGTCCGCGGCGATAACGAGATCGGGCCGGCCCGAGCCGGTCAGGTCGACGAACTGGGCGACCCGGGCGTTGGAGGTCACTGCACCCAAGCCAGCCGCATTCGTGACGTCGCTGAAATGCCGGCCGTTGCCCACGCCCGGATCGTTCCGGTACAGCTTGGTGTGCCGTCCGGCCTGGCCGAGCAGCACGACATCGAGGTAGCCGTCGCCGTTGTAGTCGCCGACTGCGGCACCATTGCCCATGTCGCGCTGCATCATCGCGCCCATCGCGTCGAGGGCCGGGAAGACAGGTCCGTACTCGCCCGAGAAATTGAGACCGGACGTCGCGGCGACATCTGCGCAGCCAAGGTTGGGGCCTCGTGTCGGGGGCGGCTTCGCGGTGACGGCGACGGCAGCGACGAGGCCCGCCGCCAGGACGGCCGACGTCGGCAGCAGCACGCGTGGCCTCAGGACTCGTCGCGCGGCGAGCCGGGCGACGGGCGCGATCTCGTGGTGGAGGCCGAGCTTGACGAAGGCGATCGCCACGAGTGACGTGATGATCAGGTTGAACGTGAAGTGGAGCCAGATGAGGTTGATGAAGTGGCCCAGGATGCCCGGCGCAGGGTCGATCCCGGTGGAGATGTGTTGGGCGATCTTCACGATGTGCTCGATCTCGTGGTAGGTCTGGAATGCCAGGCTCGCGCCGAGCCAGCACCAGCCTGCCCGCGGTCGTGGGCGTCGCTCCAGGACGAGCACCACGGCGCCCAGGATGAGGAACAGGTACAGGTCCGTGTTGTAGAAGAAATGCACCCATTCCAGGTCAAAGATCGAGCCCAGGATGCCGTGGGCCGGCAGGATATGGAAGACGAATGCCTGGAGCACCTGAACCACATGCTCCAGCATGTGGAACGACTGTACGGCGAGAGTGACAGCGAAAACGTACGCCGCGGGTCCGACACCGAACGTATCGACGCGGACCGTGACCGAGCGACCGTGCGTCGGGTCCCCGACCCTTGCCACCATGGAGCATCGCCCTCCGCCGCAGGCTCTCATGGAGCCAGACCGCCGCGTCAGGATACCCCGCGGTCAAATCGCCTCGCGGGTGCCCCATGAGGCCACTACCCCATCTGGCGAGCGGCCGTGCCCGTCTGGCCGAACGCCACGAGACAGGGCACAGGAGGCCTTGCAGCGAGAGGCATGCCTCTGGACTGCGCGTGATCGGTTTGACACGTCCTACCGGCCCGATGATGATTGCCGACGACCCCATTCGGAGGAGGCAGCGGATCCTTCATGGCCGCAGGGGCCGCGACGATCGGTCGAGGTGCGGGCCGAATCTCCCGGCGACTTGACCGGCTCAGCGAACGCAAGTTCGCGCTGCTCGTTTCGATCCCCGGCCTGCTCCTCCTGGCGGCCATCGTCGCGCCGCCGATCCTGAGCGTCTTCGGCCTCAGCCTGTTCCGGATCGAGCTCGCCAAGGACGAGTTCGTGCGCTTCGTCGGCCTGAACAACTACCTGACGAGGCTGCCCCACGACCAGGAGATCCTCGACGCCATCCCCCGGACGGTGGTCCTTGCCGCACTGACCACGGCCGTCACCCTGCCCCTGGCCTTGGTCACCGCCCTGGTCCTCAATCGCGGGTTCCGCGGATCGAGCATCTTCTTCATGGCGGTACTCCTCCCGTGGGCCATCGCCTCGGTCGTGGCCGGCATCTTCTGGCGCATCATTTTCGATACGCATTTCGGGATCGCGAACGGGATCCTGATCGGCTTCGGCCTGATCCAGGACCCTGTCAACTGGCTCCAGAACACGGGCCAGGCCGTGACGATCGCGATCATCGCTCAGGCATGGCGGGGCGTCCCGCTCCTGGCGGTGCTGCTACTGGCGGCGCTGAAGACCATCCCGGGCACCTTGTATCGGGCGGCAAAGATGGACGGCGCGACGTCCTGGGAATCGTTCCGGTTCATCACGCTGCCCGCGATCCGGCCCACCCTGATCATCGTCGGCATTCTCCAGGTGATCATTGGCCTGCAGGTCTTCGACCTGTTGTACACGCTCACCAACGGCGGGCCGGGACGGTCGACCTACGTCCTGATTTACGCGATCTTCGAGCTTGCGTTCCAGAACTTGAGCTTCGGCTACGCCTCCACGGTGACAGTGGTCCTGTTTGGCCTCATCGTGCTGTTCAGCCTCCTCTTCCTGCTGGTCCAGGTCCGGCGGCGCCGCGACCGCGCTCCGGCAATCGATGAGGACTCCGAGTTGGCGGCGTCAGCCATGCAAACCTCCCTGCGGCTGACCGGCGTCCCGAGGGCACTCGCCGAGCCGCGATCGCGCTCAGAGGCTGATGAGCGGCCGCGACGGTCGCTCATCAGGGTTTCACCGCGCGCGGGTCGGGTGTTGTTCGGGGTCGGCGCCGGACTGCTGCTGTTCTATTTTGTCGCGCCGATCATCTGGATCATCGTGACGAGCCTGCAGACCGACGAGGCCCTGTCGCATATGCCGCCGCACCTGTCGGTCACCAGCCTGTGGCTGGACGGTTACACCCGCATCATTCAGGACGTTCACTGGCAAGGCTCCCTCGTGGTAAGCCTTCTGAACGCCGTACTGACAACCCTGTTCGTCATCGTGCTGGCGTCTCCAGCTGCGTACGCGCTGGCGCGGTTCCAGCTGCCAGGCAAGCGCATCGTCCTGTCGATCCTCATCTTCATGCAGATGGTCCCGGCGATCGTCATGGCGATCCCGGTGTTGAAGATCTTCCAGATCCTCGGCCTTACGGACACGGTCGCCGCGCTCGTCATCGTTAACGTCGCGACGTTATTCCGGGTCACCGTTCCTGCGGCCCGGCCGGGCATCGCCGCCGCAGCCATCCTGATCCTCATCGGCACGTGGAACGAGTTCCTGTTCGCGGTGATCCTCGGCAACCGCAATGCCGTCACGATCACGCGACTGGTCACGGTCATCACGAGCTTCCCGTTCCGGCTCAACGAATCACCGCCGCCGGACCTCCTGGCCGCCGGGGGGATCGTTGCGGTTATTCCGTGCCTGGTCCTCGTCTTGCTGTTCCATCGCCGCATCATCACCGGCCTCACCGAGGGGCTGGTCAAGGGGTAGACACGAGCCGCGGGCGTCGCGCGGTGGCCGTCATCGCCCGGGCCCCAAGGCCCACGACCTGGCGTCCGGTGGACGAGATTGGTGCGTGACCGCGATCGAGGTTGATCGAGATCGAACCGCACGTCGCGCCCGGGAGGTTCGCTTGTTTGCCACGTTTGCCGGCGGTTACTCACGAAAACCCCTCCCCGCCCAGCCCGATCTCCTGGGCGACGCCGAACGGAGACTCCTCGAAGGCGACCTCGACGCGGACGGATTTCGCGCCGTCGCGGACGAGTTCGTTCGCGAGATCCTGGGCGAGATGGCCGTCGTGGAGTTGGGGATCGTGGGTGAAGGTGGCGTGCGAGCGCACGATCGAATCATTCCCTGGATCCGCGGCCTCGAGGGTCTCGCGGCGGGCGACCACACGACCTTGCCCGACGGGGAGCCTGCTACCCGTCCCATCGCCCAGGATACGGTCCTGTGGACGCGTCCCGTCACAGTCCGCGACTGGCAATTCGCCGCCGGCCAGACAGATCTCCCCGTCAAGCAGACCATGGTCGGCCCGTACAGCCTTGCGGCACTCGCCGAAACCGACCCGAAAGGTCGTGCCGACCTCGCCGTGCAGCTGGGCGAAGCGCTCAACCTGGAGATCCTGGCCCTGGCGGCGGCCGGGTGCCCAATGGTCGAAATCGACGAACCGATCACCCTGCAAATCGGCGAGGACATCGCCGAGTTCCGGGCGTTCCGCGCCGCGAATGAACGGCTGTTCGCGGGACTCGAAAGCGACGATGGGCCGCATCTTTCGCTCGGCCTGTGGGGGGGCCAGATCGATCCGGCCGGTTACGAAGACTTGATCGCGCTGCCCTACCGGAGCTACCTGGTGGATGTGCTCGCAGGGCCGTCCGCCTGGCGGTTCCTGGACGCGGTTCCACCCGCCCGCGGAATCATCGTCGGGAGCGCAGACGCCAGGACCGAAAGGTTGGATGAAACGGAGGTCCACGTCTGGGCAATGGCCTGGGCGGCCCAGGAAGGGCGCGGTTCCGACCGTGTCGGCTGCGCCCCGAACGGCAGCCTGGGCCTGATCGGCCGGCACTTCGCGCATCGCAAGTGCCTGCGGCTGGGAGAAGCCGTCAGGATCGGGTCGATGGGGCCCCTGCAGGAGGTGGCCGAAGCCCTCGACGAGAATCCGTCCGAGAGCAAGTTGCCGGAGCTACGGGCGATGGCCAGGGCCGTCGAATCGGCACGCGGATCATGAGCCGTGACACGCGAAACACCTCTCTCGAGCCGTGTCATACTACGGGCCGCTCGGGGCGGCTTGGACCGGCCCGACGCTCGAGGAGTGGGGTGCCATGGCGGATGTAATTCGTTCGTCTGAGGCCGACTTGGGCCAGTCGCTGCTCGAGCGCACGCTGACCCGGCGTGAGGTCCTTCGGGGAACCTTGCTCGCGGGCGGCGCCGCGTTCCTCGCGGCCTGTGGGACCTCGACAGCGTCGCCGAGTTCGTCGCCATCGTCGGCCGCTTCGGCCGCTGCGTCGGCGTCGGCAGCGCCCGCAAGCCCCTCGCCCGTCCCATCCGAGAGCTGGGCCGGCGTCACCCTCCAGAACTTCACCGGCGGCTACATGATCCCGTGGCTCGACGCAGGGACGGCCGCGTGGAAGACGGCGACCGGTGGCGACGCGAAGGAGAACAACGTCGACTTCGCCCAGAAACAGATCAAGCAGGCCGGCATCATCGCGACCCAGGATTCCTCCTGGGACATGATGTACACAACCGCTGCTTACGGCTACATCCCGAAGTTCGGCGCGCGCCTCCTGCTGCCGGTGACGGAGGACGTGTTCGGCGATCTCAGCGACTTCTTCGACAACTCCAAGAAGGATCTCACCACCCCCGACGGCATGCTGCGCGCGTTGCCCCTGTACGACAGCCCGGCAGTGTGGGGCTGGAACAAGAGCCTGTTCCAGAAGATAGGCGAGGATCCGGAGAATCCACCGGACAACTATCCGGCGCTCTTCAAGCTCGCTCCGAAGTTCAAGGCCGCGGGCATCATCCCGTGCGTCCAGCCGTGGCTGGCGACCCAGGCGATCCTGTTCGCGCAGCTGTACTTCACGTACATCTGGAATTCCACGGGCCAGCCGATGTTCAACCCCGACTTCACCCAGGTCGGGTTCGACAACGACATGGGCAAGCAGGTCTTCTCTTTGATCGAAGAGGGATTCAAGAGCGGGTTCTGGGATCCCAAGTACATGAACATCACGAACGAGCACGACGCGTACAAGCTTTTCGGTCAAGGCAACGTCGCGACGATCCGGGAGAGCGAGAGCCCGGTGCTGACAGGCGACATGGCCCAATTCTCGGCGAAGCACGGCGTCCGCCAGATGCCGGGTTACGCTTCAGGCAGCACCGGCTCCACGGGCGGTCCCGACGGCCTCGGCGTCAGCAAGTTCTCCAAGAATGCCAACGCCTGCTGGAGTTGGGCGAAGGCCACGTTCAGCAAGGAGATCGGCAAGGCGGCAGCGACTACGGTGAAGGACAGCACGGGCGCGCTGGTGCTCTATCCGGTCGCGCGCACGTCCCTCTCGACTGACCCCGACGTCATCAAGGCGCAGCCGCTGCAGCCGGTCTATACGCTGCAGAACAAGGGCCAGACCAACCCATGGTCGACCCCGTACGACACCACCCCGGTGTTCAACGAGGTCATCGCCAAGATGATCGACGGGACGTATGCGGCGGACAAGGCCCACGCCGCTGCGGTCAAGGGCTGCCAGGACATCATCATCAAGTACCTGAGCTCGTAGCGCTCCGGTTCATCGCGCATTGGAACGGCGCTCACGGCGACGTGGGCGCCGTCTTCTATGCCCGGGTGTGCCGGTCAGTGGGTCAGCAGGGTGTCCCACAGCTGGAGCCCTGAGCACTGCCACTGGACGGTCGCCTGGCATAACCTTGACGCGGCATCGGGCCGGTCGTAGATTGTCGACAATCTACCCCACCCGGGGTGGGTGGCGACGCTGCCGGCGCCGCCGTTCGCCATGTGCGCCAGCCCGTCGTTGGAGAGAGCGACGATAATCAGCAGCGCCTCGCTCCGCCTCGACCGTCTTGGGCGCCACTTCGGGAAGGTCCGCGCCGTCGACGAGCTTACCCTGGAGATCCCGGCTGGCTCGTTCGTGACCCTGCTCGGGCCCTCCGGGTGCGGCAAGAGCACGACGCTCAACCTGATCGCCGGTCTGGATCAGCCGGATACGGGCAGCGTGCATCTCGGGGAGCAGGTCATCACCGGCGTCCCGCCAAACGAGCGACGGATGGCGATGGTCTTCCAGAATTACGCCCTCTACCCGCACATGACGGCGTTCGACAACATCGCCTTCAGCCTCAAGCTCCAGCGCCGCTCCAGGCAGGAGATCGAGCAGCGCGTCAAAGTCGTCGCCGAGATGCTCGACATCGCGCACCTGCTCCGCCGGAAGCCGAGTCAGCTCTCGGGCGGCCAGCAGCAGAGGGTGGCGCTCGGTCGAGCCCTCGTAAAGCAGCCGTTGGTGTTCCTGCTCGACGAGCCGTTCAGCAACCTCGACGCCGCGCTGCGCAGCCGGATGCGGACGGAGGTGAAGCACCTCCACCTGCAACTCGGAACGACCAGCGTGTTCGTCACCCACGACCAGGAGGAGGCGATGACGCTGTCCGACGCCATCGCCGTCATGAGCGAGGGCAAGCTCGTCCAGTACGGGAGCCAGGCCGAGGTCTACGGCCGGCCACGCAACATGTACGTCGCCACCTTCGTTGGCAAGCCGAAAATGAGCCTGGTGCGCGGCCGACTCGAGGCCGACGCCGACGCCGTCCACTTCGTCTCGGACGACGGCACGATCCGTGTCCGGGTCGGACGGCCTGGTGAGCTCCGCTTGGCCGAGACCGATCGCACGCAGGTCGCCCTCGGCGTCCGTGCTGAGGACGTCCGCATCTCGCCGAACGGCGCGACCGGCTCGGGCCGCAGCTTCACGGCGACTGTCGGGCTCAAGGAACCGATCGGCTCCGACACGTTCGTCGAACTGGTCGCCGGCGAGGCGACCATCGTCGCGCGGGCCGCCCCCGACTTCGGGGTCGAGATCGGCCAGCCGGTCACCGGCGAGATCGTTGCCGGGCGGACACATCTCTTCGCACTCGAGACCGGCGAGCGGATCAACGCGTGAGCCGGGGCTCTCGCATCGAACGGCATTCCATTTTGTCGCCGCGCGGCCCGTCGATCTGGACCTACCGAAGGCGGGAGTGCGTCCTCGTCAAGCTCACGGACTCGGACGGAATCACAGGCTGGGGTGAGACCTACCTCGAACCGGGCGTTATTGCCGCGATTGCAGGTGCGGCGGAAACGGTGGTCGCTCGAGACCCACTCGCGGCCAATTCGATCTGGCGTGACGTGGCCGCGGCTTCGGGCAGCAATCTCGCGACGAGCGCGATGTCGATCGCGCTGGATGATCTGCGGGCGCGGCAGCTCGGGATGCCGCTGGCGGGGCTGTACGGCGGGCCGGTCCGCAATCGCGTTCGAGCTTACGCCTCGAGTGCCGGATACGAGGTCGAGGGCGAGGGCGCCGGCGAGCGCGAGGTCGACCCGACGCTGACCTGGCAGCGCGACCTGCCATCGCTGGCCGCCGAGGGCTTTAGGGCCATCAAGCTGCGCGTCGGTCGCCACCCGATCAGACACGAGCTTGCCGCCATCGAGACAGCCATGTCGCGGCTACCGCCCGGCATCGAGCTGATGGCCGACGGGAACGCTGCCTACACGCTCCCGCAGGCAATAGAAATGGGTCATGGGCTGGAACGCCTCGGCTTCGTCTGGTTCGAGGAGCCAGCGCCTCAAGACGGCTACGCGGGCTACGAGCGCATCCACGATGCGCTCGACATTGCCCTGGCCGGCGGGGAGGGCATCGCCGATCGGAGGGAAGCCCAGGCCTGTTTCGAACGTGGGATCTTCGACATCGTCCAGCCGGACGTGTCGATCTGCGGCGGCGTTGGAGAGGCCCAGCTCATCGCCGATCTCGCTCAGCTCCGCGGTGTCGGGTGCGTCCCCCACATGTGGGGCGGTGCGATCATGCTCGCAGCGACCCTCCAGGTGCTTGCGCTGCTGCCCGACCCGACGAGGTCCCTCTCGACGTTCGCCCCGCTGCTCGAATACGACACCACCGAGAACCCGTTCAGGACCGACCTGTTGACCCGGCCGCTATCGATGGTCGAAGGCTGGTTCGAGATCCCGAGCGGGCCAGGATTGGGTGTGGAGCCGGACGAACAGCAGATCCGTCAGCGGGCGGTAGATAGCGGCTTGGTTTCGAGCTCGGCACACCCCGTCGCGGTCACGGCCTGATACGGGTCGAGGTGATGCCTCTGGCGGCTGCCCGAGCGGCGTCCGGCGCACGCGGCCACCCGCAAGTCGGGATCGCCTCGGCGGGCCTGGCCGGCATCCTCCGGAATCGAGCTCGGCGGTCATGAAGCGCGTCCTCGCGGCGGGCGGGCGGGCGGTGGTACGCGACGTGCCGGAGCCCGAGCTGCGCGCCGGTGACGTCCTCGTCCAGACCCATTTCTCGGCCATCAGCGCCGGAACGGAACGGTACTTCATCGAAGGCTCCGGCGACCCCACATTCACCGCGAGCGAGTATCCGGGCGACCCTCCGCACTGGCCCAAGATCCGAAACGCTGGCGTTCGACGGGGACCCCTGCCGCGGCCTGTCCTGCCGGGTCACTTCTCGATTGGCTACAGTCTCGCCGGGCGCGTGCTGGCAGTAGGCGCCGACGTGCTCGACCTGTCGCCGGGCGACGCCGTGGCGTGCTCCGGCAGTCAGTGTGCTCATCACGCCGAGCGAGTCGCGGTCCCGCGCAACCTGACAGTCCGGGTTCCAGATCAGGTCCCCCTGCGGGACGCCGCCTTCGTGACGCTTGGGGCGATCGGAATGGCCTCCGTGCGCGAGACCCGCTGCCAGTTCGGCGAGACCGTCGTGATCTATGGCCTTGGCCTCCTCGGGCTGCTTGCCGGGCAGATCGCAGGGGCCGCGGGCCTCCGGGTCATTGGCTTCGATCTCGATGGGCGACGGTTGCAACTTGCGCGGGAGCTCGGAATCCCTGATGTCCACGATCCTCGCCGCAATAACCCGCTGGAAATCGTCCGGGGGGCCACCGACGGGTTCGGAGCCGATTCGGTGATCCTCGCGGTCCAGACTGAATCGGAAGAACCCCTCAACCTTTCGTTCGATCTCTGCCGGCAGAGGGGAAATGTCGTCGCACTGGGTCAGTTCGGCTGGCAGATCGACCGCCAGCGCATGTTCGAGAACGAGGTGACTATCCGGCCGGTCCGTGCCTACGGGCCGGGCCGCTATGACCCGGTGTACGAGGAAGGCAACAGTGACTACCCCATCGGCTGGGTGCGCTGGACCGAGAACCGCAACCAGGCCGCGTTCCTGCGCTTGCTCGATGAAGGCAAGGTGAAGGTGGCGCCACTTTCGCCGGTGACGGTCCCGTTCGATCGGGCCCCCGAGGCCTACGACCTGCTGCAGGCAGAGGATCGACCACCGACCGTCGTTCTGGCGTACGACGCCTCTTGACTGGAACGCGATCGATGCAGGAGCGAGGTCGGGTCGTCGGAGCCGACGACTGGTACCGGATTCGTTGGGTCGGAGACCCCGACCTGTCGCCCGATGGACGACGTATAGCCTTCGAGGTCTCGTACCTCGACCCTGAGGCCGATCGAATGGCCTACGAGGTCCACTGGCGGGAGATCGACGGAAGCCGGGGGGGCTGTCTTACCTCGATGGGCGTCGCCGATCGAGCACCTCGATGGGCGCCTGACGGACGGCGGCTCGCTGTCGTCTCGACCCGTGGCGATCAGACGACGAGCAGAGTCCTCGATGTGGATGCTGGCGCTGCTCGCGCTCCCGCGAGGGTTACGGGCGTCGTTCGCTCTGTCGAGTGGGCGCCCGACGGAGAGCGCCTGGTTGCCGTCGTCCTGCAGCCCGATTCGCCACCCGGCAACGATCGACCGTACGAGATTCAATCGATGGGCTACCGCGTCGACGCCGTCGGAGTTCGGCCAAGACCCGCCGGGACGCGCGTCTGGGTTCAGCCGTTGCGAGGCGGGCCCGCGACGTGCCTGACGCAGGAGCCCTGGGAGGAGTGGGCCGCCACGTGGTCGCCGCGCGGCGACTTCATCGCCTTCCTGTCGAGCCACCGACAGGACCGGGAATGGAGCACTCGAACTGGCCTGTGGATCGTTCGCCCCGATGGCTCGGGCCGGCGGCGACTCGTTACGGAGGCCGGACCGATCCGAGCACTCGCGTGGTCGCCGGACGGCTCCGAGATCGCCTTCCTTGGCCATCGCCATGCCGACGCGCAGGGCGAGAACGTCGAGCTTTGGGTGGTGAATGCTCGCGGTGGCCCTGCCGAACGCATCAGCGACATCGACAGAAGCCTGGGGCTGGTTGTTCGTGGCGAGGACGAGCGCGGTTTCGGCACGCCCGATCTCGCCTGGTCGGCCGATGGGCGCTCCATCCTTGTCGCCTACGCCGACGGAGGCGTCAGCGGCGTGGACGCATTCGGGCGCGATGGTGGCCGGCGACGCGTAGTTGACGGGCAACGGGCATGCCTCGCATTCGCCGTCGCCCGAGCCGCCGACGTCGTTGCATTCGTCGCCTCCACGCCGCTCGATCCCGGCGAGGTGGCGGTCGTTCGCGGCGACGGGATGGACGAACGCGCGCTGAGCCGCGTCAACCAGAGCTGGATGCGTGACTTGGACCTCAGCCTCCCACGATCGATCCGGCACCAGTCCCCCGACGGATTTGAAGTGTCGGGCTGGCTCACGCTGCCACCCGGGCCCCCCGGGGCCGATGGGCCCGTGCCCCTCATCGTGGAGGTGCATGGCGGGCCTCACTACCCGGTTGGAGAACGCTTCGCCTTGGAGGTGCAGCGCGTCGCGGCCCGGGGCTACGCGGTGTTGACCGGCAATCCCCGCGGCAGCCAGGGCTACGGCGCCGCATTCGCGACCTCCATTCGCGGCGACTGGGGCGGCGGCGACTACCGTGACCTCATGGGCCTCGTCGAGTCGGCAATCGCCACCGCCAGCGTCGATCCGAGCCGACTGGCGATCATGGGCGAGAGCTACGGCGGCTACATGACGAACTGGGCCGTTGCCCACACGAACCGCTTTCGGGTCGCCGTGACCGAGAACAGCCTCAGCGACCTCGTAGCCGCGTACGCTGGCCCGAGCGGGCCGGCCTTCTGGCGCTCGGAGCTCGGCGGGACGCCCTGGAACCGTCCGCAGGCCTACCTCACGCGGTCACCCATCCGGTATGTCGATCGCATCCGAACGCCTCTCCTCATCCTGCACGCCGAGCTTGATCAGAACTGCCCAACCAGCCAGAGCGATGAACTGTTCGGCGCCCTTCGAAGCCTTGGTCGGGACGTTCGCCACGTGCGCATCCCGGGCGAAGGCCACCTGGTGAATCTCTTCGGCCGCCCCAGCCGGCGCGCCGCCCGCAGGTCGATCATCGACACGTGGCTGGATCGCCACCTGGCCGCCGACCGGAGCGACCAGGCTTCCGGCTTTGGCTAGCCAGCCATGGGGGTGTGGCCAGCAAAGGATTGTCTACACTCCGCTGAAGGGTGCCAGGAGTATCCAGTCGCGCTCGCAGTTGAGCGTTCTGGGGAGGAAATTGTGACCGCTCGGGTCATGTCGTCGTGAGCGACCGGCTGCTGGATAGGATCCCGCTCGACAGCTTCGGCGACGTCGCCCGGCTCGTCCTCGAAACCCCGGTCTACGAATGGATCCGATCGGGAGCCGGAGACGAACAATCGGCGATTGACAACGTTGCTGCCTTCCGCCGGTGGCGCATGAGGCCGCACGTGCTGGAAGACGTTTCTACTGTATCCACTGCGGTCACCCTGCTCGGTACTCCGCTCGAGGTCCCGCTGCTGGTTGCTCCGTTGGCCCTCCAGCGGGTGGTGGACGAAGAAGGTGAGATTGCAACGGCGCGTGCGGTCGCCGAAGTGGGAGCGGCCTTGATCGTCGCCGTGAATGCGACGACCTCGGTCGAGGAGATTCGCAGCGCCGCGCCGGACGCGACACTGTGGTTCCAGCTCTACAACTGGGATAATCGCGACGCCCTGGCCCGGGTCGTGGAGCGGGCGGAAGCGGCAGGATGCCGCGCGATCGTGCCCCTCGTGAACACGCCGATCGGGGTCGCTCACACGCCGCCTCGGGCGGGTTTCCGGCTTCCTGCGGGCCTCAGCTTCGGCCACTTCGAGGAGTCGCCAGGCCTCGATGCGGGCAACACATGGTCCTATCTCGAGTGGCTGGCGGCCAGGACCACGCTACCGATCGTTCCAAAGGGCATCCTCCACCCCGACGATGCCAGAAGAGCGGTCAACAGTGGGGCGCGCGGCATCATCGTTTCAAACCATGGCGGCCGTCAGCTCCACCGGGCGGTCGCGACGATCGATGCCCTGCCGGAGATCGTGGCCGCGGTCGGTGAGTCGGCTGAGATCTATCTCGATGGCGGGATCCGAAGCGGCTCGGACGCCCTGACCGCGCTTGCACTGGGGGCACGCGCGGTCACGGTGGGTCGCCCGGTGATGTGGGGCCTGGCGCTCGGCGGGACGGCAGGCGTCCGGCGGGTCCTCCGCTCGATCGCCGCAGAGCTGGCCGAGGATGCGGCACTCTGTGGGGTGGCGGCCACCAGCGCGACACCACGCGATATCGTGATCCGCCCGCCCGCATGACACGAGCGGCCGGACTCGCTGTCCGCTTGACGATATGAAGGTCACTGACCTCAAGACCATCCTGATCACCGCGCCCTGGACCGGCGATCCGTTCTGGGTGCAGGGAACCGAGTTCGTGCGCACCGCAGCCCTGATCCGGGTCGAGACGGATGAAGGGCTCGACGGACTCGGCGAGACGGTGATGGGCTACTTCTGCCCGGAGGTCGTGCCGCCCCTGGTCGACTACTACCGCAGCTTGCTGGTGGACCTGCGGCTGGACCCCCTCCAGCCCGAACGAGTCTACGATGAGCTGTACCAGCGCTCGCTATGGTGGGGCCGCGTCGGGCTGGCGGTCTCGGTGCTGTCGGGAGTCGAGATGGCACTCTGGGACCTCGCCGGCAAGGCGGCCAGTAAACCGGTCCATGCGCTGCTGGGCGGAGCGGCCCACGCCCGGCTCCCCCTGTACGCGTCGGGTGGTACCGGAACCTGGCCAGTCGAAAAAACCGTGGAGCAGGCGCAGCTCTACATCGGCTTGGGCTTTCGAGCTCTCAAGCTCGGTACCGGTTTCACCGATCGGCCGGGAGGGCTGTGGACCGGGAACGTCCCACCGCCGTATGGCACGTGGCATGCCGGCACGACGGGTGACCGAATAGAGGACGAACGAGCCAAGTTCGCGGCGCTGCGCGCGACCCTCGGGCAAGGAGTCGAGTTGGCGATCGACGGCCACGCGGTGCAGGTGCGCGAGCCATGGTCTCGCCGCACGGCCCTCGACCTGGCGCGCGCGATCGAGGAATTCGATCTCCTCTTCTACGAGGAGCCGCTGCGCTATGACGACCCGGCTGGATACGCCGAGCTTCGGAGGCTGACTCGTGTCCCGATCGCCGGCGGAGAGTGCCTCACAGGTGAGGCGGAGTTCGCCCAGTGGTTGCAGATGGGCGCCCTCGACTATGTGCAGCCTGATGCCACCCATGTCGGCGGGGTGGGACCCTGCCGTCGTGTGGCCGCGATGGCCGAGGAGCACCATGCAGGCCTGATCGTGCAC
>WNGD01003520.1_pt1 | contig 15787 bp, 12 predicted proteins | sample 5400671 | NCBI WGS metagenome assembly WNGD01 (sample SAMN13153369, study PRJNA577476) | soil metagenome | isolation source: 40 cm soil or saprolite under grassland replicate 2 | place: USA:California | collected 2016-06-15 | reverse complement strand
CCCTGGTATGGGCCCTAGTTCATCCAGTGCTCTACCTCCGCAGGTCAGCACACGAGGCTAGCCCTCAAGCTATTTCGGGGAGAACCAGCTATCACGGGGTTTGATTAGTCTTTCGCTCCTACCCACAAGTCATCCCAGACGTTTTCAACCGTCACGGGTTCGGACCTTCAGTTGCGGTTAAGCAACCTTCATCCTGCTCATGGGTAGATCACCTCCGCTTCGGGTCTACTACCAGCGACTAAAATCGCCCATTTCGGACTCGCTTTCGCTTCGCCTCCAGCGCAGAGCGCCTTAGGCTCGCCACTGATAGTAACTCGCAGACTCATTAAGCAAAAGGCACGCCATCACCCTTGCGGGCTTTGACACCTTGTAAGCACATCATTTCAGGTACTATTTCACTCCGCTCGCAGCGGTTCTTTTCACCTTTCCCTCGCGGTACTTGTTCACTATCGGTCGCCAATTAGTATTTAGGCTTACGCCGTGGTCGGCGCAGATTCATACGAAGTTTCACGTGCATCGTATTACTCAGGAAATCCCTAGGCGTGCTCGGGTTTTCGGTTACGGGCCTTTCACCCTCTATGGCGCAGCTTTCCAGAAGCTTCACCTAACCTTTGCACTACCACAATGGGCTCCTACAACCCCCAGCTACTTCAAACCATCTGCAGACTCCGCATGATCCGTTTTCGCAACAATTGCTTTACGTTGCCGTAATCCTTCAATCGTCGTTCTCTTTCCCTGGCATCCGCTTCCGAAGCATAAGCTTCATAGTAGGCCAGCTTCCAATCGCGGTGCTCGGACTGGTGATCCTTCATTCGCGATCGCAGATCCGTGCTGAAGCCAACGTAAATCCGATCTTCAGCGGGATGTTTGAGAATGTAAACGTAATACATGGGTATCCGTCCAAATAGCTCGAAGTAGCTGGGTTTAGCCTGTTCCGCTTTCGCTCGCCACTACTGACGGAATCTCTTTCGATTTCTTTTCCTCCGGTTACTGAGATGTTTCACTTCACCGGGTGTCGCGATGTTCGTGCTATGGATTCACACGAACTCGAGCAGGTGTTACCCCGCTCAGGTTACCCCATTCGGACATTCACGGGTCAAAGCGTGTTTGCCGCTCTCCGTGACTTATCGCAGCTTACCACGTCCTTCATCGCCTGTTGGCACCAAGGCATCCATGATGCGCTCTTTGTAGCTTGATCAATCTGTTCAGTCCGGCAACGCCGGACCGAGATTTTTGATAACTGAAACTCTCTTGCCGCAGACGATCCGCTGAAGACAGCAGACGCTACAGCAACTTGATTTCAGACTCAGCTCTTAAAGTTGTATTTTCTTACTACCCTGTATGTAGATGTCAAAGAACCACCCGTTCACGCACATTCAAGACACAAAAACTCAATTTCGAATCCGACTTGAACTCGGTCTGCCGCGCCACAGCGTGTGCGGAGGCAGCTCCGATAAATCATGTCGGGACAAAATTGAGTTTCCAATTTGCAGTCCCAGAATGTACGTAGAACGCACTCCAAATTAGAGGAGTCCCGCTTCCCGCGGGGTCATTAACATAACGGTAGATGAGCGACAGTCAACTGAATTTGGGCAAATTTTACAGGATTTTTCTACTTCGCATTCCATTGATGCAAAGGCCTTTATGTGGACACGCCTCCCGTGCCGGTGAGCTGGCTCGTAGCAAATTATTGGAAGTCGGATGGCCTGCCGACCGTCTTATGCTAAAGGCTTACTTTATCTCTCAACATCCAGAAGGATGGAAGCGACAGTGAAGATTTTCTCTCTGGAGAGTTCCGGATAGATCGGGAGAGAGAGACAGTCCTGACACAGCCTTTCAGTAACAGGGAGGTCGCCCGCTTTGTAACCGAGATGCGCGTAGGCCTTCTGCAAGTGAACAGGCACAGGATAGTGGACGGCCGTTTCGATGCCGGCATCGTGCAAGACGCCGCGCACCCGGTCGCGTTCTGGAGTTTCAATAACATAACAATGCCATACGGATTCTGAATCAGGACGATGCTTCGGCAACTTGTATGAGGAATTCTTAAGTAATTCGGTGTAGTATGCCGCGCGATCAGCACGCGCTGTATTCCAGGCATCGAGTCGCTTTAGCTTAATTGCGAGCACTGCCGCTTGGAGGCTGTCCATCCGGTAGTTATACCCGATCTCATCATGCAGGTATTTCTGACGCTGTGCATGGTCGCGCAGCGAACGCGCGTGCTGTCCGATAGATGCATCATTCGTGATTAAAGCTCCGCCTTCGCCGTAAGCCCCGAGGTTCTTGCTCGGATAAAAGCTAAAACACGCGATTTGTCCGAATTGGCCGACCCGCTTGCCGCGATAGCGCGCTCCATGCGCCTGCGCGGCGTCTTCGATAACCGGTAGGCCATGTTGATCAGCAATCGCTTCGATACGATCCATCTCTGCAGGCATGCCATACAGATGGACTGGGATAATTGCTTTTGTCCGGGCCGTGATCGCGGCTTCAAGCTTCGTGGGGCACATTGTTCGACGCACAGGGTCGATGTCTACCAAAACCGGTGTCGCGCCGACATAGGTAATCGCCCAGGCAGTTGCGATAAAAGTCATCCCAACGGTAATCACTTCATCTCCCGGCTCGATATTGAGACAGCGTAGGGCAAGATGGAGCGCGCTCGTGCCACTGTTCAGGCTTACACAATGATCGACGCCGCAGTACGCTGCGAATTTCGCCTCGAAATCTGATGTGGCTGGTCCTTGAGCAAATCTGCCCGATTCGCAAACTTCCCCCAACGCCGCTAACACTTCAGTGCGAATGCTGTCGTATTGAGCTTGGAGATCCAAGTACGGCACGCGGTCCATATCAGCTGTGTTCAAATTGAAAAATGCGCGCGCTCAGGCGAGCCGATTTTTTTGCAGATCAATGTAGGCACAGTAAACAATATCGCCACCGATGAAACAATTCCGAAGTGACGCAACAATATTGCGAAATGTTACCCTTTTGCCTTGCGGTGAGTGCCGAACGATTCGTCGAGCATGCGCGCTAGAGCACTGGTGAATTAACGATCACCGGCCAAACTCTGCCCATAAATCGTCGAACAGCCGTGAGCGTCTAAAAGGTCTGTTCTGCACCGCCCATGATTATTGTGCCGCTCTGGCACGTGAACTTGGAGATTATTGAGTTACTGTAGCAACCGCAACTTTGTCGAGCAGTCGGGTGTGGTCCGAATCATAAAGGCGGAACTCGTATGTGCGGCCGGGTCGGATCCAGTTCGCTGTGGCGACGCCTTGGCGTCCTCCTGCAAAAAGCAACTCTTCTTGTCCGTCAATGGAGACGTAAACTTTGCCGGGGCACGCATCAGCAGTACTCCACCGAATTGTCGTTTTACCCATCTTTTCGCCAGTAGGCACAGGATTCGGAAAGGCAGTAAGTTCGAATACAGCGTTGCTTTTCAAAATGCAGAAGGCGCGTTCGTCATGATTCGGATCGGCCGGCGTTGAGTTGTTCGTATCGCCGACGGTGGTGTATGCCAAGATGTTCCAACCCGTACGGTGGATCAGTTGTTTCAGCCCTTCATCTGAGAAAATCCAGAAATTCGTGCTGTCGTTATTGCATTCCTCTGGTCCCAGCAAATACGCAACAGGGTAATTTGACAGCGGCAAGCCGTCGGCAGTCTGTCGGGCGATCCGCGTGCTCAGAAAACAATATCTTGTTACGTGAGCCAGTCTTTCCAAGATGGAGAAGGGGTTTTTTAAGTGATAGAGAACCCCAAGTAAAAAGACGGCATCGTATTTTTCTGCAAAGAGTTGGGATCGCGAGTCCAAATCGATCGAACGGATAGTGACCGATGAGTTTAATGCTTTCTTGAGAATTCGAGCTCCGTCTAACTTATTAAAATTTGTATACTCGTTGTCGATCACGTCTACCGAGAACCCCAGTTCCTCGAAGAAAAATGCGAGATCTCCATCAGCGGCGCCGATGTCCGCAACCCTACCAGACGTACCTCGGCAGAGTTCCAGCAGATCAATTCCGACTCTGGTCAGGAGTCGCTCCAACACAGGAATATTTCGCAGGGTGGCGTACGGGTACCAAAATAGCTTGGGACGGTAAGCCAACTTCGTCTTCCAAAGCTCTTGCTCTTTAGTAAGGATAAGCTCGCGCAATGGTGATGTTCTCGCTCCGACGTTGTTTGATGCGAAGCGGGATTTACCAGATTCTCCATTGGTGCGAGGTAAGGCGTTCGGTTTGACTAAAAGTTTAGCGAGCTCTTCAGAACTTTTGGAGGCCTGCTGAGGCAGGCCAGGTGCTAGTAGTTTCACAATGGGAACACTCGCGCAGGGCGATGCCCCCTGACAGACAGATGCTGCCGACTCTTTCTGTAGGATAAAATCCTACGATCGAATTTTCGTGCTGAGAAGCGGCGGGCTATTTTAGATGAGTCGCATCTTCCCAGCGAATGGCCGCGCGGAGCAGTTCGCCCAGGGAGCTGACGCCGAATTTTTCTTTTGCACGCGCGCAGTAGGCTTGCACAGTTTTTAAACTCAGGTGCAGGTCCTCCGCGATCTCCGAAGTCGTCCGCCCCTGGCCGAGGAGCCGGAATATTTCCAATTCGCGATCGCTTAACCGTTCTACAGGAGAAGCCCCAGCTGTTTTGGGCGAGGCACTAAGTCGGCGGGCCATACTGTTGACGACCCTTTCGCTTACGTAAACTCCCCCTTCAAGCACACGGCGGATGCAAGTTAGGACGCTCTTGGTGGTCTCGCGTTTCATAACGTAACCGCGCGCACCAGCACGCAGAGCACGCTCGGCATACAATGCTTCGTCGTGCATCGAAAGAACGATTAGTGCAACCAGCGGGAATTGATTGTCCAGATTTTTGACCAGTTCCAATCCGGATTCGTTTTTGAGGGAGATATCGATAAGGGCGATATCTGGCCGCGTTTTTGCAATGCCGTCGACAGCTCCAGCCCAATCTTCCGCCTGGCCGCAGACTGTGAGGTCGCTCTGTCCGTTGATAAGGTTGGTGAGCCCCTCGCGGACGAGTGGGTGATCGTCAACCAGAAAAATCCGACGCCTGCGCGGCGCGCTGCTGGGAGGGTCCGAGTTCATATCGCGAAAGTTGATTCGCTGTGGTTTGGAATCCTTACCTTGCATGTCGCAGTCGTTCCGCTTCTGCCATTTCGCTGGACGCTCAACGCTGCGCCAATTAGCGCCGCGCCATGGCGCATCAAGCGAAGTCCAAGTCCTTTTGAATCTGACACCTTATCTGGGAATCCAACTCCATCATCTATGATCGCGAGAGTAAGTTCGGAACCATCTGCAGTTACGCGAATGTCGATATTCTTCGCGGCAGCGTGTTTGGCGGCGTTCGTGGCCGCCTCCTGAGCAATCCGGTAGAGTTGAGTAGCAATCGCAGAATCGCGCACTGGAATCGGCTCTTCTCCGTGAAAAATACAGTTGATCGTGAATCGCTCGCTTATATTCTCGGCAAGGCCCTCTAGGGCTACGCTTAAGCCGTCTGCTTCAAGTTCGGGCGAAAAGAAGCCGCGCGCTAAATTACGGGTGAGATCGATCCCTTCCTCGACATAGCGTACGAGTTTCTCTGCCTCAGGTACCTCTGGCGCCGATTTTGTGGCGAGTTTGTCCTTCAACACTTGAGCCGCCAGCGCGGTGCCTGTCAGGTGTTGGCCGAGCCTGTCGTGGAGATCCTGTCCCAGGCGTCGTCGTTCACGATCTGCCACTTGCGCGATTTCCCGATCAAGCCGCTCGCGCTCAGCCACCTCGCGTTGTAGAGCTGCTGTCCGTTCCTGAACGCGTCGGTCCAGTTCACCCACCAGTGTCCGCAGCTTGGATAGTATTCCAGCGAACAGCGCATAGGAAACAAGGGCCATTCCCGCATTCCAGAAAGCGAGAGCAGGGATCCCGGCCGCAACGTCTGACAGCATCGATACTACAATGCTGACAACCGCGATTCCCAGACCCGTAAGGAAGCCGCCAAACCAGGCGGCCAAAGAAATGGGCAGAAGGTAGAACAGAAGCAACGGGCGCTCGTATCCAGTCACATAATCCACGTATCCTATGGCGCCGACGAGGAAGAGACACGTGATAAGCAAGGCCTTCCAACAGAGTAAGAAGCGAGGAAGGTGGCGTACGCTGGATCTAATCGTCGTCACGTTGAGTCCTGTAAATCCAGTAAAACTGGTCCTATAGTGAGATTAATTAATTTGAAAACGATTGGAAAATCAGAGTGAACTGCTTTTATTCCCACGATCGAGGCGGCGTTGAGATGCGCAAGTAAAATCGAATCATTATCGCGTACATATGGGTTCATATCGCGATAACATTTATATGATTACTTGTCCTGCGAGGACAGGTAGCAGCATGCTGGTTCACCTTCTGCGATCTCATCCGGAAATCTGCTCGCACTCCGAAGTTTTCACGCCGGACAGGATAACAGGTATAACGGGCAGCTATCTTAAGAAAAGCCGTGAGCAGGCCGACTTTCTCGACCGACTCTCGAGAGAGAGGGACCGTGATCCGATTAAGTTCCTTTACAAAATCGTGCTTGATCCTCAGGGAAAAAAGGTCGTCGGGTTTAAGCTCAAACACAACGAGCTGGTTTTGCTTGAATTCAAGGCGCTGCGAGAAGAGATCGCAAACGACCTCGATTTTCGTATCATACATCTGCGCCGGGAAAATTTGCTTCGGCGTTTTCTTTCCCATTATGTCGCCAACCATGTCACGCACACAGCGCTCGCCGTTCAAGGCCAACCTATTCCCGAGGTTCCACCCGTAAGGCTTGATCCGCTTGAATGCCAACGAGATTTTGAAACGACGCTTAAACGAGAGGCGGAGTTCAGAGAACTCTTCGCCAGTCACCGGGGTTTTTCGCTTTCTTACGAGGAGATGGTCGCGCGGGATCCGGGAAAGATGGCCGCGTTGTTAGATTTCCTTGGAGTATCGCCGCGAGAGCTCACCACTACTACGAAGAAACTAGGTAACGATAATCTTCGCAACGCAATCTCGAATTTTGACGAACTCCGCTCTTATTTCGCGGGCAGTTCATTCTCCAAGTTTTTTGAAGATGCCTGATCACTAGTAGCCGGATTATCAGAGCCGTATTCGCGCCCAGATCGCACAATACGCCAAGCCTGAGGTCCTCCGCAAACTGCCGCCCATTTGCCATTACCGGATCCGGCCCAGTATGCAGACCGTCTTTGGCGTCTCGAATGTTCTGCTTATTTATGCGACCTGTGCCACGGGAGGCGTTTCGTCAAACGTCGTGCGAGCCGCCGGATCATTAGCCTCGGTGCGGGCGAGTGGGTGCATGAAATCTCGCTGGTAAAGAAACTCTTGGAAATGGGAGAGACTGATTTTCTAGTCGAAGCGCTGGAGTTATCGCTTGTATGGTCCGACCGGGCGCAAGCAAATGCTACTTCCGGCGCATTCAGGAGCTGCCTTCACTCCAGGACGGCAACCTCGGAAAAGCAGCCTTGAGATCTTCCTTGTAGTAGTGGTAGAGCTAGCTGTTGGCCATCAGCACCTCGAACTCAAAATTAAATATCAGGAACGCCTGCAGCAGGTAGTGCGCAGTCCAAAACCGCGACTCAGCCATGGGAAGACTAATCAGAAATCAAAGCGTGTTCGAAGACGTCAGTCACAGTTGCAGTTTTGTTTTTGTAGGACCCGAATCAGCCGCTGGGCTTCTTTGTAGGTCTTGTCGAGATCGGCCACGTATTGCGTCCGTTGCTGAAATTCCGTCTCGAGCGCATCCGCTACACCAGGTGACCCCTCGCTCGACTGTGTTGTTGTTTCCAATTCAGCTGAAAGTTTCGTTGCTTGATCGACGAGCGCTTGGTCGGTAGCCGGATCGTCGGCGACAAAGTCATCTGGCACGTTAGAGCTGTTGATCCGTTCCGCGAGCGGCTCCAGACATTTGGCGCTATATGGCTCCTCGAGGAAGTCGAGCAGTGAACGCATCGCCGATTCCGGATTGTCAATTAAGGCGGCATAAGGCAAGCGATGTATTACGCGTGGACCGTATGCTTGTTCCGCCTTGACGCAGGCGCTCACCGTGCAGAGCCAGTATTTGTAGGCCTCCTCTTCATTAGCCACTAATTGGATGCCCGCGACGCGGTGGAAGTTCAGCATGGAGCGTACAACGGAAGTGACATCGCGCAGAATATGAACGAAGAAGGCGTTAGGAAAGAGCTTGCGCAGAGCGTAGATATGGAATGAATACTCTGGCGTCCCATCGACCCAGCGCGTTTTAGCTGTGGATTCCGAAACTGTTATTTCAAGTGCACAAAGAGTTTCGGCGTTCGGCTGGCCGCTTGCCTCTAACCGATTACTGATCTGGTAGCGCCGAATCGCGTCAGTCGTATCCGCATTCAGTTCGCCGGTGACGTCGCAGCCGTAAAACCCGCGATCTTTCAATCTTCGTTGCACTCCTTGAATCATGCGTTTTCGATCCAGATCGCCGCGATGTTTTAAGATCAAAGCGTTAATGCCCCGCCCGAAATGGGCGAAAAATTCGTCGCGTTGAATGTCCATTGCGCTTAATAGCGAGCGATTGCCGCGCGCAGCCCCAATCTGATAACAAATCTCTATGTTTACTGCGAGGTCACCGATCCAGTTCGATTCTGGCACCGGAAACATGTTCGGGTGCTGCCCCAAACACCACGTAAGAACACTGGTTCCAGAACGCGGCGACCCCACCACAAAAATTGGTTTGTTTACCTGCTCCTGCATTTCATGTATGTCAGTCTGCCTTCCCTAGTCGCCTGCGCATCCAGAAACTACCTCCACTCCACCAGGGTGAACTCGTAAAAGTAGCTTTGAGGTCTTCCATGTAGCGGTAGGCGAGATAGCCATTGGCCATCAACACTTCGAACTCGGAATTAAAACTAAGAAAAGCCTGGAGCAGATATTGCTCAGTCCAAAATCGGAATTCCTCCATCACCCAATCGCGTGGATAATTGAAAGGGAAGAAAATGTCGTGGACATGCACAATGACGCCTGGCTTGAGACGCGGCAACACTTCCAGGAAAAGATAATTCACGTCTCCGCCAATTTTCACCGTATGAGAACTGTCGATGAACAGGATGTCACCCGACTCGAGTTGCGAGAAAAATTCTAGGTCGATGTCTTCAATCTTTTTCTTTATCAAGGAATGCAGTCCGGGAAAACCCTGCTGGAGAAAATCGACCGGGAATGGCTCGATGCAGACCAACGCAGAGTTATTATTATTTTTTACGGCGGCTTCACCTAGGATGAGTGAAGAAAAGCCGCTGCCAACTTCGATGATCAACCGTGGCTGAAAATGGCGGACCATGCAGTAAGCCACGAGCGCGTCGATGCCGTCAAAGAGGCCGTTATTAAGATGAAAGCGGCTCCCTTCGCGCGTGGGCTTGGTTGGAAATTGCTCGTAGTCGTCCCGAAATTTTGGAAAATGCTTTCGCAGCAGATCGAGTTGAACGGAGTCGTTCATTTCGATGCCGACGAGCTTACTCGGTTGATTCCACAACGTCTCAGGAAGAGTTTGGGTATCCGGAATGGGTTGATAAAAGTGCACTGGCGTCGCGTGAAAACCATGTCGCTCCCAAATCGGAAAAACCTTGCGAAACTTTCCAGTATGCACGAAGCGAGGGACGATTGCGGCAATAAAACTTGATAATGCGGCATCGACGTTTCCACCCATGACTTCAGCGGCGAGTTCGCGCAGAACCGCCTGGGCGGAATCGGTTTCGCGCGTGACCTCTACGGAGTCAATCGCCAGGTCGGGCTGGCTGGCGACGTAAAGGCGAAAGTCATACACCGTCGAATGCGCGATCCAGGAAATTTTCGTACTCCCGGACCGTCCTCGACTGACCAGTTGCTCGTGACCGGGCGAAGTTGAAACGCGCACCTCCGCTCCAGCCTGATCGTTAGTAGCCCATGAAATCACAACGCAATCCTCGCCGAAAGGAATCGGGTTGGGTATCGCAGTGATTTTCCCTTGTATTGCTCCGGTTTGGCCGGTCTCACTCACTTTTTTTGAAGCGAAAACCATCATTCAGCTGCGATAGAAACCCCTCGGTCCGCAGTCTCTCGAAGCGACGCACCTAAGCTGGTGAGATGTTGATCACTAAATAAGGGCTCTAGCTTTTCGCGGGCCGTGTCGGTGGAATACAGCGATCTTGTTTTCCTGATGCCATTCTCCGAGAGCCGCTTCCACAGTTCTTCTGATTCGTAAAGTTCGATTAAGGCCCATGCAAAATCTTCCGACTCATCGGCGATGAGAATGTCCTCGTGATCAGTGAGCTCCATTCCCTCAACAGCCAAAGAGGTTGCGACAACCGGCACACCAAAAGCCATGCTCTGGTTGATCTTGCCCTTTACACCCGCTCCAAATCGCAACGGTGCAATTGATAATCTAACGCTCTCAAAGAAGGGACGGACATCGCGTTGCAATCCCGTGATCACAATGTTTTCGCCGGCTAAAGTAACCACTTCCGGCGGCGCCTTATCGCCGATAATGTAGAACTTGGCGGCGCGCAGGCGCTCCTTTACCATGGGATAAATTTTCTTCAGGAAAAACAGAACAGCATCAGTGTTTGGGGTATGCTGGAAGCCGCCGATAAAAAGAAAGCCGCGGCGCAACTCAAAAGGGGTGCTCGAGCCCGGAATGTCCACAATGTTTGAAATGAGCTGAATGGACTTTTCAGGCCACTTCTCCTGGAGAAGTTTCTGTTCAACGCTGCTTGTTACCCACGTCTCATCAGTCTGGTGGATGAGATCGTATTCCAGTTCTTCTTTATGCCGCGCTTTTTCTCGCGCCTCCGGATCGACGGTGATTTGAGCCTGTCTGTGCGCACGAAGTGAGTGTAAATCGACAGTGTCAAAGATAATCCGGCTTTGCGGCGCATGCAGCCGGACATCCGCAATGTGTTTGCGAGCAAAATCGCACCTGCTTAGCACCACGGCATCGAAATCGGAGCCGTGTGAAATGAGGTAGTCACGCACGTTCTTGACGTAAGGATAATAGACTACCTGGATCCCGCGCTTTTGCAGCTCACCGGTGTAGGGAGCCACGTTTGCTAAATTATCGGGAATGAAGGTGACGCGATGACCAAGCTGCCGGAGAAGTTTGAGGACTTGGAACATCCGCAGCGATCCTGAATCTCGGTCGGGGCTTGGAACATAGTGATCAATCACCAGAATGTTCTTTCGGCCAGCTGGCGCCTGCCGCAGGAAGGCTGCGTCGCCGCTGGCTGGTTTTGTTACCAGCTCCGCGGCCCATGTTTCCGCAAACGTCGACCGGTTAATATCCTGGTGCTTCTTGGTCCCCGTTGCTGGATCGGTTCCGCCAGTTGCTCCCTCGTAATGAATAACCTCGCTCAGCGGCTGATATAACACCTTGTAACCGGCTTGGCGAACTTTGAATGCCAAATCGGTATCCTCGTAGTAGGCAGGTGCGTAGCGCGGATCGAACCCGCCCGCGCTCTGAAACAGCGATTTCGGGATCATCAACGCCGCCGCTGAGCAATAATCCACTTCGCGCAGATAGTTGTATTCTGGTTTCGCAGGGTCATCGAACTTGCCATAATTCCAGCCCGATGCGTCTCGCCAGATGACCCCGCCTGCTTCCTGCAAGCGACCATCGGGATAAATAAGCTTTGCGCCAACGATGCCGGCGTACGGATCTTCGGCAAAGGTATCCACAAGTGCCGTTAACCAGCCATCCCTGACAAGTGTGTCGTTGTTAAGGAAGACGAGATATTTGCCGCGCCCCTTTTCGGCACCGCGGTTACAGGAAGCAATGAAACCGGAATTGGTCTCGTTGCGCAGGTAAACAACCCCTGGTATCCGCGGGACAGCCTCCGCAGTTTCATCCGTAGAGCAATCATCCACCACAATGACTTCAAAGCGCTCCGTTTCCTGACGTTCCTGAAGCGAAGCAAGGCAGGCGTGGGTGAAGCGAAACTGATTGAACACTGGAACGACGATTGAAATTTCAACCTGCTCGTGAACCGGCAACTCAATGGGACGGGTCGGCTCGGGAGGTTCAACAGGTGCCACTCTTTGCCCAGGGGCTGAAAGTACGCCTGAAATCAGTGCTTGAATTTCGTGGTCAATCACAGTCACCTCCGGATGGGTCGTTCGCCACTTCTGGTAAGTCGAGACGATTTTTTCCAGATGCCCGTAGCCCAACAATTCTCGCGACCGCTGCGGAGAAAATTTCGCCTTCAAGGCAGCAATCGGATTTGCCATTTGCCAGCGCGACGAGGAGCGAAGCTGGGCTGCTGCGTTACCCGCGTCGTCCAGGAGCCGGCAAAGCCTTTTTGAGGCCTGCAACTGTTTTCGCAGTCGATTTCGCAGCTCTTCCACCTGTGCTTCGCTTTCCGCAAGGCTGATGCTTTTGGCTAGCAGAAGCTGATCCTGCCAAGCCAAGTGCTGGCTCAGTTGGCGGATCTCACGCTCGAGATGCTCAATCCGCACGATCCGTTCGGGAACAGAGGCATCCAGTTGGCTCACCGGTCCGGGAAGCAAATCGGGTTCCTCCTGCTTCGCGCTTTGCGAGGTCCTTCCTATCTTCCCTTTGGCTTCGCTAATCAAAGCGCGATACAATTGGATCACTTCGCCAGAGACGCGGGCGTCAATGAGGTCATCAATACTGAAGCGAGTGTGCCGTTTTTGTCTTGTTACGAGTGCTGCAGCGTTGGCTACTTCCGCGGCGGGCAATCCAATGAAATGTGTAATCCGCCGCAATTCGGTTTCCGGGTCTTCGAAAAACAAATCGTAGTGAGTCACAAGCCGCTCTTGCGCGCTTGCTGCCTCGATTACACGCCGGCTATAGATTTCCCAGAGGCGCAAACCAAACGAATACGAAGTTCCGTTCCTTTCCCGCATCGAGTAAGCGACTTCAAGCGGATTGCGTACGACGATGAGAGTTTTCAGGTCGGGCAAGAAGTCTTGCCAGAAGGGGAGTGTCAAGCTGTTGCGCGGATCCTTCCAGCCCCAGACGTGTGCCGAACCAAAACCTTCGATCAGGAGCCGCGCTTTCATACGCAAAGGATTCAGCCGCGCGTGCGTAAAGTTCTCGTTACCCTTTGGCGGCAGATCCCACGCGCCGCCGAGCTCATTCAATAATTCCTCATTCAGCGCCACGAACCCTAAATGCTCCCAAAAACCTTCGGGATTATCAGCCTGCGGCGGCATCAAGTCTGATTCGGACCCGAGCTCGAGCCCACAGCGATGAAGAAGCCGCGTCACCATGCTTGTGCCTGAGCGGTGCGCACCGGCAATGCAAATCGCCGTCTGGGTGTCAGCGCTATTTTTCACTCAAAATAGTTACACAACGATGGGGGGCTTAGTGCGTCAAGCCGCATTAGTCAGCGCAGGCCATCAGCGATCGTTGACTGTGTTGCGCTTGGAAGTCCTCCCGTGCGCAGCCTAAAATCTTCGTCGCGCAAATCTCAGCCACACCTAAGTTCCCACCGATGCAGCGAAGCGAAGGCCGTGGACCGGATGAGATCCGGCCGCTCAATTTCGAGTTGAACATGGCGCCGCACGCGAGTGGCTCGGTCCTCGTCTCGATGGGTAAAACGCGCGTGATCTGCGCCGTCACGATCGAGGAAGCAGTGCCGCGCTGGATGAAGGAGCAAGGAGTAACGGGTGGCTGGCTCACCGCCGAATATTCGATGCTTCCGTATTCGACTCAGCCACGCAAACCTCGCGATATTGCAAAAGGCCGTATCGATGGTCGCAGCGTAGAGATTCAACGGTTGATTGGCCGGTCGCTGCGAGCGGTCATGGATCTCGAAAAACTTGGAACGCGCACGATCTGGATCGATTGCGACGTGTTGCAAGCTGATGGCGGGACACGCACAGCCGCAATTACCGGCGCCAGCCTGGCGCTAGCCATAGCCTGCCGGAAATTTGTGCGGGAAAAAAAGCTCGACGCGCCTCCGATGCAAAAATTGGTCGCCGCAGTGAGCGCCGGCATCCTGGATGGACAGGCCGTTGTGGATCTTAATTACGAAGAGGACAAGCTCGTTACCGTTGATTTTAATCTTGTGGCTACCGAAGACGGCGAATTCGTAGAAGTACAGGCTTCCGGTGAAGAAGCGACGTTTGCCGGATTACAGCTGGATGAAATGCTTGCTCTCGGACGCAAAGGTATCGGCGCACTGATCGGCGCTCAGCGCGCTGTTTTGGCGCGAATCATGGTGACGCCGCCAGAGAGCTGATCATTTAGGGCGCCAGCGTTTGGAATGCGCAGACATGTCCGCGCTTTGAGCGGCGACATGTCGCCGCACTCCAAAATCCCGCCATGATTATTTCGGTGGCGTTTCATAGAAACGCCCTTCAATTATTGCCCCAAATGAAGAAGGCGCTCATCACCGGCATCACCGGCCAGGACGGAAGTTATCTGGCTGATCTGCTACTTGAGAAAGGCTACGAAGTCCACGGGATCATTCGCCGCGCCAGCACGTTTAACACTTCACGCATTGATCATCTTTACGCTGATCCCCACGTCAACGGCGTGCGACTGTTTCTGCATTACGGGGACCTCAGCGACTCGGTGAATCTTGTGAAGCTCCTTTACGAATTGAAGCCGGACGAGATTTATCATCTGGGTGCACAGAGCCACGTGCGCGTGAGCTTCGATATTCCGGAATATACCTCCGACGTCACCGGAGTGGGTACGATCCGCATTCTGGAGGCGATTCGGGAAGCCGGGTTGCGTTCCCGTTTTTTTCAGGCCTCGAGCAGCGAAATGTTTGGTAAAGCCCAACAAACGCCGCAAACTGAGAAAACGTCGTTCTGGCCGCGCAGCCCGTACGGCGTGGCCAAAGTCTTTTCATATTGGGCGACTGTTAATTATCGGGAGAGCTACGGTCTTTGCGCGAGCAACGGCATCATGTTTAACCATGAAAGCCCGCGGCGCGGCGAAACTTTTGTCACCCGCAAAATCTCACGCGCAGTCGCTGCGATTAAGCACAGCCTACAAAAGGAGTTGTTCCTCGGCAATCTGGATGCAAAACGTGACTGGGGATATGCGCCTGAGTATGTCGAAGGCGTCTGGCGAATTTTGCAGCACGACGAAGGAGACGATTTCGTCCTGGCTACCGGCGAAAGCCACACGGTACAGGAGTTTGTCGAAGCCGCATTCGCTCATGCGGATCTCGATTGGAAACAATTCGTAAAACACGACCCGCGGTATGAGCGCCCAGCCGAGGTGGACGTTCTACTTGGCGACGCTTCGAAGGCGAAGAAAATTCTTGGTTGGGAACCCAAAGTGCGATTTCACGAGTTGGTGCGAATCATGGTGGACGCGGACATGGATTTGCTCTCGCGCAATACGCCCAGAGAACGTCTCGGCAAACTGCCGTGAGTGACGCAGGCGATCCTGCCTGCGAGTAGATGCAGACAGGATTGTCTGCATCACGATCCTACCGCATCACAAACGGCGCCGGGTTTGCGGCGGACATTGAATGGGCCGTGACGAGGCTGGGAACAGCGGTGGCGAGCGGCGCGTTCACAATGGTTACTGCGGCGCCGACTCCCACGATGTTGTATAATTGTATGATGTCACTGGAGCGCATTCGGATGCATCCGTAACTCGCTGGCGAACCGATTTTACATTCCTCCGGCGTACCGTGGATGTAAATGTCCCTCCCAAACGCGTTGGCATTTTGCGCTTCGAGTCCACGCAACCAGAAAATCCGCGTCACGATCGGATCACGACCAGGCGAGTTGGCTTGGATAATTTCGCCGGTGCGCCGACGATCCTTGAATACCGCGCCCGGTGGCGCATTACCGC
>WNGD01004274.1_pt1 | contig 15791 bp, 17 predicted proteins | sample 5400671 | NCBI WGS metagenome assembly WNGD01 (sample SAMN13153369, study PRJNA577476) | soil metagenome | isolation source: 40 cm soil or saprolite under grassland replicate 2 | place: USA:California | collected 2016-06-15 | reverse complement strand
TCGATCCTCGAACAGGACCTTGCGCTCCATCAACGCCGGCTCGACCGGCTCAACGCGCTCTTCAACTTCGAGACGGAGCGCCTGAACTTCCTGAGAAGTCAGTACGCCAAGGTTCTGCGCCAGCTGAACTTGCGCATGATCGACATCTACGAAACGCGCGATCCGACTCTCGTCGAGGTGATCCTCGAGTCGACGTCGTTCCAGGACGTGCTCGACCAGCTTCATTATCTCGAGGCGATTGCACGGCAAGACAAACGCATCACCAACACGGTCGCCGTCGCGCGCGACAAAGTTCACGTCGCGCGCGAGCAGACGAAGAAGATCCGCACCAGAGTGCACTCCGAGACGCAGGTCGTAGCTGTGCGCACGCAGCAACAGCGCGCCGTGAAGAATCAGTTGCTCGCGAGCCAGGGATCGCTCGCCGGGAAGCGCAAGCGACAGAAGGGACAGCTCGCGTCGACCCGCGAGCAGGAGAAGATACTCATTGCGGAGGCGAATGCACTCGCTGCCGAGGACGCACGCATCCGCGGCCAGCTCGCGGCGGCACAGGGCTCGGGCGATACGACTCCTTCCTCGTCCGGGCTGATCTGGCCGGTGAACGGGCCGGTTACGAGCCCGTTCGGCTATCGCTGGGGGCGGCTGCACGCCGGCATCGACATCGGTGTCCCATACGGCACGCCGATCCACGCCGCGGCCTCGGGGACCGTGGTGCTGGCCGGCTGGACCGGCGGTTATGGGAACTACACCTGCATCGACCACGGCGGCGGGATGGCGACCTGCTACGCACACCAGTCCTCGTTCGCAGTCTCGACCGGAGCGCAGGTCACACAGGGCGAGGTGATCGGCTACGTCGGGAGCACGGGCCACAGCTTCGGCGCCCACCTGCATTTCGAGGTCCGGATCAACGGGAACCCCGTGGATCCGTTGGGTTACCTCTAGCCGTACCTGGATTCCGAAGTCTCACGTTTCCCCTTTGCAATTCGTACCCGGCGGGAGTCGAGGAAAGGGTCTTGCCGTGGTACGGGATAAGTCGTCTCCCGACGACGCCGGCCGCCTCCCCCGGGGCGGCCGGTTGTTTCGTGGGCGATGGCGAGGGAACGTCCTCACCGCTCTTGTTCACCTAGGAAGGAGAGCTCTTGGCACTTGTACTGCTACTTCTGTTGCTGATCCTGATTCTCGGCGGCGTCGGTATCGCCGCCGCCAAGCTCCTGCTCTGGATCGCCCTGATCCTGCTCGTCGTCTGGATCGTCGGGTTCTTCGCACGAGGTGCGGAGGGAGCTCGCTGGTACAGATGGTGAATCGAGCGGGGGCGGCCTAGGGCCGCCCCCGCTTCATCCCAGCAAGCCGAAGGTCTGGCCGAGCAGGAAGACGTTCAGGCCGGAGATGATCGTGGCGACCACGACCGCCGCGGCGACTGTCAGGCGGCGGTTCACGAGCACTCCCATGATGTCGCGCCGGCTGGTGAACATCACCAATGGGATCAATGCGAAGGGGATTCCGAAGGAGAGGACGACCTGACTGATCACGAGCGTCCGCGACGGGTCGAGCCCGATCGCAATGACGATGAACGCCGGGATCATTGTCACGAGGCGCCGCACGAACAGCGGGATCCGGCGCTGGATGAAGCCCTGCATGACGACCTGGCCGGACATCGTTCCGACGCGAAGAAGACCGTCGCGGCGACCACGAGCATCGACAAGTTGATGAGGCCGGCGATGACCATCGCGATGAGGACGTCGATACGCGTGTACCTGTAGAGAGTCTTCGCCTCCTCGTCGTTTCGCGGAACGATCCGGTGCTGGGTCAGGGCGGAGTGCAGGTAGATCACGTGCGGCATCACCGTCGCACCGAGAATCCCGACGGCGAGCAGAACGGACTCGTTGCCGCGGAACTCGGGCAGGACTGCGTGCTTCGCGACCTCACCGAGGGGCGGATGCACGATCCAGAGCTCGCCGAGGTAGCAGATCCCAATCACTGCGACGAACGCGGTGATCACCGCCTCGAGGGGGCGGAAGCCGTAGCGCTGGAGCCCGAGGATCAGGAACGTCATCACGCCGGTGATGACCGCAGCGGGGAACAGCGCGATGCCGAGGAGCAGCTTGATCCCGACCGCCGCGCCGAGGAACTCGGCCAGGTCGGTCGCCATCGCGATCAACTCCGCCTGAATCCAGAGTCCGATCGAGGTCCGACGGGAGAAGCGCTCCCGGCAGACCTCCGGCAGGTTCCGTCCGGTCGCGATGCCGAGCTTCGCCGACAGCGTCTGGATCAGCATCGCCATCAGGTTCGATGCGACGATCACCCAGAGGAGGGTGAAGCCGAACTTGGATCCGCCCGCGATGTTCGTGGCGAAGTTGCCCGGATCCATGTAGGCCACGCAGGCGATGAACGCCGGGCCCAGGAAGGGCAGGACGCCCCAGCGCGACTTGCCTTGGAGCACGCGCTCGCCCGCCCCCGGCAGGCGCGGGCCCTCCTCAGCTCGGGTCGCCATCATCGCGCGTAAAGTTTAGCCCAGGCTAAACTTCGCTGTGCAAGACGTGCAGGTCAGGCAGGTTCCGGTAGCGCTCCTGGAGATCGCCGAGGCATCGCTTGCGATGCCGACCAAAGGACGTGCCGGCTTTGCCGGTGCGTCCGTCTAGGTTGAGGCGTCCGAACGCCGCAAAACATGTAAGTCAGCAAGGTTCCGGTAGCGCTCTTGGAGGTCGAACCCATATCCCACGAATAGCTCGTCGGGCACGGTGAAGCCCACGTACCGGACCGGGAGGTCTTCCACGAGCCGGCGATACGGGCGGTCGAGGAGCGTCACGGCGGCTAGCGAGGCCGGGTCCCGGAGCGCGAGCGTCTTGCAGAGGTAGTTGAGCGTCAGCCCGGTGTCGATCACGTCCTCGACGATCAGGACGTGGCGGCCCGTGATCTCCGCGTCGAGGTCCTTGAGCAGGCGGATCCGCGCATGGCCGCCCTGATCGGCGCCTGCCGCGTAGCTGGCGAGCTCGATGAAGTCGATGCCGTGGTGGATCCCCATCGTGCGAGACAGGTCGGCGACGAAGACGATGCTGGCCTTGAGCGGCGCCACCAGCAGCGGCTCGCGGCCCTGGTAGTCACGGGTGATCTCGTGGCCGAGCTCTCGGACACGCGTCCGTATCTCCTCGCTCGTGAGGTAGACCTCCCCGAGCCGCGACTCGGGAGTGAGTGGCTCGACCGGCACCATCATCCGCCCTTCTCGCCCGCGATCCGCGGCGCCATCCTGCGTCCTCAGTCGCGCCCGGGCAAAAAAGCCCGGGCGCTCCCTGCGTCCTTGTCTGGCTTGCGCCTCGCGACCGAGAAGCGCGGCAATGGCACCGGCCGAGCCACTACGACGCGAGCTCGAGCTGGTATCGCTCCGCCAGGCGCTCGATGTCGCGCTTGTAGAAGAGCTTGATGCGAACGTCTGGATAGCGCTCGCGCAGCTTCCTCAGCTTGCGGTTCTTACGCGTCACGAGCGACTGCTTCATCACAGTGACCTCCACATACAGGTCCTGCTCGGGCAGGTAGAAGTCTGGCTTGAAGGCCTCGATGACGCGGCCGTCCTCGTCCTCCTCGAGGACGAAGGTCTTCGGCTCGTACTCCCAGGGCACACCGTAGTAGTCCAGGACCTTGGCGCATTCGAGCTCTGCCTTGTTCGCGAAGCGGGGAGGTTCCTGGCCTCGATATGCCTGGAAATCAGGCGTTTCCAGTATCACCTGGATTCAGGGTAGCAACGGACTCGGATGTCCCACTCGCCGAAAATGCTGTCGCATTTTCGGCGACTTGAGGGTAGTCCTTCGCTTCGCTCGGAGATTGGGAGGTGGCCTGCGGCCACCTACACTTCGCCCATGGCGACCCGTGACGGCACGTTCACGATCGTCCAGATCTCGGATCTGCACTGCGGCACGCAGTTCTTCCTGCCGAACCTGCTCGAGCGCGCGATCACGGAGGTCAACGACCTCGAGCCGGAGATCGTCGTCATCTCCGGCGACCTGACGACGTTCGGGTTCAAGGAGGAGTACGCGCTCGCCAAGGAGTACGTCGACACGATCGACTGCGAGGCAGTCGTCATCATCCCGGGCAATCACGACTCGCGGAACGTCGGCTACGTCCACTTCGAGCAGCTCTTCGGCGACCGCAACTCCGTGATGCGCGTCGATGGCGTCACGGTCGTCGCCGTCGACTCCACCGAGCCGGACCTCGACCATGGCCAGATCGGTCGAGGGCGCTACGCCTGGATCGAGGAGAGCTTCGCTGCGCCGGCCGACCTTCGCGTCTTCGTCTGCCACCACCACCTGCTGCCGGTTCCGGGAACAGGGCGCGAGCGCAACATCATCTACGACGCTGGCGATGCGATCGAGTGTCTCCAGCGTTCCGGTGTGAATCTCGTCCTCTCCGGGCACAAGCACGTTCCGTACGCGTGGCGGCTGGAGGATCTCTTCATCGTCAACGCGGGAACCGTGTCGTCCCTGCGCCTTCGTGGGAACACCCGGCCCTGTTACAACGTGATCGAGTTCTCCGGCACCCACGTCGACGTGTGGCGCAAGTACCCGTTCCACGGCCAGGAGAAGATCATCCAGTTCGCGATCGACACGCTCGAATTCGAGAAGTACACGGCTCGAATCGAAGGAGAGGTGACCTCCCGGCGATGACGCGGGCCCTGGTCGTGATCGACGGCGAGCACTACCCGCCTGTCGTCCGCGACGCGATCGCGGAGCTGCCTTACGAGGTGGTCGGCGCCTGGCTGGCCGGCGGGACCGAGAAGCTTCGCGGCGACATCGAGTACGGCGTGCCGCTGCTCGACGAGCTCGACGACGGATTTGCGGACGCCGAGGTCGTTGTCGACGTGTCCGACGAGCCGGTCATGGGTCCGCGCGAGCGCATGCTGCTCGCAAGTCGCGTCCTTGCTGCCGGACTGCGCTACGAGGGCGCAGACTTCCAGTTCTCGGCGCCGCCGTATGCGTCGTTTCCCCTGCCGTCGCTCGCGGTGATCGGAACCGGTAAGCGCGTTGGCAAGACAGCTGTCACTGGACATGTCGCGCGCCTGCTTGCAAAGGATCGGGACGTGATCGTCGTGGCGATGGGAAGAGGTGGGCCTGCAGAGCCCCAGGTCGCCGCGGTGCAGCCCACGCTCGCATCGCTGCTCGAACTCTCGCGTGCCGGGCATCACGCGGCTTCGGACTATCTCGAGACCGCTGCGCTCACCGGCGTGGTCACCATCGGCTGCCGCCGCGCGGGTGGCGGGCTTGCGGGTGCGGTGACGACGTCGAACGTCCTCCAGGGCGCCGCGCTCGCTGCCGAGCGCGACCCGGATGTCGTCGTCTTCGACGGGAGCGGTGCGGCGATCCCGCCCGTCGACGTCGATGCGCGGATCCTCGTCAGCGGCCGCGGGCATGATCCGCTGGCGCATCTCAACGCGTATCGGGTGCTCGTCTCGGATCTCGTCGTGCTCGTCGGCGGGGGCGACGTCGGGGCGATTCGCTCGCTGAAGAAGATTCCGGTCCTGGAGGCCGAGCTCCGGCTGCGTCCGATTTCGCCGCTGGAGGGACGTCGCGTAGCGGTCTTCACGACAGGTCCGGCGCCGACGGATCATCTCGATGCCGAGGTCGTGAGCGTGTCGCGCAACCTGCCGAACCGTGCTGCGCTGGGTGAGGATCTCGAACGGGTCGACGCCGACGTCTATCTCGTCGAGATCAAGGCGGCGGCAATCGATCTCGTGGCGGTAGCGGCGGAGGCACGAGGAGTGCAGGTCGTGTTCGCCGAGAACGAGGTCATCTGCCTAGAACTTGACGAGGCCATCCTGAGGCTTGTTCCCGCAGGAGCTCGAGCAGCATGAGCCACGCCCGTCACTCGGAGCCACTGCCGCTCGGCACGCCCGACCACCCGTACTCGAAGGGCCTGATGGCGCGGGCGCTCGTCGCCGTCGGCGTCCCGCTCGGCCGGGCCTACGAGCTCGCGAAGCGGATCGACCAGGATCTGGTGGAGCGTGCGGAGCAGAGCGTCGAGCTCGACCGCGTCGAGGAGCTCGCGCTCGAGGTCCTCGGCGAGGAAGAGGGCTCCGAGGCGTTGCGGCGTCTGCGCCGCTTCCGCGAGCTTCAGGAGCTCGACCTTCCGGTGATCGTTCTCGTCGGCGGCGCTACCGGCACAGGGAAGTCGACGGTCGCGACCGAGGCTGCATATCGACTCGGGATAACGCGTGTCACCTCGACCGACTTCGTCCGGCAGACGATGCGCGCGTTCTTCTCGAAGGAGTTCATGCCGTCCATCCATTACTCGAGCTTCGAGGCGGCCGCGGGATTGCGTGAGCCGGAACAGGCTGAGGATCCGGTCATCGCGGGGTTCCTCGAGCAGACACGCAACGTGATGGTCGGCGTGCGGGCGTCGATCGAGCGCGCACTCGAAGAGGGCTGGTCGATGGTGCTCGAGGGCGTGCACCTCGTTCCGGGCATGCTGCCGCGGATCGACGGCGCGCTCGTCGTGCAGTGCGTGCTCGCGATCGAGGACGAGGAGGAGCACAGCACGCATTTCATGGTGCGGGACGCCGGGCTGGACGGTCTCCGGCCGCATCTGAAGTACATCGACCGGTTGGACGACATCCGCCGCGTCCAGGATCACATCGTCGGGCGGGCGAAGCGCCACGGCGTGCCCGTGATCGCCAATACCGACGTCAGGGCGCAGATCGACTCAGTCCTCGAACTGGTGCTTGCGAGCGCCGAACAGGTACAACGGGTCTGAATGGCTGAAACGGTCGACGAGGCGTTGACTCTGCCAGAGGTGCAGCCGCCGACGACCGCCCTTTGTCTGTGCGAGCAATACGTGCGCGTAACGGAGGGCGGGGCCCTGACAGCCGCTCGCTGGCTCGGGCGAGCCGATCAGCACGCTGCCGAGGGAGACGCGGCTGCCGCAATGCGCGCCGTGCTCGACGACTTTCCCATCCGCGGCCGGGTCGTGATCGGGTCTGCGATGGAGGACTCTCCGCTTCGGGCAGGCGACGACATCGGCGCAGGCGGGGACACCGTCGATCTCGCGCTCGATCCGCTCGAGGGCCGCGGCGTCGTCGCGCGCGGCGGCAACGGCGCCATGTCGATGATCGCGGTCGGCGAGCGCGGTTCCCTCCTCGAGCTGCCGGACATGTACATGCGCAAACTGGCGGTCGGGCCGCGCGCGCGGGGGTCGATCGACCTCCTGAAATCGATGGGCGAGAACATTCAGGCGATCGCGGACGCGTTCGGCCGAAGACCCAACGACATCACGACGATCGTGCTCGACCGGCCGCGCCACCACGACCTGATCGAGGAGATCCGCGCGGCGGGTGCACGCATCAAGCTGATCCAGGACGGCACCGTCACCGCCTCGATCTCCGCGGCCATCCGCGGCACCAACGACCATCTGGCGGTCGGGATCGGCGGGACCCGGCAGGCGATCATGTCCGCCGCGGCGCTGCGCTGTCTCGGCGGCGAGCTACAGGCGCAGCTGTGGCCGACGTCGCGCCGCGAGATCGAAGAGGCACGCGGGCTCGGCATCGAGGACCCGATGCGCGTCTTCTCGACCGAAGAGCTTGCTCCCGGAGAGGTGATAGTCGTCGCGACCGGCGTCTCGAATGGGGATCTGCTGCGCGGGGTTCGCTTCCTGACGGACTCGGCGCGAACACACTCCATCGTCATGTGCACGCGCTGCAACTGGGTGCGCTTCATCGACGGGATCCACTTCTTCGCCCGCGAGCAGCGCGAAGAAGTGCGGCTCCTGGGCTACTAGCTAGACTCGAAACATGCCCACCAAAGAGGAAGTCTTCGAGGCGCTGAAGCAGGTCGAGGATCCCGAGCTCGGGATGGACATCGTCGAGCTCGGCCTCCTCTACGACGTCGAGGTGAACGGGCCCCGCGTGAAGGTCATCCACAGCCTGACTTCGATGGGCTGCCCCGCCGGGCCGATGATCCAGGAGGACATCAACCGTACGGCGCGCGAGGTGCCCGGTGTCGAGGACGTGGAGATCGAGCTGACTTGGGATCCGCCCTGGTCGCCCGAACGCATGTCCGACGACGCCAAGTTCATCCTCGGCATCGGCTAGCGGATGACGATGCTGATCTTCATCGATCGGGAGGCCCCGAGCTCGTCCTTCACCGCGAGGTAGAAGACGTAGCGGCCGCGGTGAGCCGGTCTGCCCGTTATGACGCCCGTCTTCGCATCCAGCTGCAGGCCGGCCGGTAGGAGACCGCCGGCGACGCTCCAGCTCCGCTTGCCGTAACCACCCTCCGCGACGCCGTGTGCCAGGTAGAGCTTCGCGACCCGCCCGGCCTGCGGCATCCGCACGGACGTCAGCCGTAGCTTGTCGGTCACGCCCAGTGTGATCGTGTGCAGCGTGCTGCGTCCGAGAACGTCCGTCACTCGAAAGGTGAGAGGGAAGCTGCCCGAGGTCGCGGGGACGCCTTTGATCATCGCCGTCGAGCCGTTGCCCTGGTCGCCGATGAAGCCCACATGGGTCGGCAGCGAGCCCTGCGTTAGCTCCCAGCGATACGGGGCGGTGCCGCCGGTGGCGTTGAACTCGATCGTGAGCGGAACCCTCACCTCCGCCACCTGGGTCGCAGGTGCGGCGATCGAGAGCGCCGGAGTGGGAGGGGGAGCAGGGGTTGGAATCGGGGCGGGAGTTGGTGCGGGAGCCGGAGCGGGACTCGGGGTGGGAGCCGGGCTGCCTCCGCCCGGCCCGTTGACGGTGATTGTGAACTCGCGCTGCGCGTTCGCAGGTACGCACCAGCTCGCGGAAGGTGGGTTCTCGTCGCTTATGTTGACCCAGAACGACCAACCGCCTGCCTGGGTCGGGGTTCCGCTCACCTGGCCGCTCTTTGCGAGCGCCAATCCCGGCGGCAGCGATCCCCCGATGAGGCTGTACTGGTAGGGCAACGCTGGGCCGCAGCCGCCTGCTCCGGTGAACGTGAAGCTGTACGGCGACCCGACTGTTCCTGCAGGGGTCTGGTAGCTCTCGTCGGTGAACCTCAGTGCCCACGCGGCCGAGGCGAAGACGAGTGTGGCCGCAGCCACGGTCAAGAAGACAAGCGCTTTGCGTTTCATTCGGAAAGACCCCTCTGGTAGTCGTGGCGGCTTTGAAGATGGATCGGCACCATCTTCGCCGCCACTTGTAAAAACCCCGTAAAACGTCTCGGGCTGGCTAGGCTCGGGCCGTGTCGCGCCGTGTCGTCATAGCGGGGATCAGCGGGAACGGCAAGACGACGCTCGGCCGGCGTCTAGCCCAGAAGCTCGGCGTGCCGTTCACGGAACTGGACGGCCTGATGTACCGGCCGGGGTGGGTGTCGGCGGAGAGCGAGACCTTCCGGCGCGAGGTCGAGGCTGTGATGGACGCTTCAGACGGCTGGGTGCTCGACGGCATGTACAAGGCCCAGCTCGGCGATCTCGTGCTCCGGCGCGCCGACACGCTCGTCTGGCTCGACCAGCCCCTGCCGCTGGTGTTGTCGCGACTGGTCAGGCGCGCGGTGCGGGACATCGTCACGAAGAGAGATCTGTTCAACGGCAACCGCCAGACGTGGCGTTACGCGTTCCTCACCCGCGACTCATTGATCAGCTTCGCGATCAAGTCGCACTTCAAGCGGCGACGCGAGTGGCCGGCCGGCATCGGTGCGCCGTCCAATCTCGAGGTCGTGCGCCTGCGCTCGCCGCGCGAGGTGGAGCGCTGGCTCGAGTGCCAGGCACCGGACTAGTCTGGAATGCGGAGGACGATCTTGCCGAGTTGTTCCCCGGCCTCGAGCCGCGCGTGCGCGGCGGCGACCTCGGAAAGCGGGAAGACCGCGTCGACGACCGGTACGACGCGTCCGGACTTCACCAGCTCGTAGACGGCCTCGAAGTCCGTCTGCGAGCCCATCGTCGAGCCGAAGACCGTCAGCTGCTTCCACCAGATGCGATGGAGGTTCGCGGGTGGATTCGGTCCGGTTGTCGCGCCGCAGACGCAGATGCGTCCGTTTGGACGGGCCGCGTCCAGGGATCTCTTCCAGGTTGCCTCGCCGACATTGTCGACGACGACGTGCGCGCCGCCCCCGGTGAGGTCCTTCACACCGGCGACGACGTCGTCGGTCTCGTGATTGAAGGTCGCATCGGCGCCGAGCTCGCGGGCTCGCGCCAACTTGTCCTCGCTGGACGAGGTGACGATCACGCGCGCGCCCAAAGCTTTGGCGATCGCGAGACTCGCGGTCGAGACGCCGCCACCGATCCCCCAGACCAGTACCCACTCGTCCCCTTGCAGGTGCGCCTTCGTAGAGAGCATCCGGTAGGCGGTCTCGAAGACGAGCGGGAAGGCGGCGGCGGTCTCGAAGTCGATGTCGTCGGGAAGCGCGTAGACCTGCGAGCTAGGAAGCGCGATCAATTCGGCGTGAGTCCCGTCCGAGTGCTCGCCGACAACCGAGATCTTGCCGTTGCCGAGCTCGTGACCAGGGTTGATGACCACCCGGTCGCCGGGAGCGAACCCGTCTCCAGAGGCCACGACTCCCGCGCCGTCGGCGCCGAGGATCCGCGGCTTCGGCACGGACGGCAGGCCCTTGCGAACCCACAGGTCGAGGTGGTTCAGCGACGCCGCGCGCAACTCGATCAGGACCTGTCCGGTGCCTGGCACCGGATCGGGGGCGTCCTCGTAGCGAAGCACGTCAGGCCCGCCGTCCTCATGGATGCGCACAGCTTTCACCGGGCACAATCTCGCATATGACCGCTGCCGAGCTTGAGCGGCTCGCCGAGGAGTTGGAGCTCGACGTCGTCGGAGCGGCGCCGGCCTCGCCCTATCGAGAGACGGAAGGGCACATCCGCGACCGAAAGGCGCGCGGGCTCTTCGCGGACATGCGCTTCACGATGGCGCAGCCCGAAGTCTCGTGTCATCCGGAGACGTTGCTCGAAGGGGCACGCACCGTCGTCTCGGCTGCCTACTGCTACTACGCGCCGGAGCCGCCACTCGCAGAAGGAGAGGGAAGGCTGGCGCGTTACACGTGGTACGACGGCTATGCCGCGCTCCGCGAGCGCCTGGACGAGCTGGGACGCCGGCTCGACGGCGAGTACCGCGTCCTCGTCGACGCCAACCAGCACGTTGACCGCGAGGCGGCCGCCCGGTCGGGCGTCGGCTTCTACGGGAAGAACACGATGCTTATCACCCGGCGTCACGGCTCGTGGGTCGTGCTCGGGACGCTCGTAACGACCGCCGTCGTGGAGACCACGCCACCGCTCGATCTCGACTGCGGATCCTGCACGCTCTGCATCGAGGCATGTCCGACCGGCGCGCTCGACGAGCCCGGCCTCGTTGATTCGACGAAGTGTCTCTCCTACTGGACGCAGGCGCCGACTTCGATTCCCGAGGGCTACCGTGCCGAGCTCGGTGCGCAGGTCTACGGGTGCGACATCTGTCAGGACGTCTGTCCGTGGAACCGCGGCGTCGAGAAGCGGCGCGCGGATGACTCGTTGCCGTCCGGCGCAGAGCCGCATGTCAGTCTCGCGGATTGGCTCCAGGACGACGGCGCGGCGTTGGCGCAGCGGTACGACCGTCTATACGTACCGAAGAACGATCACCGTTATCTGCGCCGCAATGCGCTGGTCGCCCTCGGAAACACTGGCGGTGTCGACGACCTGCCGCTTGCGGAGCGGTTCCTCGCGAGCGACGACGAGCTCTTGCGCGAGCAGGCCGAATGGGCGGTGAGACGAATCGAGGAGAGGGCGGCCGACTAGGCGCGCACTCGCAACCGCGAGACTCCGAGCTCGTTCCCGAGCTCGCGTGCTCGGTCGGCGACCGCCTTGCGCATCTCCTCGGGCTCGAGCAGGATCGCCTCGCCGCGTTGCGACAGCACCTCGCCGATCAACCACTCCACGCCGCCGACCGGCATCTCCGCAAGAGCCGTGCCGTCCTTCAGCGGCGTCGCGCCGCGCTCGGTAGCCCAGCGGGCGGCCACGCCCTTGAGATAGAGGATCTTCGCTGACCGCCCATCGCGGAAGCCGTGCGGGTCGAACGCAGTGCGAGGTTCGAAACGCTCCTGGGTGAGCTGCGCGCTACGCATGCGGTCGAGCCGGAAGCTCCTTTCCGCGTCGCGCGAACGGTCCCATGTGTGCACACGCCAGTTCGGCAGCTCACGCTCGAGTGAGTACGGCTCGACGATGCGCTTCGACCAGGTCTGTTCACCTTCCTTCTGGTACTCGATCTCGACGAGTCGACGCTCGCGGATTCCTTCTGTGAGCGTCGCGACGAGGTCCGCCTCCGCTTCCACGATCTGAGGATTGGGCGTCTGCGCGAGCTCGAACTGTCCGAACGTCTCCTCGAGCTTGGCGCGCACGCGATCGAGCGGGGTGTGCGCGTCCGCCGCGATCATCGGGCCGACGAATTCCAGTGCGAGGCCGATTGCGCGCGCCTCGAGCGGAGTCAGACGCGGTGCGAGGCGGAACGTGTCCCCGTACAGCTCCTTGTCCACGTGCACGTTGTCCCCCTCGAGCGCGGCGTAAACCGTGTAGCACCCGCCGCCGAAGTTGACGAGATTCAGCAGCTGGAGATGCTCCTCGAGTTCTTCCTCCGGGATATGGAAACGCTCGACGATCTCGTGCGCCGGGATCACGGCCTCATTTGCTTCGCCGCAGGCGGCGAGGAGATACGCGAGGAGGGCTTGCAAAACGGCGAAGCGCTCCGGGACGACGGGGCCGGCCGGACGTTCGCCGGAGGCTTCGACATGCGGCGCCGGGGACGCGGCGGCCAGTTTCGGCGGAGCTTCCTCGTGCCGGTCGCGCACCGCGCGGAGTGCCTGAGCAACTTCACGCCGGAGCGCATCCGGCTCGAGCGGGATCGCGCGCCCGTCCTGACGAAGGATCCACGAGGCAAGCTGAGGCAGCGAGGAGTAACCCGTGAGGAAGACGCCGTCCTCGAGTTCGCCTGCATTGCCGAAAGCGCGCTCGACCCACCAGGCGGTGTCACCCGCGAGCTCGATTCGCGCCTCGCCCTCGATGTCGCCGATCTGCCACGGCGGCCGTCCGCGGAACTCGTCGATGTCGAAGTCGGCCGGAATCCGGAAGTCCCGCTCCCGGCGGGTGGCGAATTTGATGTCGCCTCGGATGCGAGAGACGCGGAAGGTCCGGATGTCCTTGCGGTCGAGGTCCTGGCCGATCACGTACCAGCTCCCGTTGTCCGAGAGCAGGCCGTACGGGTTGACGGTGCGCTCGCCTTGGCGGTTACGCGAGATCGAGTAGTACGGGAACTTGATCGTGCGCTGCTTCGAGATCGCCCCCTCGAGCTTCCCGAGCCGTCCGGGCATCTCGGGTGAGTAGTCGGGGTCGAGCACCTCGACGCGGACCGCGGTCTCCGAGGCGTGTTCGCCGAAGCCCTGGCGCCCGAGCGCGAGATTCTGGAGCGCGAGCCGAAGCGGCTCGGAATAGGCGAACTGCCCCTCCAACAGATAGAGAGCGGTTTGCAACGCAGCGAGCTCGTCGTCCGCGAGCTCCAGCTCGGCGAGGAAGTAATTCTCGGACCGAAGGGTGTAGAGCTCTTCGCCCGTGAACTCGTCGCGCTGGGACTGGAGCGGCACACCCAGCGCAAGGAGCTCGGCGCGGTCGGAGTAGAAGCGCCGGGCGAAGGCTTCGTCCGACATCTCCGAGTAGCCCTCGACGTTGGACTTCACGTCGCGTGCGGTCAGCAGCCGACGCTCCGCCATCAGGTAGGCGACGAGTGAAAGCTGACGGATCAGCTTGTCGGTGTCGTGCGACACCAGGCGAATCTACCGGACTGACTGCAGACCCCGACGTCCAGCGCCACTCCTCGAGCCGCCGGACGAAGCCGTGGTGGAGGGGATTGTTGACGATGTAGTCGACCGCTGCCTCGTATTGGTCGTCAGACTCGATCACCTTCGACCAGTAGCGGCGGCCGAAGACGTGGTCCTTTCTTTTGTGGCGCTCGTTGAAGGCGCGGGCGTAGGCGCCGTTCAGGTCCCGCATCCCGTCGGAGAGGTTGGGTAGCGGGGTCTCGACCAGCAGGTGGTAGTGGTTACCCATCAGGCAGCGCACGTGAGTGCGCCAGCCGTAGCGCCGTTCGATCCGGCGCAGGATGTGGAAGAAGACGATCCGGTCTCCATCGTCGAGCACGATCGGCGCGTGGTTGTTACCCCGGATCCCGACGTGGTAGTAGGCACCCGCGGCGAGGTAACGGTGGGGCCGTCCCATCTCCCGAAAGTAGCGCTACGAAAACGCTCTGACCCGCGCTGTGACGCTTTTGCCCCACGTCCGACTCGGTCCTGTCACGTGCCAGGCACGAGACTGGGGAGGAAGGAGCATCGCCCTAGGAGACGTGTCTCGCGAGGATGGAGCTGTTTCGAAGCTATGCCGCGACTTTGGAGCGCTCGAGGTGCTGGTGCGACGGGCAGTAGTCGCGCTCCGGAAGCGGCGTACGCTGGCACGGCTTGCCCTTCCGCGTCGTGGCGCGGCAGCGCGCGACGCCGCCGTCCAGGGCTCCTGCCTCGATCTGCTCCTCGATGAACGCTGTCGCGGCGGCGACGCCTTCCTTCACGGCCCAGGCGACTTCCGCCTGCACGGTGATCGGGAAGTAACGACGGATGTCCTGGAAGAGCGCCCGGTCCGGCTTGGCGAAATACAGCGGGTCCTTCGCCAGCCGTTCCATCGTCAGCTCGCACTGCTCGAGGACGGCCCGGCGATACTCGAGATGCAGTTCCGGGGCCACATACGGGTCGATCAGGTCCTTAATCGACCTGTAGATGGCTCTCGAGTATTGATACATGCAGGCTTGAAGCTGGGCGGTGTACTCCTCGATCACAGTATCCCTAGCTGCCATTAATCCCCCGCAAAGCTTTGTTAACCCGCAGTAAATCGTGGTCGGCGCGTCTGCCTTCGCGGCGGAGTCTATAGGGTCCGGGCCCGTGTTACAAAGTCCCGGCCTTCGTTGCCTCGCCTGAGAACGAGCTAGCTCGTGATCTGGCGGACGTAGGCGGCGCTGAAGCCCTTTGCATTGACGCTCACCAGGGCCCGGTCGGCCTGGCCACGGGAGTTGTAAATCCCGCTGAAAATGACGGAGTAACCCGGGTGGAGGCTGGAATAGCGGCTCGAGTCCAGGACACCGACCTGCGGAAGGCCGGCCTTGGACGCCGCCCGGGCCCGGTCGAGAGCGAGCGCACGGCCGTTCGAGCCGGAAGGAATCGACTCGAGGACGACCGTGTAGCCGTTTTGCCCGGCCGGCCAGGGGGTCAGGGCGCCGGGCCGAGGTGCCGTCGTGATGGCCGGAGGCGGCTTGGTCGGGGTCGGGGGCGCCCCGGACGGTGTCCCAGCAGGGACGGTCGGCAGGGCAACGGTCGCCGTCGGCGGCGCCGTCGTCGGGGAGTGGGGTACGCCGGCCTGTGTCGCCACGATCGTCGACTTCCCGTTGCCGGCATCGGCGAGGACGATGGCCGCCGTCGCGCCCGCTACCGCGATCAGCAAGAAAAGCAGCACCGGCCAGATCCAGTCCCCCGGATACCAGCCCAGGCGCTGCTGCCAGAGCGCCGCGAGCCGGCCGAACACTCCGCCGGCGGGCTGCAGCCGCTGTCCGCACTCCAGGCAGTACTCCTGGTCGGGACCGTGCGGCACACCACAACGCGGGCACGGCGGGCCTGGAGGTGGAGAGGCCGGCGTGCTCATCGCTCCCAGCGTTCCGGCGCCGGTGTGGGCACCGCCTCGAGTAGCTCGGCTTGGGACTCCGCCTCGGACCGGCTTCCGGGAGCGACCGGTGTTCCGCAGACCGCACAGAACTTCGCATCGGCCGCAAGCGCGCCGCCGCACTTCGTGCAGCC
>WNGD01005947.1_pt1 | contig 15794 bp, 16 predicted proteins | sample 5400671 | NCBI WGS metagenome assembly WNGD01 (sample SAMN13153369, study PRJNA577476) | soil metagenome | isolation source: 40 cm soil or saprolite under grassland replicate 2 | place: USA:California | collected 2016-06-15 | reverse complement strand
CGCCGAGGATCTGACGGGCGCAACGTTCGAGACCGCTCTTCGCCGGTGGCGACGCTTCGATCCGCGCCGGGGAACCGCTCGGGCCTGGCTGCTCGCGATCGCGCGCTCGACCGCTCTCGACTGGTTTCGGGCGGATGCCCGCCGGCGGCGTCGCGAGGCTCGCGTCGGCGTCGCGGAGCTCCACGCACCCGACGATCACGCCTTGGGCGAGGGGTTCTCGCCTGCGCTCGAGTCGGCGCTGCGCGGGCTCACGGCGGGTGAGCGTGAGGTGCTCGCGCTGCGCGTCGTGCTCGAGCTCGACGGCGAGGAGACGGCGCGCCTGCTCGGTATCAGCGGGACCGCGGTGTCCACACGGCTGCACCGGGCGCTCGGAAAGCTCGAGGAGAGGATGAGACACGATGACGTCGCCTGACCTGATTCGCGAGCTGCAAGCCTCGCGCCCGCCGGCTCCGGAGTCGCTGCGAGCTCGGGTCCGCGAGATCGCGGAGCCCGAGACGCCGCCTGCGCGGCGCTGGCGGCCGACGATTGCGTTTCCGCGGCCAGCGGTCGTGCTCCTTCCGGCGGCCGCAGTGCTCGTGCTCGCGATCGGCATCGCCGGCGTGATCGGTCTCGCTCGCTCGGGTGGCGGCAGTCACGTCGCCGTGCGCGAGAAGGCGGCTCAAAGAGGCTCGCAGGCGAAGCCGACGTACCCCGCATTCACGACAACCCAAGGGCAAACCACGCCGCTACTACCGCAAGCACTTGGAACACTTGGAAGCGGTGCCGTGACCGGCACGCCCGTCGGCCCGACGCCCGGCCGCGCACAGGACGTGCAGGCGACGCTCACCGTCAAGGTCGCCGACTCGGATCACGTCTCGAAGGCGGCCCAGGATGCGCTCGACCTCACGCGCTCGCTCGGCGGCCACGTCGTGAGCGCATCGGTTGCGACCGGCGACCAGGCGCAGGCGACGCTCACGGTCCGCATTCCCGTCGCGAGGACGCAGGACGCAGTCGCGCGGCTCTCCGCACTCGGGACGATCGTCTCCCAGCAGGTCTCGATCCAGGATCTGCAGGAACGGCTGGACGCGCTGGTCCGGCGTGCGCGGAGCGTGCGAGCACAGATCGTGAAGATCACCGCGCGGCTCGAGTCGCAGCAGCTGAGCCCCGAGCAGCGTGCCGCCCTCGAGCTCCGCCGCCAGAGCCTGCGCAGCGAGCTGCGCTCTCTGAGGCAGAGCATCAGGTCGACCGGCTCCGAGGCACGCTTCGCCACGATCGAGTTGAGCGTCGTCACGCCCGAGTCCCAGGGCGTCGTTCCGGCGCCGTCCCGCCTCGACCGCTCGCTCGACAAGGCGCTCGAGGTCGTCGTGTGGGAGGGGATCGTCGCGCTGGTCGCCCTACTCGTGGGTGCGCCGCTCGCGATCCTCGCGCTGGCGGCCTGGGTCCTCCGCCGCATGTATCGCAAGCACGAGGAAGACCGGCTTCTCGCTACCTCCTAGGGGTCGTCCCTTCACCGAGCGTCGCGAGGAGGGCCTCGGCGACGACCTTCAGCGGGCGACCCGAGATCTGGCTCGCCTTCCGCAGGCGCGCGAAGGCCTCCTCCTCGGAAAGCCCCTCGCGCTGCATGAGGATCCCCTTCGCGCGCTCGATCGCCTTGCGGGCGGCGAGCGCCTCGGCGAGCGAATCGGCCTCTTCGCGCAGCGCTCGCAGCTCCTCGTGCCGTGCTCGTGCCGTCTCGATCGCCGGCAGCAGGTCGGTCTCGCGAAACGGCTTCACGAGGTAGCCGAACACTCCCGCCTCGACGGCACGCGACACGACGTCCCGCTCGCCGTACGCGGTCACCATGACGATCGGTATCGGCCGTTCGTCGAGGATGCGTCGCGCAGCTTCGATCCCGTCGAGGCGCGGCATCTTCACGTCGAGGAGCGCAATGTCCGGCTGCGCCTCGCGCGCCAGTCGGACGGCCTCCTCGCCGTCGCGTGCCTCGGCGCACACCTCGAACCCGACCGCTTCGAGCATTCCCCTGAGGTCGAGCCGGATGATCGTCTCGTCCTCGGCGATGAGGACCTTGGCGCTCACCGCAACGAGGCTACTCGCTCAGAGAAGGAGAGGGAGAGCCCCGAAGGAGCATCCCCTCCCCCTCCCATGGAACGGTTCCCGATCGCGCTGCGTGCACACGCGCAGAGCGGGTTCCTTTACATCTCGCTGACGAGATCCATACGAGATCTATACGGGGAAGACGACCCTCGCCCGTGTCGCAGCGCCGGACTCGAGCTCGAACGTGCCCTGCAGCTCGTCGCGAACGAGCGCCTGCACGATCGACAGACCGGTGCCCGCCGGCGCCCCACCGACACCCGCGCCGTCGTCGGTGATCGTGAGCACGACGTCGCCGTCTCGCCGCGCGAGCTCGAGCGCGACGTGAGCCCCGCCATGCTCGAGGGCATTCTGGAAGAGCTCCGTGAACACGAGCGCCAGAGCCGTCGCCTGTTGCCCTGCGAGCGAGATGGTCGCGAGGTCGGCGGTGACCTCCTTCCCCGAGACAAGCCCCTGAACGAGCATCGCCCGCAGCCGGTCGACGAGCTCGCCGAGGTCGACGTCGTCCTCGCGATGCACGGTCAGCACCTCGTGGACCGCCGCAATCGCGAGAATGCGGTTCACCGAGTCCTGCAACGCCTTGTGCGGATCGGCGTTGTCCGCGCGCGCCTGCAGCCGGAGGAGCGAAGCGACCGTCTGCAGGTTGTTCTTGACCCGGTGGTGGATCTCTTGCGCGAGGACGCCGCGCATCACCGCGCGACCGTGCTCGAGGGCAACCGCGGCATGGTGGGCAATCGCCTCGAGCAACGCCCGCTCTTCGTCGGTGAAGGGCGTGTCGCGGTCGCAGACGAGCTCCCCGATTCGGCGGCGCTTCCAGCGCAGCGGCAGGCGAACGGCGTACGCGCCGGGGCGGCCCTCCGGCCAGGCGACCTTCCCGTCCTCGAGCACGAGGGCGGCACCTGTCGCGCGCAGCGACTCCATCGTGGTCTTCACGATGGCCTCGAGCGACTCCTCGAGGTAGAGCGACTCGGAGACCGCCTCGGAGATCCGCGCGAGCGCCTCGAGCTCGGCGACGCGGCGCTGGGCGCGCTCGTAGAGGCGTGCGTGCTCGATCGTCTGTGCCACTTGCGACGCGATCGCGACGAGGAGGTCCATCTCCGAGTCGGTGAAGGCACGAGGCTCGCGCGTCCGCACGTTGAGCGCGCCTTCGAGCTTCTCCCGCGCGAGGATGGGCACGGCGAGGATCGACTCGTACTCGTCTTCGCGAAGGTTCGGAAACTGCTTGAAGCGGGAGTCGAGATGCGCCTTCTCGGGGATCATGACCGGCGCGCGTTCGGCCGCCGCCGTTCCCGTGATTCCCTCGCCCGGCCGCATGCGCGGCGTCCGCGTCATCTCCTCGACCCTGCTTCCGTGGGTCGCACGCAGTACGAGCTCGTCCGTGGGCTCGTCGTACAGATAGACGAAGCACGCATCGGTCGCGAGAGCGTCTGCGACCTCGCGAGCGACGAGCTCGAGCACCTCCTGCAGATCGAGCGACGAGTTGACGGCTGCGATGGTCTCGGTCAGCAGGCGCAGGTGCCGCGCGCTCGTGTCCACCTGCCCATTGTCGCCGCTCGTGTCGCCTACGGCTTGCAAACGACGAAGTAAACCTCGTAGGCTTGCGCCCGTGAACGACTGGCGTGCGTGGCGAGACAGCTCTGCGTGCGTGAGCTCGGCTGGTCCTCGTGGGATCGAACCGTGATTCTCGCCCTGACCCTCAACGACTGGCTCGTCGCTCTCCACCTCTGGAGCGCGTTCGCGCTCGTCGCGTCGATGGTCCTCTTCTGGGTCCTCATCGTCGCCGCGCGAGATTGCGACAGCATCGAGGAGACGATTGCCTACGGGCGGGTGGGCGGCATCGGCAGCAAGGTCGTCGGCTTTGGGTTCGGAGGGACGATCGTCTTCGGAGTCTGGCTCGCGTTCAACAAGGACAGCTACGCGATCTGGGACGGCTGGATCCTCGCCGCGATCATCCTCTGGGTGATCGGCGGGGCGACCGGAGGTCGCGCCGGGACCGAGTACAGAAAGGCGCTCAAGCGAGCAGAGGAGCTCAAAGCCGCCGGTCAGCAGGAACAACCGGGCGAGCTTCGCGCGCTGAACCGCTCCTCTCGGGGACTTCTCCTGCACACGATCTCGTCGCTCGCCGTCCTCCTCATTCTCATCGACATGATCTGGAAGCCGGGCGCGCCCTCCCTCGCCGATCTACGCCCGAGCAACTTCAACGTCCCGCTCTTCATCCACGTGGGAGGGGCCATGATCCTCGTGGGCGGCGTGCTGACCGCTGCAGCCGCTCTCAGCTTCGCGCGCGGGGACGTCCGTCAAATACGTTTCGGCTACTTCTCGCTCCTCTTCGTCGCGTTCCCGGGCTTGATCCTGACGAAGCTCGGAGCAACGTTGATCTGGCACAAGGAGTCGTCGCACAGCCTCATCGGCGCGGCGTTCCCGCACCGAGACGATCCCCGCTGGATCGAGATCGGCGGTACTGCACTCGATGGTGGGGGAGCGCTGCTCGTCCTGGCGCTGATCCTGGGCTGGTTCGGCCTCCGGCGAATCGACGGGAAGACCGACTTCGTCGCAAAGCTGCCGATCGTCGGGAAGTGGACGGGCGAGACGCTGCTCAGGCTCACGATGCTCATCGCGCTCGCCCTGCTCGTCGGGTACTTCATCGCCGTCTGGGCGATGGCCGGCAAGCCCGGCTAGCCCACAGAGCCAGCCCGGGACCCCTAGGCGTTCGACCAGTCGAACTCGTAGAGCTGTGCGTATGTGTTCTCGTGGGAGAACGCGAGAGGATCCCCGGACGCGACCGTCCAGGAGACGCTGTTCGCGATCTCCGCCTGCTTGTACTCGAATCCGTTCGGAAGGTCGATCCGCACCCGGTGCTCGTCCGGGCCGATCTCGGGATTCACGATGGGCTGGATGCTGCTCTCGCCCACGCCGCCGAGGCTCAAACGGGCGTGGCGGGCCTCGCGGTCCACCTCGAGCTCGATCGGTGCTGAGATCGGGTCGCGGTCGTTCGGGCAGACGACGGAGAAGACCTCGAAGTAGGCGCCTCCGTGCTTGCCGGCGAGGAGCTCCTCCATGATCTTCCGCTGCTCGCCGGATGCGCCTTCGTCCACCACGCACTGGCGAGTCCCGTTTCCCTCGTGGATCGCGCCCGGCCAGTGGACCGCGAAGCCGAAACGCACACCGTCGAGCGAGGTCTCGCCGAAATGCCCGTCGTTGATCTGCCAGGCGAGGATGGCCTCGCAGTAACCCTTGTCAGGGAGTGCGTTGAATTGGCACGGACACGACCAGATGCAGTTGCAGGTGCCGGCATGCACCCCGGTGACTCGCCAGCTCGTCCGTCCATTCGCGTTCATGATCCCCTCTCTCTGAGTGACTTGGCTTGAAGGTCGAGGCTAGTGCGGAGGACTTTCCCTGTCAATTGTCCTGCACGCGGCTATCGTTCCGGCGGTCGATGGGCACCGATAAGACCGCACGCCCGCCGTCCATTCGCATCGCTCCCATGACCGTCGTCGTGCTGCTCGTCGCGGCGGGGCTCGTGACGTGGATCGTGGCGGTGCAGCGGATGCGCGGGATGGACGCCGGTCCGGGCACCAACCTGGGCGGGCTCGGCTGGTTCCTCGGAATCTGGGTCACGATGATGGCCGCAATGATGCTCCCGTCGGTCGCGCCGATGGTGTTCATCTTCCATCGCTTGTCGCGCGACCGCGCGTCGCGAGGGCAGCCGTTCGTCCCCACCTGGTTGTTCGTGCTCGGCTACCTGGCCGTCTGGACGCTGTACGGCCTCGCGGCCTACGCGCTCTACCGGCTGGTCGTCCACGTCGATCTCGGCTTCTTCGAATGGACGCGAGGCGGACGCTACGTCGCGGGAGGCGCGATCGTCGCCGCGGGCCTCTACGAGCTCACACCGCTCAAATCCGCCTGCCTTCGGCACTGCCGAGGGCCGCTGCACTTCCTCCTCCACGACTGGCGAAACGGCGTCCTCGGCGCGGTTCGCACGGGCGCAGTGCACGGCACCTACTGCGTCGGCTGCTGCTGGGGGCTGATGGTCGTGCTCTTCGCGCTCGGCGTGATGAGCCTCATGTGGATGGCCGTCGTCGCCGCGCTCATCTTCGCGCAGAAGGTGCTCCCGAAGGGCGAGCATCTGACGAAGGTCTTCGCCGTCGCGTTCGTCGCCGTAGGCATCTGGGTTGCTTCGGCGCCGCGGACGGTGCCCGGGCTGACGCTGCCGAACTCGGACGCCGCGAACCAGGCTCGGATGCGGATGATGCAGACCCCCCCAAGCGGCACGAAGCCGAGCGCGCCGATGCACAGCGACAAGCCTCAGACACAGACGCCCTAATGCTGAACGACCACGGGCTCCTCACCTGGGAGCCCGCGATCGGCCGTCAGATACAGGACACACCGCTCGCCTTGCGGCGCACCCTGCAGGGTGAATCATCCGTGTTTCGGCGGCTCGCCGCAAGTCCTGGCCATTAGAGAGAGGCCAGGTATTTCGTCTTCTCCCACTCGGTGACCTGGACGCGGTACTCGTCCCACTCCTTGCGCTTCAGCTTCACGTAGTTCGAGAAGATGTGCTCGCCGAGCGCCTCGCGCACGAGCTCGGACTGGGCGAGCTCCTCGATCGCCTCTCCAAGGGTCTCCGGCAGCGACACGATCCCGCGTTCGCGGCGCTCGTCCGCCGTCAGGTGGTAGAGGTTGCGCTCCATCGGCTCGGGCAGCTCGTAGCCCTTCTCGATGCCTTCGAGCCCGGCGTGGAGGAGACAGGCGTACGTGAGATAGGGGTTGCACGCCGGGTCGGGGCAACGGATCTCGGCACGCGTCCCCTGCTCCGCTCCCGGCTTGTACAGCGGGATGCGGATCAGAGCCGAGCGGTTGCGCTGCGACCATGCGCAGTAGACGGGCGCCTCGTAGCCCGGAACGAGCCGCTTGTACGAGTTCACCCACTGCGCGAAGACAGCCGCGATCTCCCGAGCATGCCGCAGCTGGCCCGCGATGAAGCCCTTGGCCGCAGCGGAGAGATGCCACTGGTCGCCCTCCTCGAAGAAGGCATTGCGGCTCTCCTTGAAGAGCGACTGATGCGTGTGCATCCCGGAGCCGTTCTCGCCGAAGATCGGCTTGGGCATGAAGGTGGCGTGATACCCGGCCTTCTTCGCGATCTCCTTCACGACGAGGCGGTACGTGATCGTGTGGTCTGCCATCGAGAGCGCATCCGCGTAGCGCATGTCGATCTCGTGCTGCGAGGGGCCGACCTCGTGGTGGTGATACTCGACGGGGATGCCCATCGACTGGAGGGCGTCAATCGTCCTGTTGCGGAGGTCGGTCGCCGCGTCCAGGGTCGTCATCGCGAAGTAGCCGCCCTCGTCGAGCGTCTCGGTTCCCTCGTCCGTCTTGAAGAGGAAGTACTCGAGCTCTGGCCCGACGTTGAACGCGTCGAAGCCCATGCTCCTCATGCGCTCGATCGCCCTCCGCAGCACGTAGCGGGGATCGCCTTCGTAGGGCTGCCCGTCGGGAGTGACGATGTCGCAGATCACCCGCGCGACGCGATGCTCGCCCTCGTCGGACGGCATCAGCTGGAACGTGTCCGGATCCGGGATCGCGACCATGTCCGACTCCTCGATCGCGTTGAACCCTGTGATCGACGAGCCGTCGAACCCCATCCCGTCGTCGAGCGCGCCTTCGATCTCGCTCGGCGTGATCGCGAAGCTCTTCAGGTGCCCCTCGATGTCGCTGAACCAGAGCAGGAGGAACTCCACGCGCTCGTCCTTGATCCGCTGCAGCACCTCCTTCCGCTTCGCCGGATCGCTCGTCGCCCGGTTCTCCGTCTCCACCATCGCCATCCGAATCGCCTCCTCAAACAAAAAGCCCCGGGTGCCGGAAGGGAACCCGAGGCCACGTCGCCTCACAAGACCGCGCGACTGTACCAGGCGAGAGCGCCTCACATGATGATCGCCCGTCGAGAGGCGCTCGCGGTGTCCTGCGCCGCTTATCGCCATGGCTGCCCATCATGCGGGGCGCTCTTAGGCCGACGCGCCCGTGTAGCTGCGGAGGCCGAACCGCCAGAACCAGCGCGTGAACGCGAAGAGCACGACCGCGAAGCCGAACGCGAGGGCGAGCGTCGGCCAGCCGAGCCGTGAGGTCGCCGCCTCCGCGGGAACCGTGACCGCGAACGCGATCGGCACGAGGAACGTGACGCTGTACTTGAGCCACCCGGGATAGATCCCGACCGGGAAGCGGCCGGTCGCGAAGATCCCGTCGAAGAGCTCGACCGCGTGCCACATGTTCACGACCCAGAAGGCACAGGTCGAGATGACGAGCCAGAAGCAGTAGATCATGAGCCCACCGAGGACGAGCGCGGAGCCGAACGCGACCGCATCGAGGGGACCGACGTCCGCCGAGATCCTCGAGACGCCGTACGCGAGCACGACGAGCCCGGAGAAGACGTCGACCATTTGCCAGATGCGGACCTCGCGCACGCTCACGAGCACTTGCGAGTCCTCGGGCTTCGTGAGTGCGTAGTCGAGCTTCCCTTCGCGCACGTCGTCGATCAGGCGGGTCATGTTCGGCTGCACGTAGGTCTTGATCGCGCCGCCCATCAGGATCTGGATCCCGAGCACGCAGAGGAGCTCCGACTGCGACCAGCCGTTCAGCTCGTTCGTGTGCGAGTAGACGAGGGCGAGCACGACGAGACCGACCCCGAGCGCGATCGCGGACTGGAAGAGCTGGACGACGAAGTTGACGCGGTACTGGAGCTCGTTCAGCACGCCGACCTTGAAGAAGAGCCAGCTCAGGCGAAGGGTGTTCATCTAGCCACCCACCGCCGAATACCGCTTGACCGCGTGCTTCCAGGCGAACCTGAAGATCCCGAGGCCGATGAGGATCCAGAGCACCTGTGCGCCGAGCCCGCGCAGCAGCTCCTGGTTCGAGTAGTCGCCGACGAGAGTCTGGATCGGGAAGTAGAACGCCCACTGGAACGGCAGGAACCGCGAGATCTCCTGCACCCAGCCGGGCATGAGCGGAAGCGGGACGAGCCGTCCGGAGAGCAGCAGCTCCGTCGTCATCCAGAGGTCGAAGATCGCCGCGCCGCGCGTTGTCCAGAAGCAGAGCATTCCGAGGCTCTCCTGGAACATCGTCCGCAGCAGGTAGGCACCCCAGATGGCGAGGAAGAAAGCGACGACCTGCACCGGGCTCGGGTGGAGCGCCGGATGGAAGACGAGTGAGAGACCGACCGCGAGCGGGATCCAGAGCACGATGACGACGAACTTCCAGCCGGCGAAGTAGGCGATGTCGTAGTGGAGGGGCAGGATCGGCCGCAGCAGATCCTTCGTGAGCTCTCCCTCCCGGATCCGGTGCTCCCAGAACGGAGCGCCGAACACGATGTTCATGTTCCGGACGAGCGTCCAGACGATGTAGTAGGCGGCGAGGTACCCGGGCGTGAGCCCCTGCACAGTCCCTCCGCTCTCGTCCGCGATCGTCGTCCAGACGACGAGGTAGATCACGGGCTCGGCGACCATGCCGAACATGTAGAAGTAGTTGGCGGTGCGGTACTGGAGCTGCTCCTGGATCGCCATCCGCATGACGCTCCAGTAGAAGGCGAGCATCGACCGCGTACCGCCGACCCGCCGGAGGGGCACGAAGTCGGCGACGACGCTCATGCGACCACCTCCACCTCCGGTTCTCTGCGCTCCTGCGCGAATACGAGCTCGATGACGTCCTCGATCGGCGGCTCCTCGATCGTGAGGTCGAGCACCGACTGCTCGGCGAGCAGTCGGGACGCGATCTCGGACGTCTCGGTCTTCGGCACCCTCAGCGTGATCCAGTCGCCGTCGCGATGAATGACCTCCCCGTAGCGGGTGAGATCGACCGTCCCGTCCTCGAGCGCCACGCCGATCGTCTTGTGCGCGGCGAACTGGTCGGCGAGACCTGTGAGCGGCCCGTCATACAGGATCTGCCCGTGGTGGATGACGATCACCCGCCGGCAGAGCGCCTGCACGTCGGCCATGTAGTGGCTCGTGAGGAGAACGGTGGCGCCGTGGCGTCGGTTGTACTCCGCCACGAACGAGCGGATTCGCTTCTGCATCGTGACGTCGAGCCCGATCGTCGGCTCGTCGAGGAAGAGCACCTGCGGGCGGTGGAGGAGCGCTCCCACGATCTCCACTTTCATCCGCTCGCCCAGCGAGAGGTTCCGCACCGGCTTGCGCACGAGGTCGCCGATGTCGAGCAGCTCGATCAGCTCGTCCCGGAACGGCACGAAGTCCTCGCGACGTAGCCGATAGATGGCGCGGTTCAGCTCGAAGGAGTCGAGCGCCGGCAGGTCCCACTGCAGCTGGTTCCGGTTGCCCATGACGAGCGTGATCTGCCGCAGGAAGTCCTTCTCGCGCTTGGACGGAACGAAGCCGAGCACCCGCGCTTCCCCGCCGCTCGAGTGGAGCAATCCCGAGAGCATCTTCAGGGTGGTGGTCTTCCCGGCGCCGTTCGGCCCGAGGAAGCCGACGATCTCGCCGCGGTCGATGTCGAAGGTGATCCCGTCCACGGCTCGCACCTCGCGCATCTTGCGGCGGACGAGGCTCTTCGCGGAGGCCCAGAGGCCGGGCTCACGCTCGGGAACCTCGAAGACCTTGCGCAGGCCGTCGACGTGGACCGCCATCAGCCCGACCTCTTCAGCTTCCCGTGCCGCTTCGCGTACTGCTCGCCCCGTTGGAATACCCACAGGCCGAGCGGGATCGACACGAACCCGATGAGAAGCAGAGGCCAGAGGTCGCTCCAGAGCGCGGACAGGCCCTGGCCCTCGAGGATCGCCTTCCGGATCCCGTCGAGCGCGTACGTCGCGGGCGAGACCTTCGCGATCCACTGCATCCACTCCGGCAGCACGCTCACCGGGTAGTAGACGCCCGAGACGACGAGAAGCGTGCCCTGTGCGACGAAGCCGAGCTGCGTCCCCTTTTCCGGCGAGATCAGCGGCAGCACGGACATCATCATCCCGATACCGATGAACGAGATCGACGCGACGACGAGGACGACGAACGCGGGGAAGTACTTCGCGTCCGGGATCGAGAGGCTGAAGAAGACGAAGGCGCACACGCAGAAGAGGAAGATCGCGCGAACCAGCCCGTAGGCGATCGCGAAGACTCCCTGTCCCGCCAGGTGCATCGCACGCGAGAGCGGCGCCATGAACGTGTACTCGATCGTTCCCTCCCAACGCTCCCAGGCGACGGTCTCCATCAGGAACTCGAACAGGATGCCGAGGTACGCCCAGACGACGGCGCCGATCAGGAGCGTCGTCATCGTCTCGTTGACGTCGAGCGAGCCGCCCGTCGCCTCGATTCCCTTCGCGATGAAGACGATCGTGAGCGTGTTCGCCACCGTCCAGACGAACCACGCGACGTCCCACCAGATGTAGCGCTTGGTGAGATAGGCGTTGCGCTCGACGACGCCGCCGGCACCTACGAGCTCTGCGCGCATGTTCCCGAGCAGGGCTTTCATGCCCGCTCCCGCGCCGGCAGGGCCGACGCTCCGCTCTGGTCCCGCTCCAACGGCGGCAAAGCCCCCGCTCTCGCTCTCGGGCCGGCTCCGTCGAGCCTACGCCGGCGGTCCCGCTCCAACGGCGGCAAAGCCCCCGCTCTCGCTCTCCAAAGCCGCCGCTTCCGCTCTCGGGCCGGCTCCGTCGAGCCTACGCCGGCGGTCCCGCTCCAACGGCGGCAAAGCCGCCGCTTCCGCTCTCGGGCCGGCTCCGTCGAGCCTACGCCGGCTGGGCGGCTCCGGCGAGCCTACGCCGCTCATCAGGCGAACACCTCGCGGTCCTCGTCGTCTTCCTCGTCGTCGGCCTCGAACGCACGGCCGGTGGCGGCGAAGAACGCCTCCTCCAGCGTCGTCGCGCCGAAGCGGCGCCTTAGGGCGTCGGCCGGCTCGAGCGCGAGCAGCCGCCCGCGGTCGAGGATCCCGACCCGCTCGGCCAGCGTCTCCGCCTCGGCGAGGTCATGTGTGCAGAGCAGGATCGTCGAGTCGTGGCTCGACCGGATCTCGCGGATGAACTCCTGCACCTCGAGCTTCGAGCGCGGGTCGAGGCCGGTCGTCGGCTCGTCGAGCAGCAGGACGACCGGGGACGTGAGCAAGGCCCTCGCGAGAGCGACCTTCTGCTGCATGCCTCGAGAGAGGCTCTCCATCGGCTCGTCGCGCCGGTCCGGAGGGAATCCCACCCGCCCGAGGATCTGCGGGATGAGGTCGCGTGTCTGGCGCGAAGTCATGCCGTAGTAGCGCGACGCGTAGCCCAGGTTCTCGGAGGACGACATCTTCTTGAAGAACGACGCCTCGACCGAGACGCGGTTGACGAGCCGGCGCACTGCACGCGCGTCCCGGACGACGTCGTGGCCGAAGATCTCCGCCGAGCCTCCGTCGGGGAGCAGCAGGGTGGAGAGCAGGCGGACGAGCGTCGACTTCCCGGATCCGTTCTGTCCCAGGATGGCGACCGTCTCCCCGCGCTGCATCGTGAACGACACTCCGTCGAGCGCGACGCGCTTCCTGTGGGCGAACCTGCCGAGCTTCCGATCTCGGCGCCGGAACTCCTTGCTCAGGTCGCGGACGTCGACCGCTGGAGCCGTGCGGCGAGGCAGGGCCTCGATCGCTGCTTGCTGGATGTTCGTCACGTGAGTGCTCCTAGGTCGTACTACAACGGCAGGCTGCTGACAGGCACACGCTGGCCCCGTCGAGGCGGGGCCCGCGAACGGATGATTCAGCCGTTGCGGAGCAACATCAGGTCGAGCACGATAGCAGGGCTTCTCGAACGGCTCAAATCAGTGCGAAGTCTGCTCCTACGCTGCTCGCTCTTTCGCGCTCTTGGCCTGGTGGTAGGCAATGCGTTCGAGGAGCCGCCGATCCGTCTCCTCGAATTGCCCTCGATACTTCGCCCAGAACTCACGGCTCGTCAGCTTCTTCCTCTTCTTCGCCATCGTCGTCACGGCCTTCGAAGAACTCGACGACTCGCCCGAGGAGAACCTTCACGTCGAACAGCACCTTGAAGAGTACTTCGACGTCGTCCTACGTCCAGGCGGGCGCAGACAGGACGCCAGGATCGGGTCTCCGACGGCCGTACGGAACGCGCATTTTCCGCGCCCGGGCGTTGACGAATGTCCGAGCTCACCGCTAAGGTGAGACGCAGGTTGGAGCCGGCGCAGGTTCCGGCGTTGTACGAGGCGACGTGGCCTCAGGACTGATTCAAGTCCTGGGGTCTTTTTGTTTGGTCCCGGAAGGAGGCACGATGTCGGAGCTCGAGGAGCGGCACTACCTGATGAACGGCGGCGAGACGCTTCCAGACGCGCGTGAGGCGCTCGAATGGGCGGGCGAGACGCGCGCGGCAATGGTCGATCTCAAGTTCTGCGACCTCTTCGGAACCTGGCAGCACATGACCCTTCCCGTACGTGCGCTCGACGAGTCGGCGTTCGACGAGGGGCTCGGCTTCGACGGGTCGTCGATCCGGGGCTGGCAGGGCATTCAGGAGTCGGACATGCTCCTCATGCCACAGGCCGAGTCCGCGATCCTCGACCCTGCGACGGCGGCCCCGACGCTCTCGCTCATATGCGAGATCGTCGATCCCGTGACCCGCGAGCCATACGCGAAGGACCCGAGGCAGATCGCGCGGCGAGCCGAAGAGCACCTGCGCTCGACCGGCGTCGCCGACACCGCCTTCTTCGGTCCCGAATGCGAGTTCTTCGTGTTCGACGAGGTGTCGTACGAGCTGGGACCGAACCGCTCCCACTACGCCGTGGACTCAGGCGAGGGCTACTGGAATTCTGGGAAGCCGGGACTCGGCTACACCGCGCGCCCGAAGGAGGGGTACTTCCCCGCCGCTCCCTCCGACACGCTCCACGACGTGCGCACGGAGATGGTGCTCACCCTCGAGCGGGTCGGCATCCCGTGCGAGTTCCACCACCACGAGGTCGCGTCCGGCGGCCAGTGCGAGATCGACCTTCGCTTCACCTCGCTGACCCGAATGGCGGACCACGTGATGACGTACAAGTACGTCGTCAAGAATGTCGCCCGCCGCCACGGGAAGACGGCGACGTTCATGCCGAAGCCGATCTTCGGTGACAACGGCTCGGGTATGCACACGCACCAGTCCCTGTGGAAGGAGGGGACGCCGCTGATGGCGGACAGGTCGGGCTACGCGGGACTCTCGCAGCTCGCACGCGCGTACGTCGGAGGGCTCCTCGCGCATGCGCCGGCCCTGCTCGCCTTCTGCGCACCGACGACGAACTCGTACCGGCGGCTCGTCCCAGGCTTCGAGGCTCCGGTGAACCTCGTCTACTCGCAGCGAAACCGCTCCGCCTGCATCCGGATCCCGATGTACTCGGAGTCGCCGAAGGCGAAGCGGATCGAGTTCCGCTGTCCTGACGCAGCCGCGAACCCGTACCTTGCGTTCGCCGCGATGCTGATGGCGGGCCTCGACGGGATCCAGCGCGGGCTCGAACCGGGGGCGCCGGCGGATTTCGATCTCTTCGCAGAGGCGCACGAGGAAATCCCGCAGGTTCCCGGATCGCTCGCGGAGGCGCTCACCGCCCTCGAGTCCGACCACGAGTTCCTGCTCGCCGGCGACGTGTTCTCGAAGGAGCTCATCGAGACCTGGATCGCCTGGAAGCGCGAGAACGAGGTCGACACCGTGCGGCTGCGCCCACATCCGGCCGAGTTCACGCTCTACTTCGACTGCTAACCGTTCCGGGACATAGACGGGTCGGACCCGAAGGTCCGACCCGTCTTCGTCTCAGCGCAGGTCGAAAGTGACGCTGACCGTAGCGCTCGTCTCCTGCTTGCCGGGAACGATCGGCGTCCCTGTGTCGGCCGCCGAGGCTGCGGACGCGTACGGCACCGGCGTCTCGCCACCTTCAGAGATCCTCGTGATCGCCCCGAGCGATCGTCCAGCCGCTTTCGCGAGCGCGTCGGCACGGGATCTCGCATTCGCCACGGCTGCGGCGAGCGCCTGGCGAAAGACGCGATCCGCGTCGCTCCGGCTCAGCTCAGGACCCGAGACGTCGTTCGCACCTGCGGCGGTCGCGGCGTCGACCAGGTCTCCCGCCCGCGCGATGCCGATCGTCGCGCTGACCGTGTTCGACGCCGAGTAGCCGCTGATGGTGCTTCCCTCCTCCGAAACGGGCCACACGCTGACGTACTGGGTGGTTATGTCGCCCGCTCTCGCCTCTCGGAGCGCGGCGATGACGTCTCGCATCGCGTTCCCGTTCGCCGTGAGTGCCGCTTTCGCGGTCGCGCCTCGGCTCTTGACGCCGAACGAGAGCCCGGCCTCGTCCGGGACAACCCGGACGGAGCCGACGCCGTCGACGACGATGGTGTTGGAAGCTGCGGGGTCGCCGGCGTACGCGAAATCGGGCAGCCGGAGCGTGCCCGCAAGCGCCAAAGCTGCGAGGAGCGCTGCCGCGGCCAAGAGCAGACGTTTCATCGAGGACCTCCCGGATCAGGTGTCCTCTCGAATACGCCGCCGTCACGGTGTGGGTCACACGTGGGCGCCCATGATCACGCTCGTGCGAGCCGGATGCGAAGCGGCCGCGCTTCACGGATCTCGCGAGAGCCGGACTCGATCTTGCGCACCGGCTGGGCGGCGCAGAACCGCTGCTACGCTGCGCGCGCGATGGAGCGGGTGCTCGTCCTGAACGCGAGCTACGAGCCTCTGAATGTCTGCTCGCTTCGCCGTGCGCACGTTCTCGTCTGGAAGGGCAGAGCCGAGATTCTCGAGTGCC
>WNGD01005015.1_pt1 | contig 15796 bp, 8 predicted proteins | sample 5400671 | NCBI WGS metagenome assembly WNGD01 (sample SAMN13153369, study PRJNA577476) | soil metagenome | isolation source: 40 cm soil or saprolite under grassland replicate 2 | place: USA:California | collected 2016-06-15 | reverse complement strand
CGAAATTCAAGGTCCACGCCCTTCAATGCGAAGTGAACGCTCGCGCAAAATGAAACCGCCGATGAACGCCGATGAACGACGATGAACCCGGCGCCGCAGCTGCGCTGCGCCGTGTTCATCTGTGTTCATCGTGGGGACATTCCTGCATCACCCTCTCCAACTCCTTCATCCAACGGCCAAAGTGTCGCGAGAAGTGGCGGTTTGGCCACCAGCCTAGCCACGAGAGAGCCTGATAAAGCTCCAAATCGCTGAGGTCTTGACGGAAGCTTTGCCAATCAAGCGACTGGCCCGTGCCGGTCCGATACTCGTCGAAGTAGGCTCGCTGCAGCGCTTCTTTCTGCTCCGGTCTGGCTCCCCACTTACCGGCGGTCAGGCTCACGAGATCGAGATAGCAGGGGCCTATTACGGCCGACTCCCAATCCACGACAGCCAGGGGGTGGTCCGGACTGCCCTCGCGGACCAACACATTCTTGCCAAAGTACTCGCCGTGAATCACGCTCACTGGCAATTCGCTGAAGCGGCCGAGCACAGTCTCGTAGCGCTCCAGCGCATGCTCGAGAAGCAGCCGATCCTCCGCGCCCGCGTCCCGCAGCTTTTCCCGGATGCTCCCGGCGCACTGCCGGTAGCGCGCGTCGTCGAAGCGCGGAAGAAAGCGGGTCTGGGATTCGGGCAGGAGTCGCGCCGCGGCATGGAACCGCGCAGCCCAGCGCGCGGCGGCAAGCCACAGGTCAAAGTCTCCGGTCGAGTTGAGCCACAGAGAGCCGGCGTCCTCCAGGAAAAGCCAGTAAATCCCGCGCTCCGGTTCCCAGCGAAAGGCGTACAGCTCCGGCGTGCCGAAGCGCTCTCGGGAAAGAATCTGCCGGTACATCTGCATTTCCCGGCGGCCGGAGCCGGGATCCGGACTGCGCATCACCCTGGCCGTCTCGACCTGAGCCTGCGGGTTCAAATCCTTAAGGAACACGCGTAGCCATTCGTGTTCGTCCAGAAGCACGCGCAATCGCTCGGCTGCGAAGCTGGAGCTATCCTCGAAGAACTCCCGGATGAGCGCCCCGACGCGGACGGACCGGCCCCGAAGGCGCGTCACGCCTTCCTCCAGAGTTTTCGCCATCAAGCGAGTCGTCTCGTCGTTGCCGAAACTTGGGCCGCTCAGACGAATCTCGGTCCGGGCCGCGCCGTCCTGGCGGCGTGCGGGCCGCGCTTCACGGCTCAGCGCGGAGTTCAGGATTTTTTCCGCCACCTGTTTGGAATCGAAATACGTTTCCGCGATCTCTCGCGCGGCGCGGCAATGCCGCCGATAATCGGCGTTGATCGCCTCAAGAGCATCGACCGCTTCCTCGAGCGTATCGAAACGAAACATTCCTCTTCCGCTGGGCAGGAAGGCGCTCGGCCCCGTGTTTTGAACAACCACCGGTTTGCCGCTCGACAGGTAACACAGCGTGCGGTCGCTGACCCAGGCGTTCTGGAACTTCATGCAGGAAGGCTTGGCGCAGCTGAATTCGCCGCGCGAGCTTTGTATATAAGACTGGTAATACTCCGGCGTCGCGGCCACCTCCGCGGTATGCCGAATCTTCCAGCCGTATCTCTCCAGCACCGTGCGCTCCGCCGGATCTCCAAGGTACGGGTGTTTGTGCGGAGAGCGGCCCGGCGGGACACCGAATCCGAGCTTCGATTGCTCAGCGCGCTGTCCTGTCTTTCCGGCATCGCCTTCGTCCAGGCACAGTGCGAGTTCCAGCACCTGGTTAGTCATATGCGGGAGTTGAGCGAAATCCAGGAAAGAAGCTCGCTTGTTGTTTTCGTAGAAGACCTGTTTGCCGTCGGTGACGAATTCACCGCGGCCTTGTCCTCCGTACCAGCTCGAAACCGTCGTGAATGCCTGGCAGCTCTTGTCCTCCACATAGGGCCAGAGGTCCAGAGACACCGGCGGCCGGACGTAAACCCAGGGCAGACCGCAGTCCGGAAATGCGGCGCGCAGGGTCCCCACGGTTTCTCCGGTAGTGAAGTACACATCGTGGGCGGGCACGGAGAGCTGGCCGGTGCTCATCCAGAATTGAAGCAAGCCCGGATCGATGTCGACCAGCGCCGTACGCCGGAAGCGGGAGAGCAAGGCCGGGGCGATGGCATAATCGAAATTCAGGAGCAGCTCGGCATCCTGAAAGGCCGCCTTTGCCTTGGATTGCTGCATTCCGATCAATTCATAGCGGATCCCGCCGACGCGAGGGCGTGGAACGTACAGAATCACTTTTCCGCCCAACCCATATCGTTCCATCCGCCGCAAGAAATCCGCTACTTGGGTGGCATCACGAAGTCGATCGTCCGTGCTGCGGAAGCCTTCCAGCCAGTAGACCTCGCATCCCAGATTGAGCAGCCCCTGCGCGTACTGCATGTAAACCCAGAAGTGCCCGCCCACCTCCGGGGAGTTCACGACGTTGTACGGCGCGATTACAACCGTGGTCATGAGCGCTCCCTCGAGGCCGGAAAGTCCGCAAGCAAATCGGCGAGATCGCGAAAACCGATCAGCCGGATCTGGCAGGCGGCCAAAAAATTGCCCAGGGCGGGATCGCACAACGTTCCCACTTCCACCTCGCGCTCGGCAGAGTAGGAAGATCGAAACCCGGCATCAACGAAGCCCGGGTGGCAGCTCAATTCGGTGAAGCCTTGCCGGACCTCGGTCTCCAACATACGCATGAGACTTCCCACGCCGATCCACTCGGGATGAGATTTTCCGTCGTCCCAGCGGCCATAGAATTTTCCGCAGTAGCGCACCCTGGAGTGCTCGCGCATGGGCAATCGGTATTCGGAAGCCAAATCCAAGAAATGCGGCAGCAGATGAGGCGTCCGGTGTACGACGACAACCGGCATGCCCTGCTCGCTGGTGAAATCTACATGCAAACCCACACTGAGTTCCGGGGCCTCGCGGCAGAGCGCGGCCGCTTCCTCTGCGGCCGGCATGTTCACCATCAAGCTCGCACTCGTCACGATTCCTCCGTGATGAGCCTGCAGGATCCCGCGATTGATCCCGGGGCTTGCGCCAAAATCATCCGCGTTGACTATCAAGTATTTCACGGTTGCAACGGCTGGCCGCCGGAGGGCGAGGGAAGGGCCGGTCTTAACATTCCAAACCACTCGTCGAGCGCGGCCAGTTGATCGAAGGCCCAGTCCGCACGGCTCTCGAAAGCCGCGAGCGCGGGCCAGATGACGGAATTCGTCAGCCGCGCGTACTCCGCGGTTTCGAATAGAAGATTCCAATCCGTTTCCGGAGAGAACCGACAGCCCAGCTTCTCCAGGCACGCCAGATAGATGTTCATGATCCATTGCCGGTCCTCGCGGGGCATATGCAGGAGGAAGTCCGACAGGTCGTAGCTGACGGGGCCGACGCCCGCATGGTCCCAATCCACAAGCCGCGCCGCGTAACCTTGCCCCTGCGAATACACCATCACGTTTGTCGGCCACAGGTCGCCGTGCAGCAGCGTTTCCGGTCCCCCGAATTCTTCGAGCGCTTGGAGGCGTCGCGGCTGTTCCTCCTGGAGTCTTTGGATCCTCAGTAACAGGCGGTTCACCGACTCTCGGCGCTCCGTAGCCATGCCGGTTTCACACGCCCGCACGGCCTCCAGGACGCGGATGGCATCCCGTACCGCCGAGACGTAGAACTGGCCGCCGAGGTCGAATCCGTACAAGCGGCACTCCGCCAGCAGAGGATGTCTGGCGAAGCGGCCGTGAATCTGTGCAATCGTTTCGACCGCGGCTTCGATCCGTTCGGGCTCCAGGCAGGGCTCGGAAGGAGTACAGAAACCCGAGGTCTTCCGTCTTTTTCCATCGCGCGCATCGCTGTCGACCAGCGCGCAGTCCCCCAAGTCCTCGTAGATATGCCACACGCACCCGCCGTCCATCTGCGCGGCAGTCGCCAGCAATGGCGGACCCATCTGGCTCAGTCCGGTTGCCGGGAGCCAACGTTGCGCCACCTTCTGATTGCGCAGAGCAATCTCCGGGCTGAGGCGCTTCACGACCAGAGAGCGGTTCGCGCCATCGCCCACCAGCTGCGCCCGATAGACGCGAGGACTCCAGAGCTTCCGGTAGGCGACCGCATCGGGAGCCACACCCCAGCCATTGAACAGCCCGGCGAGCGTCTTACGCAGTTCTGCCACACCGAGGATTTCGTCACTTTCCTGAACTGGATGGCTCATAGTCGAATTCCCTCCCCGGTGCGGGGCGCATTAGCCCCATCCGGCAATTCGGATCGCCTCAGCGATGTCAGCTTGATAGCTTCGCAGGCACGACATCTCGAATTCGAACGGCCGCGGAACGAGCCTTTCAATCGTCCAGCCGATTGCCGTGAGCCGCCGGAAAAGTGTTCCCACGATCCCGAGCTTCTTGACGGCCGCGATGTCCAAACCGGGCCAGGAGTTCCTGACGAGCGAGTGATAAAGACCGAGGTCCACATGGAACAGGTCCCTCGCCGGGACACCCCAGCCGACCATCTCCCAGTCGAAAGGCACCAGCGCAGCTCCCGCCGGGCCAGTTCGGATCCGGAGGTTGTCCGGTTTGAAATCACCGTGGAGGAGAGTTTCCGGCACGCCTGCGCACCATTTCTCCACATGGTCCCACCGGGACTCCAAAAGATCGCACTGGCGCACGATGCTATTGAGAACCGCCGCGTCTTCCGACTTCAAGGCGGGATCGCTCAGAACCGGCAGGAGCCTTCGGCGTGTGAGCCGCAAGATTCCGAGATGGTGGCTCGGCCCGAGGTCGGGCAGTCGCCCAGCTAAGTTGAGACCGGCTGCCGAGGAATGCAGCCGGCTCAGCCAGCGTGCGCCCAGCTCGCGGTGCTCCCGAACGTCGTTGGAATACCGCTCGCCGTCGACGTATTCCAGGAAGAGCCAGTCGAAATCCGCGTCGCCTTCCACGAATCCGTAGAACTGGAGAGACTTAACTGGCAAGCGCGGAAGGATCTCTTGATAGGTCGTGCGTTCGAGCAGCGCAATGGATCGCTTGCAATATTTGGCCACAACGGCGGAGCCTCCCGGGCCGACGCTCACCAGCTGGTAGATCTTGGACTTGTTGTTCCTCTCCAGGAGCACGATCTCCTTGGGCTCGACGCGCTCCGGTTGGAGCCTGCTCCACGCCCGAACAGCCGGATGTTCCAACAAGTCTGTCTGCAGGATCTCGAGAAAGCTTTGCTTAGGCACGGATAGCGCTCCACCAAGCGAGATTGATGTGGCGAATGGGCATCAGCACTTCTCTCCGAAGCCGGACCGTTTCAGCACGCGTCGCACTGCGGCCGTGGCGGCCGCGCAATCCCAAAGCGAAAAGAGCGCGGGCAGCGCCGCGAACGATCCAAGGATGGCGGCAGCCGGCCATGAGCCGCCCGCGGCGGCGGCGGCGGAAAGGCCGGCCAGGACACCTGTCATTAAAAAACCTGGCCGTGAATATCGCGGCAAGTAACAACACCGTACGAGTTGCCTGCCGGCGCCGTGCTCTTGAGTGACCATGCGGATGCGGGCGCCGCCAAGGATCCCGGCGCGAACGTCCAGGTCCCAATCGTCGTAGTCGCCTCCGCGCACCACCAGCACGGGCTCGGCCCGCAGGCTCGTTTCGATGCGCTGGAGTCTCTCCTCGGGGGCTTGCCAGGCTTGGCTCCAAAGCCAAAATGCCCTTGTCCGAGGAAATGAGAAACCACGCACGCCTCGGCGCCAGCCGAAGGATCCGCGGCTCAGGCGGCCCCAAAGGCGGGCCACGGGCTGGAGAATGTGGAGGAATGACGTCAACAGACAAGACCTGAGCCGGAAAAGACCGCCCTGCGAAGAGCTCGAAGTGCGAGAGTTTGCGGCGCGTACCGCCGCGGGGAAAACCGCCACGCCAAGAGCGAGGAGAAGCAGCGGCAAAGCAAGAAGCAGCGGTCTCCAGACGGCTCCAAGCAAGCCCATCACACCGAGAGAGAGGGCCACCAAATAGGATTCGGGCATCAGGGGCAGCGACTCCAAAGTGCTCGGCGGTGCTTGATAGAGACGCTGAAAGGGGGCGCGAGCCCACGTGCCGTAATAGACCCGCCAGCGCTTCCTGCCAAATACTTGATGAAACGCGTGGCTGTAAATCCTTCCGGCCCAGTTAACGTGGCCGGCGGTGTTGTATTTCTCCGGCCACTTCTTTTCCAGCAGCGCCTCGGCCTTTCCGTAGCCCTTCTGCTGCCGCCAATAGGCGCGCACCGAGTTGCGCCGGTAATGCCAGACCACGGCGGCCGCGTGGAAGCCCAGCTTCCAGCCTCGTTGCTGGAGACGCCAGCAAATATCCACGTCGTCCCCCGCAGTACGGAACTGAGGATCGAATCCACCGATGGCCGTCAAACAGGACTTGCGAAAGGCCATGTTGCATCCGGGGATATGCTCCGCCTCACGGTCGGACAGAAGCACATGAATGGGCCCTCCGGGCGAGTTGGCGACGCACTGCGCAACGAATCCCGTGTCCGGCGGGGGAAGATTCGGGCCGCCCACGCCAACGTAGTCCGTTGTCAGGAAGGTGAACGCGAGGTACCTGAGCCAGTCCGGGTCGGGATAAGCGTCGTCGTCAATGTAGGCGACGATGTCGCCCGTGGCCGCTTCCAGACCGAGATTGCGAGCCGCGCTGAGGCCCCGATTCTCCGTGCTGAAGAGCCGAAAACCGTACTCCCCCGCAATCGCCGCGGTTCCATCCGTCGAGCCGTCGTCCACGACGATCACCTCGAAGTTGGGATAGTTCAGCCTCACCAGGCCTTCGAGGCACTGGCGGATCGTGCGCTCGCCGTTGCAGGTGCAAACGACGACGCTGATGCGAGGCCAGCGCAGATCCGGCGGGAAGGGCGCCTCCTCGAAGGATTTCTTTATCGCCGCCAGGGCCCGTTTGGGACGCCGGTCGCGGGTTGTGAGACCGAAATCCCAGTCCTCCATGTCATAGCCCCCCTGGCACGAACCCTGCTCCGCATCGAAAAACGGGGCAAACCACTCGTCGGTCCACGAAAAGACAAAGGCGCCGGCGCACCCTGATGCGAATGCGGTTCGGACCTGCCAATCCAGCGCCTGCGCTTGAGCCGCCTCGCCATTCCGGCGGCTGTCGAGGCCGATTTCGGTCATCAGCAGCGGGCGGTCGCACGCAATGTTCTGCAGACGCGCAAGGTAGGCTTCAAAGCTCGGTTGCGACTCCAGGTAAACGTTGAAGCAAACCAGATCCAGGAAAGGAAGCTCCAAGTACTCGGTAGTGGGGTAGTTCACATAGGTGAAGAGCCCTTCGGGGTCTTCCGATTTTGCCGCCGCGTACAACTCTTGCAGAAAACGCTCCACCCGGCGCCGCCCGTGCCAGCGCACGATCGGGGCCGGGATCTCGTTACCCACCGCATAGCACAGGACGGCCGGATGGCCCCCAAACCGGCGTACGTCTCTGCGCACGCGTTCCTTTACGCCACGCGCGATCGTTCTGTCTTCAAGAAAGGCGACGTGCTGCTCCCACGGCAGACCCACCATGACTCGAAGCCCGTAGCGCAGAGCGGTGTCGAGCAGCCTGATCGGCGGCGGCTTGTAAACGCGGATGGCATTGATGCCATGGGCCGCCATCCGTGAGAAATCTCCTTCGACTTTGTGAATGTCGGAGAACTCTTCGCCGTTCGAATCAGGGCGGAAAGGTCCGTAGGTCACGCCCCGAACATGGAGCTTCTCGTCCCCAATGAAGATAAATTTCCCCCTGGCGCAGGGCCGGAGATCGGCGCGGGTGTGTGGTGGAGAGACAACCGGAGGGGTTACGGTCATCGCCATAAAAGAATTGGTCCCAAGCAGGGCCGCGGTTACTTCCACGCAGGCTTACGGATTTTCGCGCTGACGTTCGGCTTTGTCGCGAAAGGAAGCCTGCTGCTCAAAAATGAGCTGCCGGCTGGCGGCGCGTGCCTGCCCTGATTTAAGCTCGCGACCACCAATAACGCGTTTGGGGGAGACCCGGTTCGGATGAGCTGCTTTCCATCAGAACCCAATAGCAGTTTATACAGACTGGAAAACGCCAGTTAACCGAACGGCAGTTTGTACAGACTGAACGTGAACTATACAACCTGACCGAACAACAGTTTGTACAACCGGAGACGTGAGATGACTGATACAGACTAGGCGAGCGGCACTTTGTACAGACTGAACTGAGCTAACAGCCTACCGAGAAGCCCACTTAGTAACAGACTGCCAACGTGAATGAAACACAGTATTCACAAACACCCTGTTCGTCAATCGCCCGAATTGCCTAGCTCTGGGGGCTACTCCGTCCCTCGGCGAGACAGCTCGCAACAAGGATTCGCACGTCCTGATTCATGACGGAGACACAGAGATACACGGCGCAGCCCAGCCGCCACCAAAAGGGATCTCACCGCAGAGAACGCGGAGGTTCCTCCGGATAGGAGAAAAATCTCGATCGCCTGCGGGTTAGGCGTAGATCGGCTTCAGCGAGGAAAAGAGTCTATGAGTAGAATTCCTTCGGTTGACGGTTTCATGGAGGCTGCCCAACGAGTCCTCGTTTCCGTGCTTCTTTAACACTAGAACTGACCTCACGCGGAACTGTGGAAAGCCTCAGATCTGACCCCCTTTTCCCCCCAGTAATCGGGGCCAAGGCTGGTTTTTTTCCCAGGGTATCCGCGGGTTCCCAAGCGTCTTTACCTTCGGTTAGGCTGTACTGCGCCCAAGCAGGCTAAAGCCTGAACTCCGAACCCCACCGCAGAGGCGCTGGTTGTGAGAAAAAATTCAAAATCCTCGTTTTTCACGCCCGTAAGTTGTTGAAAACACTAGGGGCGTTTTTGCAATTTCCTATTTTTTCTCACGTCCGCTGAGAACGCAGAGGAGAATGACAAATGACAAATGACCAATGACAAATGGAATTCAGAAGTCCCGGCAACGAACTGCCATTTGTCATTTTTCATTGGTCATTTGGCTGATCGTGCCGGAGCTGCGCAGGGCTTTTTGACCATTTTCATTTTCGGGTTGCATTGAGACAATGACGGCGTAGGATACGCATATTGACTCGCGTCCGGGGGGGATCCTCTTCGCTGACACAAATAAATTCTTTCGATGAAGCCTCCATCAAGAGAGGCGAGCCTGAAAAGCCTCCAGCCAGGAAGGTTGCTTATGGTTTGCACTCAAACAAAGATTGACATTCCCGGCCCGAGCCGGAGGACCCGGCCAGGAAACACAGGCACAACGTGGGCAGGCCGGCTCGTTGCTATTGCATTCACTCTCTGCCTGCCGATTTCCGCGAGCGCGGACATTGTTTCAGGGCGCGTTTACGATCCAGGCGGAAGTGTTCTACCGAATACGACCTTCGTCGTGGAAGCTGGAAAAGGAGAAGCCGTTAAGTTCAAGACCGATGAGTCGGGGAACTTCAGCGTGTACCTCGAACCTGGGAGGTACACGGTACATCCTCTCCGTGACGGCAAGCCTGACCCCAGTTTGGAGGGTATCGTAGAGAGTTACCCCCAGTCCGCCCACCAGGACATTCGTCTGAAGAAACGGAAGTAACGCCATGGACGGTGACGCAGCAGGGTCGAGCCCCGGGGAAGGGCGGAAACAGGGAAATTCGGCGAACTGGCTGGGCATTCTCGACGTATTGGCCAAGTTGCTGGGAGCGGTTGCCGTTCTCGCGGTCGCCTTTGCTGCCAATTCGTTCCAAGACAAGCTGGCCAAGGCTACCCTGGACTATCAACGCTTGACGACCACCATTACCTTGCAGAGTCAGCGAGAACAGGCTGAGAGCCAACTCCGCGCCGATATGTTCAGGACCCTTGTTACTCCCGTCATTACTCCCGTTGCCGGGGCGCAAAAAGACGGGGGCCTGATTCCTCCCGACCGCGAAAGGTTGCTCGCGGAGCTCCTGGCGCTTAACTTCCATGAGAATTTTGAATTGAAACCGTTGATGGAAGACGCCGCCCAAAGGCTGGCTCCCAAAGGCGCCTATGCTCCAGGAGCCCCTGACCCCCGCGAGCCGTTGTGGTCAATCGCGCGCCGCATCGCCGAGCGGCAGAAAGCCTCGATTGCCTTGGAATGGGACAAAGCCAGCCGGCATGGATGCGAAGTCTACTTGCTGAGGGTAGGATCTGATCCCGATCAACCCGGCACGAGCGACGATCCATGTATGGTGAGCCAACAATTCGCGCAACCTATCGACTTGAAATCCCCCGACGAGGTTGACACTCTGCGGATGGTGGTCGTGAAACCGAGCTGGGAAAACCAGACGGTGGACGTAAGCGTTACTCCATTCCTGTCGAGCCAGAAGCAGCCCGGGCCGACATCACCCTCCTATCGCTTTACTCTTACGTGGTTTGACCTTCCGCTTACTGACAACACCTTGCTTCCGGACGGCAACCGCTTCGCTGTTTACCTTCGCATATTCAGTTCGAATCCGAGAAATGTGACGCTCGCGGTGATGTGGTTCCCGAAGGGCTACTTCACGCCGCGTGAGCGCCCGCTGAACTATCTTGCGCTTCAAGAGCTCATGGGAAGAAAAATGCAGTGAAGCCGGGACGTGACATCAGCTGCGGCGCGTAATCGCCGCCATCCCTTGCCTTTCGATCACCGAACAGAACGCGACGCAATACCGCATTCCCTCTGACCACATCGGCGATCGCGGATGCCCGGCTTATGAAGGCGATGTCTCCTCGGCCGGCTTCAGCTCGCCGACGATGAACCAGTAGGCAATCAGCCCGGTCATCAGAACCAGGGCAGCCAGAACAAATCCGGGGAAATACGATCTGGTTCGGCTGATCAGGAGTCCCGTGAGCAAGGGCGCGAGAATGCCGGCGATGTTGCCAAAGAAATTCTCGAAACCGGTCCAGATTCCGACCTCGTCCGGCGGCGCGCAACACTGGAGAATCACCAGCAAGTTTCCTGTCGCCAGCCCGACCAGGGACCCGCCGATAATCAGGAGGATGGCCTTGTTGGCGCTTGCTGCTTGCGCCGCCGGGATGACAAGCAAGCCCGTGGAGAAGGCGAGCGTCACAATTCCCTTGCGCGTACGGGTTTCGTTCCAGCCTACTCGGATCAGGCGGTCCGCAATCCATCCGCCGATCGGCTCGCTCACGCCGAAAACGAAGAAGGGGAGCGAGGAGTAAAGGCCGGCTCTGAGGATCGTCAGCTGCCGCACCGTCACCAGATAGTCCGGCAGCCAGGTCACAAGCAGGTACCAGTAATAGTCAAAACAGAAAAACCCGAGGCAAATGCCGAGAAGGTTACGATTGCGTAACGGAACGACAAATCGACGCCAACCCGGCACCCGAACCCTATGGGCGGCGCGCGCGCTGTCGCCGCGGAGCGAAGGCATGGTCCAGAGCCAGGGAACAAGCCACAACATCGCTGAAAAACCTACGATCACAAACGTTCGGCGCCATCCATAGTGAACAAGAGACCACGGGATCAGGATGCCTTCGAGTACAAGGCCCGTACGTGTGCCGAAGTCGAAGAGGCCGCATGGCAGCCCTCGCTCTGCCGGCCCGAACAGTATGCTGACGATCTTGGTTCCCCCGGGAAGATAGATCGATTCGCCGATGCCAAGCAGGATGCGAAACACGATCAGCACTACCAGGCTCCCGGCCAGCCCCGTCAGTCCCTGCGAAACCGACCAGAGAGCGAACGCTCCGGCATAAAGCCATCGCAGATCGAAGCGGTCGGCGCACCAACCGACGGGAATTTGCATCAGCGCATAAGACCAAAAGAATGCGGACAGGAGCAGGCCTTTGGTGGAAGGACTGAGTCTCAAATCGTTCGAGATGAGCGGGAGCGCGATCGAGATCGTCGCGCGATCGAAATAATTGATGAGCGAGGCAAGAAAGAGCAAACCTACGATCGACCAACGTCGAGCGTTAGAAACCGAATATGCGATCACCGCATGTTCTCCTGCATTGCTTATACTAAGGGCTCGCGCAGAAATAAATTCACATTTTGCTGCAGGCCCCCAGGCCCGCTGGCGAGGCGCTGCGGCGAAGGGCGCGTATCGGCTTTGTTGCCGCTCCTCGACCATGTCCGACATCGACTTCGTCGCGGCGCAGGGGCGGCTATGCATTCTATCGACGTGAGAAAAAATCGTAGCGCCGGCGTCTCGCCGGCATGCGGGCCTGGATAACTCCTTTTGCGTCAACAGGACCGTTGCCGGCTGGAAGCCGGCGCTACATTTTTTCTCACGTCCTATGACTCTGTGGTGAATCGGTTTGGTGGTGGCTCAGCAGGTCCGTGCTCTCCGTGGGAAGAAGATGCGCTAAAAGATTAACTTCAGGCCGAACTGGACCTGCCGCTCGCCGAAAGCGCTCCTCACCTCTCCAAACTGGGTCGAGTCAAGAGCGGAACTCGGATTGTTGAAGTGAGGCGTATTGGTGAAGTTGAACGTCTCGGCGCGCAACTCCATCCGCCAGCGCTCGGTGAACTGGAACCGCTTGATCAGGGACAGGTCGAGGTTGACGTAACCGGGGCCGCTCAAGGTGTTCCGCGCGGCGTTGCCGAAGGTGTTCGCTGCCGGAAAAGAGAACACGCTGGTATCAAACCATTTCACTCCCGGACCGACGTTGCCGAGCACAGACGGCGTTGCGTTGACATTTGCCCTCTGGTTGTTTCCGGGCGCATTCAGCGAAGCCGTGCTGTACGTGAACGTCATCGGCGTGCCCGTGTAGCCGGAAAGCACGCCATTGAATTGCCAGCCGCCGAGTATCCGCCCCGCCAATCCGGATGACAGCCATCGCTTGCCGGGACCGGCCGGCACATCGTAGATGAAGCTCTGCACGTACATGTGCGCGCGGTCGAAGTTGGCGCGCCCGCGGTTCATGCGGAAATTGACGGGGATGAGCAGAGTGCTGTTGTCGTCCGCGAAGTTTATCGACTTGCTGAACGTATAGGCCGTCGTCAGGGCGAATCCGTTCGCGTAACGGCGGTCGAGCTTGACCTGAAGCCCGTTGTAATTCCCGCCCATGCGGGCCCAACCGATAGTATCGGCCTTTCGGCCGAACCTTGCATTGAGAGGTTGCCCAGCCGCGCCCTTTCCCGGGATCTGACCCGCGTTGAGGTTCACCCTGTTGAGGATCCCAACGGCATGGTTTCCCACGTAGGCGGCTTCCAGGGCAAAGTTACCCGGGAGTTGGCGCTGAACGGCGAGGTTCCAGGCCTCGATGTAGGCCTGGCGGAGCCCGGCCGGAATTATCACGTAAGCCTGCGCTGTCGGAGCGTTCGCAATGATCCCGCTATCGGGGATCACCACCGGCAGCGGGGGCGGAAAGCCGGCTGCCATTGAGCCGGCAGCGCTGTAGGAATCGAGCGGTAGGAACGCGTTGTTCTGCTTCACGGGGTAGTTGTAGGCCCACTTGTCGTCGGGGTAGGAAGGATCGATCGTGATTCCGAAAGCCGCGCGAACAACGGTCTTCTCCGTAAGCCGGTAGGCGAGACCCGTCCTGGGCGCAAAACTCTTGAGGCGCGTGCCGACACCGAGATCGCCGGGATTGCCGCCTTTGCCGGACAGCAACAGGCGGTTGCCGTCCGGGTCATAATTCGAGAACCCCGCGGGAACGGCGGCCGTCGGCGCGAAGTAGATCTCGTGACGCAGGCCAAGGTCCAGCGTCAGCTTGGGAGTGACTTGCCACTTGTCCTGGAAGTAGGTGAATAACTGTGTCTGCCGGAATGTTGGAAAGATACCCGGCAAATCGCGCCCATACTCGTTCGGAAGATCGAGCAGGAAAGAAGCGAAGGAGTTTCCTATGCCAGTTGCAGGTGCCTTGGCGCCAGTAGGGACCTTAAGCGTTGTCGTTCCAGCCCTGAAGTAAAACCGGCCCCGAGGCGAGTAGGTTTGAGTCTGCAGCAGGTCGTCGCGGTTGCGACGGGCGTCCACACCCCACTTCAGGGTATGGTTGGCTTTGACGAAGGTCCAGTTGCTGACGAAGTCGAAATTGGTCTCCGCCCGGATCCAAGGAAGGCTCGGGGAGAAGCCCACGATAGGATTGTTCGTGAAGTTATCGACGTTAATGTATGTGAGCCCGCTCGTGAACCGGTCGATATTGGCCCCCTTGATCCCGATGTCGTCCGCCGCCTTGGTCCCGATGTCCTGGTTTGTGGCGTCGTTGCGGTAACGCATCACGCCAAAGCGGAAATCGGTGATGAAGCGCGGGTTGAAGATGTGCGTGTAATTGAGGGCGCCATTCTGGGCGCGCTGGATGCCCTCGCCCGCAAACCCGTCATTCCTGGGCCCTCCGGCAAGATTTCCGTACACACCCGGGTCGAAGACTCTCGGACGCGAAAAGGAGTAACGGACGGACAGGCTGTCGAACTGGCGCAGCTTTTGGTCGATCTTGACGTCGAAAGCATTGGTGTCTTTGGTGAGCACCGTCGGCGCCTGATAGTTGTTCGTTAATCCGGATGAGGTGGGCGGCGGAATCAGAGCGAGGATTCTCTTAGCAATGGGACTGATCCGGCTGTCGGGGATCTGATTGTTGGGGAATGGCGTGCGTCCAGTCCCGTCGGGATTTCCAGTGGCCGGATCATAGATCACGGTGGGCGCCGCGCTCAGATCGCCTGAGCGGAAAGCCGGCGTAGGTACCGTGACCTGGTTGAAATTGCCACGGCGGTCCCGGACTCCCATGAAATCGGCAAAGAAGAACGTTTTGTCTCTTTTGATCGGTCCGCCCAAGGTAACGCCAAACTGGTTGAAGACCGAGTGCGGCGCGTCCGACGAGGAGAAGAAATTACGGGCATAAAGAGCGTTGACCCGGTTGAACTCGTAGGCGCTCCCGTGAAACTGGTTGGTCCCGGACTTGAGGACGACGTTGGTAACGGCGCCGCCCGCGCGGCCCAACTCGGCGTCGTAGTTGCTCGTGGTCACGTCGACGGTCTGAAGCGCTTCGATCGGAGGAATCAGCGCGGTCAGGAGACCCGTGCGATGATTGTCGTCCACCCCTTCGATCTGCACGTTGTTCCCGTAGCGGGACTGCCCGTTGACGCGTGTGGCAAGCGCGTCCTGCGCATTGAAGAATTCCGAGTGTTCCCGGGTCACGGGGCTGGTGCCCGGAGTCAGATTGACCAGGATCTGGAAGTTGCGGTTCCTGCCGCCGATCGGCAGCTCCTGCATTTGTCTTGCTTCGATCTTACGGCCAATGTCCGACCGATCGGTTTGAAGCAACGGGGCCGCTTCGGCGCTCACGGTGACCACTTCGGAGATGGCGCCGGGCTGAAGCTGCAAGTCGGCACGCACGGTCGTATTCACCAGCACTTCGACTTTGTCTTTGACGGCAGTCTTGAATCCGGTCAATTTCGCCTCGACACGATAGACACCGGGGTTGAGGTTGCTGAACACGTAGTAGCCGCTCTCGTTTGCAGTCGTCGAACGCGAGAAGTTGGTGTTGACCTCGGTGATGGTGATCTCCGCGCCGGGCACCACGGCGCCCGAGCTGTCGGTGACCGTACCGACGAGACTCGCCTTCACCGCCTGTCCCCGCAGCGGCAGGGCGGGGAGCAATAACATAAGGTATGAAAAGAGCGCCAGATTCGCAGCCAGTCGAGCCGCGGATGAGGACTGGTTGTCACGTTTCATTTTTTGATCTCCTAATTACATCGTTCCGTAAATACGGTGACCTACCCTGCTTTTTGGAGTGCGCAAGCTTGCCTGCGCTTTCCTTTGGCGAAGCAAGCTTCGCCGAACCACGGCGGCAGCAAGCTGCCGCACTCCAAATACACCATCGTAGTTGCGAACAGCGGTCCTCATAGGGGCTCCCCGAGAAGTGCTCGATACGACAATCGCGAACCTTCTTTCCGAGGTTGGCGCCTTGGACAGCCGTGAGCAA
>WNGD01003516.1_pt1 | contig 15799 bp, 14 predicted proteins | sample 5400671 | NCBI WGS metagenome assembly WNGD01 (sample SAMN13153369, study PRJNA577476) | soil metagenome | isolation source: 40 cm soil or saprolite under grassland replicate 2 | place: USA:California | collected 2016-06-15 | reverse complement strand
TCTCACAACTGAAAGGGAGTGGCCCGCATGTCCAGAAGCGTTTCGTCTCGTTACCCAGACCCGTTGCCGTGTGCCCCACGGTACGGTATGAGCCTGACTTGCCCGGCTTATCAGAGGCGTCTTTTGAGAAACATCTGCCTGTTAGGAGAGAATGCGCGTCTCTCACTCAAGAGAGACTCTTACGCTGATTTCTCGCTCTGTGCGAACGTGCCATGTTTGCTTGGCTCTGTTTCTCTTATCTCATGGCTGTCTAGACTTTCATTGAAGAGTCATAGGCGGAGTACGCACACAGTCAGTTGTGCTCCGTCTGCGGACGGCGGGCTTTTCATCCCCCACTTAAAAGATCTGATTCTTACCCACATCTTTTTGGGAAGACTTGAGAAGCCAATCACCATGGATGTGTTGGTGAAACAGTCAACAGTGGCACCTGGCCTCTCTAGCTGTTTCACACAACTCAATTGTAAAATGTGGGTAAAAGACAGACTTAAAAGATGGGGGCTTTCAAGTCCGTTTTCTATAATGTGGTTATGAGTGGAGCTAAAGAACTGTTCTATGCCGACGATTTTGTTAGTTGAAGATACATACGACCTGGCTCAGGTAATTATACGTGAGCTTGAAGCCAATGGCTATCATGTGCTGCATGCCAGCGATGGTCTGGAGGCTTTGCGCTGGCATGCCAGAGAACAACCAGCACTGGTAATCCTGGATTGGATGTTACCCAAAATGGATGGTCTGGAAGTGCTACGTCGCATTCGCCAGACTGCACCTACTCCTATATTGATGCTCACTGCACGCGGTGAGGAGACTGATCGCGTGATTGGTCTCGAACTGGGAGCCGATGACTACCTCACCAAACCTTTCAGCATGCGTGAATTTATCGCGCGTGTACGAGCTTTACTACGCCGCGCAGATATGGTGCGACAGATACTTACTGCCGACCAGGATAGCGCTGAGGAGCCGCTGACCTATAAATCATTGCACCTCAATTCTCAGGCGCACCTGGCAACTCTCGACAACGAACCTCTCGATCTCAGTCCGACCGAGTTTTCGCTGCTGGATCTACTGCTACGTAGCCCCGGACGGGCCTTTAGCCGTTCCTATCTGCTGGACACGCTCTGGGGTGAGAGCTATATCGGTGGCGATCGTTCGGTAGATAATACTGTCCTGCGCCTGCGCAAAAAGCTGGGAGCGCTGGGCGAGGATGTCGAAACAGTCTGGGGTATTGGCTACCGTTTGCGTCCCGAAAGGTGATAACTATGCGCAGACCATCATTCTTCTTCAGGGCTCGTCCGCTACGCCTGGCAGTAGAGATACTGTTTTTAAGCATAGTATTGTGGCTTTTTTTGTTCTGGTTGCATGGTTATCCACCTTTTTCGAGAATGCCTTCTGTTATCTGGATGCAGACCAGTTTTGCTTTTCTGGCTGGCCCTGCCTGTATGTGCTGGTCCGCTATCCGCTTGCGTCGTTTTGAGGGCGGATGGTGGAGGCGCATTCTCACTGAGATGTTTCTTATTATTGGCCTGGGCTTTGTATTGAATGTGGCTGGTCAGGCATTCACTATTGCTCTGTTCCATGCTACTCTTATCTGGAGTTCAAGATATGATATTGCGCTGTTGTTAGCAGTTGCGCCGATCGTGGATTATGGAGTCTTCTTTATCTGCCGCGTAGCTATGCGTGTATGGCTCTTCTGGGATCAGCTCCGGCGCACACAGCTTATCTGGGGCCTGACGCATGCTCATGTGGTGGTACTGGCCTTGGGAGCAGGATTGCTTATCTCCCTGGTGGATATCTACCTGGTATCGCGCTCAAATGACCTGATCTCAGTGCCCACAATGATCTTGCCAGCGACAGTTCTCATGGTTGTTGTGAGCGTGTGCGCTCTGATAGCTGTGATTCCACCCTTCGCGCTCTTCTCTCATATAGCCATGCGACATACTGTGTTTCGTTTGAAGTTGCTTACCGCCGCTACAAGTGCGTTGCGTGGTGGTAATTATGGCGTGCGCGTCCCCATCGTGGGCGAAGATGAAGTGGCCCAACTCCAATCCGATTTCAATGCCATGGCTATCGAATTACAACGTGCTATGCGCGAATTGCAGGGAGAACGCGATACCGTGGCGAAACTCCTCCAGGAGCGGCGCGAGTTGATTGCCAATGTGTCCCATGAATTACGCACGCCTGTTGCAACGCTGCGCGGCTACCTTGAAACAACACTTATGCACTGGGACGAGATCTCGCGCACAACGCTCCATCATGATCTACGTGTGATGGAAGATGAAACTGTGCGCTTGCAAGGACTGGTTGAAGACCTCTTTATACTCTCGCGCGCAGAAGTTGGCAAACTTGCACTACATTGTGTGCCCACCGCTATTGATCCACTGATCCATCGCGTTGTCGATGCTACTGCGCCCCTGGTCTGGCGCTCAAGCAAGATCGAACTGGTCGCGAATGTGCCGACAGGCTTGCCACTCGTTATCGTGGATGTAAAACGCATGGAACAGATCCTGCAAAACCTCCTCCATAATGGTGTGCGCCATACCGCGCCGGGCGGTATTGTGGCTGTCATGGTAATGACGGAAGCCGATAATATAATCACCATCCAGGTCAGAGATACGGGCGAGGGCATCGCAGCGGACGATCTGCCTCATATCTGGCAACGCTTCTACCAGGCAAAAAGTTCTCGTATGGGGGGTGGCTCAGGCCTGGGCCTGAGCCTAGTCAAAGAATGGGTCGAAACTATGGGCGGAACCGTTGCCGTTGAGAGCGTTCTCGGTGAGGGCAGTTGCTTTACCATTCGTCTGCCTGCCGCAACGTCATCTACTATTACTACACAATCTCTTTTGCCTCATACCTCGCTTCCCTGACTCAACTCATATTCGCTTTGTTTCTACAGTAGTGGATGAATTCCAGAGTATCTTTGAAATCTTTTGGATCAGCACGCTGGCGAGCAGTTTTTGTGACGCCTTTCACAGTTTCGTTATGAAACAGCTACTGTAAAGTCACAAGATTTTTGTTATACTATATTCGTCTAAAGAATACAATTTTGCTGTCCTGGCCTCATTTTTTGTAGAAGAGACTAACGCAGTCTGATGGGGGAAGATCGTTATGCGTAACTGCGAGTTTTGTGGCGCAGAATTGCCGGAGCATGCCCAGTTTTGTGGGCAGTGTGGGCGTTTTGCTGGAGTACCGCAGAGAAGTCCGGAAAATAGAGGGTATGCACCGGGCGCAATCTGGCCATTGCAAGATGATCCAACGCTCAGAAGCAATTCTTCCTCAGCGGTCTCACCGGATGAAGAATGGCGACCTCCTGCTCAACTGAGAGGTTCTGGTGCTCCCTTCTTTCCGCCTGCACAGGCAGTCTGGTCACCACCTGAGCAGGTCGATGATGGTTTTTTCCCCAGGCAATCAGACGAGGAAACGGAGCAGGATCGGCTCCGTCGCGCTATGGTATGGGGTGTTCCACTTTTCCAGGGTGATGCTCAGGTGCGCGGAGGTGCGGCAATGATACAGGGCGCTCCACAAGCAGGTGGAGCACCAGTGGTGTCAGGAACTCCTCTCCTCCCTGCATCTTCGCCATCACCGCTAGCGAATACACCTTCCCCGCAGCTCAGGCGTCGTCCGCAGTCGGCACCAACATATCAGAATCAGGTGCCTGTTCGAAGTAAATCTTTGCCGGCATCCACTGCACAATCCACAGGTTCGAAGATTGTAATAAGCACCGCAGCCAGATGGGTGATCGTGATCGGGGTCGCTATTGTGGTGCTGGCAACCGCGGGTGTAGGCGCTGCCTTTGCGCTTCCACCTTCTCTTTCGCTGACAGGAGGACTCAGTGCGAATAGTGTGATAGCTCCGGGACAGCGCCTGACCCTCCACGGGAGTGGATTTGTGCCAGGCGGCCACGTCACATTGAAACGTGACGCTGATCAACCCGTACAACTCGCTGATAATACTACATCCGTCCAGGCAGGAAACGTGCTGGCATCCGAACATATCAACACAACATTGAATACCATATCGTTACCTCCATCTGTATTAAATGCGACAGTCGCTGTAAGCGGAGCTGGAACATTCGATGCTGTGCTACTCATCGGACGCGATTGGAGCCAGGGCGATCATACCATTCGTGCGACTGAGGATATCCTCTCGCGAAGTGCTACGATGCTAGTAACCGTCGATGCCGCAGCGCCGGGACTCTCGGTTTCTCCCACCAGCCTTGATTTTGGCTCACTACAGAAAGGTGTAAAGAAGTCACTCAAGCTGGCGATCGGTAATACTGGGGGCAAGCCGCTTTCCTGGACTGCGGATACCGGTGGAACGAAGTGGCTGACATTGCAGTCGATGAGCGGAGATGTGTTACCAAATGGTCCATCACAGCCTCTCGTCGTCTCGTGTGATACCTCTTCGCTGAATCTGGGGACGTATTCCGCTACAATTCATGTACAAACGCCAGCAGGAAATAGCGATGTCAGAGCCACATTGCGCGTGGTAGCTCCTCCTGTGCAGAAGCGAGCGCAGCTCTCAGTCTCGCCTGCTGCTCTAGACTTTGGTACCTTGCGTGCAGGTCAGGGCTCCACTCAGACCGTGACCATCAATAATAGCGGAAATCTGAAACTTGATTGGCAGGCAACAACTGGTAATGCTGGCTGGCTGTTGCTGGACACAACTTCTAACTCCATCCAGCCCGGTGGCACAGCGCAAAAAATTAATGTGTCAGTCGATACTACAGGTCTTAACGCTGGGGGCCACTCCGCGACGTTGACTATTAACTCAAATGGTGGCAGTGCACAACTGGCAGTCTCATTGCTTGTCTCTGTGCCGCCCGCGCCAACGCCAGCCCCCACTCCGACGCCACTGGTGCCAACGCCAACACCAACGCCTGTGACCCCGACGCCGTCCGCACCAACGCCTACTCCTACCCCCACGGTTGCTCCAGGCAGTATCTGTAAGCTGCCTGCCACGCTAGATTTTGGGAAGGTCCAGCAAGGACAATCTGCAACGCTTGCCCTGTCACTGGGGAACTGCGGCGGAACTGCGTTTACCTGGAAGCTACAGCCAGATAATAGTTGGGTAACGGCAGATACTAATAGTGGCACGCTCAAACCCAATGCAACGGTACAGGTCAATATCACAGTCAATACTGCTTCTTTGAGCGCTCCAGGCGACCATCAAGCCCTGGTCACCTTCTATACAAGTGTAGGCAGCCAATCGGTGACAGTTACTGTAACTGTGACTTCGCCTTCAACGGCGACGCCCACGACGATTCAAACGCCCCCGTAGAGGCATGCCTTGCGTGTGCCGGGTGGTCGAGATGTGATCGCGGGGAACATCTCCTCTACGGGACCACCCGGCACACGCAAGGCATGCCTCTACGGGGGAACATCTATCTTTGTCGTGAATTACGCCAGTTCACCAGCTTTCTGATGGCATCGAAATTCCATGGCGCTCCCATAGCAAGGATGAGATGCGTAACTCCTGCTTTTATATACCTATCGCGTGTCTGGTCGCTATCGCTTGCACTGGTTTCAGTGCTGCGCTCGATCTCCTGTGGATTGCGACCAACCTCCGTGCACCAGTTGTTCAATACTTCCATCTTGTGGGCAATAGTGGCAGTATTCCCGAAGCCGTGCCATATATCGGCATATTTTGCTGTAATACGCAACGTCTTCTTCTCGCCGCCACCCCCAATAAGAATCGGTATGGGTTTTTGGATCGGCTTAGGAGCATCAACCTCCCAATGCTGCTTGATAATGGGAAGTGCCTCTTCCAGCGCGGCCAGCCGACTGCCCGCTGTCCCAAATTCGTAGCCGTATTCCTTATAGTCACGCTCAAACCAGCCCGCGCCCAGGCCCAGGATCACACGACCATTGCTGATATGATCAACAGTTTTGGCCATGTTGGAGAGTAGGGCCGGGTTGCGGTATGTATTACAGGTCACAAGGCAGCCAATCTTCGCACGCTGCGTGAGCGCGGCCATTGCAGTGAGCAATGTCCAGCCCTCAAAATGGTTGCCCTGTGGATTACCAGAGAGTGGGTAAAAGTGATCCCAGTTGAAAATGGTGTCGACTCCCAGATCCTCAGCACGGCGAACTGCGTCAATGTAGTTTTGATAACTTGTATGCTGAGGTTCGAGCTGTACACCTACGCGTATCGGGTGCGTTATTTGTGGTAATGCCACGAGTGCAGATCCTCTTTTCTTGAGTGAATACAGATAGGTTCAAACCCACCTTGATTGTAAACAAGTTTGCACCCTGGTAGCAAGTTTCTGTAACCCTTATGATTACCCCAACCGTAGGGGCGATCCTTACGATCGCCCTGCACCTTCAAGAGATGTGCTGTCTTTTTTGTTGCGTATTATTGGCTTCCTGCAGCTGGCCGTAAAGCGCGTTCGCGTTCCTTCAATTCGCGGCGCAGAATTTTGCCCGATGCCGTCTTGGGGATGGAGTCGATAAATTCGATAATGTGGACTTTTTTGTAGCCTGCAAGCTTGCCGTTGGCAAAGGTGATGATCTCTTCTTCAGTCGCCTCGTGACCTTTGCGCAGGACAACCAGGCCCTTAATGAGCTCGCCCGCTTCATCATCTGCTACACCAATTACTGCGGAGTCCAGTACTGCCGGATGTTCGAGCAGTAATGCTTCAATCTCTGCCGGGGCAATGCCGAATCCTTTATACTTGATCATCTCTTTTTTACGATCAACAATGTAGGTGTAGCCATCGGCATCGACATGCCCAATATCTCCAGTGTAGAGCCAGCCGTTGCGCAGAGCGCGTGCAGTCTCTGCGGGCGCTTTCCAGTAACCCTTCATGATCTGGGGTCCGCGGATGATCAGTTCACCATCCTCGCCCACTGGCAGTTCGCGTTCACCCGTCTCGATGTCTACAAACTTCTGTTCCATATTATGTGTGGGCATACCGACACTCTCCAGGCGTATGAGTGCCGTGTCCTTTGGTTGTGAATGCGTGAGGGGTGATGCCTCGGTCAAACCGTAACCTTGAACCACTATGATACCGGTCTTCTCCTGTAGCTTACGCGCTGGCTCCGCTGGTAGAGGTGCGGCTCCCGAGAAGATGTACTTCACTGTCTTTAGCTTGCTCAGGTCGAGTGGAGCATTAGCCAGTGCCAGGACGATTGGCGGAACTGCAAAATAGTATGTTACATTGTGTTTCTCGCTCAGCTCTAATGATTGCATTAAATCGAAGCGTTCCATTAATACCTGTGTGCCTCCGCACGCCAGGAAGCTGCCGGTGAGCATAACTCCGTAGATGTGGTAGAAGGGCAGGAAGAGCAGTGCTACGTCTGTAAGATTGGTTTGTAGTGCAGTAGTGAATTGTAGATTGTTGGAGACCAGGTTGCGGTGAGTGAGCATTGTGCCTTTGGGCAGACCAGTTGTGCCGGATGAATAGGGCAGTGCAAGTAGATCATCACCATCAATATCGACGTGTGGAGGATGTTTTGGCGACGATTTGCGCATGAGGGCTGCAATCGGTATTGCTTCGGGCAATCCTTCCGGTGCCTTTTGACCGGTGACCAGAATATATTTGAGGTTAGGAAGCGACTTATTGGCGAGTACCAGCTGCAGTATAGGCGCGAGTTCGTGTTGTATCAGAATCGCCCTGGCCTCTGAGTTCTCTAGTTGATAGCTAACTTCCCGCTCCTTGTAGACTGGATTCATCGGACTGACGACAACGCCGATCGACGCGGCTGCCATAAACGTCAGGGTGTACTCTGGCCGATTTGTTGTATAGAGGCAGATGCAATCTCCCTTACGCAGCCCCATATCATAGAGACCATTAGCGATACAGTTGATCATAGAGACAACTTCGCGATATGTCAGAGAGAGATCGTGATAAATGATTGCAGGACGATCCGGTCCGCGCTCCGCTGCCGTACGCACCAGGTGATCATAAGGAACATCAGGAAAGTCTACAGGGGGACGGAACAGTTCAGGATGTGCCATTTTCTTTGCCATGCCAGGAGTCCTTTCTGTTTCAACTCGACTATGAGCTATTCAGAAGACTATACGGGGACCAGTTCCAGACGGATCAAGGTGGTGTCGCTACCACCTGGCTGGTGTTCCGTAGCATACTCTAGTTACGACTTTATTGTCAATACCAACCTCTACTCCCAAAAACGAGGCAGGGATACTGAGAATAGTCGCTCATTCTCAGTATCCCTGCTTTCACGATGAGTATCGCTTTTATAAGTATAACCGGCTTCTGCAAAAAACGCAAGTAAATGTTATAACATTGTTAATTGTGAAATAAAACATATTCAATCCTGCTGTATTACAAATGTTAAATTCTCCATGTACAGATGATAAATGCTACTCGGCACACGCGAGGCATGCCGCTACGGGAATTACCTGGCCAGAAGTATTTGCCGCAACTCGTTCAATGTCCTATCGAAGCCTGTGTTTGGCAATCTTATAGCAGGCACGCCCGGCGCGCTGCTCAACGGCCCGGCTTTTACCGCTGCGCTCAATCTCACCGTTTCGCCATTGGCAATCTTCAGACAGAACTGCTCCGTGCGGTACGGAAATCTCCGCTCTTCGAAAATCACCTCATCTCTGAGCTGGCTGGTCGTGGCGCCCACAATATGTCGGTATGCGTATATCTCATGCATGTCGTTATGGATCAGGGGAGTGAAGGCGTTGACGTCGCTCTTGAAGACCGCCACCCATTGCGTCGTGGCAAAAATATAGGTATAAACATTAATGCTGAAGCGCAAGCGACCATCTTTCCCTCGTTTCATCAATACGTCGTCAGCTATGTAATCTTGCGCTGCAAGTGAGCCGGGTAAGACATAACTTCGGATACACTGGACCGTATCGCGGTTATGAAGCTGAATACCCAGCATCTGCAAACCCCTGCTATACAATGCCTTACCCTGTCTCTCTACCCATGCATCATATTGGGCATCATTAGGATTTGACCTCACCGTCTTATAAATGATGTACCCACTGATGAAACCCACAAGAAGCCCCGCCACCATGACAAAAATATTCTGCAAGATACCACCGACGATGAGAAGCACCATGCCAGTAATGATAGCGATGCTGGTCCAGACAGGTATAGGGCGCGGGAAAAAGTAGTTAACCACCTCTTGCTCGGATAAGTCTCGTACTGAAACCTTCTTTTGTCTTTGTTGGCTCATATACATCCTGCCGATCCCTCGTCTATAGAGCTTCTAATGGAGTATGTGGACACGGAAACCTGCCTGCTTACATCACTCCTCTTTACCGACAAACAATGGCATGAACTGTTTAAATGCTTCCCCTCTGTCGCATCGTCTATTCTAATAGACGATTCTTGCTTCGTTGCATAAAATATGAGCAGGTTAGAGAGTTTTGAGCAATTGGGCACTATCTACGCGCAATCCGCCCGGCTCGTATAAATAGATATGATGTTGTGTCAGGAGCAAGCATAGTGCGGTATAGATTTCTTGCTTATTCAGTTGTGTAAGGTTGGAAAGTTCAGCGACATTCTTATGACCATCAATGGCAAAATAGAGATGGCGCGCTTTCTTATCCCGAATGACAACCGAGCTTGTGAATGGATTATTTACCATCGGTCCATCGGCTTCCTGCGAACGGCGCGGAATAAGTTCGCTGAGTACCAGATATGCACCCGATTGCTGATTGCTAAGCCGTATATCTTGTGCTGGAGAATCAGTGGTCAATAACAACCCGTGGCTCTTAGCGATCGGAATTATCTGTTCCAGAATAGAACTCAATGTCGGCATCAGGCGAGGAGAGGGCATATTTTGCAAGAAAAGCGAGACTGTTATCGCAAGTGGGGTCGCGGCTTTTCCGTTCGAAAAATCATTTTTTGCCGGAGGAAGTAAAATGGGGTTGCTCATATAAAGACTTGCCCAGTAGTTGAGATTATAACGGGCGAACAGATTCATATAATGCGGCGAGAATGTATTTCCTATCGACTGCGGTGGAACGCTACGCTGTTTATTCAGAAGGCGACCAGTAATCTCAGCGAGCGTCTTATTGATCACAACATGCTGTGGTAACGCTGTATTTTGGCAGGCCGTTGTGCGCAATTCGCTGCTCATCTGGCCCGTTGTATCTACCTGCATCGCCCAGAATTGTACGACCTGAACATTCAATCGTTGTATAGTTATATATGACAACCATAAAAACAGTTCGTCGATGTGGCGCATATTTCCCACCACCTGCAGCAACTTAGTAATAATAACGAGCTGATGATTACCCATCGTCAAGCGAGTGGTTTTATTCTTTACTTCTTCGTCCCTATCCACGTTCGCCACTTCCTTACCTTCTCAATCCTCTTATCTCGCATTTCTCAAGGCGGCAGCGCCTCACCGTTGTTACCTGACATAACTGTGAATCCCATGTTTGAGGATTACAGATATAGAAGGAATAATCCATTGTATCGATGACGTGAAGTAATATAACATGTTTATTAATTAAGTGCATTAAAATTTTGTTAAGGATTGAGAAGATGTATTAACCATTATTTCTTGTATAAAGTATGTTGTCAAGATTGACATTGCTTCACCTGGAAGGCCCTTACTACAATGTGGTAAAGATTTGTTCTTAATTGTTTCTGACGCTGCTTTGACTGAGTACCTGAATTGTCTGCGTACGGACCTTCTCAAGGTTGACACCCAGGCTCTCCAGAATACCGCACGCGGTCCCTTCGCCCTCGCGTATTATACCTAACAGAAGATGTTCTGACCCGATATAATAATGATTCAGGCGACGAGCTTCATCCACTGACAGCTCAATCACCTTTTTGGCTTGTGGCGTCAGGCCGATTTGACCGAGCACGATGCGATCTCCACGGCCAATAATAAATTCGACGGCGCTGCGAACTTTGTTCAGTTCAACACCGAGATTCGCCAGTACTTTCGCAGCCACACCTTCGCCTTCGCGTACGAGACCCAGCAGGAGGTGTTCTGTACCGATGTAGTTGTGTTGGAAGCGCTGCGCCTCTTCCTGAGCAAGATTCAAAACTTTCCTGCCTCGCTCTGTGAACTTATCAAACCTGTCCCTATCAGAGGTCGTCGGTGGAGTTGGGGGAGGAAGTTGCGAAGCATCTGAGCCAGCGGTATCTATCTGTGTTGATTGTATTACCTCCTCTTTAATTTCTTCACGTTGGTTAAAGATAATAGTTGCTCTCTCCAATACATCCTCTTCAATGAAAATCGGGGTGTTAGTATACCTGGCAAGAGCAATACAATCAACAGCATGAACATCGAACTCTAGTTGCTTGTCAATGATTTTGAGAACTATATTGCCGTAAAAAGTTTCTTCAATCAACTCCGATATCACGATCATAGTGATAGAAGCACCTAAACCCATGATTATGTTTTTAAGCAGGTTATATAAACAGGGGAGCTGTTCGTATGTTGCGTCTTGAGGCTTGTTCGCGATAACATGTGCCTCTGCACCAGCAACCTGTATACTCATATAACGATTCTGTTTCAGCTCTCTTAAAACAACTACTCCCTGCTTCGTTCCCTCTCTTATATCTGTGTTTTCAACTACTATCTCAGTCAATGATGAACCTTCACCAAGTTGCCGAGCTTTTTTATAAGCCTCGCGGGCTTCTTCTATCCGTTTGAGGCTTTGAAGGGTAGCAGCTTTCTCTCTGTAAAAAAGGGCATTGCTCGGATCAAGAAGAATAGCTTGCTCGAAAGCGGCAAGAGCCTCCTTGTTTATGCCTCTCAATAGCCTTTTTCATCTCAACGCTATAGCAGTAGTCTGAGTCCATAAAGTCTGGGCTGACTAAAAGTAAAATAATCTGAGCCGTTTCTAAATGCTGATTGATCTCACGTTCCCATTCTATTCCTGCATCAATGTCGCGGTCGTGCCATACATCAATGAGCCCTTGCCGTTGCAAAGATTTTAATTGTGATTTTAGTTTGTTGAGTAACGGTTCATCTTCACGTGCATAGCAAAAAAAGATTTTCACTGGCATGAGATCCTGCCTTAGTCCTTTATACACATTAATCTATTTAAAGTCGCTAATTGATCAGGTATCCATTATACTCTGATCTAGCTTTGGTGACAATGTAAAGAAGAAATATTAGCCGGAACATGGTACAATACCATACAAACAAACCATCGTCCCCGTATCCCACTACTCTCTTGCAGAGTTAAGAAGCGTGAACAGTCAAACAAGGAGCGTCAATGAAGATCTTCCGCCAACTCCCTGTTTTTACCTGTCTTGCAATCGTCCAATTCTCTCATCTCGATATGAATACTATGCGGCATCATGGTGCATTCCCAGCGAGTATTGAAAGGATGTAGTTTCATGCTCCATTTCTCCCCGACGGAAGAGCAGGAAGAGATACGTTCCCTGGCACGTAGCCTGGCTACTGAACAGCTACGCCCACAGGCACGCTTAGCCGAGAAAAATGGTGATATCTTTCCTGCCCTGATGCAAACACTCACACAAACAGGCCTGACTACACCATTCCCCGAACTCTACGGTGGCTCAGGATCTATCGAAGCGATCGCCTATGCCCTGATCGCGGAAGAATTTGGCTTTGGCGATGGCGGTCTGGCAACCAATATCATTGGCTCCATCATGGGTCCCCTCACAGTCGCCCTGGCTGGAAATACTGAGCAGCAAGAACGCTATATCCCACCCTTTTGTGATCCCCTGGCAGGTCACACTCTACGTGGTAGCCTCGCCTTTGCCGAACATAGCGGTGGCTACTCGCTCTCCGATATTAGCGCAACTGCCCGCCGCAACGGTGACACCTATATCCTGAATGGCAGCAAGCGCAACGTCATCCATGGTGCATGTTCCAATCCACGCGTCGTCCTGCTGCGCATCGAAGGTACCGAAGATCTTGCAGGTCTCTGCGCCTTTGTAATCCCCGATCAACTGACTGGCTTGCAGATCAATCCTGACGCCGAAAAACTCGGCCTGATCGCGGCTCCAAGCGCTTCTTATACCTTCAACAATGCCGTGGTCCCTGCCGGTGCCATGCTTGGCGAACCGGGCAATAGCGGCGTAATCCGCGCGGCAAGCCTCTATGCCATCCTGCGTGCCGGTATCGCCTGTGGAACAGCCCGCGCTGCGCTCGAATATGCCAGCGACTACGCCAAAGAGCGCGTCGCCTTTGGACGTCCTATCGTCTCCTATCAGGGCATCGCCTTCATGATTGCTGAAACCGCCATGAAGCTCGATGCGGCCCGCCTCCTCCTCTGGAACGCGGCGACCGACTGGGATAAAGGCGTTGAATGTGAGACGCTCATACGCGACGCTGAGGCCGCCCAACATCAGGCACTCAAAATTGGACAATCGGCGACGATAGATGCGCTTCAGGTCATGGGTGGAGCAGGCTTTATGCAAGACCACCCCGCAGAGATGTGGATGCGCAACGCAGCGGCAATGGAGTAACATAGTATGATAAATTTCACACTCAGTAAGTCACAGATGGCTTTTCGCGATTATGCTCACCAGGTTGCCGTTGAAGAGATGCGGCCAATCTCGCTAGAGTGCGATCGCAGCGAGAAAATCCCCGACTCGTTCTTCTGGAATATGCAAAAGCGTTTCTGGGCTGGCTCTGCAGCTCAGGCGCGTTTGCAGGGAGAGGAGAGGCAAGAGAATGTCCTCTCCATGCTCTCACAGGAGGAGATGGCCTGGGGCGATGCTGCTCTCTCAACCGCCATCCCCGGCCCTGGTTTAGCCGCGCCCCCCATTCTTTCGCAAGGTACTTCAGAGCAACAATCAAGGTTTCTCTCTATTTTTTTGGATGGTCAGCTCCACTGGGGCGCGTTAGCTCTGACGGAACCCGGCATCGGTTCCGACGTAGCCGGTATGTCGACCACCGCTGTCCTGGATGGCGACGAGTGGATTATCAATGGTCAGAAACACTATATCACCAATGGGGCTCGTGCTGACCTGATCATCACATTTGCCACCATCGATAAGAATCTCGGTCGTGAAGGTATTCGTCCCTTTGTGGTGCCTAAGGGAACTCCCGGGCTGATCGTGGCGCGTATCGAGGAAAAGATGGGTCTGCGCGCTTCCCAGACCACCGCGTTGATCTACGACAATTGTCGTATCCCCAGAGATAACCTGCTGGCCGGTCGTGAGCAGAGCAAAAAAGCAGGGTTCAAGGCCGCGATGGGTACTCTTGATGCCACGCGCCCTATGGTTGGTTCGCTAGCCGTCGGTATAGCACGTGCGGCCTATGAAGCGACAGTGCAATGGATCAAAGAGGAATTACCAGAAGGATATCCCTTCCAGAAGCGGCGCGAGATCGAAGCCGAGTTGGAGGAGATCAGGCAAGAGCTCCAGATGGCGCGCTTCCTGGTCTGGCGTGCGGCCTGGATGGCTGATTGCCGTATCCCCAACTCAAAGGAGGCGTCAATGTGTAAAGCGTATGCTGGCGGTCTGGTCATGAGAGCGACAGCCGCCGCAGTACGTATCACCGCTCCCGGCGAGAACTCGGAGATCCGGCAGTTGATCCAGAAGTGGTTCCGCGATGCCAAGGTCTTTGATATCTTTGAAGGCACAGCACAGATTCAGCGTCTGATCATTGCGCGCCGTCTATTTCCGGAAGTGGATATTCCCTGAAGAGCGTGTTCTCAGAAAGCGTACACAGGTAGGGACGCATGTGCGTCCCTACTTTTTGTTTGGTGTCTCGGCTTTCGTCTCTTCTTCGTCAAGCTCAATATCGTAGTCCTCATCCTCCAACTGCTCTAGCCACGTTGCCGGACGGTTATCGCGCTTGTTGGCGGGACGTTTACTAATCAGCTCACGCTTGAAGGCCTCGCGTTTGCTCGTTGTGCGTTTGTCTCGCAGCTTTCCTCTCATGCTTTCACCTCCTCTCCGTTGAAGTGGTGATCGCCATCTTCTGAGCACGCAGAAGTAGTAGGTGGCAAGTTCTTAATGCCTTTCTCGTACGGTCTGTACAGTATGAACTCTTTGCTGACAGCGTAGAGCCTTGTTCTCGCAAGGCACAACAAATGGGTATTTCATGCTATCTTCTCTATACGTGAAGTGTGAACATTTTTATCGTGGGGATTGCGTATATATGCTGAGGAGGGTTGGAGGCGAAAAACGACATCCAGGTACATATCTATCCGATCTGCAACCATGATGGACGTAGATGTACTCTTAACTACGCCGCATTGTTGCTGGATGGATGAGTCCCGTCGCTCTGCATGCAACGCTGTTTTGTTACTGATACTTGCTGCATAGAACTCACCTCCTTGAAATATCTGTACAACCATCTTCGTTATTAACCAACCAACGATACGTTCGCTAACTGTTAATGAGTGTACTCGTTGCCGTTTGAAAAGTCAAGCACTTTTGGGTCAATATTCAGTGCTCTTAGAAAAAATACTGGTAGAGCCTCTGTGCGCCGCTCGCGAACGCATACGCGGCAACAGAAAAGGCGCGGATCACGTCAAAAACGATCACCACGCCAGTTGCCTGAGACGCGATCATACGATCTACTCTACGAGTAATCCTCATACCTTATGGTAATTACCCGCCTGCGTCAGGAAGATCTTCACAAGCCCTCTCACGATAACTGCCGCCGTTCCCAATGCAAGGACGATGAGCGTGATCCATACCCATACCAGGTTAATACCTGCCACCCGGCTCGCCGAATGCGGGTCGAGTGACGTGGAAAGCAAGGGAATCAAAATGATCAGGGGAATGGCGAACAAAATAACGCAGCATGCAATAACAAAGATTGGTACAATAATGCGCCAGAGACCAGAATCTTGTAAATTCTCTGTCTTTGCCGTGCCGTACGCCTTTTTCTGCTCGGTTGCCTGTACCGGTGGAACCGTGCTGCTT
>WNGD01003515.1_pt1 | contig 15801 bp, 19 predicted proteins | sample 5400671 | NCBI WGS metagenome assembly WNGD01 (sample SAMN13153369, study PRJNA577476) | soil metagenome | isolation source: 40 cm soil or saprolite under grassland replicate 2 | place: USA:California | collected 2016-06-15 | reverse complement strand
GGCGGCGAAGAGCGCTGATCTCAGCCATCGGAAACTCCTGTCTGAGGGGTTGGGCTGCGAAAAACCCACGATCCTCTCAGACGGGAGGCGATTACTGCGACCGCCCCTCAACTGCCGCGCCAGCGGCTTCGTTCAATCCACAATCGATTCAGGCTAAAATCATCCCGCTTTAGACTTCGGCTATGGGTCAGACACTCGGCCCTTCGGCGCCATCGGCCGAGCGGCCGCTCTTGCCTCGTGAGCTGACCTGAATGCGCAATCACCGCATGTCGTGGAAGTGCCATCATAACCGGACTCGCATTGGGTCCTGAATCTGATTGAGGGCGAGCGGGGCACCTGTGTCGCCGCCGAGAAATATGCTATGTCTTGCGTTGCTCGCGGTGTGGTTCTCGGTCCTGGGGGAATCACATGAGGCGGCGCGATTTCATTTCGCTACTCGGCGGCGCGGCGGCGGGATGGCCGTTCGCCGTGCGCGCGCAGCAGACGACCACGAAGATCCCGCGCATCGGTATCATCGACGATGCGCCGATATGGGACCATTTCCGGCAAGGGCTGCGCGACCTCGGCTACATCGACCGTCAGAACATCGCAATTGAATATCGGTCTGCGGAGGGCCAACCCAGCGGCTCGCCGCCGCCGCAAGCGAACTGGTCCGCCTGCCGGTGGATGTTATCGTGACCAGCGGTTCGGCTGCGAGCCATGCGGCCCAGCAAGCAACGACGACGGTTCCCATAGTCATGATCGCGATCGGCGATCCCGTGCGGGCGGGACTCGCGGCCAGGGGCAAATATCACAGGCAATACGATCCTCGGCACAGTAATGAGTGCCAAACGGCTACAACTCCTCAAGGAGGTCATTCCTGGGGTTTCGCGCGTGGCCTTTCTCTGGAACCCGAATAATTACTCCCACGTAGCTTATCTCGAAGAGTGGCGCGTTGAGGGTCCAACGTTGGGCGTAAAGCTGCTCTTCGTCGAAGTGCGCAATCCCGACCAGTTCGACAGCGCCTTCGCCGCCATGATGGGGGAGCGCCCCGATGCATTTTTCATGACCGCCGACCCTTCCACCGACGAAGTGCCGGATACGTGCGCAAGATTCTGCAAGGCACCAAGCCGGGGGACCTGCCGGTAGAGCAGCCGACCAAATTCGAGCTAGTCTTCAACCTCAAGACCGCTAAGGTGCTCGGGCTGACGATTCCACCGACTCTGCTCGCCATCGCCGACGACGCGATCGAGTAGCGGTTCGCTGAGAGTCAGCTTCGGGTCTTGGTCGTTCTCTAATTCCGGGCGTGGGGTCAAGCTCTCCGTGAACATCCTTGCCGGGTGCAGGGTTCTCTCCGCGGTAGGGGGCCTCCGCATGATGGCGTAAGATGACGCTGGCGGATCAATGGGTGAAGCGCGTTTTGCTCTCTTGAGCGTCGCAAGACCAAGAGCGATCTCACCAACGCCAGCGTCCCGGCAGGGACGTTGACCCCGCTGGTCGGCGGGAACTCGGTTGTCCTGCTATGCAGGCTGATTAGCTTGGGCGGTTCTGCAGCAGCAGACGGACGCCTGTTTGGCGCTATGCCCTCATCGCCGCCATGAGCGGTTGGACGCCCATGATGTTGAGCACGTGCAGTAGCTCAATCGATCCCTTCGGCACGATCAAGGCCCGGATGGGAGCAACCCACTTCCTGATGAAGACGCTGCCACGGGTTGCCGCCGAGATGGCACGATCGAAGCTTCGCCTCGGCCTACGCCATGGCGGCGTGGTGCCGCGTCCAGAGCAAAGTGAGGGGCTGGATGCAGGATCGGGCGCAGGAGATCGCGGAGACCGCGCGGCTCGCCCGCCGTGCCGCGGAGCTGGGCCAGGACGATGCGGTCGCGCTCAGCGCCGCCGGGTTCGCGCTCGCCTATGTGGTTCACGACCTGGCCGCTGGGGTGGCCTTGATCGATCGGGCGGTTGCGCTCAATCCGAACATCGCATGGGCATGGCTCTACAGCGGTTGGGCTCGAGTGCGGCTCGGCCAGCCGGACGCGGCCATCGAGCACTTCGAGCACGCCAGGCGCCTGAGCCCGCTTGATCCGCTCATCGCCGACGTGCAGGCTGCGACCGCCCAGCGGATGCGCTGCGCCCCTTGCTGATGCTGCATGGCTTCCGTTTCGTCGGCCTCTCGTTCCTGGTGACGGGTGTCGTCTCGTCAGACTTGTCGGCCGATTGGGCGCGTCCCGCCGCTTACGGCGATCTCATTGCCGCTGTCCTCGCATTGCTTGCCTTGGCCGCGCTGCCGAGCAGGTTGGGCATCGCCCTTGCCTGGATCTTCAACGTTTGGGGCTTGGCCGATCTTCTCTACGCCTTCTATCAAGGCAACCATATCGGGCTCGAGCCTGGTCAGTTGGGTGCCGCCTACTTTCATTGTGACCGTCTTCGTGCCGCTGCTCCTCATCACGCACGGGCTGTTGTTCCGCCTCCTCTTACACGGCGACGTTATCGCCCCTGAGCCGGACCGCCGGCGTGCGGCATAAGAGGCCCCGAACGTGGGACGCTGCACGAGAACCCTCGACTTGGGAGGCCCGTGGCGAACATTAATCACAAATTGCACAGGGTTCATGGAGCGATTTTGCTTTTTTCATGCGAGACGACCCCGGCCTTCTGCCCAACCCATCGTCTTGAGCGCATGCTTGCGGGCCGTTCCAAGAAAGTCATGGGCCAAGACCTGATCGTCCAAAGCTCTTGCCAGGACCATGCCCCCAACGCAGAGAGCGACGAGCACCATTGCCTGCTCGCGCGCTGCACGCCCCTTCAAATTTGCCTTGAAGACTTGAATCATGGACTCGGCGACCTCCCGATAGGCTGCCTTGACCGCTTCACTGCTGTGAGCAACGTCGGACGATAGTCCGATCAGCGGACAGGAGCCGTCGACGTCCTCCAAGTGATCGCGCGACAAGTACGCGTCAACCACGGCCTTTGCGAACGGCTGGTCGGGCTTGCACGCGCCCGCGGGCCGCATCTGCCAGCGCTCGGGTGCCTCCTTTTGCAGAAAATGCCTCACGGTTTCGGCGTAGAGCTCCTCCTTACTGTTGAAGTGCCGATAGAAGCCGCCATGCGTGAGACCGGCGAGCGTCATGATCTCGCCAATCGTGACCTCGGTGAAGCCTCTCCTATTGAACAGGCGGGCGGCAGATCTGACAATCTTCTTCCGCGTCTGTTGCTTATGGTATGGCGCGTACGACATCGGGCCCTCCAAGACAAACACTAAATGGCTGTCGCCGGGCAGAAGATGATCTTGAACATCTTTTGTCGCCGATCAATCTAGCGGCCAACGGCCGGCTCCGGAAGAGGAGCCGATTGCGGTGACAGTGAGCGAAGCTCGAAGGCATGAAGCTCGAAGTGCATCCGACAGTAAGACGGATGGGGCCCGGTGAAACCGGTCTCAGCATCCGTGCGGATACCTTTGGAGGACGCGCTCACGGACAAAGATAGGGCAGAGGGGCATAGCCTCGCCTGCCAACCCGAGATCAATGGCAATCTTCCGCTCGATCCCTGAAGTGGCTTGATCGCAACGTGGACTGATAGCGGCAGTACGCAGATACGTGGTCTGATGCTCTTTAGTTTGACGGCCATAGGGCGGGTAGCGCCAATCTGAAAGGCACCTTTGATGGACCAATCCAGTCATTTGCCCTCGTATCGTCAGACGACTCCCGATTGCGGCGGCGTTAGCATCGGCCGTCCGGTACCACGTCTCGAAGACGAACGTCTCCTGCGAGGCGGCAGTCGCTACGTTTCGGACCTGATCGCGACCTCCAGGGCCCTGCGTGTCAAGGTGCTGCGTTCGCCCCACGCCCACGCGCGGATACTTGCCATCGACACCACGGCAGTGCGCACGCTGCCGGGGGTAGTAGACGTGCTCACGGCCGGTGACCTGACTAACATCAGCGACCTGCCCTGCGACTGGGTGGCTCCAGGTATGGATGTGGTGCCCCAACATCCAGTCCTGGCGCGAGATCGCGTTCGGTATGCCGGGGAGCCAATCGCGGCGGTAGCCGCCGAGACGGCGCACGCGGCGGGGGACGCGCTGGCTGCGATCACGGTTGCTTACGAGAAGCTGCCTGCCGTGGTCGACCAGGAGGCGGCCATTACGGAGGGCGCGCCGTGCCTTCACAAGGCGGTGCCGAGCAACATTGCCTTCCGGTTTCGACGGGCCGGTGGCGATGTTGCGCGCGCGTTCACTGAACCCGACGTCGTTATCCGCCGGCGTTTCACCAACAACCGCGTGACCGCCGCGTCGCTCGAGGGTCGAGCCGTGCTATCGCATTTCGATGCCAGGGCGGGCCGCCTGACGCATTACACCTCGAGTCAGTTGCCGCACGCTCACGCCCGATCGTTGGGCGAGTGCCTTGCGCTGCCGCTTCACAAGTTGCGGCTCATCGCTCCCGACATCGGCGGCGGATTTGGGGCCAAGCTCGGTTTTTATGCCGAGGACGTCCTTTGCGCACTCCTGTCGATGCGAACCGGCCGCCCGTGCGCTTGGGCTGAAGGGCGGGGAGAGAGTTTTCTCGCGACCACGCATGGACGCGACCAGATCCAATATGCCGAACTCGCGGCCCGGCGCGACGGTCGGATCATCGGCCTGCGGACGCGTCTCATCGCCGATCTCGGAGCTTATGCTTTGGGCATGGGACCGGGCGTGCCCGCGATCAATACCGGGCTTTCCGTTACCGGCCTGTATCGCATTGCGAATGTCGAGACGGAGGTGATCGGCGTCTATACCAACCGCACCCCGACTGGCCCTTACCGTGGCGCCGGCCATCCTGAAGCAAGTTTCCTGATCGAGCGAATGGTGGACGATCTTGCACGAGAGCTCGCATCGGACCCCGCCGAAGTGCGGAGGAGGAATTTTGTCCCGTCCTCTGCTATGCCCTACCGGCTGCCGACGGGGCTGACCCTCGATTCGGGTGATTATGCTGCGAACATGAATGCGGCACTGGCGCTGGCAGGCTATGCCGAGTTGCGCCAGCGGCAAGCACAACTCCGCGAGGAGGGCCGTTATCTTGGTATCGGCCTCGCCACCATCGCGGAAAGCTCCGGCGTCGGACCTTCGATGGCGATGGGAGCAGTCGGGTTCCGGCGCGCCGGCCACGAAAGCGCGCGCGTGGTCGTACACGCGGACGGGCGCGCCACGGTGTTCTGCGGCACGCAGAGCACCGGCCAGGGCCACGCCACCAGTCTCGCCCAAATCGCGGCTAGTGTGCTTGGCATCGCACTCGACGATATCCAGGTTGTGGAAGGTGACACACAGGCGGTGCCGTTCGGTACCGGCACTTTCAACTCGCGCTCAATGGCGATCGGCGGCTCGGCTGTATACGAGGCGGCTCGCAAAATTATGGACAAGGCCAGAAAGATCGCAGCCTACAAGCTGCAGCGCCGTCCACGTGATCTCGTCTATGAGAACGGTGTCTTCCACGTTATTGCGCACGCCGGGGCGAGGGCCTCAATCGCACACTTGGGCAAGAAATTTGCAGAAAAGGTAATCCGCGCCGTCTTCAAGCGGCGGAGCGGCTTCGAGCTTCCCGTCGTACAACGTGATGCCGAAGCGGTGACCTTCGCGGAGGTCGCGTTCGCGGCGCACCTGGGGTACGACCTGCCGCTCGGTATGGCACCCGGTCTCGAAGAGAGCTGCTTCTTCGATCCTAAGGACATGCTATTCGGTTATGCTACGCAGGTTGCCGCGGTCGAGGTTGATCCCGAAACAGGGCACATTGCGCTCCTGCGTCACGTGATGGTGGATGACTGCGGCCGGGTCATCAACCCGCTGCTCGTCGAAGGACAGGCGCATGGCGGTGCGGCCCAAGGGATCGGTCAGGCTCTTATGGAGGCGGTGGTTCACGGCAGCGGCGGCGAGCCGTTGGTTCGCAGCTTCAGCGAATATGCGATGCCACACGCGAGTGACCTGCCCGCGTTTGAGACGGCTCATACCGAAATTCCAACCAAACTGAACCCGCTTGGCGTCAGGGGCGTCGGCGAAGGCGCCACGATCGGCGCCACTCCGGCGGTCGTGAACGCCGTTCTCGACGCCCTCGCGCCGCTCGGCGTGAGTGAAGTTCCAATACCGATGACGCCAATGCGGGTCTGGCGTGCGGTCGAACAGGCTCGACATGGTCTGCTGGCCACGGCGACGGAAGAGTCCCATCAAGACTTGTCGCCTGTCAGCAAGCCGATGCACGCGAATTGAGGGGTCAGCTCGATGCCTGCAGTCTCGATGACAGTGAATGCACGTGCCGTCCCCCGTGAGGTTGAGGGACGCACGATGCTCGTTGACTTTCTCAGGGAACAACTCGGCCTGACAGGCACACACGTCGGCTGCGACACCACGCAATGCGGAGCCTGTGTCGTGCATGTGAACGGTCTGGCCATGAAGTCGTGCACGATGCTCGCGCTGCAATGTGAGGGCGCGGTGGTCACAACCATCGAGGGCTTGGCCCCACCCGGCACTCCGCTCCATCCGATGCAGGCGGCGTTCCGGGAACACCACGCGCTTCAGTGCGGCTACTGCACGTCCGGCATGGTGATGATGGCGCTCGATATCGTACGCCGCTGCCGCGCGCCGGACGAGGCGACCATTCGAGAGCAACTCAAGGGCAACATCTGCCGCTGCACCGGCTATCATAACATCGTCAAGGCGATTGCCGCTGGCGCGGCGGCAATGGCCGCCCAGCACAGATGAGAGCGGGCTATGCGCGACTTTGTTTATTACCACCCGACCTCGCTCAACGAAGCTCGTCAGCTTGCCATCCAGCAGGGCGCGATGCTCCTCGCCGGTGGTCAGACGCTCCTGCGCGATATGAAGCTCGGTCGGCACTCGCCAACCAGCCTTATCGACGTCACAGGCATCATTCCTAAGCAGATCGAATTTCGTGATGGCGCAATTTGGATCGGAGCGGGTGCTACACACGCTGAAGTCGCCTGCTCACCCGTTCTGCAGCAGCATCTGCCAGTTCTCGCGGCCTTGGTCGACCATATCGGTGACCCTGCCGTGCGCAATAGGGGTACGCTGGGCGGCGCACTAGCGGCCAACGAGCGGGCCGGCGACTACCCCGCCGCTTGTCTCGCGCTGGGCGCCACCGTGCACACCACAGGGCGGAAAGTCGCGGCCGCGGATTTCTTCGTTGGTGAGGGTCGGACAGTCCTTGAGCCGGGAGAGATTATCACTGCCGCAACGTTCCCAATTTCCAGGCGGGCCGCGTATGTCAAGTTCCTGAACCCGGCAGCGCGTTACGCCATGGTCGGCGTATTCGCATCGTGCGCCGCGGACGGCAGTCCTCATATAGCAGTGACGGGCGCGCGCACCGGCGGCGCGTTTCGATGGCAACAAGCGGAGATGGCGCTCACTGCTGGTTTCGTCACTGAAAGATTGCGCGGCATTCGCCTGTTGCCCGAGAATCTAGCGGAGGATCTGTTCGCGGACGCGGCGTACAGGGCGCACCTTGCGGAGGTATTTGCTCGGAAGGCGGTCGCATTAGCCAGCGGTCCCGCTCCCGGAGTCATGGTGCTGTCGCACGGTTCGCAAGCCGAATAGTCGCCGATCGCGCCGGCGCCGGCGACGAGAATCCGCATGTCATCCTTCTGCGCGTCGAGGGCATTCGTCATCGTTGCGACACGGTTCGCGGCTCGCCCGACATAGGGGTATATGCCCCTATTGACATTGGGGCATATACGCGCATATGCAGCTTGTCAAGGAGGAAGACTCAGGGATGCCCCGCGAGACCCGAACGACGGCGCAAGACTGTAACTGTTTGGCGGTCCGTCAAGCAGCCCGCCACGTGACGCAATTCTACGACCGGTTCCTGGCGCCGGCCGGACTGCGCACGACCCAGTTTTCGATTCTTGCCCGGCTGCGACGGAAAGGCGCGATGACGATCAACGCGCTCGCCGCCGACATGGTCATGGACCGGACCACGCTCGGCCGCAACATCCAGCCGCTGGAGCGCGACGGGCTGATCCGGATCGAGCCGGGCACATCCGACCGCCGGAGCAAGGTAATCCATCTAACCAAGCGAGGCGAGAAGCGGCTCGAGGCCGCCTACGACGGATGGGCCGAGGCGCAGACGCGCTTCGAATCCGCTTTCGGCGGCACCCGCGCGTCGGACTTGCGCTTGCTGCTGCGCGCACTGACGGCGACCGACTTCGGTCACACCAACGACGCCGCGACCATGGTCGACGCATAAGACGGATCAGGCGACCAATCTGCCGGCCCGATCGTGCATTGGCAGGTGCATATTTTCGCGACGCGACCGCCTGATCCAAAGAAACGTCCGAGGAGGATGCAGGAGAGCGGAGTGGCCAAGCGAAACGCCACCGCGGCCATCATCGGTGCGGGCGATTTCATCGGCTCCGCAATCGCGAAGAAGTTCGCGGCCGAAGGGTTCACGATCTTCGCCGGCCGACGCAACGCCGACAAGCTCGCCCCGTTGGTCGCGGACATCGAAGCGGACGGCGGCGAGATCGTGGGCCTTGCCCTCGATGCGCGCAAGGAGGACGATATCGCCGGCTTTTTCCGCGCGGCCGACGAGTGCGCTCCGCTTGAAGTCTGCGTCTTCAATATCGGCGCCAACGTCAATTTTCCGCTGCTCGATACGACCGAGCGCGTGTTTCGCAAGGTCTGGGAAATGGCCTGCTATTCCGGGTTCCTCGCCGGGCGCGAAGCCGCATGCCGGATGCTGCCGCGCGGCAGAGGCTGCATCTTCTTCACCGGCGCCACCGCGAGCGTGCGCGGCGGCGTCGGCTATGCGGCGTTCGCGAGCGCCAAATTCGGCCTGCGCGCGGTCGCCCAGGGCATGGCGAGGGAGCTCGGCCCGAAAAATATCCACGTCGCCCATCTGATCATCGACGCCGGCGTCGACACGGCGTGGGTGCGCGAGCGCATCCGGCAGCGGTCCGGCGCGGAAGCGCTCGAGCATCTCGAGCCGGACCAGCTGATGAATCCGGCATCGATCGCCGATGCCTATTGGCAGCTCTACCGGCAGCCGCGCGACGCCTGGACCTTCGAACTCGACGTCCGTCCCTACCGGGAGGTTTGGTGATCATGGCCAAGGTGGAGTTTCACTTCGATTTCGGCAGCCCGAACGCCTATCTGGCGCATCTGGTCATTCCGCAGATCGAGCAGCGTACCGGCGCGAAATTCGAGTACCTGCCGATCCTGCTGGGCGGAGTTTTCAAGCTGACGAACAATCGCTCGCCCGCCGAGAGCCTGCAAGGAATACGCAACAAACCGGAATACCAGGAGCTCGAGACGCAGCGCTTCCTTCGGCAACACGCGATTGCGCGGTTTACGCGCAATCCGTTCTTTCCCGTCAACACGCTGCTGATCATGCGCGGCGCGGTCGCTGCGCAGCTCGAAGGCTGCTTCGAACGCTACGTCGACGAGGTGTTCCACCACATGTGGGCCGAGCCGAGGAAGATGGACGATCCCGACGTGGTGCGTGCGGCACTGCAGGAGTCCGGTCTGAGCGCCGCTGCGTTGCTCGCGCGCGTCCAGCAACCCGAGGTCAAGGACCGGCTCCTGAAAAACACGCAGGACTCGGTCGCGCGCGGCACATTCGGTAGTCCGACCTTCTTCGTCGGCGACGAGATTTTCTTCGGCAAGGATCGGCTGCGCGACGTCGAGGAAGAAATAATCCGCACAAACGCCTAGGAACCACGGCACAGACGAAAAGCTCCTACCCAAACAGGTCGCACCAGGAGGAAAGGGCATGCCATACAGTATCAAGGTGAATGGCGTCGTTCGGACCGTCGACGTCGATGGCGACACTCCCTTTCTCTGGGTCCTCCGCGACGTCCTCGGCATGACCGGCACCAAGTTCGGCTGCGGCGCCGCGCTCTGTGGCGCCTGCACCGTCCACATGGATGGAAATCCGGTGCGCTCATGCATCACGCCCATCGACAGCGTGGGCACCGCGGCGATCACCACCATCGAGGCCGTCGGCAATACGCCGGCCGGCAAGCGGATTCAGAAGGCATGGCTCGATCTCGAGGTGGTCCAGTGCGGCTATTGTCAGTCCGGGCAGATCATGTCGGCATCGGCGCTGCTGGCGGGTAAACCGCACCCGAGCGATGCCGATATCGACGACGCAATGTCCGGCAACATCTGCCGCTGCGGCACCTATGTTCGCATCCGCGAAGCGATCAAGCAGGCCGCGCAATCGAACGGATAAGGAGGCTGACATGATCCTCGATCACCCCGCTTCCCCGGCCGCCGGCACCGGTCGATCGCTACCAGCCCACGGTCTCTCCCGGCGCAGGTTTTTGCAGGCCGGAGCGGCCGCGGGCGGAGGCCTGATACTGAGTCTCGCCCTGCCGCTCGCAAACGTCGAAGCCGAAGCGGCCGCCGCCGACGGCTTCGCGCCCAACGCCTTCATCCGCATCGGAGGTGATGAGCAAATTGTCCTGACCATGCCCTATGTCGAGATGGGCCAGGGCACCTACACCTCGATCCCGATGCTGATCGCCGAAGAGCTGGAGGTGGACCTCAAACAGGTGCGGCTGGAGCATGCGCCGCCCAACGAAAAGCTCTATGCCAATCCCTTATTGGGCGTGCAGGCAACCGGCAACTCGAACGCGGTACGCGCGGCGTGGCAGCCGCTGCGCCAAGCCGGTGCGATCGCGAGAACCATGCTCGTCGAGGCGGCGGCAAAGCGCTGGAACGTCGATCCGGCGTCCTGCCGCGCGCAAGACGGCGAAGTGCATCACACGGCGACGGGGAGAAGCGCCAAATATGGCGAACTTGCCGCCGACGCGGCCCACCTGCCTGTCCCCGAAAACGTGGTGCTCAAGCGACCGCAGGATTTCAAGCTCATCGGCACCCCGGCCAAGCGTCTGGACACGCCGGCGAAGGTCAACGGGACGGCCGTCTATGGCATCGACGTTCGGCCATAACGTGTTCGTGACCGAGAGCTTCATGGACGAACTGGCGGCGGCGGCCAAGCAAGATGCGGTCACCTATCGGCTCGCCCTCCTCGACAAGGCGCCCCGCGCCAAAGCAGTCCTCGAGCTTGCCGCGCAAAAGGCCGGCTGGGGGCAGCCATTGCCGCAAAGGGTCGGCCGCGGCGTCTCCCTCCAGTTCGTCTTCGCGACCTACATGGCGCAGGTTGCCGAAGTCGAAGTGTCGAAGGACGGAGCGGTTCGCGTGCGGCGCGTCGTCTGCGCGGTCGATGGCGGCACCGTCGTCAATCCCGACACCGTCCGGGCGCAGATCCAGAGCGCGGTCGTCTTCGGCATCACGGCGGCGCTCCATGGCGAGATCACGCTCAAGGACGGGCGTGTCCAGCAGACCAACTTCGACACCTACCAGATGGTGCGCATGAACGAGGCGCCGGCCATCGAGGTCCACATCGTTCAAAACTCAGAGCCGCCGGGCGGGATGGGCGAAGCCGGGACTTCGGCCATCGTTCCGGCTGTCGCAAATGCAATCTTTGCGGCAACGGGTAAGCGCCTGCGCAAGCTGCCGATCGATAGCGCTCAACTGAAGGCGGTTTGACGCAGCGTCACCTCGTACCGTCAAAGAGTCGTCGAAAGGACGCGCCGTCGTGATCTTGGGGGACGCGTTGCTCGGCTCGCTGCGGCCATCTGCGTCGAGGGAATCACGAAATACCGCTGCGCAGATCCGGTGAACTGGTGCTTCGAGTCGTAGTCGGTCATCATCGGCGATCGGTGCGCTCATGATTCCGACGATTCAGATCCTGGTCTTGCTGCTGGTGGTGGTCGTCGCGGTTGCCGTCGTCGCAGTACGGCTGAAGATTCCGCCGGCTATTCTTCTGGTGCTCACCGGCGTCGCATTGGCGCTCGTGCCCGGTCTGCCGGCGGTGGAGCTTGCCCCGGAGCTGGTGCTGCTTCTGGTGTTGCCGCCCGTTATCTACTCGTCCGCGGTGGCGATGAGCTGGCGCGAGTTCCAATTCAATCTGCGGCCGATCGCGCTGCTCGCCGTGGGTTGCGTCGTGTTCACGACCGTTGCGACTGCCGCGGCAGCTCATTGGCTGTTGGGACTCGCCTGGCCGGTGGGCTTCGTGTTGGGCGCCATCGTTTCGCCTCCGGACGCCGTTGCGCCGCTCTCCATCGCGCGCAGGCTGGAGCTGCCCAGGCGCATCCTGGTCATCCTCGAAGGCGAGGGGCTGGCCAACGACGCGACCGCGCTGATCCTCTATCGCTTCGCGGTCGTCGCGGTCAGCGCCGGTGCATTTTCGTTCGGCCAAGCCGTGGGCATGTTCGCCGCCATCGTCGCAGGCGAAATTCTCTGGGGAGTCGGCGTCGGTTGGCTGATGCTGCGGCTGCGGCGCTGGGTCCGCGATCCGCGCATCGAGATCACGCTCTCGATCCTGACGCCGTTCCTCGCCTATTGGCCGCCCGCGCATCTGGGCGGCTCCGGCGTGCTCGCCACCGTCACTGCCGGGCTTTATATCAGCTGGAACGGCCTCCGGCTGATCAGCGCCGCGACCCGGCTCCAGGGCATCTTCTTCTGGGACTTTTTGATTTACCTGATCGAGGGCATGGTGTTCCTCATCACTGGCCTGCAGGCGCGCACGCTGATCGCCCGCATCGGCGGTTACTCGGTATCCGAGCTCGCCGTCTCGGCCGCGGTCGTCAGCGTCGTGGTGATCGTGACGCGCTTCGCCTGGATTTATCCCGCAACGTATCTCCCGCGCCGGCTCTTCCCCTGGATCGAGCGCAGGGATCCGTCGCCGCCGTGGCGGTGGCCGTTCGTGCTGGCGTTCACCGGGGTGCGCGGCATCGTCTCGCTGGCGGCGGCGCTCGCCATCCCGTTTATGACTGCGAACGGACAGCCGTTCCCCGACCGCGATCTGATTCTGTTCCTGACGTTTTCCGTCATCCTGGTGACGCTGGTGGGTCAAGGCTTGACCCTGCCGTCGGTGATCCACGCGCTCGGCCTCGCTCATGCCGGTCGCCAAGAGCGCGACGCCGACAGGGCCGAGGAGCATGAAGCGCGGCGGCTGGCGATCGAAGCCGCGATGGAGCGGCTCGACCAGCTCGGGGCGGAACGCGATCTGTCGGAAGACATCGTGCACCCGCTGCGCGCCCGCCACCGCGACCGGCTCAAGCACGTCGAGCATAGAAGCGACGGTGACGACCGCCACCGAAGGCTCGGTGAGCTTCACGACGAGATCGAACGTCTGCTGATCGCCGCCGAGCGAGACCAGATCAACGAGCTCTTTCGCAGCGGCAAGCTGAAAGACGAGGCGCGGCGCCGGATCGAGCGAGAGCTCGATCTGCGCGAGGCGCATCTCGCCAACCTGCGGGCCGAGGAATGAGCACGAGGATCTTTCTCGTTGGGTCTGCCCCGTTCCAGCGCCGGGTCGTGGCGGAGCGCGGCTTTCGTCGCATGCGCCGGCGCTGTTAAAACTTCAGCATCGTGCGCATGCCGAGCACGGTCGCGTCGCGGATCGGTGAACGGCCGCTCGGGTCGAGCAGGGGTACCCCGGCGTTTATCAACGAAGCGAGGAAGATAGCGGCCATTGGCAGTGCGATGACAAAGTAACGTCCTTGCACGCCGCGGACGTGGTCGATGGTGACCGGTGTGTAGGTGAGGAAAAAGATCAGATACACAGTCACGAGGTAGCCCAGGACACCAAGAGCCGTTCTCCCGGCGCCGCATCCGGTCATGGGCGCACCGACGCTGAACGTCGGTGCGCTGCATGGCGGGCTCAACATCAACTCGGTTCCGGATCGCGCCGAGATCGGTATCGATATCCGGACGATCCCGGGCATGCGCCACGGCCAATCGCGAGTTATCTGGGTCCCGACGTAGCGATGGCGCCTGTTGTCGATGTCGAGAGCGTGTGGACCGACCCCGGGCAACCCTGGATGCGCGAGGTGTTCGGCATCTGCGCCGACGTTCGAGGCACCGCCGCGATCGTCGAGACGGCGCCCTACTTCACCGATGCCTCGGTGCTAACACCGGCGCTCGGCGGTGTCCCGACGGTCATCCTCGGTCCGGGCTCCGCGCAGAGGGCGCATCAGACCGATGAATGGTGTGAATGCGCGCGCATCGAGGAGGCTGTTGCCATCTACGCGCGCCTGATCGCCGCATGGAGCGGTCTCTCCTGATCGGGCGGACAGCACCAAAAGAGGACCCCTTCTGAAGGCCCGCCTGGACCGCGGCGGGTCGATCAGCAAAAGGGGGGAGAAGGTGCCGATCCATTGCCATGATCGACAGCGGCGTCGTTGCGGTCAACTGAATGTGGCGCATGCAGGGGCTACGGCCGCGTGGTCTCGTTCCCGACGTTCGATGCCGACGATCACGTAAAGCATTTCAAGGACGCGCCGGAAGGCATCAAGGTGCTAGGAGCAGACGGCAAGGTCTCATATCAGCGCGGCGGGGATCGTGCTCATGGTCGCGGCGGCGTGGTTCATGACGTGGTACGAGTCGGATGAAAGTCGCGGTCCTGGCTCCGGCTCCGGAGAAGTCGAATTCGCCGCGGAGGAAGCGTAACGGGGCTCGGGAGGGGTGCGCGATGAAATTCCTCGCCGTGGGTGGGCCGGCACCCAGCGGCGTGATAACATCTCGCCAGCGCCTAGCCCGTGAGGGAATTGGGTGACAATTGGTCGAACAACACGCAAGAAGACTAAGCTGCGCAGAACGATAAAGCGGCCGCGGGAGCACAGCGCTTGTATATTCCCCAGCACTTTGAAGAGAAGCGGCCGGACGTTCTCGCCCGCGCGATCCGCGAGATCCAATTCGCGCTGCTGGTGACCGCCGTCGACGGTGCGTATCTCGCATCGCACCTCCCAATGGTCCTCAAGCATGCCGACGGCGCGCTCACGCTGGAAGCGCATGTGGCGCGTGCCAACGAGCACTGGAACGCGCCCCGGAGCAAACGCGCCTCGCTTGCCGTATTCCAGGGTCCGCAGACCTACATCTCCCCATCCTGGTACGAGACCAAGCGACAGCACGGCAAAGTGGTTCCGACCTGGAACTACGTCGTCGTGCATGCGCACGGCCCGTTGGAGATCGTCGAAGACCGGGATTGGCTGCTCGCGCACCTCAAGGACCTGGTCACTGCGAATGAAAGCCGGCGGGAGCGACCCTGGGCCATATCGGATGCTCCCGCGGACTTCATCGACGGTATGACTCGCGCCATCGTGGGTCTCCGGCTCACGGTCGACCGCCTCGAAGGCAAGTGGAAGATGATCCAGAACCGCTCGCAAGCCGACCGGCTCGGGACCATGACCGGCCTTTCCGCTTCGGCCGATGCGAAGGATCAGGCGGTCGCAGCGATCATGTGGGCGCTCGAGCTCGAGCAAAGGTGATCTAACAATCCGGAGAATCGCCGCTTAAGGTTGATGACCAGCTCGAACTTGGTCGGCTGCTGGACCGGCAAGTCGGCGGGTTAGGCGCCTTTGAGGATTTTGTCGATGTAGAGAGCGGCGCGCACCGGCAGCGCCGCTAGACTTCCATGGCCGCGACGCGGTTCTTCACCGCCTTCTGCACCTTTCTCAACCGACCTCACCTCGATCTGGCGCACGCGCTCGCGGCACACGCCGAATTCCCCGGCGAGTTCGTTGAGCGTGATCGGGTGCTCGGCGAGCCTGCGCGCTTCGAAGATGCGCCGCTCGCGATCGTTGAGCACGGAGACCGCCGAGGCGAGCGCGATGCGGCGGTTATCGAACTCCTCGCTCGCGACGAGCCTCGTCTCCTGGTCGGCACGCTCGTCGACCAACCAGTCTTGCCACTCGCCGAAATCGCCGTCCTCGCGGATCGGCGCGTTGAGCGAGGCGTCGCCGCCGAGCCGGCGGGGGCGAGCCGCCGGGCGATGA
>WNGD01003514.1_pt1 | contig 15802 bp, 14 predicted proteins | sample 5400671 | NCBI WGS metagenome assembly WNGD01 (sample SAMN13153369, study PRJNA577476) | soil metagenome | isolation source: 40 cm soil or saprolite under grassland replicate 2 | place: USA:California | collected 2016-06-15 | reverse complement strand
GGGCGCGAGCAGGGCTTCGAAGCCGGATCGCGTCTCCTCCGGGCCGGCGAGCACGACGCGAACGTCACGGACCCCTCGGACGCAGCGATCCAGCGCCCCGGCCACATCCCGGAGATGCCGGTCGACGATCGTCTCGATGTGCCGCTCGTAGTTCGACTGCGACCAGCCGCCCTGGTCGTGACGGCCGGGGACGTCCGCAGACTCGTCCGCCAGCGGGATGAGCCGGCCCTCGCTGAGCCGATAGACGTCGCCGCGCTCGCGTCCGACGTACGCGACGACCGCGCCGTCCCCGCGCGCGACGAGGCGAACGAGCGGGGCCAGGTAGAGCTGCTGCGCGATTCGTGCCTCGTCCTCGACCGGCCACGGCAGCGGAAGCGGCAAAAAGAGATCGTCGAGCTCCGACGCGAACACGGCAACGCCGCGGACGCCCTCGCGGCTGAACGCGCTCCCGAACCAGCTCTCGATCCGCTCCAGATCCCGCGTGAGAGCCTTCCGCTCGTCGTGCGAAAACGTGCGTCGCTCGTCCAGCTGCCGCTCGGCACGCGCGAGCATCGACCGCGTGTGCGAAGCGAGGTCCCCCGCGGTGGGCACGATGCTCGGATCGAGCCCCATGTAGAGACTCACCGCGCTGCCGTGCTGTGCCCGAAAGGCTGCAAGTTCCCGCAGCTGCTCCCACGTGATCATTTCGGCCACGCCGCCCGTCTCCCCTCACCACGGGATTTCATGCCTGTTCGGGAACGTCAATCCGGCCCGAATCGTTTAATACACCAGACACTTTGCGAGAGAGGAATCGATGAGCGACGTACATGACGTGATCGTGATCGGCGGAGGGCCCGCGGGATACACCGCGGCCCTTTACGCTGCGCGCGCGAACCTGAATCCGCTCGTGATCGAAGGCTTCAGCTGGGGCGGCCAGCTCATGATCACGAGCGACGTGGAGAATTATCCGGGCTACCCCGACGGGATCATGGGGCCTGAGATGATGGCGGAGTTCCGCCGTCAGGCGGAGCGTTTCGGCACCGAGTTCGTCACCGACGACGTGACCCGCGTCGACTTCTCGGAGCGGCCGTTCCGCGTCTGGGTCGAAGGCGAGGAGTACCGCGCCCGCTCGGTGATCGTCGCCACCGGCGCAAGTGCGCGGTGGCTGGGGCTCGAGTCGGAAGAGCGGCTGAAGGGCCGCGGCGTCTCGGCGTGCGCGACCTGCGACGGCGCGTTCTTCCGGGACAAGCACATCTTCGTCGTCGGCGGCGGCGACTCAGCGTTCGAGGAAGGGCTCTTCCTCACGCGCTTCGGCTACAAGGTCACGCTCGTCCATCGCCGGGACGAGTTCCGCGCCTCGCAGATCATGATCGACCGGGCCCGGGACAACGGGAAGATCGAGCTCAAGACGCCGTACGTCGTCGAGGAGGTCCTCGGCGACGACTCGATCAGCGGGCTCCGGCTGCGTAACACGGAGACCGACGAGACCGAGGACGTCGAGGCAGGGGCGCTCTTCGTCGCGATCGGTCACGACCCGAACACGAAGCTCTTCGTCGACCAGCTCGAGCACGACGCGAACGGCTATCTCGTGACGAAGCCGGGCACGACCGAGACGAACCTCCCCGGCGTGTTCGCGGCCGGCGACGTGCAGGATCACGTCTACCGCCAGGCCGTGACCGCCGCGGGCAGCGGCTGTATGGCCGCCCTGGACGCGGAGCGGTTCCTCGCAGCGGAAGAAGGCCACACCGGTACGGCCCTCACCGCTCCGAGGCCCGAGGCCGAGCCGACGAAGGTTTAGGGCGCCCCCGCTAGCCTGACGCCGTGCCCCACTTCATCTGCCCGAACTGCAAGGAGCGGTCGATCGACATCGACCGCAAGGAAGGGATGTTCGACGAAGCCGTCTCCTGCCACCACTGCGGGTTCGGCTTCCTTTTCGAGTTGATGGACGACTACTACCCGGCACCGACGACCGGCCTCGTCACGTGCGACCAGGAGGGCCGCATCCTCGCAATCGGTCGCGGCGTCTTCGAGCTGAGCGGCTGGAGCGAGCAGGAGGTGCTAGGCGCAGACGTGGTCTCCGCCTTCGGGCTCGCCGGGTTCGAGGAGGAGAGGAACCCGGTCAAGCTCTCGCTCGAATGGGGAGTGCGCCGCCTGAACGAGCAGCTGCAGCTGCGAACACGTAGCGGCAGCCTGAAGGCCGTCATCGGTGACTTCTTCCCGGCGCTCGACGACGACGGCGGCCTGCTCGTCGCGCTGACGCCGGCGCACGGCTAGATTCTCCGCCGGCGCCATGGCGCCAGGGCGATGGAGCTCGCCGCGAACCGCCGCAGAGGCTGATGGCTCCTACGATCGAGAGGAGTTGAATGCGGACGATCGTGGCCATCGGCATTGCGGGAGCGCTGGGGGCGCTCGCGCGCTACGGGCTCGACGGAGTGGTGTCTCGGCGACTCCCCACATCCTTTCCGTGGGGAACGTTCGTCGTCAACATCAGCGGCGCGCTCGTGCTCGGCTTCCTCATCACCCTCATGACCGAGCAACTCACGACCTCACCGTGGCTGCGCTCGGCGCTGACGATCGGCTTCCTCGGCGCGTACACGACCTTCTCGACACTCCAGTACGAGACGTACCGCCTGCACGAGGATGGCGCCGTCTACCTCGGAGTCGCCGCCGGGAGGGCTCTGTGACTTCCCTATGAAGCTCGAGGGCGAAGGCAAGCTGCTGCGGCTCTTCATCGGGGAGTCCGACACCTGGCACGGCAAGCCGCTCTACCAGGCGATCGTCGAACGCGTGCGCCGGGAAGGACTCGCGGGGGCGACCGTGCTGCGAGGCATCGAGGGGTTCGGCGCCGACTCGCGCCTGCATACGTCCCGGATCCTGCGCCTCTCCGAGGACCTGCCCATCGTGATCGAGATCGTCGACACGCCGGAGCAGATCGACCGCGTGGTGCCCATCCTCGACGAGATGGTCGGCGAAGGGATGCTCACGCTCGAGCGCGTGCGCATCGTCTCGTACCGCTCCAGCGGCGAATAGCGTCCGACGGCAACAATGGAACCGTGGAGTCGCTCCGCGGAAACCTCCTGGTCGCGTCGCCCGCTCTGCTCGACCCGAACTTCCGGCGCGCCGTGGTGCTCGTGACCGAGCACAACGAGGACGGCGCGGCGGGGCTCGTCCTCAACCGGCCCTCTCCGGTCGAGGTGGCCGGCGCGGTGCCCCAACTCGAGCCGGTGGTCGACGACGGAGAGCCGGTCTGGGTCGGCGGCCCCGTGCAGCCCGAGGCCGTGCTCGTGCTGGGAGAGTTCCTCGACCCCGACGACGCCGCGGTGCCGCTCTTCGGAGCGCTCGGTTTTCCGGCGCTGGATGACCCGGACGAGATCGTTCCGGCCACGATTCGCCGGCGCGTGTTCGCCGGCTACGCGGGTTGGGGCGTCGGGCAGCTCGAGGCCGAGGTGGCGGACGAGGACTGGATCCTCGAGCCCGCGCTCCCGGACGATGCGTTCACCGAGGATCCGGAGGAGCTGTGGCGCGACGTGCTGCGCCGCAAGGGCGGGATCTACGAGCTCGTGGCCCGCATGCCCGAGGATCCACGCGTCAACTGATCCGCGCGAACGCGAGGACGAACGTCTGCCGCGACAGCAAGAATCGGTCTCCGGAACGGGAGGCGAGGTCGCGCACTTCCGCGAGGCGGCGCTCGCGCTCGGCCGCGTCCATCGTCAGGAACATGCTCGTCGTCGCGATTCGCGACACCACAGCCTCCGGGCTCGATTCCTCGGCGCTGTCGACGACCGTCCGCGCGACCTCACGGAACCAGGGTGCGCCGGGCAGCTCCTCCTCGGTGTACGGCCGCTGACCCGAATAGCCGACGATCCGGCCGAGCTCGCGCTGCAGCGGGTCGCGCTCGTCCCACCAGTTCCAGAGCAGGGCCAGGCCTCGGCCGGGACCGATGACGCGATGCAGCTCGGGCAGGGCGCGCTCGCGGTCGAACCAGTGGTACGCCTGGCCGGCGAACGCCGCTTCGACGCTCGCGTCGGGGAGCGGGATCGACTCCGCCGCCCCGCCGAGCGCGTCCGCTTCCGGCACGGCCAGCCGAAGCTGCTCGAGCATCGCGCCGCCGGGCTCGACCGCCGCGACCGCGAAGCCGAGGGCGACGAGGCCGCGGGTGAGCTTCCCCGTTCCCGCCCCCACGTCGAGCACGCGCGCACCCGGCTCGAGGCCGAGCTGGTCGGCCGCCCAGCGCAGCGCTTCTGCCGGGTACTCCGGCCGGTGCCGCTCGTACTCCGCGGCCACGGACTCGAAGCTGCGGGAGCGCGCCGCGCGGTCAGACACGGCTCGCCGGGCAGAGATCGTTGACGACGCAGTTCTCGCACCGGGGGCGGCGCGCGTCGCAGACGCGGCGACCGTGCCAGATCAGAAGGTGCGGGAAGCGGCCCCAGTCGACGCGCGGCACGAGCCGGACGAGGTCGCACTCGATCTTCACGGGATCCTCCTGCCGCGTGAGCCCGAGCCGCTGCGAGAGGCGCCTCACGTGTGTGTCGACGACGATCCCCTGCGGCTCCCCCAGCTCGGCGGCGACGACGTTGCCCGTCTTCCGTGCGACGCCCGGCAGTCGGATCAGCTCTTCGAGGCGCCGCGGTACCTCGCCGTCGAACTCCTCGAGCAGCGTCCGCATCGTCCCGCGCACGGCCTTCGCCTTCTGGCGGTAGAAGCCGGTCGCGAAGATGTCGCCCTCGAGCTCCTCCTGCGGCACTGCGAGATAGTCCTCCGGTTTCCGGTACTTCTCGAACAGCTTCTCAGTGACTCGGTTCACGTTCACGTCGGTCGTCTGCGCCGAGAGCATCACCGAGACGAGCAGCTCGAGCGGGCTGCGGAAGCGGAGCGCGATCGCGGCGTCGGCGTGCTCGACCGCGAGCCGCTCGATGATCGGGCCGATCCGCTGCTTCTTCGGCCCGACACGCCTGCGGGCCTCCTGCACGTAGCTACGAGGCAACGGCTTCGGGGAGCCGCGGGCGCAGGCGCGGCCCCGCGCAGACGAGGTCGAGCGCCGGGCAACCCGCGCAGGCGAAGTCGCTGGGCGTCGGCGGGAACTCGCCGGCCTGGATGCGCGCGATCGCCGCGGACAGCTCGGCCTCGAGCTCGGGTACGTCGGCGGACGTGAAGACGGCCTCCACGGGCGCATCCGGCCGCTCGAGGAAGTGGTAGACGACCTCGACCTCCTCGGCGCCCGCGCGGAAGCACGCGAGTGCGTAGACGAGACGCTGCAGCCGGTAGTCCTGCTCGACGATCTCGTCCGGCGAGGCGTCGCCGAGCGCGTTCGTCTTGTAGTCGACCACGAGCGCACGGCCGTCGGGGAAGTGAAGGGCATCCAGAAAGCCGTGCACGAGCACGCCGTCGTGGACGAAGGTGAAGTGGCGCTCCTTCTCGACACCCTCGAGGGCCGCGACACGGCGGGCGAGATCGGACTCGCAGTACGCGGCGACGAAGCCGCGAATCAGCTCGTCCTCGAGCTCCGGCACGACCGGCGCGGCGAGGTCGATCTCCTCGAGCACCGAGTGCACGGCGCTGCCGATCTCCGTCCCGGACCGCTCGCCGGTCCCCTCGACCTCGACGGGCCGTTCGCTCATCCCGAGCCCGTAGCGCGCGAAGTACTTGTACGCGCACTGCTCGAAGAGCGAGATCGACGTGAACGAGAGCCTGCGCACGCGATGGAGCGGAGGATCCGGCAGCGCCACGAGCGGCGGCAGCTCGGGAGCCGCCGGCGGAAGCGCTATCTCCTCCAGTGCCGCGAAGAGCGCCAGCTGACCTTCCTCCTCGATCTCCTCCTCCTCCTCCGGGATCGCGGACTCCGGCCGGAAGCGATCGAGCCGGACGAGCAACCGCGCGTCGCCGCGCACGAGCTCGATGGGCGCGTCGCCGGCCTGCGCGAGCTCCTCCTCGGCGGCGAGCCGGTCGAGCACCCAGGCGATCGGCGTCGGTGTCTCGCGCTCCGCGCCGAGATCGACGGAGCCGGACACGATCAGCCGCTCCTTCGCCCGGGTCATCGCGACGTAGTAGAGGCGCAGGCGCTCGGCGCGCTCTGCCTCCTGCCGGGCCTCCTTGACCGCCTCGTAGTCGAAGGCGCCGCGCCGCTTGGCGGTCACGGGGTCGGCGACCCGGAAGCCGAAGCGGCCGTCGGGCAGCGCGAGGATCTCGTCCGGCGACGGGGGCACCCGGTCCCGCCCCGCGTCGGCGACGATCACGACCTTGAACTCGAGCCCCTTCGCGGCGTGGATCGTGAGGAGACGCACCGCGTCCGCCCCCTCCTCCTCGGCCACCGCCTCGAGCTCGCGCGCGCCGACCGCCTCCTGCTCGGCCACGAAACGGACGAATCCCTCGACGTCCGGCCCGCGCAGCGCCTCGTACGAGCGGGCGAGCCGCGCGAGCTTGCGCATGTTGGCGTAGCGGCGCCGACCGTCCCACTGCGCGAGCACGGCGAGGTCGTAGTCGTGCGCGGAGACGATCTGCTCGCAGAGCCGCTCGAGCGAGAGCCTCGGCATCGCGTCGACCAGCCGGTCGTAGCGCTGGCGGAAGGCGCGCATCAGGCGCTCGTCGCGCTCGGCGAGGCCTGGCGGCAAGGAGTGCTCGAGGCCGGTGAAGAGCGGCCGCCTCGACGCGACCCGCCGCAGCAGCGCGAGCGCGTCGTTCGAGACCCCGACGAACGGCGACGCGAGCACGGACAGGAGCGCTGTGTCGTCGTACCGGTTCTGGAGCAGCCGGAGGTACATGAGCAGGTCGACGACCTGCTGCTGGCCGAAGTAGCCCTTGCCGGTCGCGCGGTAGGTGGGCAGCTCTGCCCGCCGCAACTCGTCCTCGTACCACTCCGCGTCGGTGCCGGCGGCGAAGAGGAGGACGATCTCGCCGGCCGTCGCCGCGCCGGTGTCCACGAGCTCGCGCACCCGTCGCGCAACGGCGCGCGCTTCGCCGCGCCGCCAGTGGACGCCGCTGTCCTTGTAGCTCTCCTTGTCGGTGACGAGCAGCTCGACCGGGTGGCCGAAGACCGGGTCGGGAAACTCGGCCGCGGCTGCGAGCTCCTGGAACTCCCCGCCGAAGTGCGAGCCGAAGAGCTCGTTGACGGCAGCGAGCACCTCGGGGCGAGAGCGGTAGTTGAGCGTGAGCGAGAGCGGCTGCTCGACGGCCTCGCGCCGCTCGCGGAAGACCTGCACGTCCGCGTGGCGGAAGCCGTAGATCGACTGGAACTCGTCGCCGACGAAGAAGAGCTCAGTCTCCGGCGTCCGCAGCAGGTCGACGATCTCCGTCTGCAGGCGGTTCGTGTCCTGGAACTCGTCGACGAGGATCGAGCGGAAGCGCGCCTGCTCGCGCTCGCGGAGCTCCGGCTGCGACTTGAGGAGGTCGCGGGCCTCGAGCTGGAGGTCCTCGAAGTCGAGCGCCGACTCACGTGCCTTTGCCACGGCATACCGCCCGGCGAATAGCGTCAAGAGCTCCTGTAAGAGCGCACGGTCGCGCGCCGCGGCCTCGTCGAGAGCAGCCTGCTCGACCGCGCCGAGCGCCTCGCAGTACGCGGCTGCGCGGTCTCCGCGTGCCTTCAAGCTGCCGAGGCTCATCAGCCGGTCCGGACGTGAGTCGCGTTCCAGCAGCTCGAGCAGCTCGGCAGCGGCCCGCTGCTGGGATTCCGTCGCGTCCGGATCGGCAGCGAGCGAGCTCGCCGCGGCGCGCAACTCCTCGACCCGGTCGCCGAGCTCCGGCCGCGGGGCCACGGCGAGGTCGAGCTCGCGACCCGCCGCGCGCAGCGTCTCGTAGACGCTCGTCAGCATCCGCCGCAGACGGTCGCTCCCGTAGGTGGCGAGCAGCTCGAGCCGCTGCGGATCGTCCCCGGCACAGAACTCGGCGAGCGCGTCGCCGAAGGCCTCCGACCGCAGCACGGCCGCCTGCGCTTCGTCGAGCTCGCGGAAGCGCGGATCGAGGCCGGCCGCGAGCGGATAGGCCCGGAGCAGGCGTGCGCAGAAGCCGTGGATCGTCGAGATCCACGCTCCGTCGAGCTCGCGCGCGAGGTCGTGGCGGCCGCGCTCCGCCAGGGCCGCGCGGATCCGCGTGCGCAGCTCGCCCGCCGCCCGGCGCGTGTACGTGATCACGAGGATCGAGTCGACGTCGAGCCCGCGTTCCGTGACCGCACGGACGACGCGCTCGACGAGCACCGCCGTCTTGCCGGTGCCGGCGCCGGCGGAGACGAAGACCTCTCCCCCGGCCTCGACCGCGGTGACCTGCTGCTCGTTCAGGTCGTACGGGCTCATGCTCGCTCGATCCGGCACATGGGCCAGAGGTCGCACCACGTCGGGCAGTCGCCGCCGCGCGGGTCGTGGTGGACGTCTCCCTCCTGCATCCGCCCGGCGAGCGCCGTCGCGGTCTCTCGCGCGGACTCGACCAGGCCCCAGAACGCCTCCTCGTCGAGGTAGTCGCTCTTCACGTAGCCGGGCAGCGTCTCCGCCTCTTCGGCGCGCACGAGACCGCGCGCGCGTCGAGTGCCGGCGAGCGGCCGGTAGAGACCGCCGAGCGGCTCGAGCCCGACGAGATCCCGGAGGACGAGCATGTACAGCGGGACCTGGAGGCGCAGCTCCCGCTCGATCTCGGCCGCCGAGTGCGCGTGCTTGCCGGACTTGTAGTCCTGCACGATCCCGCGGGCGCCGAACGGGTCGACGTCGATCCGGTCGATCTTCCCGGCGAGCGTCAGCCCGGGGCCGAGCTCGAGGCCGCGCTGCAGCTCGGGCGCCGCCCGGTCGTTGCCGAACGAGACCTCGAACCGGCGCGGGACGAGGGACAAGCCGGACTCGCACTCCTCTTCGACGACCGCCTCGAGGTCGCGCCACAGCGACTGGTCGAGCTCGCGCAGCTGCATGTCCGTGAGCTCCATCCGCACGCCGCCGAGTGCCTCGTCGAGGCACTGCCGCATCAGCCGCTTCGCATCGTCGACGTTGCCGGGCTCGAGCTTCTCGACCCCGAGCTCCGCCGGTACGCGTGTGAAGAAGCGGTACAGCGCCGTGTGCGCCACCGAGCCGCGCTGCATCGCGTCGGGCTCGGCGTCGATCGTCCTCGGCGAGAGAAAGCGCTCGACGAACCAGGCCGAGGAGCAGTCGGCGAAACGCTCGAGCTCGGTCACCGCGAATGACGTGCGGGAGCCGAGCTGCTCGAGAACGAGGGGATTCGTGAGGTGCGTCGGCCGGTGGAAGGCAGCGAGCGCACGTTCGAGCCTGCGTCCCCAGCCGTTCGCGCGAGCGAGTGCCTCCGCCGACTCCCCGTCATGGGCGGCGAGCTCGGCGAGCGCCCGCAGCCGCTCTCGCTCGGTCGGCGCGTCCTCCAGCGGCCACGTCAGGGCCGAGAGCGGCCGCCGGCGAGTCCAGCGCCGCACGTCCTCGACGTCGAAGAGCGCCCCCACGTCGTGCCAGAACGGGCTCGCCTCGCGCGGGCTGCCGTCGTCGTCCGCGGCCTCGCGCACGAGATAGAGCCGCTGCGAGCCGCGTGTGCACGCCGTGTAGAAGAGGTAGCGGTCGTTCTCGACCGGATCCGGCCGCTCGAGCCGCGCGCCTCCCTCGTCCAGCGCCCGCCGCGCGTCGTCGTCGAGAAACGGTGACCCGCCGCCGCGACGAGGCAGGCTCCCCTCCTCGAGCCCGAGGACGAACACGGCGTCGAAGCGCCGCGTGCGCGCGCGCAGGAGGTCGACCACCGCGACGCGCCCCGCGTCGTCGCCTGCGCGGCGAGGCAGCGCGGCACGCTCGACCGCGGCGAGCACATCCTCCCGGCTGAGCTCCCCGCCGAGCTCGCACCAGCCCTCGAGCTCGGCGAGCAGCCGCCTCAGCGCCTCGTACGCCCGGAGGTCGAGCCGGCTCGCGGCGTCCGCCGGGGGATGCTCGAGACCATAGGCGTTCCGGAGCATTCGCTCCGCGAGCTCGCGCACAGCCTCGACCGGGTCGGCCGCGTCACGCAGCTCGGCGAGCGCGGGCAGCGGCGCGCCGCGCAGGCTCTCCGCCTCCTCGACGACGCGTTCCGGCGCCTGGATTGCCCGGCCCCGGAGCCGGCCCTCGACGAAGTCCACGGCCCGCCGCTCGAGCCCCGAGAACGGCGAGCGGAGGAATCCGAAGAGGTCGCCGCGAGTGCCTCCCGCCCACGCGAAGCGCAGCAGCGCAGCGAGCGCGTGCACGAGCGGCGTCTGCGCGAGGCGCAGCTCGCCGTCGACGGCGTACGGGATGCCGAACGAGCCGAGCACCGTCTCGAGCGCGCCGCGAATCCGGTCGTAGCCGGGCACGACGAGACCGATCCGATCCGGCGGCATGCCGCCGCGGGCGAGCGCAAGCACCTCCTCGCCCACCAGCTCAAGCGTGCCGCGGCTCCCGGCGCCCTCGAAGAAGCGGATCACCCCGTCGAGCTGCGGCGCCTCTCCGGGCTCGTCCGAGAAGAGCCGCCGTTCGAGATGCGCGAGCGCCGGGGGCGCCACCGCCTCGTAGCGCGGCGGCAGCTCCTCGACCGCGCCGGCAGCCAGACCGGCGAGATCCTCGGCCGTCCGCCGCAGTGCCGCGAAGACCGGCCGTCCCGGCTCGTAGGGAAGAGAGACGGTGACCTCGGTCCGAGCGGCCAGCGCCTCGAGCAGGGCCCACTCCGCACCGGTGAGGTCCTCGAAGCCGTACGCGAAGACCGGCTCGCCGTGCCAGGCGTCGAGCTCGGTCCTGAGACGCTCGACGGCGTGACTGCGCAGCAGGCCGCGATTCCAGCGCCCGAGCCGGTCGAGCTCGTCCCGGTAACCCGCGTAGAGGGCCCCGAGCTCGCCTGCCACCGCGTCCGGCGAGAGGAGCCCCTCGTCGAGCTCGTCGAGCGTCCGCTCGAGCGACTCGGCGAAGCCCGCATGCGCCGCGGAGCGTGTGTAGCCGTTGAGCTGCGCGCTGCTCACGACCCGGCGGACGAGAAGTGCCTGCTCCACGCGTCCCAGCTGCCGGCGAGCGGCCGTGGAGCCGGCTGCAAGACGGCGAAACAGGTCGTCGAACGTGCCGATCGAGCCGCCGAGGAGCGCTGGCCGTCTCGCCAGCAGCTCGAGCTCGACGCGGTTGACGTCCGCCACGTTCGGCACGATGAGCACCGGCTCGGCCCCGGCAGGGGAGTCGAGCGCAGCGAGATAGCGGTCGAGCAGAAGCTCGACCTTGCCCGCGTTGGCAGGGCCCGCGATCAGGCGGAGCGGCACCCGCCTACGCTAGCGCGCGCGCGGGACGGTCTCTAGACGAGGTTCAGGCCGTCGTCACGGACTTGGGCTTGCGGCCACGGCGAGCGGCAGCGCGTCCCGGCATCCTGCCGGCGCAGGGGTCGCAGAGGTCGGCCTGCTTCGCCCCGCGACGCGCGTCGGTGTAGGTCACGCGCATCACGGCGCCCTTCCCCTCGTCGACCTCGTTCCCACAGCTGTCGCACACGAGCACCGTTTTCCGGGCCACCGTTCTCCTCCTTCATGGGGTCTTCTATGCGGCGATTTCCGGCGAAACCCTACAGAAACTCGCCGCGCACTAAGCAGCCTCGCGTGCACGTCGAATTCGCCACGAACGCAACAGGCTGAGCATTGCCTGTTCTTCCGGCGATAGGGCCACGTCGCGTGCTTTGACGATACGTAAATGCCGAGGCCGAAAGTCGTCGATCGTTCGACCGTCCAGGTACTGCTCGACAACTGCAGGCGAGACGTACGACTCCCGAGTGACCGCCGGCGTGTTTCCGAGTCGCGCCGCAACGCGCCGCATGACCGCGGTTACCGACCGCTTCTGCTCGCGTTCCGACTCCGGGAATCCCTCTTTGGCGGCGCGCTCGGCGAGGTAGATCGCGGCGAGCAGCGTACCGCCCCAGGTGCGGAAGTCCTCCGCGCTGAACTCGTCCCCGAGATAGATCTTCACGTAGTCGTTCAGCCGCTTGTTCGTGAGGTTGTAGGTATCGCCCTCCCACTCGTACTTGAAGACGCGTGGCCCCTTGAGCTCGAGCAGGCTCCGCATTGCACCGGCGAGATCCGAATCCACGACCTCGGTGCGGACGCGGATCCCGTTCTTCGCCGGAAAGGACAGGCAGACGCGGCGGCCGCGCACCTCGACGTGGCGACGCAGGAGCGTCGTCACGCCGTAGGTTCCGTCGCGTACGTACCGCTCCGAGCCGACCCGGAACCAGCCCAGCTCGATCAAGCGCAAGGCGATCGCGGAGACGCGTTCGCGAGCGAATTCCTCCTCGTCGAAGTGGAGGGACATTGCCTCTCGTAGCGTCGGCAACGCGTCGCCAAAGCGGATCAGCTTGTCGTACTTGGCCCGCTCCTGCTGGGCTCGATAGTCCGCGCTGTAGAGGTATTGCTTCCGGCCGGCGGCGTCGAAGCCCGTGGCCTGGAGCTTCGCCGTCGCTCGCGGCGAGATCCAGACGTCCTTCCACGCGGGCGGGATCGCGAGCGCCTCGATCCGAGCGAGCTTCCCCTCGTCGGAGATCCGCTTGTCCCTGCTGTCGTAGTAGCGAAACGCGCCCTTGCGACCCTGTCGGCTCCACCCCATTCGTCAGGGACAACGCCGTTACCATCGAGCGCGATGCGGGACGAGCGGACGATCGTCGTCCTCGAAGGCGACGAGACGGGGCAGGAGCTCCTGGAGGAGGGCCTCCGCGTGCTCGAGCCCGACGTGATCGGGGTCGAGCTCGAGCTCCCACGGTTCGATCTCTCGCTCGAGCGGCGCCGCGAGACCGACAACGGGATCGTGCACGAGGCTGCCGCGGCCATCCGGGCACACGGGCTCGGGCTGAAGGCCGCGACGGTCACCCCGGAGGGCCGTGGTGACATCGGCTCGCCGAACCGCATCCTCCGAGAGGAGATCGGCGGCAAGGTGATCGTCCGCACCGGGCGGCGGATTCCCGGCGTCGCGCCGCTCGGCGGCGTGCACGCACCGATCTCGATCGTGCGGATGGCGGTCGGGGACGCCTACGGAGCGAAGGAGTGGCGTGAAGGCGAAGGTGACGACGAGGTCGCGTTCCGCACCGAGCGCATCGAGCGCCGCATCTGCCACGCCGTCGCCGAGTTCGCCTTCCGCCAGGCCGAGCGGACGGGCGCCAAGGTCTTCGGCGGCCCGAAGTACACCGTCAGCCCAACGTACGAGGGGATGCTGAAGGAGGAGATGGACGCGGCCGCCGAGCGCCATCCCGAGGTGCCGTACGAGCCGCAGCTGATCGACGCGACGTTCGCGCTCCTTCTCTCCTCCGCCGGCGACCCGCTCGTGATCCCTGCGCTGAACCGCGACGGCGACATCCTGTCCGACCTCGTCCTCCCGCTGTTCGGCTCGATCGCCGGCTCGGAGTCGCTGCTCGTCGCCTTCGAAGCCGACTTCGAGCCGGCGGCGATCATGGCCGAGGCGGCACACGGGACCGCGCCGTCGCTACAGGGGAAGAACGTCGCCAACCCGATGGCGATGATCCTCGCCGGGGCGGCTCTCCTCTCGCACGGCGGCGAAGAGGCGCAACGCGCCGGGCGGGCGATCCGCGAGGCCTGCCTCGAGGCCGTGGCGCATGGCTCCCGCACCGCCGACCTCGGCGGACACCTCGGCACGACCGAGTTCACCGACGAGGTGATCGGTCGGGTGCGGGCGAAGCTCGAGGTCTGGGCGGCGCTCTAGGAGCCGGGCGAAGAGCTGCGCTCTTCGCCCGGAGGCTGAGGAACTCCGCCAACGGGAGAGCGCGGTCTCCCGTTGGCTTCGTGCTGAGGGCACATTGAGCTGGGGAAGGTTCAGACGCTTGTTCCGTCGCGGGCGAGCAGGCTGCGCGTGCTCTCCCGCTGGTCCGCGGCGTCGTAACGTGCCGTTACGCCGCCGCCTGCACCGCACGAGGGTTCGAAACGTTCGAACCACGTAAGCGCCACAGGCCGGAGGCTAAGACACCCGCAAAGCGGTGACTTAGCCGCAGGCCGAACCGCGCTCGCGCCGGCCTCCGCCGCGCGCGAGCGCACGACACGGGCCTCCCGCCCAACAGAGCCTCGAAAGCGAAAACAGCACGAAGCGGGCCGGAAACCGCGCTTTCCGGCCCGCGCAGTTCCTTTGTCCCAGCGAGCGGGTGCGCAGCACCCGGGAGCTATGAGGCGGCGCGCTGCCAGATGTCCCAGCCGTCGGCCCAGGCCTCGACGAAGAGCTCCGCCGCGACCGGGTCGAACTGCGCGCCGGCACCCTCCTCCACCTCGGCGAGCGCGTGCTCATGGCTGAGTGCGCGACGGTAGGGCCGCGGCGAGATCATCGCGTCGAAGGCATCGGCGATCGCGATGAGCCGGGCCTCGATCGGGATCCTGCGCCCGCTCAGTCCCGCCGGATAGCCGTCGCCGTCCCACCGTTCGTGGTGGAAGAGGACGTACGGGAGCGCGTCGTGGAATCGGCGCATCTCCATGACGAGTCTTGCGCCGGCGGCCGGGTGGCTCCGGATCTCGGCGACCTCCTCGAGCGTGAGCGGTCCCGGCTTGCCGAGGAGCTGCGGACGTAGTTTGACCTTGCCGACATCGTGGAGCGGCGCGGCCCAGCGAAGGGAGCGAATCCGCTCGCGATCCCAGCCGAGCTCGAGCGCGACGGGCTCGGCGAGCGCCGCGACGCGGGCGCCGTGGCCGAGGGTGTGGTCGCGCTCCTCGAGTGCGCGTGCGATCGAGACGAGCATGCCCGGACGCATTCCGCGCCGGGCGCGGGACTCCTACTTCTTCCAGACCTCACCGATCGGCGTTCCCGTGCGTGAGAAGGCGAGCCGCGGTAGGCCCCACGCGTCCTCGATCGTGCGCAACAGGCCGTAGTGGTTCGTCGACCTTGCGAGCCTCGAGCCGCGCCGCACGGTCGGGCCGAGCGCGAGCGCCTCGATGCGGCCGCCGCCGCCGGTGTCGCTCGTCCCCTCGTCGAAGACCACGAAGACGACTCCGCCCCGCAGCTCGGGCGAGCGGAGCAGCGGAGCGACGTGTGCCCTGAGCCAGGCGTCGCCGGTCGCGACCGAGCAGTCGTGCATGTCGTCGCAGAGGTTCGGGATCACGAGGGAGAAGTCCGGCAGCCTACGCGCGGCAAGATCGCGGCCGAGCCGCGTGAACGGAACGACGCGGTTGCGCCGAGCTCGCGAGTCTGCGACGTCGCGGAAGTAGAGGAACGGATCGTGCTTCTTCGCGTAGCGGCCGGACGAGCCGCCGGTGAAGCCCGGATGTGGGAGATCCTCGGCATACGTCTTCCAGGTCTTGCCGACGGCCGCGAGCGTGTCGGCGAGGCTGCGGGCGCCAACGACGCAGTCCGTGCAGTCGCTCGAGATCCCGTGCGTCGAGCCCGACACGAGCGCGAGGTAGTTCGGCAGGCTCGGATGCGCCACGGCGTCGTAATTCGTCAGGGTCGCGTAGCGGCGCGCGAGCGCGTTGAACGTCGGCGCGTCGGGATTCCCGGCGATCGAGCTCGCCTCGTGGTTCTCGAACACGACTACGACGACATGCGTGAACGCCGGCAGCCGCACGGAGGGCGGCGCCACCTTCGGGACGGTCGCACCCACCGAGCCGCCGCCGCAACCCGCAACGAGAAGCAAGAGCGCAAGAGCGAGCGCGAACAGAAGCGCTACAGCCGGTTTTCCAACCACTTCTTGCCGAGGTGCGTGATCGCGTAGAAGACCAGCACCGCGCCGGCGACCACGGCGGCCGCGTAGATCCCGTAGCGCTGGATGGCGTCCGCCGCAGCGCCTCCCAGGTAATACGCGACGAGCCCGACCAGCGTCGCCCAGCAGATCCCCCCGGCTGCGTTCCAGAAGAGGAACTTCCGCCACGGCATCCCGGCGAGCCCGGCGACCCAGGCGGCCG
>WNGD01009700.1_pt1 | contig 15805 bp, 16 predicted proteins | sample 5400671 | NCBI WGS metagenome assembly WNGD01 (sample SAMN13153369, study PRJNA577476) | soil metagenome | isolation source: 40 cm soil or saprolite under grassland replicate 2 | place: USA:California | collected 2016-06-15 | reverse complement strand
CGTCCTTCTTCATATTGACTTTTTCTGTCTACCTCGAGGCCGATTTCCCAACAACGCGTTGCAACCGGCGCCAGAATTTGTCCGCCAACACGTATTGTTCCTCATTCAAGACTGCCAGCCAAGCACCGAGCTCGCCGTGGTGCCGCCGATGATGCTCCAACCGGGCAATAGTGAAAGGGCGCGAGTAACTCTGCCGGTCAAAGAGGAACGGCTTGCGCCCGCAAAAATGCGCTACCCGGGGACGCCTGACTTTTTGGGGGAAATGCCAATTGCTATCCGCACAATCCTGTTCCAGTTCATCTACGCCATGATGCCCGCTTATGTGTTGCAGGTCTGACACGGCAACTTTGAGATCTCCGCGTTGCGTCATCGAATGAACAAAATAGTTCAGCAGCGGCTGCTCGTAGAAATCACCAAACAACCCCGGTGTTTCCTTGCTCCACAACTCCGCCTCCGTCCATATTCCGAAGGGGATAGCGTCGCGCCTGCATCCGAAGGCCCCGGAAGAAAAGTACGCGTTTCCACGCCAGTCAAACTCGGGGTCAAAGCGCCTCAGCTTTTTTGGATCAAAATAAAAATGCGGCAGCCATGCAGGGCTTTCAGTCGCGTCGGCTGGTATTGAAATTTCGCTCCAGAAAATCTGAAAATCGATGTCGGTGCGGACCTGGGGAGTAAAGTCTCCCCAGACAATTGCATCCGAATCGAGCCAGACGTAAAACTCAAAAGGCCCTTCCCACATCGCCGCCAGTTTAGCGCGGCCGTTCCCGCTCACGAGATTACGCATTCCCTTCGAGCGCAGTTCTGAAATGCGCAAAACGATCAGATCATATTCTTCTTCTAAATCAGAAACGTCAAAATCGCCATCGACGGTCAAGCATATTGGCACTTTGGGGCAGTAGTGCCTCATGCTCGCCAGCGTGGCTTGAACCATGAACTTGTCCCCAGCATGGCAACCGGTCACAAAACCAAACGGCGCGTGCACCTTCACGTCGTCAGGGCTGGTTGTTTGCGCTGTGCGTTCTCACGCGAGGCAACGCACTCTCGATAAAGCTGCGCGAATCTGTTGGAGAACGAACTCGCTGCGTTTCGATCGTGCACCGTCTCATGGGCAAGATCGCCTAACCTCTCGCGAAGCCGCGGCGAATCCCGGACGCTGCTGATGGCCTCGATTAATGCCGCACCATCTCCCGGCTCACAGAGGATGGCGCCCTGCCCGTCAGGCGCGGCTTCAGGAATTCCACCCACTCGAAACGCCACGACTGGTGTTCCGGACGCCATCGCTTCCACCAGTGTGAGTCCGTACGTTTCCATCAATGAAGCGCTGACAAAAACATCCGCAGCCGCAAGGAGCCGCGCCAAGTCGCGGCGGCCCCGAATGCCACCTGTAAGCCGAACATTCAAACGATCCGGGACCGGGACAGCGCCTTCACCGAATGCCAAAACGATTATGCGATCGAGATCTGGCAAACGCGACAGTTGCTCGAACAGCCACGGCACATTTTTATTGGCATCATTCAGCGACGCGCCACCTGTGACGATCACAAATGCGTCCGCAGGTAAGCCGAGATGCTTTCGGCATAGCGTCTTGTCTTGTGGCTTAAAAAGCGTCGTGTCAATTCCAGGGGGAATTACCTGCACCCCGCCGCACGCCTTGGTTATTGGGCTTCGGCCAGCGATTTCGGCCAGCCATTGGCTGTTTGCGACCAAGCGCGCTCCACAATTCCGATACGCCAGCAATTTCCGCAAATGCGCAGCCTTTGCGAAGAATCGCTTTGCGGGCCATCTCAAAATCGGACATGGATCGCAAGGATGTGTTTCGTTGGCGTACCGATCGCATCCACGATAAAGAAAGCAGCCTCCAGTCACGTGCCACATATCGTGCACGCTGATCACGACGCCCATCCTGCGCGGCAGCGCGTCCAACCAGTGGGGAACGTCGAACCAGTCAGCCACCGTGTGCAGATGCACCACATCCACTCCTCGCAAATGCTCGGACGGCGGCGGAGACAGCAGTCGCCGTGTTCCGTGCCACGGTTCAGTGGAAAAGGAGACATACGATCGGCGAATAACACGATCTAAGAGAACCCCAACGGATTCTGGCAGCTGCGAACCTTTACAGAGCACGCGGCTTTCAATCCCCTGCTCAGCTAATGCGGTGGAAAGAAGTGCAGCACACTCATAGCTACCGCCCGAGGCATGAGTGTTGAGATGCAAGACTTTCATGAAGCCAGCGGAGAGTTGTGAAGGTCAAATTTCATCGTGCTAATTTCCCGGCTTCGTTGGCGACGAAGCCGCCGGCGACTCGGCGTATTATAAATGTAATCGAGCCAGTAACGAGCGACTTTCCCATAAGCAGCCGATTTGTCCGTTTTCCCAATTAGCCGGTAACACAACGACGCGATTGGAAAAGCAAGCGCTCGCAATGGGGCGATTGCAGTGCGCCAAAATCTTTGGCGCATTGATTTCCGGAACAGCGGCGATCGTCGGTTGACAGGCAATCCCACCTCGGCTGCAAAGCGTTCGAATAATACTTGGGCCGGGCCTGCGGTTTCGACAAGCCACGGCGCCGAAGTCGTGTAGTGAATCACACAGTCAAGATCATTGTTCTGCTGCGCATCAAAGCACCAGGACGCTCGGTTCCAACATTCGGGTAACGCGTGAATTTGTCCGTAGAGAAGAAAATTGATAGCCGATTGATCCCAAAATCGGTAAGCCGACTTCCTATTGAGAAATTCGACAGCGCGCTCAAGAAAATGTTGTTTCCTTAGTTCATCCAGATTCATCAACATCACCCCGCAATTAAAGTAAGCGCCTTCGGCAGGAAGTCTCAGCGCATCAGCTATCGTCGGGCAGTCTTCTGCAAGTGATAATGTTTCAGAGTCAGGAACTGCGGCAAGAAATTTGCCGGGGGACAAGTCAAGATTAAAGAGCTCCGATAAATCGCGGAATACCAACACGTCGCAGTCGAGGTAGATCACACGTGGCACATTCAGTAAGTGTGGCAGCAATATCCGGCAATAAGTCATGTGCGATTCGCCTGGCCCGAGAGTAGCGGCGCGAAACACAGATTCGTCTACGGGCACGAACTTCAGGCGAACCTGATTGCCAAATCTGTCGACGAGCCGCTCTAGCCTATCCTTGGACGCTTGAGAAATACCTCCATCGAGCACCCATAGATTAACACTTGTTTTCCAGCTTACGTGGTTCAATGCGCTCGCAACTGCGCAGTACAGTCCGGGGAAGTAACGTTCGTTACTGGCAAAGGCAAGGACAACTGGTTCCATCAAGAACAATGCGGCTGGTCAGGTAGAAAACTGTCGAGCAGGGTCCCGTCTCAACACAGATTACGAAAGCAAAACGACATCAGATCACGCGCCCGCTGCCAACGAGGGCGCACGGGATTTGGAGCGCGCGGACGTGTCCGCGCTTTGAAGCCCGTAACGCGTCTCTGAACTCCAAAACGGGGACACGCTCGATAGAACCACTTGCTCACTTATGCGAAACTCAACAACCTGTGCATCAGCATTCTGTTTTTATGCGAGACAAAATTTGGCTGAGCTCACGATCATGTATCTTCATCCACACGTAGCGTCGGCGCACGGCCAACCAATGAACTAGCGTCGCGGGATAGGTCTTTATCCACACTCGATTTCCAAAGACAAGTGAGCCAACAAGTAGTTTGAGAAGGCTCCGCAGCCTCGCCACGCGACCCCTACGCATCGGGAAAGTGGACCATTGCATCAAGAGCGAGTTTCGCAATTCAAGCGAATTCAAGCTGCCCTTGGAATGATTCGACCAGGTGGCTTGGTGCCGATGCCAGACGTGGCTGTCTGGCTCATAAATGCAGCGCCAACCTCGACGCCACGCTCGGAAACAAATATCCAGATCCTCGCAATATGCGGGATAAAACAGCCAGTTAAACCCGCCCAGTTCAACGAACTTCTTTCGGTCCACAGCCATAAAGCCGCCAGAGGTAAACAGGGTGTGACACCTGTTCTGATGTTCAGTATCGAATTTCCAGCTGTAAAAGCCGTTGTTAAATTGCAAACGAGCCGGACCACTCGTGACCTCGCCTCCATTCCAATCGTAGCTTCGAGCTGAGACGGAAAAAACATCGGGGGATTCGAAATGTCGTACTAACGGAGTCTGGAAATCTGGGGCTACTTTTAGATCGTTATTGAGAAACACGAGGATCTCTTCAGTCCTCTTCGGCGCCAGCCAGTTATACGAAAACAGAAAATTGTTCTTCGGCGCGACGATTACCTGGACTGAGGGAAATTCGCGTTCAATCGAGGCTGTATCGTCGTCGGTGCTCTGATTATCGAGGACCACGACAGCGCACGTTCCGGAGAAATTCTTCGCGGCCGCGCAAGCGGTGGGCAGCAAATGCTCCAGATGCTTCTTGCCGTTGTAATTTAGAATCGCGAGGCAAACGGATTTCATTGGTGCGTACCAGTTGCCACAAGTTTTTCAATCTCGCCGACGAAAATCGCCTGCAATCTGTCAGGATTAAATAAGGTCTGACGCAGGTGCACTGCTTCGTTCGAGAGCTTCTCGTTCAACGCTGCATCTGCGGCGATTTCACGGCAAAGAGAGACCACTGCTCCGGAATCGTCAGTGGTAACAACCGCAGCACCGCCGTGTTCGCGAGCCACACGCACCGGCGTGCAATACTCTGGTCCCCAAAGAATCACCGGTTTTCCGAATGCAACGTAATCCAGGAACTTCGTGGTGAAACTGGTGCGCATGAAAAGTTCATGCTGTTTCTCAAAGCTCATCACTGATAGCAACGCGTTGGCACTGGCCAGCACCTCAGCGGCTTCTTCGGGTGGCTTGAAGCCGAGATACGTGCCGCTAGCCTGCGCGCGCTCAAGGAGTTGCTTTGGCCAGTCGGCATTAGGGCCGACAACGATAATTTCCAAATCGCTCGTGCGTTTGATCTGTTCGATCAGCGAGCAAAGCATCCGCCCATAAAAATTTTCCACGGAGCCGACGTACACGACACGGAATTTTCCGCTGCGCGGCGGCCACGTCTTTTCCGGCACACGATGTCTGCCGGGCATAGGGTAAATCACGTGACTGTTGGGGTGCGGCCCGAGCATCTCCTGCATGCCATCGCTGGTGCAAAAAGCCAGATCGCACGTGGCATAAAGGTCACGATAGCGTTGGCTCAAAAGGCGCTGTGCCGACTTGTGACCGTAATGACCTTTCATGACTGGAAACCAGTCGAGAAAGAGTCCTGCCAGCGGTATTCTGTGCCGTTGTGCCGTCTTGCGAGCAATGTGACACAATCCACATTCGGCGAGCGTAAGTATCACTTCGGGCTGGAATTTCTCCACTGCCTCTTCCAACGCTTCATTGGCTGTCAAAGGCCAGATCAAATTTTCGTAGTCGGTGATCCATGGGGCCAGCCGTGGACCGAACCGGCTCTTTCTCAACCGATACATGAGATACGGCAGTCGCAACGTTGTATGTACGAGAAGGCCGTTATCAAAGTCCGCGTTGCTGGCAACGTGCAATTCAAATGGATTACGCTCGACCAATTGCCGGTGCATGACGATGCGCACACCGCAATCATTTTTGGGAGGCACAATGCTTACGAGCAGAACGCGACGTGTTGCTGTCATCGAGAACTACCAGAACCGTCGCGTTTCTGAACCAAGATTACCCTCGTAACAAAGCTGTCCATCCGGCAGTTTCACAAGGCCGTCCCGATTGTGGTCCCTCAAGGCTAACCGGTGTTTGGCCGCCTTCCAGGTCAGCCCGATCTTTTGTGAATTGCTACTGGGCAACCTGATCATCGTTTATGTCCGGTCTGGTAACAGGATAACGACATGCCCATCTTTCCATTTAGCAAGTCCGTCGAAACCAAAAACTACCAGGCGACACGCCAGCTCTGTAGGAAGGAAAGGCCTTCATGAGTAGATCCGGATGGTTGATATGCATCCACTGCCCGGCCCAGAGCACTTCGAACGCCGCATTAAAGCTAAGAAACGTCTGCAAAAGGTATTGCTCATTCCAGAATCGGTGCCAGTCAAGCCCTCAATGCTTGGGGTATTCCACAGGTGTAAAGATGTCGTGGATATGCACGACGACCCCGGGTCGGATGCGCGGTAAGACTTCTAGAAACAGGAATTGCACGTCAATATCGATTTTACATACATGCGAGGAGTCAATGAACAGAATGTCGTTTTCGCAAAGCGACTGAAACTCATCGAGCAAAACATCCTGAATAGGTAGGCGCCACAGCTCAACGTCGGATGGAAGCCTGGCTTGCAACTCCCCAGACGGGTACGGTTCGATAGCAATGAAACGGCATGAATATCCATCCGCGCGGTTGCGACACAACGCATCAGCAGCAAGGAGTGTCGAGAAGCCGGCCCTGACTTCGTACATGCGCCGTGGCTTGAATAGCCGAATTAGTGCGAACAGCATTTCTGCTTCCACCGCCTCGAAGGCAGCGTTCCCCAGATAATACCGAAACTCCTGTGTCGAAGCTCCCTCTGGTATAGCTGTAAACTCATCCTTAAATCTAGCGACGATGTCTGAGAGAAGTTCCTTTTGCTGTTCTTCCCGCATAACAATCCCGGGCAGGTCACCAACGCGATTCCAAAGCGAAAGTGGCAAACCGCCGGTGTTAGGAATTGGCTGGTAGAAGTGACTGCCTGTAACATGAAAGCCATACCTTTCCCACAGTTCAAAGTAGGTTGGATCATGTGCCAGTCGGCGTAGCACCGGTGCGATTGCACGCGCTGTAAGATCGCGCCCAAACTGCTTTGCTCTACTCACGACAGACATGCGATCAGGTCTGGGGTTGGAAGCGCAGTTTGAGCGCTTCACGATAAAACAAGTGCCGCATCCAGTTCACATAATGCCGGGAATAATATCCCTCTCTTCTCATGTTTCGATAACAGAATCTCTGGATGTCATCGAACTCTACCAAATTAATTTTGCCTGGCAGCAGACCGGCTCCGCTGTGCACAGCCGAAGCAATAATGGTCTGTTCGAATGCGCCATCCTTAGGGTCGCCAAGCGCCTCACGCACCATCGCGCGTAAGATCTCCGCTGGTAGAAACTCGCCGTGCAGAGCTAGTATGCCACCGTTGACAAATGGCGGCTCCAATACCTTGGGACAAAAGCGCAGAGCCAAATCACGGTGCTGATAGCAGTTACTTTCCCGCACGCCACGGGGCTTGGCCCAAAAATCACTGGGACCGAACAGCTCGGCCGGGTCCCTGAACCAAAGGATGTCTGCATCTACAAACAGCACAGGTTCTCGGCGCGCTAAAAGGACAATCGATGCAAGCTTCAACCCATAAGCGCTGACCTCGGCATACTCCGCGAGCTCGCGCTCTCCGGCAGCGTCCGATTGAGCAATAATGCGCTCACGAGAAAGAACATTGATCTTGCATGGCCACCAGGAAAACACGGGGTAAAAATCCGCTGCCGTCCAACTCCCGTCCGAAACTACAGTGATCGTGGGCAGTTTTTTCCACGACCGGTAAAGTGAAAACATGCTTTCTCGCAGCATCAACCAATGAGTGCGGCTGCCTATGGTCAAATAACACAAGCCGGATTCGGGCTTGGGCGGCAAAGGCTTGATGGACCAACGAGAGAGGATATTCAAGGCGAGCTGGCCAAGACGGACCGATACGTTCATTCCGCTGAAGGGATTCAGAAGACCGGCAGCGAATTTAAGTCTAAAGGCTTCCTTTTGAGAATGCGACGTGCTGTTCAATGCCGTTTCCACAAATTCTTGTTAAACCATCGGTTTCTGCGGCTCGTAAGGTCGCGTAGACTCTTCCAGTCAGCATCCGACAAGACGAAATCCAAAGCCTCGATGCTGGCAGCCAGGTGCGCTGGTGTACCGCACCCAATAATGGGGACGACGTCAAACGGATGTAAGCGCAGAAACGCCAGCACAACAGCACCGACAGGGACGCCATTGCGTCTAGCGATCTCACCCGCAAGCCCTGCTATTTGGAAGTTGGCCTTTGTCGCATATCCGGACCGCTCGGCCTTCAAACGCGTTACATCATCTCCTTCCAACCAATTACTGAAAAACCCACCAGCTTGCGAAGAATAAGGCATCGCGACCAAATTGGCTGCTTCGTGCAGTTGCTCTGCGTCGTCGTCCATCGACCGTAGAGTCGATTCTAGTCCGCGATAGTGACGGCTGCCGAGATTCCAGAACAATTGAGTGGCCACGAACCCGGCTTTGCCTGTTCGGGATGCGTAGTCATTGGCTTTGCGAATCCGCCTGGCCGTCCAGTTGGCTGCCCCGAGAGCTTTGACTCGTCCGTCACGAACAAACGCGTCACAGCTGTCTATGATCTGCTCTACCGGAATTCTCTCGTCATCGCGGTGTAAAAACCACAGGTCGATGTAATCTGTTCCAAGCGTCTCCAAGCTGCCTTCCAAATCTTGTTGTAACTCAGTGGGTGAAAGCCTCACTCGCCAGCTGTTGTCGAAGAGGGGATGTCCCGCCTTTGTGGCCAACACAATCTGCTCCCGAACCCCGGTAGCTTTGAGCCAATCGCCTACAATCCGTTCGCTTCGATGCTTCTCTCCAGGAATCCAGTCCGAATACACTCTTGCAGTATCAATGCCATTCCCGCCGTTTTGAACCCAGTAGTCCAACAGGTGGTGCGCCTCAATCTCTGTCTGGATAGCGCAGAAACCTCAATATCGGTTCCGGGAAGCCTCACGCGGTCCATTTGGAGTTTTGGTCGAATACAGATTGAGCGACTCACTTGCGTTGAAGATACACTACGTCAAACGTGACGCGCGAAAACACCTGCGGAAGACGCTTGACGCGGTGAGTCAACTACTCCGAAAATTCTCTTTAGCTCCAGAGCAGCGATATATCAGTGCTGTACCCGCTTGGAAGCAACGCATTTCTCAGTAAACACCGCGCCACAGTTTTCGCAGCAGCCGCGCCGGGGCAAGTAATCCGCGTCCTAAACGATAGCTTGGTGAATTTTGAATGGTCCGGATTCCTCCTCGCAGCCGGTGTACTTCCTCATTTGTTTCACGAAGTAGCTTGTAACAAGCCAGTTCAGGCTTGCCGAAAATATAGTTTACGAGTTCTACGGCGCGCGGACTGATGCTTACCAGATCTGAGGAGTCTCTGCGCACGCGATAATCAAACCCGACCGTCTTCACGATCATGGAATCGCTTCGCACACGGTAATCAAATCCGATCTTAGGAAGGTGGAAAAACGCACCGCCATGGGCAGCAGCTCGCAGCCAAAAATCCCAATCCTCCCACGCCATCGAAGGCATGTGCTCATCATATCCCCCAACTTTTTCCCACGAGCTCTTTCGATACAGAGCACAGGCGTCTATGAAGTTCATGCGGATTAACGACAACAAATCGAATTCCGGTATCTGCCACCGACCATTCCTGTCGCCAAAGTATTCAGCGTCGCTGTTTGATTACCTCGGGGTAGTGAAATCAGAGGGCATCTCGCCTATACCCGGCGGACGGCGAGGTTAGGACTCTGAATCAGCAAAGCGGAGATCCAGAAATTCCGGTGATGTCCTGGGAAAACGCCCGCGACAAGAGGAACTCGTCGCGGGCGTGTAGGGTGAATCCGGTCTATTTAAGCTGAGACACTGTGCTGCTTATGACTTGGCCGTTGATCTTGAAGTCTAACTATTTTTGTCCTGCTAGGGACAGACAACTGCTGTTACCGTTCCGGTGCCCTCGTGACCGGGGTTCGGGGAGTAGCCGGGATCGGTGTGGACGATCACCATCTTGGGCACGTTACCGCTGATTATCGGGCCCGATTTCGTTATCAAGCTTGAGACAATTACTGTAATGTCAGCCGGGACGCTCGGTGGTGGCCCCGAACTATTGCCCGGATCACTTTGCCACGTGCCTCCACAGGCCGGCGGATTTGGGTTTGTACAATTGGCAAAGCCTTTGAAACTTGCTGGAGCTGAGCCCCCGCTCAAATGATTTAGCCCCCCCCATTGCGCGCTCCAAAACGTCACGTGATTACCCACCACTGCATCGAGATCGCCAATAACAAAAGCAGATCCGCATGTAGTCGGTGTCCCCGTAGGCGTGGGCGTCGCTGTAGGTGTTGCCGTCGCCGTGGCTGTAGCCGTAGGTGTCGCTGTCGCTGTTGCCGTTGCTGTCGCCGTAGGGGTTGGAGTAAACGTAGCTGTAGCTGTCGCTGTTGCCGTAGGAGTCGGTGTAGGCGTCGGAACGTCGCAGTCAACGAAAGAGGAGCCCTCGTTTAAGCCGGGGATTCGGGGGCCGAAGGAACTTTGAACATAGTTAGTCCCATTGAAGGTTACGAGAGAGGTGTCTGCGCCCGTTCCGCCTGACTCACTCGTAACGAGAACTTTGCCACCCAAGCCTGTGAAGTCGCTCAGCGGATATTGCCAGACTTGGCCAACGTCTTGTAACGCCTGGAAAAAGGCGCCGCCCGAGCAGAAGGTGCACGGAACCGACGGGATAACGAAGACGCCTTCCGCGGCAACGTGAGAAAGGATATTTAGAGTAACGGTGCCATCGTTCTTGATTGCGTGGACAGCACTGGCGCCCTCGTCGGCCACCCAAATCTCACCGCCGTGGGGCCCGAAGCCTGGCGGCACTACAGCTGGTCCTTCAATCATTCCGCCCGTGGACGCGATGGGCGTGACAGTTCCAGCCCCGTTAATCTTAAAGACGTCGCCCTCCTGGCACGTTACGATCATGTCGAAGCCAAATGTGCCAAAATGGTCGAACGTAATCCCGTTGTGGTCCGTTGCGATGCACCCCGCGATCGTCGTAAACAGCGTGACAGTACCGTTATGGATCTTGAAGACCGTAGCGCCTTCTGTGACGAAAACGTCGCGCGGGGTGAACCCAGCCGCCGCGGACTGCGATGGAGCTATAGTCAGGTATTTTTCCCGGCAGGAACCAAACCCCGGAATCGTCGCGAACAACGAGACAGTCCCGTCGCAGGCGACCCTATCGATGTTCTCGGTGCAGTATTCGCTCACGAGCAGATCAGTTTGCGAAGCGGCCACGCCCGTGGCAAAGGGGACAGAGGTAAAGAAAGTTGGATTGGATGCGTAAAACACTCCTGTGAGCGCTAACAGCAGTACAATTGTAAGATAGATTTTTGTTCTTAGGGTGATTTTGGTTCTTTTTTTCATTTTTGGATTCTCGGTTTTAGCTATTAATTTTTCCGTCGGCCGGGGAACATGCAGCCGTGATTCTCGCAGATTCCTCTTTTTAATCAAGACGTAAAATATGCGGAAGACGCTTGGCGCGGTCGGTCAACTACGACGAAAATTCTCTTAGCTCCAGAGCAGCGATATATCAGTGCTGTGCCCCGCTTGGAAGCAATGCATTTCTCAGTAAAAACCGCGCCACAGTTTTCGCAGCAGTCGCGCCGGGGCAAGTAATCCGCGTCCTAAACGATAGCTTGGTGAATTTTGGATGGTCCGGATTCCTCCTCTCAGCTGCTGTACTTCCTCGTCTGTTTCACGCAGTAGCTTGTAACAAGCCAATTCCGGCTTGCCGAAAATAATAGTTTACGACTTCGTCAAGACGTGGACTGATCCTTACTACATTCGAGGGGTCTCTTTGCATGCGATAATCGAACCCGATCGTTTTCACGATCATCGAGTCGCTCCGCACACGGTAATCAAATCCGATCTTAGGAAGGTGGAAAAACGTGCCTCCATGAAAGGCCACGCGCAACCAGGAATCCAGTCCGAATACACTCTTGAAACCTCAATATCGGTTCCGGGAAGCCTCACGCGGTCCATTTGGAGTTTTGGTCGAATACAGATTGAGCGACTCACTTGCGTTGAAGATACACTACGTCAAACGTGACGCGCGAAAACACCTGCGGAAGAGAGAAAGAACACGCGCGAGGCAATCCGTGCGTGGGTTGTGACGCCTATTAACACACCTGCATGGGACCATGCGGGCCGAGTTGCCTTTTTCTAGCTCTGACCAGACGCATTGAACTTCGACTTTATCCGACGTTTGAATCGCGACGCAATGATTCGAAACCATAAAACAAAAAACGAGCAGATCCGCCAGATGACGCGTGGGTTATGACAAAGGCGCAGCGCTCCAAGTATTTGCTTCCAGGCAGAAGGAAGTCCTGTTTCCACCACCATTTCGCGGGCGTTGAAAAGCGCGACCTTGGCGTACCACGAGCGCGCTTTGCTGGCGAGCGTACGACGGCGCGCAGGGCTATGGTAAGTTGCTGTGAGCTCGATCATCTCGCGCACCTCGCGTACATCCGCGGCATCAACCCTCACGCGTGATGTGGCAGAGTCCGAGTGTACTCGATAACAAGCGAGAATGGACGGCTCAAACCAGACCGGAAATTGAGAGGCAATCCGCTGCCACATCTCCCAGTCAGGAACGAATCGAAGGTGCGGCAAAAAACCTCCAACCCGCTCGTACACTGCCCTTCGAACGACGATGGCCGGACATCGAATTAGCTGCTCAACGGTGATTCTCGCGTGCCAGTCGTTTAGCAAACCGGCGGATTCCCGCTGTAGCTCGGATATGGCTATCCAATGGCCGTTTGAATTCACCGTAGCGCATCGACAAAAGAGCGCGCCCGCGTCGCTCTGCTCGGCGCCTTTGCGCAAACGATCGTAAAAACCCGGCAACACAAAGTCGTCCTGGTGCAGGAGGTGCACCCAATGACCCCGCGCCCGCTCGGCGCATCGATTCCAGGTATTTGCCAGACCTCGATTTTGGGATTCGGCGTGGAAGGTCACCCGGCCCCCACCGACGCGGGCCACAGTTTGCGCAGCCAAACCGTAGGTTGAGTGATCGTCGATCACTTCGATCTGCATCTGCTCAGGGCCCGGGTCCTGGTTGATTACGCTCCGCAATGTTTCCTCCAAATAGTCTGCCCGCGGATTGTACGTCGGAATCATTACCGACCAAAAAGGGCGGGAGTCATCGGCCGGCAATGTGCGGATTGTCGGCGCTTTGAGACTACTTGCGGATGCAAGTCTTTTTGACAACATTTTGCAGCCAACATTCTACGACGTCGCCGTCGAGTTTTAAGGCATATGCTCCTGCGCAACAGGCGATGTAGGCGCGCCAGCGAATGGAAATGGCATGCCAGGAATTGGTTTGCACGCCGAGGTCGTAGGAGCGCAGAAAATCCTCCTCATCCAGAAAAGGCGCGACATTAAGAGTAAAAAGATCATCCTCGCTGCATTGAAGTGCTTGTCTCCGGATCCAGATGTAATCTTGATAATTAAAAAACATCCTCGCGGTAGTGAACTACTTGTCTTAGGACCCCAGATGTAATCTTAATAGCGGCGAAAATAGTGCAGCCGAACCCGGAGAGAAGGCGGGATGACAGCCCGAACGACGTGCTTCAACTGCCGGACCAACGACGTCACGCGAGCAGCAAATAACGGATATCGGAGAACTTGAGCGAATCGCAGAGCGCTCCGAACCCTCCAATCTAACATCGGATAAATTGACGGACTTCTCAGGATATCACACAGACAATCTCGCTCGGAACGGCTAATCTCCTCGGTGTTGTGGCTGCTCGATGCGCGCTGAGGGTGAACACGCACCGACATTAACGTTTTTGCGACATATCCAACATGACAAATCGCCATAAGGCGAATCCACATTTCCATGTCAACTAGTTGACGCATTCTTTCGTTGAACAATCCGACCTCACAAAACAGAGCTGTCCGAACCAAGACTGCTGTGGGTTCTCCAATCTTGTTGAGCGGCTCCTGCAAGAGTTCCCGCGATTTCAGAAGCCGCCATCCAGGCTGGCTAGTCTTAAGTTCGCCAAATGCGGCAGACAAATTGTGATATCGCAAGAGCCATTTGGTGACCGCATCGCCTTCGGCAGATGGTTCAACGAGCAGCTTGCGCGGGCTAAAAACAAAACCGATGCGCTGATCAGACTCGGCTACTTTGACCATCTCTTCAAGGCAGTTAGGATGCAGAACATCGTCTTGAAAAAGAAACTTTACGTACTTGCCTGATGCCGCACGAATAGTGCTGTTCCAATTGGCGACCATGCCCGGAGTTTTTGTTGGCAGGATGATAACCTTGGTTTGTGCCCCTTGTGCCTCATCACGAACGATATTTTCAGAACCGTCTGAAGAGCCGCTGTCGGAAACTATAATTTCTTGAGGCATCACAGTCTGATTGAGAACGCTTCGAATAGCATCCCTGATGTAGAGAGCGCCATTGTATATCGGCATACATACGGTGACGGGGACCTTGTTAAACGTATTTGCCATACCGATACCGCACGTACGTTAGCCTCAGTTCCAAATATCGCACATTTGATCCGTCTGCGTGGATTTTATCCTTGCATTCAAAGCACCAGGGAATACCAGAATTCGAAATGAGCCTACGAATGGGGCCAAGCGCCAACTCGAACAGGCGCGTTCGGAGCGTTGAGCGAAGCAATCTCAGCTAGACCAATGAACGTCTGCGGCGGCGGACGCTAATATGAAAATCGCGGTTTGGCACAATCTACCTAGTGGCGGCGGCAAGCGCGCTCTTTATTACCATGTACGTGGTCTGGTAGAGAAAGGGCACTCGCTCGAAGCGTGGTGTCCATCAACCAGCAATCGAACGTACCTTCCCTTAAGCGACATAATTACGGAACATGTACTGCCTATCAGCAATTCCCGCCGAAAGAATTTCATGCCGCGGACGCCATTGCTACGAGAATTCCACGGGGGCGAGCTACGCCAATCGAAGGCGCTCGATGAACACTGCCAAAGGTGTGCGGAAGAGATCAACCGCGGAGACTTCGACATTCTGTTTGCTAATTCTTCAGTCATTCACGCCGTCTCCTCAATTGGCCGTTACGTTAAGACAAAGAAGGTTCTTTACTTGCAGGAGCCTAACCGCCGGTTGTACGAAGCGGGAGAAGGTGGATTGCCATGGGTCGCAATTCCCGCGGCGAGTCGGACTTGGATGCGACCCCGGTACATGCGCTGGTTTCTTTTCGATCTTATACGCACGCAACAACTCCGCATCTTAGCTAGAGACGAGCGGCTCAATGCCAGTGCGTTCGATCTAATCCTCGTGAATTCCTACTTTAGCCGGGAAGGCCTTTTACGCATATATGGGTTAGATTCCCGGGTCTGCTACCTTGGTGTCGACACGAAGTTATTTGTAAACCACCGATATCCTAGAGAGAATTTTGTTGTCAGCGTGGGCGCGCTAGGCCGACACAAGAATGTGGAGCTTATTATCGAGGCCGTCTCCAAAATGACGGCTCCTCGCCCGCGCCTGATGTGGATCGCTAACACGGGTTGGGATGAGTATTATGGAGAAATGCGCAATTTGGCAGAATCCCGTGACGTAACCTTCGAAGCTAGATTGAATGTCAGTGATACGGAGCTGGTAGAGACTCTTAATCGTGCCACCGCGATGGTGTATGCCCCGCGCTTGGAGCCGTTCGGCCTCGCGCCTCTGGAAGCCAGTGCTTGCGGGTTACCTGTGGTAGCGGTCGCCGAGGGTGGTGTGAGAGAGAGCGTAATAGATGGCCTAAACGGCTTGCTCGTGCAGCATCAGCCGGAGGCCATCGCGCATGCAATCCAGCGGCTCGTCCAAGACAAGAATTTGGCAGCCCAACTTAGCGAGAACGGATCGAAGATCGTCGAAGAAAAATGGTCTGTGAACTCGGCGGTTGAGCGTCTCGAGCGGCAACTCACTGAAGTGGCGACGCCTGAGGCATCTCCGAGTTTCGAGTAGACTATTGCGGAGAAATGGGTGGCGTGGACGTCGAAGATCGTGCTAATTGTTCAGCCGCTTCCTTCGCCTGTCGCATAGCAA
>WNGD01004809.1_pt1 | contig 15808 bp, 14 predicted proteins | sample 5400671 | NCBI WGS metagenome assembly WNGD01 (sample SAMN13153369, study PRJNA577476) | soil metagenome | isolation source: 40 cm soil or saprolite under grassland replicate 2 | place: USA:California | collected 2016-06-15 | reverse complement strand
GGCGCGACCAACATCAAGGTCACCTCGACCGCCAACATCACCGCCGGTGACACGATCCGACTCGACATCGGCCCGAAGACCGAGAACGTCACCGTCGCGTCGGTGGGCACCTCCGGCGCGGGCGGCACCGGCCTCGACCTGACCGCCCCGCTGAAGTTCGACCACGCGTCCAACCTTCCCTTCAGCGACCGGGGCACCGGTGTCACCTTCAGCCCAGCGACACGCTTCGCGCACTCAAGCAACGAGCCCGTGCAGCCACTGGGCAGCAGCATCACCCTCGACAAGCCCCTCGACCGCAGCCACGCGATCAACGCGCCGGTGGTCGACGCCGCCGTGACGAACGCGGGCTACCAGGGCCCGCCGGCACCTGACCAGTGGTTCGGCGGACCTGCCCCCTCAGCCAGCGCCGGCAACATGGTGCTGCGCGACGCCCACGGCCTGGTGGCCGACAGTCTCAACTACGGAAGCCTGGTCGACCCGTGGCTCGCCGAGGGCTACCAGGGCAAGTCGGGCTCCGGGCAGGCAGGATGCACTGTGACCGCGCCCGGTACGGCCAGCGGCGCCGGGAGGAGCGCGAGCCGCATCCCCGACGGCACCGACACCGACAGCAACTGCACCGATTTCGTGAGGACCAACCATCCCACGCCCGGTGGGGCCAACCTCCCGTAATTTCGATCAGTCGCCCGCACTGTTGAGACAGCGTCGCTAGGGGTGAGCCAGTACTACCTGCCGAAGCAGATCGGGGTCCCGGCCCGGCAGGTCAACGAGTACTGGCAGCTGCGCCGATCATCCTGATCTGCGCGCGGCGCGGGTTATGCCGTCACGCTTCGGTCGGCATGCAGAACGGCGGCGATGTGCGCCGCCGCGAAGTTGGCCACCAGTGACGCAGCGTGGGGCGAGCAGCCCGGGAGTTCGCGGCGGCCCATTCGCAGCCGCTGACGGTGCGGATGGCGTTCTGTACCGGCCCACGGCACAGTGGGGGCATGCCTGTGACCGCATTGGGCATCACCGCCCCGCTGGCCCGGTATGCCCGGCGGTTCCACCAGGTGGCCGGTGCCGGGCATCACGTGGCATCTCCGCTGGGTGCCTGGCTGCTCCTGGCGCTGGCCGGGCCCGCCTGCGCCGGTGACGATCTGCGGCAGCTAGAGGAGATCCTCGGGGCTGATGCGGACGCGGCGGCCGGGATTGCCGCTGAGTTGCTGGCACACCCGCACCCGGTGGTTCACGCCGCCGCGGCGGTGTGGGGCGGGAACGGGTCCGCCGCCGGCGCCCGGATCGCCTCCTGGCGGGCAGGGCTGCCGCCCCAGGTGGACACCGGCCCGGTGCCCGGCCAGGCGGAACTGGACGCCTGGGCCAGGCGGCAGACCCTGGGCCTGATCGACAGGTTCCCGGTCGAGGATGGCCGGATGCTGATCTGGCTGCTGGCGGCCCGGGTGTCCTGGGAGCGGCCGTTCGACCTCGCCCCCGCCTCCGCGCTCGGCTCCGCCAGCCGGTGGGCCACGGCGCTGACCCGGGTGCTGCGCACCCCTGAGGGACCGGGAAATGGGCGGGTTCCCGGGCACGACCAGTTCATCGCCGCCACCGATGCGGCCGGCGAGGTGGCGGTGCACGCCGCCCGTGCCCGGGACGGGCTGCTGGTGGTGTCGGTCGCGGCCGCCCCCGAGGTCCCGGCCGCCGACGTTCTGTCTGCCGCCTATGATCTCGGGACGGCGCTGGCCGCGGGCCGCCCGCTGACCCGCCGGTCGCTGTTCGATCTGGCGCTCGGCGAGGGCCCCGCGTGGGCGATCACACAGGAACGCGCCGGCACCGCAGCGCCAGGCGGGAGGGAGGAGCGGTGCACCGCGGTGCTGCCCGCCTGGTCGGCTCGCAGCACCCACCAGCTCACCGACCCGCGGCTGGGGTTCGCGGCGGTGCGGCACGCGCTCGACCCGATCGACCCGTGGGAGGCCAGGCAGGCCGCGATGGCCAGCTACACCCGGATCGGGTTCGAAGCCGGGGCGGTCACCGCGCTCGCTATCGCGCTCAGCGCGGTTGCGCAACGGCCCGGGGTACGCCGCACCGCGGAACTGCGGTTCGGCCACCCGTTCGCCGTGGTCGCCCTTGCGGCCGGCAACGCCAAGCCCCACGACAGCCACCGCCCGGTTCCGCGCAGCCCATGGCACGGGCTGCCGGTGTTCTCAGTCTGGGTCGCCGACCCCCAGGACGCCACCGCCGAGCCCAACAGCACCAGCTGACGGCATGCGGCAAGCTGCCTGAGACTACTTCTCTTCGGGCCCATGAATCCGGGCATCCTCATGAGATGCCACCGCAGGCCTGCCGTCCGCGGCCTGGTCGCGGCCGTGGACATGCGCGGTCAAGCTCTACCGGATGTACCTGAGCCAGTACGCCGCGGCCCCCGGCTGCGCGCACTGACCCGCCCGTAGCCGCCTGTGACACCTGCTATGGGGCCGGGGCTGCGATTGGGAGATGCTTCGCGGTAGGTCGGCGTTAAACGAGCGGTGCGGAGGGCGGGCCAGGTGAGTGAGCCGCGGGCTGTGGCGTTCGAGTTCGCGCGGGTGAGCGTGCTGCGGGCTGGCCGCCGGGTCTTCGATGAGATCACCGCCTGGATACCGGCGGTGGGCATCACCGTGGTGTCGGGGCCATCGGGCGCTGGCAAGACCACCCTGCTCCGCCTGTGCAACCGGCTGGAGATCCCCGATGAGGGCGTGGTCAGCTACCGCGGCCAGCCGCTGGATGAGCTGGACCCGCTGGTGCTGCGGCGCCGGGTGGGCATGGTGTTCCAGCGGCCTACCCCGTTCCCGGGCAGCGTGGCCGACAATCTCGCGGTGGCCCACCCGGACGCGGGCGCCGGGGAGCTGACCGCCGCCTTGAAACGGGTCGCCCTCGATCCCGGCCTGCTCGGCCAGGAGGCGCGCACCTTGTCCGGCGGAGAGCTGCAGCGCATGTGCCTGGCCCGCACTCTGGTCACCCAGCCGGAAACGCTGCTGCTGGATGAGCCCACCTCCGCGCTGGACGCACAGCCCAAGCAGGTCTTCGAGAACACCGCCCGCGACCTGGCCGCGCAGGGCATCACCATCATCTGGGTCACCCACGACGACGCCCAGGCCAGCCGCATCGCCGACCGGATCTACCAGCTGCGCGACGGCCACCTGACCCGCGCCCCCACGGAAGAGGCAATGCCATGAACGACACCGTCAGCTGGCTCGGTCTGGCCGTATCGCTGCTGCTGGTGGCGGTTGCGGCCGGGATCTCCTGGTGGCAGCGCCTGGGCTTGCAGCGGCAGATCCTCATCGCCGCCGTCCGCGCGCTGGCCCAGCTGCTGCTGGTCGGTGCCGCGCTCACCCTGGTCATCAGCCCTGGCCGGCCGATCTGGTGGTCCTGGCTGTGGGTCGCCACCATGCTCGGCTACGCCGCAACGGTCGCCCGCCGCCGCGCCCCCGAAGTGCCGCACCTGCTCGGTCTGGCGCTGGCCTCCTTCAGCGCGGCGGCGGTGGTCACCCTGGGCGTGCTGTTCGGGCTGCACGTGTTCCCGCTCACCGGCCGCACCCTGGTGCCGATCGCGGGGATGATAGTCGGGAACTCGATGACCGCGACCGTGCTGGCCGGGCGGCGGCTGACCGACGAGCTGCGCGACAAACGCGACGAGGTCGAGGCCCGCCTGGCCCTCGGCCAGCCCTCCCGCCAGGCCGCCACCCCCTACGTGCGCGCGGCCCTGCGCGCGGCGCTCACCCCGCAGATCGAGACCACCAAGGCCACCGGCCTGGTGTTCCTGCCCGGGGCGATGACCGGGCTCATCCTGGCCGGCGTCGCCCCGCTGCAGGCTGTTTTGGTCCAGGCCGTCGTCATGTTCCTGGTGCTCGCCGCCACCGCTACCACCACGGTGGTGATCGCGCTGGGCCTGGTCCGGCGGCTGTTCACCCCCGACCACCGGCTGGTGTACCTGCCCGTGCCAGCCGACCACTGAAGCCACAGATCTGCCTCAAGGCCGCCAGCGGCGGGCGTTGCGATTGATCGGGTACGCCTTCGCCGCCCTGGTCATCTATCTTCTGGCGCAATCCACGGTGGTGCTGGCCACGGGTCACAACCAGGCGCTGACCAGCGGCCATGCGCGCGCTACCATGAAGATCACCAAGCTGGACATATTGCTAAGCTCTGCGGACCCCGCGGGAAGGATCCGCGACGTGGTTCGAACTACAATCGATGAGTTCCTTGCAGACGCACGGCGCCGCCTAATTCGGCTCGATCCCGCCGGGGCGCTGCGCGCAATGCGCTCTGGAGCGGCGCTCATCGACATCCGCTCTGAGTCACAGATCGCCCGGGACGGCACTATCGCCGGAGCGCTCGTGATCCCCCGCAACGTCCTCGAATGGCGACTGGATCCGGCAAGTCGGCACCGCCAGCCTAATGCGCCGCAGCTCGATGATCAGGTAATTCTCTTGTGCGACGAGGGCTGTCAGTCAAGCCTGGCGGCGGCGGCGCTGCAGCAGCTCGGCTTTGCCCGCGCGACCGATGTAGTGGGCGGCTTTCAGGCCTGGCGCGCCGCAGCGCTCCCGATAGAACAATCCAGAACCTGCGAGTAAGCGATCGCACGGCACCGAGCACGTGAAGCCGCGACGCCGCGGGCGTCCAGGCAGGTGCCGCAGCAGCCCACCTCGGCACTGTGGCGGGCGGCGGCGCCGATCATGCGGCCTGGTATCCGCCGTAATGGAGGCGCGGTCATCTCCGACTGACTGGGCGGATTCCCAAGTGGGATCTCCAGTCTCCGGTGCTGTGTGCCCTGTCGGCAATACAAGGGCCAGCCGGTCATCGCGTTCTGTTCTGCGCGGGCTCACCCGTCGGCAATTGTTCCTGGAAGGTTCTGCTCGCCTGGCGGCTGGGATGGGGCGTAGGGTGCGTAGGGCAGGGCGTCGTCTGTATTAGGGGTGGCGATGTTTGCAGCACGTTCTTCAGCCGTGACCGTTCGCCCGCTTGAGCCTGGCCACCGGCATGGGCCGAGCCGCCGCAAGTTTCTGACCGCCGGGGCGGGGCTGGGCGCCGCCGGGTTCCTCGGCGGGCAGGTGCTCGGGGCGGGCCCGGCGCTGGCGGCGCGGCAGGCCGGGGAGCCGCGGCATATCCCGGGCGGGATCCAGCCGTTCGGCCCGGGCACCGAGGTGTTCCACGTGTTTCTCCCGGGCACCGGCGAGCCGAGCACGATCACCGATTTCAACGGCTTCACCGGGATCGCCCACATCACCGGCGCCGGTACCGGCGCCAACGCCGGCCTGAGCTTCGATGTCGACAACCGGTTCATGACCGGGGAGTACATCGCGGTGGATGGGCGGCACTTCAACGCGACGTTCGGTTTCCTTTGATTTGACATCTTCACGGGGCCGGTCGGCTCCAATGAGGGTCAGATTCACGACTTCAACCCCGGCATCGCGGCGAGCGGGCTGTTTTGGACAACCCAGGTGCCGGACCGTTCGGTGTCGGTGTCGCCGGGCAGCGGGCGGGCGGCGTGGATGCTGGAGAACTTCCAGCTCCCCGACTTCCACGACCTGCTCAATTCGCTGCACCACGGCCAGCCGGTCGGCACCGGCGTGGTGGACATGTCGATGACCTGGTCGGGTGGGGGCCAGGTCAGCCACGTCCGCGATGCAACCAACGGGTTCACCGGCCGCAAGGTGACCGGGACCTCGCACATCTCTTGGACCGTCACGACGGGGGGCTTCACCTTCACCGCCGACGAGTCCGGCCAAAACAGCCTCACCTCCGAGGTGTGGAAGGAGCGCAACGGGGTCTTCTTCTCCTAGCCCCGCATCGTCCGTATTTAACAGTTCTGCCCTGCACCGCCTCCGTCGGCCCCCACAGCGGCCGGCGGAGGCGTCTTGGCAGGGTAACCCGCGCCTGCAGACCTCAGCGCAGGCCCCGCAGGCCAGGCCTGGCCGTGCCATTTCGGCCTGGTCGCGTGCCCGCCCTGGCGTCATCGGAGGAGACGAGGACGATCCGGGCGTCATCGGTTCCGTCTCACCCGGCGGCACCGGCCGGAAGACCGCCGCCGTCCCGGTCAGGCCGCGGTGGTGAGCATCTGCTGGCGTTGACCGGGCCGGCCTGTCAGGTAGCGGGTTCCGCGCGGACCGGTGACAGCTGGCTACCGGATCACCAGCACGCTGTCGCGGCGCGGGACCAGTTCGCCGATGACCGGCGCTCCCGGCAGCTTCCCGGTGGCCAGCAGCCCGCCGGAGGTCTGCGCGTCAGCGAGCAGCAGCAGGTCCTGTTCGCTGAGGGTGCCGGTGTCGGCGTGCGGGAGCACCCAGTCAAGGTTGCGCCGGCTCCCTTGTCCTGGCCGGACGGGACATGGAGGGTCACTACATCGGTGCCAGGGGCTGTCGCCGCGATCCGATGGCTGCCCGCCGCCAGGGGCAACGGCGCCCGATCACCGCACGGGCTGGCCGCGCTGCTGGCATGAGCCCGTCAGGCGTGGAGGCAAGTTAATAGAGCCTTACTTGGAATCTCGGGAAGCCGAGGCGGCGCGTGTAACCGACTGGTTGGAGTTCTACTGGGGCGCTGTCCGCCGGTGAGGCTGGCGGTGCCTTGCTGGCGGGCGTTGGTCGGGGGGCGGTGAGGATGCTGCAGATCTCGGGTTCGGGGCAGTCGGCGGGGTTGATGGCAGCGGCCCGCCGCTGGAGATCTATCAGCACGTCATGGGTGCGGGTGAGCTCGGCGATGCGCCGTTCGACCTGGGCCAGGTGCAGGCCGATCAGGGTGGCCACGTGCCGACACGGCGGGTCCCCGGAATCGCGGATGGCCAGGACGCTGCGGATCTCGGCCAGGGTGAACCCGGCCACCTGAGCATTCGCGATGAACGCCAGCCGGTCGAAGGCACCGGGAGGGTAGTCGCGGTATCCGGCGGGCGTGCGGGGCGGGGCAGGTATGAGCCCGGCCTGCTCGTAGAACCGGATCGTCTTGGCCGGCAGGCCCGCCTTGGCAGCGAGCTCACCGATCAGCATGGATGCCAGGTTATCGCTTGACCTTCCAGCGCACTGGAATCCCTACCGTTGGCATTCGGAAGCCGATCACGGACACCAGACCATGAGGGAGTTGCTTGATAGAGCTGATGGTGCTGTCAGTGCCCGGCTGCCCGAACGTCCCGCTGCTGGAGCAGCGGCTGGCCGAGGCGCTGGCGGGCTGGCCGGCGGTGACGGTGCAGCGGGTGATCGCCAGCGCGGACGAGGCGGCCGAGTGCGGAATGTGCGGCTCACCGACCCTGCTGGTCAATGGGCACGACCCGTTCGCCGTCCCCGGGACGGTCCCGGCGCTGGCGTGCCGTATGTATCAGGGCAAGGGCGGCCGGCTGGAAAGCGTGCCCACCGTGGACGCGCTGCGGCGGGCACTGGAGCAGGCCGGTCTGCGGGCCAGCCGCCGGGCCGGCGCGACCGGGAGGCCCGGCGCGGTGAGCAGGGCCGGGCGCGGGAGGCTGGCCCCGGCCGACGGCGGGCTGCGGGCGGTGCAGCAGCAGGTGCTGCGTACCTTCGCCACCACCGGCCGCCCGCCAGCCGCCCCGGCCCTGGCGGAAACAGCCGCCCGGTATGGGACAACCCCCGAAGCGGTACTCGCCCGGCTGCACGCCGAGGACTTCCTGCGGCTGGGGCCCGGCGGGCAGATCCGCGCCGCCTACCCATTCTCGGCGGTGCCCACCCGGCATCTGGTGGACATCGACGGCGGGCCACGGACGCACGCGATGTGCGCCATCGACGCGCTCGGTGTCGCGGCGATGCTCAGCACCGCCGTGACGATCACCTCCACCGACCCGGGCACTGATGAGCCCGTCACCGTCACCGTCCACGCCGGCGCGAAGACCGCCGCCTGGCAGCCGCCCGCCGCGGTGGTCTTCTCCGGCCAGCGCACCTGGTGGGGGCCTGGGGACTCCCCGCCGGGCGGCCGGGCCATAGCTCCTGCCGACGCGGTGTGCTGCGGGTACGTAAACTTCTTCACCGCCCACGCGAGCGCCGCCGCCTGGGCGAGCGCTCACTTCGAGGTCACCGGTCAGATATTGGGGCAGGCTGACGCCCTGCGCCTGGGCACGCGCATCTTCGGCAACCTGCTCACCGGCGGGTGCTGACCGTGGCCGCGCGGCGGAAGGTGCCCAGGGAAAGAGCCGGCCGGGCTGGCGGGTGCAGCGCCCGCTTCCTCACCCCAAATGCCCGCAGCCGGGGGCAGAGCTGCAGCGCGCGCCCGGCACTGGGCACAGGACTGCCGTCGTCGTTGCCGTCAGGGCCGGCGGCGCGCTGCAAGGGAGACCGGTCCCGGTGAGGGTCGTGGTCACCGAGGTCGGCTGGGACGGGAGCATCCGCCGCAGCGCGCTCGAGACCGCCGGCCTGCCCGACGCCGGGCGCTGGGAGCACCTGATCGAGCAGGTCCTGGCCGTCCCCCCACGGTACCGGGCAGCTCCGGGCAGCCCGGTCTATGTCATCCACGCCGGTGACCGCGCAGTCTTGGTGGGTGAGGAGAACCTCATCGGCTCCCTGCACGAGTTGGTGGGGACAATCCTGCAGACGGGCTCGTCAGGCAGTGAGGCAAGTTAATAGGGCTCTACTTCAAAGCTCGGGAAACCCGGCATGCCGGGCCGTTTGACCACCCTGCTCCCCGGTTCAGCTGGCACCGGGAAGCCAGACCTCACCCAGGCTGGCACCAGGGCGGGAATAACGCTCACCTCGGCGGCCCTGGCTCCATGGCTAATCACCGAGCGTGACCACAGTGCAGGTCAGTTCGTTACGGACGGCGAGCAGATCGCCGACTCGGGGCGACTTCGATGTCGGGCGATCCGGAGAAGCCCTGCGCTCAGACCGTCCGATTCGGTGCGGTCACCCAGAACGAGCTTGGCCTGTCAGTTAACGACTGCCAACTGAGCCTGGGTGTCCGCGCGGGGACACGGCCTGGGCGTGACAATCGGGTCGGGTCGCCCGATTGACTCGCCAGGGCGATTCAGACCTTGGTGCGCCAGATTCCGCGGCCATAGGTTGCGGCGTAGAGGTACCTGCTCTTGGGCTTCGCGCAGTGCGGATCAGGCTGGCGAGATGCCGGGTACGGTCGGCGCTGCTGATCGTCCACGCCAGGGCGATGATCAGCACGCTGCCGAGGAATGCGGCTGGCCAGCCCACCGAAGCCAGACCAGTCGCAGAGCAGGCACCGAGCCCCAGCACGACGACGACTTTGGTGGACCGAACGGAGGGCTTTTCCTTCAGCGAGCGGCGCAGTGGCCAGGCCCGGCTGACCAGCCGAAAGGCAGGGCTGGAGATCCTTCTGCGTAGCCCGGAGGAGCACGGCGCCCATCTCGGCGCTCGCCGGTCGCCGCACTGGGCACTGCGGCCATCTTCGTCACCGCAGGCCTTCACTGAAGCTGTCAGTAATTCCCGGGCCCACACCACGACGTCACCGCCGGTGCCGACCATGGCCGCGTCTTCGCAGGCCTCGAGCGCCAGTCTCAGGCCGCTGATGGCTTGCACCGCGATTGCCTCCGCACCGCCCATGCGATCCAGACCTTAATCTCCACACGGTCTCCATACGTCCAGCAACCGGTGTCCATATGGCTTACATCGGATTGTGGGTTGGTGTCGTCCCGGGGGGGAACCATGCGGCGGACCATCACGGCCCTCATCACCTTGACCGTCCTTCCGGCCCTGATGGTCGTAGCGACTCTGGCGCCAAGGCTCATGCGCTCTGCTACCAGGCCGCCACCCTCCTGCGATAACGACAGGCATGACGCAATCACCAGGATGCTCAGTACGCAGACGGAGGAAGACTGTGCTTAAGAACACTCGACGACTGGCGTTCGTGGTCATGTTGATGGCCGGCTTGCTGATCGCGCTTTCCGTGCCTGCACATGCGGCCTCGAACCAGCTGTCCGGGAGAGCGTTCCTCGATACTGCAGGCGCGTGCCCCGCGCCGCCCGCGGGATACGACGACTTTCCGCCGATTGTCATGACGGGGAGCCTGACTGGTTGTTGGTACACGAACATTCTGACCAGCAGGCAGATATCCAGCGGCGTGTACCTGGAGACGGGCCAGGAACGCTTCGTGGGAAGTCTCAACGGCGGCGCCGAGGGTACCTTCGGGACCACCTACCGGTTCGAGTCGAAGTTCGATCCCGATGCCGCCACCGGCACAGAGATTCGCGGACGCTGCCAGCACCCGATCGTTGCCGGCAGCGGAACTGGCGGCTTCAGAGGTGCCACTGGCCGAGTTGATTTCAAGGACATCATCGGAGACCCCATTACCTACGAGTACCGGGGTCATATCAGCCTCAGGTAGTAGAGTCCGGCCGCCTGCAGCTGCAGTCATATAATGAGACTGAACCCTCAGGATTGGCCAGGACGGTCCAGGATTCAGCGCCGGTCTGCCCGATGTCGGCGGCGCTGCTGGTCGGGCCGGGCTGCACGCGGTGCTTGACCATCTTGCGATCGGTGACTGGCAAGAAACACTTGCCGGCCGGCGCGTTCTGGTGGGCCCGATGACGATCGCGCGCTCGCGCCCGGAACCAATCCTCCAGCCAAGCGCTTGGGGCCCGGAACCGGGCCCGTCCAGGCAGGTCGTGCGTGCCGGGGGCACGCGGGACGTCACGCCACGCGAGATCGGGATGGGTACCAGCCCAGGTTGGCGGGCCGGATTAGGCTTTTGTCGTGTTGCATCGACCGGCGCTGGTTGGAAGCGTGCGAGTGGTTCCACTGTGTGATGGCTACGCCCCTCTTCCCCTTGCTGGCGAAGTGCCGGGAAAAGTGGTGGACTGGGCGGCCGAGCGCCGGTCCTTCCCCTGGGCTTTCCATGGTGAGTCCGATTGGGCCTGGCACGTTCATGCTTTCTTGCTCCAAACAGCCGATGGCCCCACGCTCATCGACACTGGGATCGGGCAACTGGGCCGGCCGCCTTACGGCGTTGTGGGGCGTGTCCAGAAAAATCTCGGTTCGGCCGGCGTCTCACCCGACGACATCCGGCACGTCATCCACACGCATCTACACGCTGACCACGCTGGTGGCGCCTGCCGGCGGGACGGGGGGGCGCAGTTCCGCAATGCCGTCCACTACGTACACCCTGCCGATTGGTCGTTCTTCGCCAGGTCCACCGATAGGCAGGACTTCGAAGGGCGGATGGCAATGACGATGCTCGAGAAACAGGGCCGGCTCGACCTCCGTCCCGACGATCACGAGGTCGTCAAGGGCGTGCGTATGATCCACACTCCTGGCCACACGCCAGGCCATCGAAGCGTAGTCCTGGTCGATGGTTCAATGACGTTGCTCTTGACAGGCGACGTGCTTCACCTGCCTATTCAGGTCGCGCATCCGGAGTGGGCATCGAGCCACGATGAGGATTCTGAGCTCGGCAGCGAAACACGGACAGCGATCTTGAATTGCGCACTCGAGAAGGACTGGGGACTTGCCGTGAGTCACTTCGCGCGTCCTTTCGGCACCGTTCTGCGGAGCGGGAGAGCCCAGACGTGGGGGCCACTACCCGGCCGGACGTCTGACAGCTGATGTGCACAGGAGGACCGGGGAATCCAAGAAACCCCCAGCGGGCCCAGCCAGCCCACGCACGCCGGGGCCGTGCTTCGGCTCGCATGCCTGCGTGCGTGACCCCAGAACCGATCGCATCCCACCAGCGTGTGCTGGCCTGCACCGGTCCTGCGGGTGATCCCCGCGCTGGGTAGCAAAGCGCGGCCAGGTAGCCGATATGAGCGAGTTACCTCTGCGCATCCTTACGCAGAGGCCAGCACCTGCATTCGTAATCAGCCATGCAGCCAGACACATGACCGAGCGCTGGTACCCATCCTCCGGGTGCGCCCTGCCGAATCTGGTCGGCCGACGACAGACCTGGCTGGTTGGATGGGCGTGAGCAGAATGTCCGCTTCTGGGCGGCCTGGCCGGCACCAGCCGGTACGGGCGCGTGGGTTTATCGCCGGGTGATGGTTCCGCTGCCGGTGACGCTCGTCGTCACGTGTGCGGGATTGCCGGTATAGACGATGGTGCCACTGCCTGGTACCGATGCCTGCAGGGTGTCGGCCGCGCGGGTGACGATCCGGCCTGAGCCGCTCAGGACCGCGTGCACATCGCGTGCAGCTAGCTGCCCGAGTTGGGCGTCACCGGAGCCGCCAAGTGAGACGTCGAGGCGGGTCACGGTTCCGCTGCTGCGCACGACGCCGCTCCCGGACAGCCTCACGCTCAGCCGTTGGGCCTGGATGTTCCCGGCCGTAATGACGCCGCTGCCGCTGAGCGTCAGCGCCTTCAGCGATGGCACGCTGATCTGAACATTCATCGGGCTGTTGGTCGTGAAGCTGCCCGTGGTCCCGATCTTGAGGGTTCCGGCATGCACCTGTGTCGTCACCCGGCTGAGCAGGTTGTCGTCTGCGTGGACGACCACTGATTGTCCGCCGCCGACATGGAGGGTGACGTTGCTGCTGCCGGCGAGATCGACGCTGCTAAATGCCGCGAGGTGACGCGTCTGCTTCGCCGCGGTGCCCGAACCCATCATTCCAGCTCCACCACAGGCCGTGAGTAGCCCGGTGGCCAGGGCTACCCCAGCGGATATGACGGCACAGATGACGGTGGCGCGGGTTCCCCCGGTGCTCATGAGCTCCACCCCCTTTGCCGGGACGGTGGGAATGCGAGGATCCGCGAGGACGACTACGGGGTAGCGAGAATGCCTGCGCAGGGTTAAGTATGCCCGGGCCGGGCGGGCAGGTTCCAGCTCGGTGCTGGCGGGCGGGAGCCGCCAGCACCGGGGCCTTTGCCGCTCGCGTGGGGGCCCATCGATGCCCGGTGGCTCGGTCAGTTCCGCGCCGCTGCCTGGCAGTGTGGTGCCGCCCGCGGCATGACTCGGCGCCGGGGTAGGGGGCCTATCCAGGTTCCGAAGCGCTCAGCGGCGCCACCTCGGCCGCCGTATTGTCTGCACATCATGTGCCGCTGGACCGGAACCAGCCGGGCGTGCCCGGTGCGGTGGCGGCCGTGCCGCTGCTCGCCGCCCTCTGCGGCGTGCTCGGCGCCGGCCTCGGGCTGCTGCTGCGCAACACCGCCGCCGCGCTGGGCCTGGCACTGATGTGGGCGTTCGTCGTCGAAGGAACACGCCCGGTCCTGATCCGCGAACCCGGCATGGTCGGCTGGCTCCCCGAAGCCACCGCCAACGCCGTGCTCCACGGGGCATCCGCCACCGCCCGGCTCCCGGACCCCCCGACCGGCCCCACACGCCGGGAGAAGCCGGCGCGGTGCCGATACTGACCGCTCTCACGCAGGCCAGGACCCGGTCCCACGACAGCGCATGATCTTGTGCGGGTCTTCCACACCAGGGCCCGCGGGGGCAGACTCGATGGTGGGGGATAGAGATGAGGGTTCTGACGGTTCGCTGGGCGGCTGGCTGCGCCGCGGTGGGGTCGGCCGCGCTGGGCGCTGGCGCGCTGGCGCTGGCGTATGTGGACCGGCACCGGGTGCCTGCTGGGCTGACGGCCTGGGATTTCTCCAATGTCTTCGGCGGGGTGGCGAACCTGGCCGTGCCGGTGGTGGGTTTTGTTCTTGCGTCGCGGCGGCCCGGCAACCGTGTCGGGTGGCTGTTGCTGGTGGGGAGCCTGGCGCTGGGGCTGGGCGGCTTCGTGTCCGCTTACGCGCTGCATGCCCTGGTCGCGGACCCCGGGTCGCTGCCGGCCGGGCGGACGTCCGCGTGGCTGTCCAACTGGATCTGGGTGATCCCGATCGCGGCGCTCGCGTTTGTGTTCTTGCTCTTCCCCACCGGGCGGCTGCGCTCACGGCGGTGGCGCCCGGCCGCGTGGTTTGTGGGCGGCGCGTTCACCGTCACCGGCGTGATTTTGCTGGTGCATGCCACCGGCGCGTGGGCGGACCCGTTCGGCCCGGCCAGCCGGACCGGGAGCCCGCTGCTGCTGGCCGCGATGCTGATCCTCGTGGTCGCCGCGCTGGTGGTCAGCGTCGTAGCGGTGGTGGTGCGGTTCGTCGGGTCGGCGGGTGAGGAGCGGCTGCAGCTGAAGTGGTTCGCGGCGGCCGCGGTGCTCGTGGTCGCCACGTTCATCCCATCGATGGTGACCGATTCGGTGGTCGCGGCCGTGCTGTCGAACCTGGCGTTCTTGTGCCTGTGGGTGGCGATCGGCGTAGCGGTGCTGAAGTACCGGCTGTATGAGATCGACATCGTGATCAGCAAGGCCGTGCTGTACAGCTCGCTGGCGGTGTTCATCACCGCCGTCTACGCCGGCCTGGTCGTCGGCGTCGGGACGCTGGCCGGTGGCCGGGACAGCCCGCTGCTGGCGGCACTGGCTGCGGCGGTGGTGGCGCTGGCGTTCCAGCCGGCCCGGCAGTGGGCCGGGCGGCTGGCCAACCGTGTCGTGTACGGCCGGCGCGCCACCCCCTACCAGGTGCTGTCGGACTTCGCCCAGCGCATCGGCAGCGCATACTCCAGTGCGGACGTCCTGCCGCAGATGGCGCAGATCGTGGCGGCGGGCACCGGCGCCGACCAGGTCGTGGTGTGGCTGCGGGTCGATGACCAGCTCCACCCCGGGGCTTCAGCGGGCGGCGGCCCGGACACGGGCCCGCTTCCCGTCGACGGCCAGATGATGCCGTCCTTGCCTGACGCCGATCTGAGTGTCCCAGTGGTGCACGGGGGTGATCTGCTGGGCGCGATCTCGGTCCAGATGCCGAAAGGTGAGCCGCTGCGCCCGGTCGGCCAGCAGCTGGTCACCGACGTGGCGTCCCAGGCCGGGCTGGTGCTGTCGAACGTCAGCCTGGTCGAGGACCTGCGGGCGTCCCGGCAGCGCCTGGTCACCGCGCAGGACGAGGCGCGGCGGCGGCTGGAACGCAACATCCACGACGGGGCACAGCAGGACCTGGTCGCGCTGGCCATCAAAGTCCGCCTCGGGACCACCGCCGAGGACCTGGCGCAGGCCAGACAGATCTTCGGCGAGCTGCAAACAGACGCCACGGGCGCGCTGGAGAACCTGCGCGACCTCGCCCGGGGCATCTACCCACCGCTGCTGGCCGACCTCGGGCTGGCAGCCGCGCTCAACGCACAAGCGGCCAAATCGACGCTGCCGGTAGCGGTCGAGGCCGGCGGCATCGAGCGCTTCGGGCAAGACACCGAGGCGGCCGTCTACTTCTGCTGCCTGGAGGCACTGCAAAACACCGCCAAATACGCCCACGCCACCCACGCCCGCATCTGCCTGCAAGTGCACAACGGAACCTTGCAGTTCACCGTCTCCGACAACGGAACCGGCTACGACGCCCGCCACACCCCGCTGGGATCCGGCCAGCGGAACATGGCCGACCGGCTCGCCGCCCTCGGCGGGCGACTCGACGTCCGGTCCGCCCCCCGCCACGGCACCACCATCAGCGGGCAGCTCCCCGTCCCGGTCACCAACGGCGGCCATTAGCGCACCGCAATCACGGATACCCAGGCGCCACCAAGGCCACCGGCAAACCGGGCGGAACACAAGCTACTAACGCGCATCGGAACGACAGAGCGTTCGTTACGCGCGGCCAGGCAGCTGGGTTTCGATGCGTCCGTAGCCGCCCAGATCGGCGGGATTGCGCGCTGAGTTAATCTTCCTGACCGGTAACGGATTGTGAGCTGGCGCTACCTGTCGATGACAGCGATCGCGTGGACATCGATCAGGTACTCGGGCCGGGCAAGCGTCTCTACCCCCACCACGGTCACTGCCGGTTGTGGTCCGCGAACAGACTGGCCCGGGCTGCGCCGATGGCCGGCAGGCACTCGTGCCGGTGACCGGCGACGTGGATCGTGATCTTGGCGACGTGCCCTGGGCCGGCGCCGGCAGCGGCGAGCGCGC
>WNGD01007408.1_pt1 | contig 15812 bp, 14 predicted proteins | sample 5400671 | NCBI WGS metagenome assembly WNGD01 (sample SAMN13153369, study PRJNA577476) | soil metagenome | isolation source: 40 cm soil or saprolite under grassland replicate 2 | place: USA:California | collected 2016-06-15 | reverse complement strand
CAGGTGACGCTGCGCCCCGACATCGCAAACAAGCTCGTCATCGGAGGCCTGCCCCGCTCGCGGCTGCCGTTCGTGCTGGGCGTGCTGCTGCTCACCGCCGGGCTCATCGTCACCGCGCTGGTGCAGCTGCGCCGCGAGTACGACTTGGCCCGCCTGCGCACCGATTTCGTCTCCGGCGTCTCCCACGAGCTGCGCACGCCCCTGGCGCAGATCCGCATGTTCGGCGAGACGCTGCTGCTGGGCCGCGTCCGCAGCGAGACGGAGCGGCGCCGCTCGCTCGAGATCATCGACCAGGAAGCCCGCCGCCTCACGCACCTCGTTGAGAATCTCCTGCACTTCTCCCGCTCCGAGCGGCAGACGCACCGCGTGGCCCCCGCGCCGACGTGGATGGCGCCGCTGGTGCGATCCGTCGTCGAGGCCTTCGCCCCGCTGGCGACGCCGCGCCGCGCGCGACTGCGCACCGACCTCGCCGAGGGCGTCGTGGCGGCGGTGGACGCGGAGGCGTTCCGTCAGATGCTGCTCAACCTGCTCGACAACGCGGTGAAGTACGGGCCCGAAGACCAGACCGTCACCGTCACGCTCGCCGCGGCGGACGCGGCCGGCCGGGTGCGGGTCACCGTCGACGACCAGGGGCCGGGCGTCCCGCCCGCCGAGCGCGAGCGCGTGTGGGAGCGGTTCTGGCGGCTGGAGCGCGACCGCGGCTCCGCGGTGGCCGGCACGGGGATCGGGCTCGCGGTGGTGCGCGAGCTGGTGGCGCTGCACGGCGGCCGCGCGTGGGTCGAAGAGCCCGCCCCGCCCGCCGGGCGCGGGGCGCGCTTCACGCTCGAGCTGCGGGCCGTGGCGTCTCCCCCTCCCACCACGCCGTCCCCAACTGACCGGCCCGCTCCCGCCGAGGCGACGGCGTGACGCGGGTGCTCGTCATCGAGGACAACCCCGATCTGGCGTACGGGCTCCGCAACAACCTCGAGATCGAGGGCTACGACGTGGAGGTCGTGGCGGACGGGGCCAAGGGCCTGGCCCGTGCCCGCAGCGCGGACCTGGGGCTCGTGATCCTGGACCTCATGCTTCCGGGGATGGACGGGTTCCGCGTGCTGCGCGCGCTGCGCGACGAAGGCCGGCGGGTGCCGGTGCTGATCCTGACGGCGCGCGGCGAAGAGTCCGACAAAGTGCGCGGCCTCAGGCTCGGCGCCGACGACTATGTCACCAAACCGTTCGGCGTGCTGGAGCTCTTGGCTCGGGTGGAGGCGCTGCTGCGCCGGGCGACGCGGGATCCCGCCGCGCCCGAGGAGCCGGAGGTCGAGCGTTTCGGACACGTGGAGGTGGTCCCCGCCTCCCGCACCGTGCGGCGGTCCGGGGAGCCGGTTCCCTTGACGCCCAAGGAGTACGAGCTGCTTGTGGCGCTGCTGCGCCGCCGGGGCGCGGTCGCGAGCCGGGTCGAGCTCCTCACCGAGGTCTGGGGGTACAACTCCGCCGTGATGAGCCGGACCGTGGACACCCACATCGCCGAGCTGCGCCGCAAGCTCGAGGAAAACCTCGCCGCGCCGCAGCACATCCTGACCGTGCGCAAAGCCGGCTACCGCCTGCAACCCTGAAAGGACCCGACGTGAAAACGCTGCTTGCCGCGTTCGCCCTGCTGTTCGCCGCCGCCTCGACCCCGCCGCCCAGCGGCCGCGAGCTGCTGGGCCAGATGCACGCGCGCTATGCGGGCCATTGGTACCGAACGCTCACGTTCGTCCAGCAGAACACCGCCACCCATCAAGACGGCTCCACGGAGCACTCCGTGTGGAAGGAGTACGCGGCGATTCCCGGCCGGCTGCGGATCGACTTCCAGCCCGGCGACTCCGGCAACGGTGCGCTGTTCGCGAACGACTCGCAGTTCACGTTCGCGCACGACTCCCTGCGCGCCGCCGTCGCCTTCGTGCACCCGCTGATGGTGCTGGGCTTCGACGTCTATGCCCAGCCCGTGCAGCGCACCATCGCTCAGCTCGAGGGGCTCAAGATCGATCTGTCGATCGTGCATGAGGACAGCTGGCACGGGCGTCCGGTCTATGTCGTCGGTGCCCGGGCCGGCGACCTGCGCACGCGGCAGTTCTGGCTGGACAAGGGACGGCTCGTGTTCGTACGGCTGCTGCAGCCCGGGCGCGACACGACGCAGACGAGCGACATCCGCTTCGAGGACTATCGGGCGGTCGGGCCGGCCTGGGTCTCGGCGCGGGTCGAGTTCCTGACCGACGGCCACCCGCGCTGGCTCGAGGAGTACTCCGAGATCAAGACGGACGTGGCGCTGCCGGACGGACTGTTCGATCCGAAGCGGTGGAAGGAGACGCGAATGCCGTAGAGCCGTATCGCCGTATGGCCGTATGGGCCGTAGGAATCGAATACGGCGATACGGCCATACGGCCTATACGGCCTTACGACACGGGCGGGAAGCCCGACCTGGCCGCGCGCTTCTCGTCCACCGACAGTTTTCCCGCGCCACTCAACACCACCGCCAGGAGCATCGTGATGTAAAGCAGGTTCACTTCATACCCCGGCATGCCGAACTGCATGCCCTGCTCATTCATCCCCGTCACGTGCATGAAGCTGAAGCCCTGGGCGAAGTGCACCTTGAACATGGCGATCAGCATGTGCACGATCAGGACCAGACCCGCGATCGTCGTGAACGCCCCCACGAGCAGCAGCAGCGCCCCGCCCACTTCGACGATCGCGCCCACCCACGAGAGCAGCCCGGGCAGGGGGAACCCCATGGCCTGGAGACCACCCTGGAACTGCTGGTGACCCGCGCCGCCGAATTTCGGCAGACCGTGGACGAGGAACCCGATGGCGAGCATCACGCGGAGCACGACGGGGGCATAGCCGGCCCATTCCTTCTTCATGGCTCCCTCCCGGAGGTTGGCGACGCTGCACAAACGTAACCCGCATCCGACGTGTGTGTGAGGCGCAACCACTCGAGCGTCTCTTGAAGGAGGTCCAAACTCCGGAGGAGACGATGAAACGCGTGTCATTGCTGTTGCTGATCCTGCTGATGGGTGCCTGCGGCGAACACCCCGTAGCGAGGGCACCGCAGGAGACAAGGCTCTATGATGGGCTGGCCCAACGGGCGCGGCCCGCAGCCGCCCCGGCCGTGCTCGACGGCGTCACCGCCGGGACATCCACCGACTTTCCGCCGATCGGCCCCGGCGACGTCACCGCCATGGTCATCCGCTCCGGGACCGCCGCGATCGAGGTGGATTCGCTCGAGCGCGCCGTCGCGCAGGTGCGCGCCCTCGCCGCCCGCATCGGCGCCTACGTGGCCGGAACGGAAGTCCAGACCGGCCGCGAACAGGTCCCCAGCGCCAGCCTCGAGCTCAAGATCCCCGCGGCACGCTTCGACGAAGCCCTCGCCGGCCTGCGGCCCATCGGCAAAGTGGAGCGCGTGGACGTGAACGCGGAGGATGTCGGGGAGGAGTTCGTGGACGTGACCGCGCGCATGGAGAACGCGCGGCGGCTGGAGCAGCGCCTGGTGACGTTATTGGCCGCGCGCACCGGGAAGCTGAGCGACGTCCTGGCGGTGGAGCGGGAGCTGGCGCGCGTGCGGGAGGAGATCGAGCGCTACGAGGGACGGCTGCGTTACCTGCGGACCCACGCCGCGACGAGCACCCTCGCGGTCCAGGTGCACCAGCCATACCCGGTCGTCGGCACTGCCGGCACCAGCGTCGTCGGCAGCGCGTTCGTGCAAGCGTGGCGCAACTTCGTGGCGGTGATGGCGCTGCTCATCCAGTCCCTGGGTGTGGTGGTGCCGCTGGCCGCGCTGGCCGTGCTGGCATGGGTCGCGGTAAGATCGTATGGCCGTATGGGCGGTACGGCCGTATAGCCGTAAGACTTGCCGTCGCGCTGCTCACGGGTGGAGGTTAAGGGCGGCTGGAGCTGTACGGCCATACGGCCATACGGCTATACGGCCATCCACAAGGAGGCCCTCATGGCCGACACCATCCGACAGGTGGACTACTACTACTCGACGGTGCCCGATAAGCCCGGGGAGGGTGCTCGGGTCGCGGGCGTGCTCCGGGACGCCGGCGTGAACTTGCTGGCGTTCCACGCGTTCCCGAGCGCGCGACGCTCGCAGCTCGACTTCGTGCCGGCGGATGCGCACGCGTTTCCGGCGGCGGCGAAGGTCGCCGGCGTGAAGGTGACCGGCCCGCGGCGCGTGTTTCTCGTCGATGGCGACGACCGCCGCGGCGCGATCGCCGCGCTGCTCGACAAGCTCGCGGCCGCGAAAATCAACGTCACTGCCGTGGACGCGGTGAGCTCCGGGATGGGTCGGTACGGCGCGCTGATCTGGGTGAAATCGAAGGACCTGCAGCGGGCATCCGCCGCGCTCGGCGCGGCCTGAACCCGGTCTAGGCGCCCGGCGTCCGACCGCGCGCCAGCGCGTCGGGGCCGAAGCGCTCGCGCACCTCGTCGAGCACGCGGGCGAGGACGCGGTCGCGCTCGGACTCGACGCCCGCCGTGCCGCGAGCGGGCCCCTCGAGCAGCGAGAGCTGGGACGCCGCGGTGTCCGCCCGCACGAACTGCGACAGCGCGACGCCGAGCAGCCGCGCCGGCACCCGGCGGGCGCGGCGCAGCCGGTGCAGCAGCTCCCGCGCCAAGGCGTAGATCGCCCGGTCGGAGCACACCGGCTCGGGCGGCGTCCGCCCCGCCTGTCGCGTCGTGAAGTCGGCGTCGCGGATTTTCACCGTCACGGTGCGGGCGAGGAGCCCTTCCTCGCGCAGGTCGGCGCTGGCGCGATCGGCCAGCTCGAGCAGGTGTTTCGCCAACGCTGCATCATCGCCCAGGTCCACGGCGAATGTCTCGTCCCGGCTGATCGATTTCGGCTCCCGGTCGGCCACGACGTCACCGTCGTCCACGCCCCGCACCCGCTCGTACAGCCAGTCGGCTTCGCGTTGCCCCAGCCAGGCGACGAGCGTCGCCCGGTCGTGGCGCAGCACGTCCTCCACCGTGCGCATCCCCAGGCGCCGCAGCCGCTCCTGGAACTTGGGACCGACGAGCGGCAGCTCGGCGAGCGTGAAGCGCCGCAGGAACTCGCCCTCCTCGCCGGTCGGGACGATCAGGACGCCTGACGGTTTCGCGACGTTCGTGGCGAGCTTGGCGACGAAGCGCGACGTGCCGCCGCCGACCGTCACCGACAGCCCCGTCTCGGCGAGGACGGTCTCGCGGATGCGCGTCGCCGTCGTGGCGAGTGGCTCGCCGCCGTACAAGCCCTCCGTCCCGGAGAGGTCGAGGTAGAACTCGTCGCTCGACGCCTGCTCGACCACCGGCGTGAACCGCCCCAGCACCTCGCGGATGTGGCGGCTCTTCGCGGCGCACGCCTCCCACGGCACCGGGACGACCATCGCCTTGGGGCACAACCGGATGGCGCGGCCCATCGGCATCGCGGAGTGCACGCCGAAGCGCCGGGCCTCGTAGGAAGCGGAGGTGACGACCCCGCGGCGGTCGGCCGAGCCGCCGACGATGAGGAACGGCGCGCGTCCCGCCCCCTCGGGGTCCACGAGGCGGGCGACCGCGACGTAGAAGGCGTCGGCGTCGGCGAGGAGGATGCGCCGGCCGGACTGACGAACGGCCTCGTCCATCGCTACAATGATAGCCGCTCGCAACGAACCCGAGAGGACACCGCCGTGCTGACGCTGACCCCGTGGGTGGCGCGCCTGCTGTTTCTCAACATCGGCGTGTTCTTCCTGGAAGAGGCCTACCCGTCCATCGGGGTCTCGCTTGCCCTCTACCCGCTCCAACTCGGCACGCATCCGTGGACGATCGTCACCTACATGTTTCTCCACGCGAACTTCAGCCACCTGCTCTTCAACATGCTCGGCCTCTACTTCTTCGGGCCACGCGTGGAGATGGTCCTCGGCAGCAAGCGGTTCATCGCCCTGTACCTGACGAGCGGCTTCTCGGGAGCCCTGCTGTGGCTGGCGACGGCGGTGTTCACGCCCGAGGTCGGCATGGTGGGGGCCTCGGCGGCGATCTTCGGCGTATTCTATGCGTTCGCACGGTTCTGGCCGCGGGAGCGGATCCTCGTGTGGTTCGTGCTGCCGCTCCAGGCGCGGACGTTCGTAATCGTCATGACCGTGTTGTCATTGATCGGCGGCATGGGCGGGCGGTTCGAGCCGGGCGTGGCGCACTTCGCCCACCTCGGCGGCTTCGCCGGGGGCTGGCTGTTCTTCCGCTGGACCACTCGCAAGCTGCGCAAAGCCGGGTTTCGCCCCGCCGCAACTGCTCCCCCGACTCCCCGCACGATGGCGGCCGCCGCCCTGGAGCGCTGGCAGCGGGCGACGCGCGAGACGATGCACCCCGTCAACCGCGAGGAATTCGACCGGCTGGTGGCCAAGGCCGAGGCGAGTGGCGTGGCAAGCCTCACGCCGGACGAGCGGGCGTTCCTCGATCGGATGAGTCCTCCGCCTGCTTAGGCTTCTTGCGGTTCTTCGCTTTCTCTTTCTTGCGGTTGCGCGTCACCCCGTGGGTGCCGCGGTAGATTTTCCCGCGTCGTGACCGAAGGTCGCCTTTCCCCATGAGAATTCCTCCGTGATCGGTTGTCGGTCGTCGGTTATCGGTCGGCCATCTCGAGTAGCTCTTTCCACTGCGCCGCAGTCGCCGGCACCACCGACAGCCGCGGCATGCGCACCAGCGCCAGGTCCTCAAACGCCGGCTCAGCCTTGATCGCCACTAGCGTCACCGGCCGTTTGAGCCGCTTCGCCGGCTTCAGCTCCACGACCACCAGTTTGGGATCCTTGGCTTTGGGGTCCGGATAGGCCGCGGAGGTCACGCGCGCCAATCCAACCACTGCCTTCTCAACGCCGGTGTGGTAGATCAGCGCCTCGTCGCCCGGCCGCATCGCGCGCAGGTGCTTCAAGGCGAGCGGATTGGTGACTCCGTCCCACACGGCCGTACCGTCGCGCTCCAGCTGGTCAAAGCTGTAGGTGGAGGGCTCGGTCTTGAGGATCCAATAGGCCATGAGTAAAGATATCAGACGTCAGACGTCTGACGTCAGAGGTCTGACGTCCACGCCGCAATCGTCTCCGCCAACCCCCTCATGACGTCCTCCGCTGACCGTCCCGAGCTTTGGGGCACCTTGAACGAATGATCCCCGCCGTCGATCAGGTGCAGCGTCGCCCGGGGCTTGAGGCGCGCGATCACCGGCTCCAGGAGCGGGAGCTGCGCGAACGTGTCGCGGGTCCCCTGCAGGAACAGCATCGGGACTGTGACCCGATCGAGGTGCTCGGCGCGACCGATGCCGGGCTGCCCCGGCGGATGCAGCGGGAAGCCGAGAAAGACGAGGCCGCGTACACCGGGGAGCGGCGACTCGGCGGCCGCGGTCGAGGTCATCCGGCCCCCGAACGACTTGCCGCCCGCGAACAGCGGCAGACCCGGCGCGACTCGGGCCGCCTCAGCGACGGCTTCCCGCACACGCGCGGCGGCCACGGCGGGTGGGTCGGGCCGGCCCCCACCTTTCTCCATGTACAGAAACTCGTAGCGGAACGTGGCGACCTTCCGGAGCGCGAGCGCCTGTGCCAGCTGCTCGAGAAACGCGTGGCGCATCCCCGCCCCGGCGCCGTGCGCCAACACCAGCAGCGCTCGCGCATCGGCCGGTTTCACGAGCAAGTGCTCCAACGACCTCTCCTTTTCCCGAACTCACGGGTTCTAGACAACCCACGCGACGTTGGGGGCGAGGGCGGCGGGCGCGTCCACGCGACGGCGCCGCGGCGGCACATGATGCCGGGGATTTCATTCCGGTCCTCGTGTGCCCGCCGGGCGCCGTCGCGTGCGGCGCCCTAGCCCTCGCCCCCAGCGTCGCGTGCGAGGTGCCGTGGACCTAACGAATCCTTCCGAGCCGATCCGGCGGCAGGTCGATCACCGTGATCTTCCGCTCGAGCTTGCGCTTGCCGAGCGTCAAGCGCACGACGTACTCGCCCGCCGGCACGCGCCGCAATTCGTCGGGCGACGTCGGGTCGCCCAGCCCGCGCGGCCGTGGCCGCTCGCGGTTCAGGTCCCACGTGACGCGCTGCACCCCCGGGAATCCCGAGCCGGTGAGACTCCGCACCGTGTCCCCCGCGGCCGTCGTAATCACCAGCTTCACCCCGTCGGGTTGCATCTCCCGCAAGGAATACGTGATCACCGCGCCGCGCGGCGGGTTCGACGCCACGAAGCCGAAGCTGCCGAACCCCGGGTGTGTCTGCCGCTCGCGGTACTGGTACGCCGGCGCGACCTCGAACAGGTGGATCGTGTCGCTCAGCACCGAGTCGCTGAACTCCTCGACTGGTCCCACACCGACGACGTAGAGCCCGCGTCCGTGGGTCGAGACCACCAGCTCGCGCTGCCGGTACGACATCGCCATCCGCTCCACCATGACGTGCGGGAAGCTGCCGCCGAAGCGGCGCCAGCGCTGGCCGCCGTCCACGGTCGCATACACCCCGTCGGACGTTCCCACCCACAGCACCTTCGGGTTCCGAGGGCTCTCGAACACGGTGACGCTGCCGCGGTCCGCCGGCAAGCCATTCACCAGCTCCGTCCACGTCCGGCCGAAATCGGTGGTGCGCCAGACGTGCGGGCGGTAATCGTCGCGGAAGTGGCAGTCGTAGGTGAGCCACGCGGTGCCCTGGGCGTGCATCGACGCGACGATGGTGGACACCCAGCAGCTGGTCGCCGCGCCGCGCGGGAAGTTGGTCGTGACGTTGGTCCACGTGCGGCCCGTGTCCTGCGACACCCACACGAAGCCGTCGTCCGTCCCGGTCCACAGCACCGCCGGCGTCTTCGGGCTCTCGGCGATCGAAAAGATCGCGTGATAGCTCGTGTGCCCCGCTTCCGGCGAGGGGTTCTCGCGCGGCGTGCGGGTCATGTCGGGCCCGAGCGTATCCCAGTCGCGCCCCCCCTGGCGCAGTCGGAACAGGCGGTTCGCGCCGAGATACACGGTGCCCGTGTCGAAGGCGGAGATGAGAATCGGCGTGGTCCAGTCCCACGTGAAGTCGTAGCCGCTCTCGAGCCCCGCGTCGAGCGCGGCCGGCTGGATGTCGTCCTGCTTCCAGCTGCGCAGGTCGAGCCGTGACACGTTGCCGAACTGCCAGCCCGAATAGACGGTCCAGGGATCGTTGGGCGGGATCTGCACCCACATCCCGTCGCCGCCGTTCACCGGATACCAGTCGGCGTCGGTCACGCCGACGCGGTCGCGCGTCGCGCTCGGCCCGCACCACACACCGTTGTCCTGCAGCCCGCCGCAGATCTGGTACGGTACCAGCGAGCTGTCGACGATCACCGTGTAGAACTGCCCGATGGGGATCGGCATGTGCCACCACGCGCGGCCGGCGTCGAACGTGACGTACGCGCCCCCGTCGTTGCCGAGGACGCGGTGGCCCTCATCGTGGGGATCGAACCACAGGACGTGGTGGTCGCCGTGCACGCGCGACAGCGACTCGGGCGCGAACGTGCGGCCGCCGTCTTTGCTCTCGAGCAGTGCGGCGGAGTTCACGAACACGTGCTGGCTGTCGGCGGGATCGACCCAGATTTCGTCGTAGTAGTAATGCGGGATCGCCTGCAGGTCGTTGACCTGCGTCCACGTCGCCCCGGCGTCGGACGACCGGAACACACCGCCGAAGCGTCCCTGTGCGGGATCGGTGACGCCGCGGTCCACCTGGATAAACGCGAACACGAGCTTGGGGTTCTGCGCCGAGATCGCGATGCCGATGCGGCCGATGCGATCGGTGGGCAGGCCGTTCTTGAGCGTGGGATCGGTGAGGCGCTTCCACGTCCTGCCGCCGTCCGTCGTCTTGTAGAGGCCGCTGCCTTTGCCCACGCCTTCCATGTGGCTGCCGCCCCAGCGCAGCCGGTGCCAGGCGGCGGCGTAGAGGGTGTTGGGGTCGCCGGGGGCCATCTCGAGGTCCACGAACCCGGTGGTGTCGTCCACGAACAAGACGCGGATCCAGGACTTGCCGCCGTCGGTGGTCTTGTAGACGCCGCGCTCGTTGTTCGTCCCCCAGAGGTGACCCAGGGCGGCGACGTAGACGGTGTCGGGGCCGGTCGGATGGATGACGATGCGGCCGATGGCGCGCGAGTCGGCGAGGCCCATCTTCGTCCAGCTCTTGCCGCCGTCGGTGGATTTATAGACGCCGTCGCCCCAATACTGGGAGCGCAGGCTGTTTTTCTCGCCGGTGCCGACCCAGTCCGAGGGCGCGACGGCGAGGTCGCCGACGGTCTCGCTCCCCAGGCCGCTCGAGACCGACTGCCAGGTGATGCCGCCGTTCGTGGTCTTCCAGACGCCGCCGCCCGCCGCGCCGACGTACCACGTCTTGGGGCGCGGCTCACGGGAATTGGGCACGGCGAGCGCCGTGACCCGGCCCGAGTAGGCAGCGGGTCCCAGGCTCCGATAGCTGAAGCTCTCGAAGAACTTGGAGACCGAGTCCTTGACCGCGGCCGTGTCGCGGCGTGCGGTGTCGGGCCGGGCGGCGGCGGGTCGCGCACGGGCGGGGGCGGGGGCGGGCCGCTGCGCCGCGACGGAGCCGACGAGAACGAGGGTGGCGGCGCACGAGGCCGCCAGGCGTGAGGGCGTCATGGCGGCAGATTCTACCGCCCGCCCGACATCACGGCTAGCGCGTGACGCGTTGCTCCAGTTTCGCGATCGCGCCGGCGAGATCCGGCGCCGTGGTGAGCAGCGGCAGCAACGGGTCTTCCTTCAGCCGCTTCATCCGCGCCACCGCCGTCTTGATCGTGAAGGCCCGCATGTCGAGCTTCGCCGTCACTTCGCTCCACTTGAGCGGCATCGACACCGGCGCCCCCGGCAGCGGCCGCACGCTGAACGGCGCGACGAGCAGCCGCCCGTGCCCGTTCTGGACGTAATCGATGTACACTTTGCCGCCGCGCTTCCCCACGTGGCGCGTGATCGTGGAGATCTCCGGCAGCTCGGCCGCCACGACGCGCGCCAGGAGCCCCGCCAACGTGCGGCACTGCTCGTACGTGAGCTGGCGCGCGAGCGGCAGCAGCACGTGCAGCCCGGTCGAGCCGCTCGTCTTGATGAACGACGGCAGCTCGATGTCCTCACACAGGCGGTGGGCGGCACGCGCTACCGTGACGACGTGCTCGAACGGCGCCTCCTTGGGATCGAGGTCCAGTACGCACCAGTCGGGCCGCTCCAGCGAGCCCACCCGGCTCGCCCACACGTGCAGGGGGATCGTCGCCATGTTGGCGAGGTAGAGGAGCGCCGCCTCGTCCTCGCACACGAAGTAGTCGATCTCGCGCTGCGCGTCCTCGCTCCACATCCGCTCGGTGCGCATCCACTCGGGGATGAACCCCGGCGCGTCCTTCTGGAAGAACGACTTGCCCGCGATGCCGTCGGGGAACCGCGTCAGCACCACGGGACGGTCCTTCAGGTACGGCAGCAACCACGGGGAGATGGTGCGGTAATACTCGATCAGATCGCCTTTGGTGTACCCATCTTCAGGCCAGAAAACTTTGTCCAGGTTCGAGAACACGACTTCATGGAGCACGGAGCTGGGAGCAATTCGCGCCGGTGCGATGTCCGGCACCGGTTCTGACTGCTCCGTGCTCCGTGCTCCCGGCAGAAGACAGTCCTTCGGCTCCTTGTCTTCCCTCCACCGCATAAACACCGGATGCCTGAGCAGTCCTTCTTCCGTCCACTCCTTGTAGCGCACTTCGGCAACGAGCTTGGGCTCGACCCAGGTGTGGCCCTTCCCCGTCGGCACGGGACCGTCCGCCGGTGGCTTGGGAACCCGCAGCGTCTCGAGCTGGGCGGCGACTTCCTTCAACTCCTTCGCCGTGAAGCCGCTCCCCGCGCGACCCGCGTACACGAGTCGGCCGCCGTCGTAGGCGGCGAGGTGCAGCGCGCCGAACCCGCCGCGCGAGCCCTTCGGCGCCGAGTAGCCGATGACGACGAACTCGCCCGTCTTGTCGGCCTTGATCTTGAGCCAGTTCGCCGAGCGCCCCGAGCGATAGGTGGAGTCCGCCTTCTTCGCCATGATCCCTTCGAGCCCCATCTGCACCACGTGCTCATACAGATCCTCGCCCTTGGTCTCGAAGTGCTCGAGGAACTTGAGCGGGCCCGCGCGCGGCAGCAGGCGCTGCAGGATCGCCTTGCGTTCCACCAGCGAGAGCCCGCGTAGATCGAAGCCTTCGAACGACACGAGATCGAACAGCCACAGCGCCGCCGGCGACGCGACTGAGGCGCGGCGGATCTCGATCGTGCGCGACTGCTTGGCGCGGTTCTGCAGACGCTGAAAGTTCGGCCGCCCGGTTTCGTCGGGGACGACCAGCTCGCCGTCGAGGATCACGTCGTCGAACGGCAGCGCCGCCACGGCGCGAGCAATCTCCGGAAACAGCGGGGTCAGGTCGTTGCCGTTGCGGGAGAGAATCCGGGCCTCGCCGTGCTCGCGGGCGGCCCGCACCCGGTAGCCGTCGAGCTTCAATTCGAACACCCATCCCGCCTTCGAGAACGGCTGCTCGCGCGTCTCGGCGAGCATCGGGGGGCTTCTCCAACTCCTTGCGAATCGGCGCCGCGCGGTCCTTCCCCTCCTTCAGCTCCTCGACCGTCCAGCCCGACAGCACCGAGTCCTCGGGGAAGACGTCGCCGTTGGTCGAGACGTACGCGTCCCTTTCCTTTATCAGGAGCCACTCCTTCTGGCCCTTCTTGATCTTCACCAGGGTCCAGCGGCCCTTGAGCTTGTAGCCGTTCAGGTCGAAGAGCAGCTTCCCTTTCACGAGCCCGGCGAGCGGGTCCTCGATCGGCGTCCATGTGCCGCGGTCCCACACGATCACCGCCCCGGCGCCGTAGTTGCCCTCGGGGATGATCCCCTCGAAGTCGCCGTACTCGAGCGGGTGGTCCTCGACGTGGACCGCGAGACGCTTATCGGCGGGGTTCCGCGACGGGCCCTTGGGCACGGCCCACGAGCGCAGCACCCCCTCCATCTCGAGCCGCAGGTCCCAGTGCATCCGGCGCGCGGCATGCTTGTGGACCACGAAGAGGCCCCCCGCCGCCGTGGCCGGCAGCGCGCGGCCCGCGGGCTCCGGCGTGCGCTCGACCGAGCGCTTGGCGCGGTACGCGCTGAGCGGATCGGGGGGGCGGGGGGGATTTGCGGGCATGGGGCGCGGTCGTCTATCATAAACCCTTATGAGCGCCCATCCAATCGGCTCCGCCACGATCTCCTTCGGCCTCGTCTCCGTGCCGATCAAGCTGTTCTCGGCCGGCGAGCCCACCGCCTCGGTCTCCTTCAACTGGCTGCACAAGACTGACGGCTCACGCCTCAAGCAGCAGTACTTCTGTCCCAAAGACGGTGAGGTGGTAGACAAGGAGGGGATGATCAAAGGCTATGAGTTCAGCAAAGGGCAGTACGTCAAGTTCACCGCCGAGGAGCTCAAGGCCCTCGACGAACGGGGCACCGGGGCGATCGACGTGAAGGAGTTCCTGCCCGCCGAGCAGGTGGATCGCATCTTCCTCGAGAAGACGTACTTCCTCGGCCCCGACAAGGGGGGGGAGCGCGCCTACCGGCTGCTCGCCGAGGCCCTGAAGAAGACCGGACGCGTGGCGATCGGCCAGTATGCCGCGCGCGGTAAGGGATACCTCATCATGATCCGTCCGATCGGCGGGCGCCTCGCGATGGAGCAGCTGCGCTACGCGGACGAGCTCCGCTCGATCGACGAGGTGCCGGTGGGTGAAGTGGACGTGAAGCCGGCCGAGCTGGAGCTCGCCGTGCAGTTCATCGAGCAGGCCGCGACGGACCAGTTCCGTCCCGAGGCCTACGAGGACAAGGTCCGCCAGCGCATCCTCGAGGCGATCCAGAAGAAGGTCGAAGGCCAGGAGATCGTCGAGGCGCCCGAGGAGGCGCCGAAGACACAGATCATCGACCTCATGGAAGCGCTGAAGGCCAGCCTCGCGAAGGGAAAAGCCAAAGAAGAAAAAGAAGAGCGGCCCGCGAAGAAGCGCGCCCGCGGCTGATCGGTTTCGTACCCGCGACGAATTGTCTCGTTGTCTCGTCGCCGCAACTCGCCGCGCGTGCGCCGCGCACCCGACCCGCGCCGATGGGTACGATTCTGCAATTCCCTCCTATCGCACGTTCTCGACGTTTCGGTCTGAGTCTTGCCGCACCGCCTCCACACACCCCGCCGGGGTCACTGGGTTCGTTCCTCCGACCCCGGTAGGCCCAACCTGAGGAGGCACCATGACCCACCACCGCAGAGGGGCCCTGCGCACCGCGCTGGTCCTCGGAGCGATCCTCACGGCCTGCACCGACGCCCCCGTCACACCCCGCGCGTCGCCACCACAACCGCCTGATGCCGCCCTCTCGCTTCTCGCCCGCGGCGGCCTGCGCGTGCAGGAACAGCGAATGAACGCGCTGCTCCGGCAGGTGACCCGGGAGGTCGCGTTCGCACTGGCTAATGACCGGCTGCGCGCCCAGGTGTACACCGAGCTTCACGCCTCGCCGTATCGCGAGCACAAGCTGCACTTCGGCACGTTCCTGCGGGGCAGCGCCAAGCCGCTGCTCGCCGCCATGGCGGCGGCCCGCAGTGCCGCTCCAGACGCGGGGGTCTCCGGTGGCGCCGCCCTTACCAGTGACGCGGTGCTCGCGACGCTGGACAGCATCGTCGATCTCGAGTTCTACATGCCAGTGAAGGAGCACTTCGTTACGTGGACCGGTGGCCGGGACCTCATCGTCGCCAGCGCGCTGCGCGACGACGGGCGCGTGCCATTCGGGTTCGATCTCACTGGGCAGCCGGTGGCGCTCTCGGCCGCTGAGCCCCCCCCGACCCCGACACTCGTGCTCGTGCCCGTCGAGACCGACTTCTCACGGATCCCCGCTCCGCCCCCCGCCAACGTGAATGCAGCGATGTCGACGATTCCGGGCGTCTACATGACGCGCGAGGTCGTGTACGACGACCACGAAGGCTGGCCCAACGGCGCCCCGGAATTCGAGGTGCACTTGTTCCAGACCGACGTGGACATGGAGTACATCGATGTGATCTGCGCCGGCGAAGCGCAGACGCCGCCTTACCAGTACAACACCGAGGAAACGCAGGACTGGTCTGGGGAAGTGCTGCTGGCGACGGAGGGGCGGCTGGCCCTCTCGCCCAACAACCAGTTTCAGGTCTGGGAGGACGACACCGGCGCCTGCACCGCCACCGGGGGCCGGCCACCCGATACCCAGAGCGCCACGGTCAGTCAGTATGCGAACTGGGCGTCGGCGGTCCTCAACGTCGCCACGAGCAACAATACCGTCAGCTTGATCAAGGCCATCGTCAACTTCATCCCCGCGACGTACACCTTTGCGGGCGCGTTCTTTGAGGACGACGAGGTCGGCACGTTGACGCTGGCGACCGGGTGTTGGCCGTCGTCTCCCGGACCGGTCATGTTCTCCATCATTTCGTCCGAGAGCGGCCACCCAACTACCGGCTGGGTGCTTCTCGACTACCGCTTCGGCGGCGCGCGAGACCCCATCTGCCCGCCGCCGCCACCACCACCACCACCCTCGGTGTCGGTGACGATCAGCGGTCCGTCACCGGTCCCGGCGTACGCCTCGTGCCCCTACATCGGCGGCGCGTCGGGCGGCGCCGATCCCTACTCGTACTCCTGGAGCGTCGATGGCGCGCCGGCGGGTGACGGCTCGAACCTGATCTACTACAGCAATTCGGGTACCTCGTTCACCGTCACGCTCACCGTCACTGATGCGAACGGGTTGTCCGGCTCAACGGCCATGAGCGTCTCCGTGGACCCGAATCTGACGTCGTGTGACATGCAATAGTCGGTGCAGCAGGCTCGGGGGGAGGGAGAGAGAGCATCTCTC
>WNGD01004628.1_pt1 | contig 15828 bp, 15 predicted proteins | sample 5400671 | NCBI WGS metagenome assembly WNGD01 (sample SAMN13153369, study PRJNA577476) | soil metagenome | isolation source: 40 cm soil or saprolite under grassland replicate 2 | place: USA:California | collected 2016-06-15 | reverse complement strand
AGCGGGTTGTGGTCGAGGGCCACCCGGTAATCGCCGTCGAAGAACGACTCGACCCAGGAAGAGAGGATGGCCAGCGGGTGGCGCGTCAGGACCAGGTAGTGCGCCTTCGGGTAGAGCTTGGTGAGGAACGGCAGCACGAGGGCGTAGGCGGGGGTCTTGTCGAGAAGGAAGCGCTTGCCGGGCGCGGTGGCGAGCAGGCGGCTGTAGAGCGTGTCGGTGTAGGCGCGCAGCGCGTCCAGGTAGTCCTCCTCGCCGCGCGGGAGGTCGGCCACGAGCTCCTGGATCGCCTGCGCGGCGTTCACGGGATCGTAGGGCGCCTTCTGCACGCTGCCATAGAAGCCGAGGTGGGCGATCGGCGTGATGAGGTGCGGCTCGGAGCGCTGGTAGATGGCCGAGTGCGCGCCCATCATGCGCGCGAGCAGCGTCGTGCCGGAGCGCGGCGCCCCGATCAGGAAGATGAGACGCTCCTGCATCTCAGCTCGTCTTGGGGCGCCTGGTCGCGAGGCCGTCGGCCTCGATGCGCAGCGAGCGGTTGAAGCGCGCGCGGAAGTTCTCGAACGCCGCCTGCGCCGTCAGCTCGACGATCTCGCGCTCCGTGAAGTGCCGCCGCAGGTCCGCGAACTGCGCCTCGCTCACGTCGCTGGGCGAGATGGTCACCATCTCGGCGTAGGCGATCGCCGCGCGTTCGCGCTCCGTGAAGCCCGGGTGATCCGCGTAGCGTTCGATCGCCTCCAGCTTGTCGTCCGGGATGCCCTGTCTCCTGCCCACGGCAGTATTGATGTCCATTCAGAAGACGCAGCCGATGAGGGTGGCGACGCGCAGGTGGATGAGCTTGCGGAGCGGGGGCTCGATCGCCCAGCCGCCCGTCTCGAAGACGGCGTTCATGATTGTGAGACCCGGCACCAGGCGCGGGGCGTGCGCCGCGATCGGGTAGGGGCGGAGGTCGCGGCCGAACAGGCGCCGCATCATCCACATGCAGAAGCGCGTCGCGAGGCTGCGTTCTCTGGCGGGCTCGAGTCGGGCCATGGTCAGCTCCTCGTCCACTGCTCGCGCAGCAGCGTCTTCTGCACCTGCCGCGTCGAGGCCGTGCGCGGGAGCGCGTCGAGGAAGCGAACGACGCGCGGCTTCTTGTAGCCGGCGAGGTGGGCGCGTACGTGCTCCACCACGTCCTCCTCGCTGATGGCCGCGCCCGGGCGCCGCACGACCGCGGCGGCCACGATCTCGCCCCAGTCGGGGTCGGGCACGCCGAACACGGCCGCCTCCGCGATCCCGGGGTGGTCGAGGAGGCAGCGCTCCACCTCCGCCGGGAAGACGTTCTCGCCCCCGCTCTTGATCATCTCCTTGAGACGCCCGGCGATGTGCAGGAAGCCCTCGTCGTCGAACGCGCCCAGGTCGCCGGTGTGGAGCCAGCCCCCGCGCAGCGCCTGCGCCGTCGCGTCGGGCATCCGCCAGTAGCCGAGCATGGTGAATTCGCTCCGGCAGACGATCTCGCCCGTCGCGCCGGCGTCGACCTCGCGGTCGTCGGCGTCCACCACGCGCACGTCGACGTTAAGCGCCGGGCGGCCAACCGAGGTCGGCTTGCGGAGCACGTCGCGCGGACGGAGGCTCGCGACCGGCCCGGCCTCGGTCTGGCCGTACATGACGAAGAGGTTCGGGTTGCGGAAGCGCTCGACGATCGTCCGCACCTGGGCCTCGGTCATGAGCTGCGTGCCGCTGCCGAGCGCGCGCAGCGAGGACAGGTCCGTGCGCGCGAACTCCGGCAGCGCGAGGACGGCATGGTAGAGGGTCGGGATCAGGTAGAGGTAGGTGACCCGCTCGCGCGCCACGGCGCGCAGGATCTCGCCCGGCTCGGCCTTCTCCAGGAGCACGACCGTGCCGCCGTTCGCCCAGTAGCCGAGCGGCATCGCCCACCCGCCCATGTGGAACATCGGGAACATGCAGAGGCCGACGTCGTCCTCGCCCAAGCCGGATGTGGCCTGCGTCTGCATGGCCTGGAGCGCGTAGGTGCGGTGCGAGAGGAGCGCGCCCTTGGGGTCGCCGGTCGTGCCACTCGTGTAGAGCATGACGTGGGGATCGCGCTCGGAGAGAGCGGGATCGGGCTCGGGCTCCGAGTCCGACGCGCGCGCCATCAGGTCCGGCGCGTCGCGGTCGAGCGAGATCACGTGCCGGAGCGACGGCAGCGCGCCGCGCACCTCCGCGACGGTGCCGGCGAAGCGGTCGGCGTGGAGCAGCACGCTCGCCTCCGACTGAGCGAGCACGTAGCGCACCTCGCCCGGGCGGTAGCGGAAGTTGACCGGCACGTGGATGGCGCCCAGCTTGGCTGCGGCGAAGTAGATGGCCGGGTACTCGACGCGGTTCTCGGCCAGCGTGGCGACGCGGTCGCCGCGGCCGACGCCCAGCGCGCGCAGCGCGTGCGCGAGCCGGTTCGCCATCGCGTCGAGCCGCCGGTAGGTGACACGCTCGGAGCCGATCACGTAGGCGGTCTTCTCCGGGCGGTGGCGCGCCCGCCGCCGGACGATCTCGCCCAGGAGGAGAGCCATGGCGTTTCTCTACCAGAGCGGCGCGCGCCGCGGAAACCGCGGCGCCTTCGTTGACACCCCGAATCGGAGCGTGTTACCGCCACCGCCATGGCGAAGCTCCTCGACGGCAAGGTCGCCGTGGTCACCGGCTCGGGCCGGGGCATCGGCCGCGGGATCGCGCTCGCGCTGGCGCGCGAGGGCGCGAAGGTGGTGGTCAACGACGTCGGCTGCGATGTCGCCGGCCGCGGCACGGCCGCCGATCCGGCCGCCGAGGTCTGCAAGGAGATCGCCGGACTCGGGAGCGAGGCCGTCCCCAGCTACGACAGCGTCGCCGAGTTCGAGAGCGCCGGCCGCATCATCAGGACGGCGCTCGACCGGTGGGGCCGCTGCGACGTCCTGGTGAACAACGCGGGCATCCTGCGCGACAAGAGCCTCGCCAACATGGAGCCCGCCGACTTCGATGCGGTGCTCAAGGTCCACCTCTACGGCGGCTTCAACTGCTGCCGCCACGCGCTCCCGGTCATGAAGGAGCAGAAGTTCGGCCGCATCGTCAACATCGTCTCGAGCGCAGGCCTGCGCGGCAACTTCGGGCAGGCGAACTACGGCGCGGCCAAGGCCGGTCTGATGGGCCTCACCTTCGTGATCGCGGTCGAGCACATGAAGGGCAACGCCGAGGGCAAGTACTCGATCACGGCGAACGCGCTCGCCCCGGCGGGGCTCACGCGCATGGTCGGCACCATCCCCGGCATGGAAGGGAAGCCGATGCCGCCCGAGATGAACCCCGATCTCAACGGCCCCATCGTCGCCTTCCTCGCCTCCGACCTGGCGGCGCACGTGAACGGCCAGATCTTCGGCCGCCGCGGCTACGCCTACACGCTCTTCCAGACCCCGAAGCCGATCGCGGCGCTCTACCAGGAGGGCGGCTTCACGGTCTCGGAGATCGCGAAGAGCTTCGATGCCGTCTTCCGCGAGCACCTCTCCGTGCCGGGCATCCCGGCCACGCCCGCGCTGCAGCAGGCGGCGGCCGCGGCGAAGAAGGGCTGATCGACGGAGGTTCGCGATGACACGCAAGGGCCTTTCGCACGTCGGCCTCTCCACCCTCGACCTGGACCGCACGCGCGCCTTCTACGAGGGCGTCCTCGGCTTCAAGGCGGTGCGCTGCGACACCATGCAGGTGAAGGAGGGCGGCCAGATCCGCCACGTCTTCTTCGATGCCGGCGACGGGCAGCTCCTCGCCTTCATGGAGCCGCGCGGCGTGCCCGGCATCCCGGCCGAGTACGACGCCGGCATCAACCGCGGCCTCGGCCTGCCCGACATGTTCTACCACTTCGCCTTCGAGCTGGGCTCGCTCGAGGCGCTCGATGCGAAGCGCGCCGAGCTGATCGCCAAGGGCGTGCACGTGACACCGGTCGTCGACCACGAGTGGATGAAGTCGATCTACTTCAAGGACCCGAACGGCCTCCTGCTCGAGTACGCGTGCTGGACGCGCGCGCTGGGCGACGACGATGCGCGCATGCAGGTGCGGTTCACGGTGAGCCTGCGGGGCGCGTCGCCGGTCACGGACTTCCGGGATCGGTGAGCCCCGGCCGCCGCTGTCCGCAGCGGACGAGAGTCCTACCGATGCCAGTACGGCGTCTTCGCCGAGAGGATCGTGAACGCACAGTGGAGGCTTCATGCGGATCACGGACCAGCATCTCGCTCACTGGCGCCGACACGGCTACGTCGTCGTGCCGAATCTCCTGACCGAAGCGGAGCTCGCGGCGATTCGGGCGAACGTCCGCCGCTACTTTCCGACCGACGAGGAGTACCGGGCGGCGCCGGAGCGCTACCCGGAAGTCGGCGGCTGGCGGGAGCTTCCTTTCGTCGGCGACGCGCTCGACGACCTCGCTACCCACCCGGAGCTCGTCTCGTTCGCCGAGCGCGTGATCGGGACGAAGGATATCCTCCTGACGCAGGCCATCCTCTGGGGGAAGTACGCCGGAGTCGGCGACCACGAGCAGTCCTTCCACGTCGACTTCAGGAACAACACGCTCGTCTTCCCCCGCGACGAGGGTCCATTCACGCAGACCGGGACGATCGTTTATCTGAGCGACGTCACCGAGGAGCTGGCCCCCACCTGCGTCGTCTCGAAGGAGCACACGCGCGAGCCCTCCTCGCTCGTCCCTTCCGTGCGCCCCCGCGATCGGTTCCCCGTCCTGTACGAGAAGGAGGTGGCGGTGATGGCCCGGGCCGGCTCCGTCCTCCTCTACTCGATGAGCACGTTCCACCGCGGCTCGGCCTTCCGGGCAGCGGCCGGCGCCCGTTTCACCTTCCACGTCGTCTTCCGGGCGAGGGATTCGCACTGGATGGGCTTCAGCGCCTGGGCGCGCTCGGGCGGGGAGCCGGCGCTCCAGCACTTCCTCGAGCGGGCGACCCCGCGGCAGCGCGAGCTCCTCGGCTTTCCGCCGCCCGGTCACCCGTACTGGAACGAGGAGACGCTCGCCGGCGTCGCGGCGCGGTATCCGGGAATGGACATGACGCCCTACCGGGACGCGCGCCGGTAGATGCCCGTCAGCGGCGGATCGATCGGCGCCCGAGTCTACGGCGGCGGCCAGTCCGGTCGGAGCTGCCGCAGCCGCGCGGCGAGCTCGGCCTTCAGGGCGGCATGGGTGGGGTCGGCGGTGAGATTGTTCAGCTCGAACGGGTCGGCGACCACGTCGTAGAGCTCGGTCTCGCCGCTGACGTACTCGGTGTACTTCCACTGTGTCCCGCGCACCTGCGCGAGCGTGGGCGGGACCACGTCGTTGTCCTCGTCGTCCGGGTCGAGCCACTGCTCGTAGAGGTGGTCGGTCCGCCAGGTGGGATCGGTGTCGTCGAGGAGGCGCACGAGGCTCCGTCCGTCCTCCTGCACCGGCGGGACGACGCCGGCGAGCTCGGCCAGGGTGAAGGCGAAGTCGATGTTGAGGCCGATGCGGGTGTCGATCCGTGCCTGGGGGACGAGGAGCGGGTAGCGGACGATGAGCGGCACCCGCATGCACTCCTCGTACGGGCAGCGCTTGGGGCGGTGGCAGTGCGCGCCCCACGCGAAGCCGTTGTCGCCCGTGAACAGCACGAGCGTGTTCGCGTCCTGGCCGATCTGGCGGAGCTCGTCCATGATCGCGCCCACCCAGCGGTCCACGGCCTGGAGCGACTCGAGCTGCATGCGCCGGAAGGCGTCGATGCCGTTGATCTTGTTCCTGGTCATCGGGCAGAGGTTCTGGACCCAGGCCGGCTTGTCCGACACGTCGGCCTCGTTCCAGTTGGGAGGCCGCCAGGGCGCGATGCTCGCGAAGGACCCCACGTCCTGCTCCGCCGGGCAGGCCGGCCCGTGCGGCGCGAAGGGTGCGACGTAGAGGAAGAAGGGCTGCCCGGCGGGCTGCGTGTCGAGGAAATCGAGCGCCTTCTGGAAGACGATGTCGGTCGAGTAGTTCTGCGGGCCGGGGCAGGGGTTGCCGGCGTCACCCGGGCAGGCCGTGTAGGTCGGACAGCCGGAGGGGTAGGACACGGCGGCGTGGTCGTAGCCCGCGCCGTTCTCGATCAGGACGTAGTCGTAGTACTTGGTCCCCTGAAACGCGTGCCACTCGTCCCAGCCCGGCGGGACGTAGGGCATCGCCGGGGCGGGTCCCCAGAGCTGGCGGTATCCATTCAGGTACTTGCCGTAGAGCCCCGTGCGGTAGCCCTGCCCATGGAGCCAGGTGGCGAGCGACGAGCTGTCGTCGAAGTCGAGGGCGCCGCCGAGCGGCTGCGAGTTCGTGAGGACGCCGGTCGTGTGCGCATACTCTCCCTTCAGGATGCTCGAGCGGCTCGGGCAGCAGAGCGCCGTGGTCACGACCGCATTGGTGAATTTGACCCCCGAGGCTGCGAGCTCGGACTCCACCTCGGGCATCACGGGGGTCACGGCGTCACGCGAGTGGGTGAGGTCGGTCGTGTCCCAGCGCTGGTCGTCGGTGAGGATGACGAGGAGGTTCGGCCGGACGGACGGGCTCGGTGCCACGCGCTCGACGCCGATCTCGAGCGCCGCGAGCAGGCACGCGCGGAGCTCGTCGGGGTCGACCGGATGACCCGGCGCACCGACCGGTCCCCTGCACGTCGTTCCGACCGCGGGCACCACCACCCCGCTCGTGTCCTGGGCGACGGTCACGACGCATCTCCTGGGCAGCCGATCGAGCGGCCTGCGGGCCTTCTCCACCGCCTCGGCGCGCGTGCGGCCGGCGATCAGCTGCTTCAGCTCGCGGCCGATGAAGCGGGCCGCCGCCCGCCCGATCTGTCGCTGGCACTTGAGCTGGGTGCGCAGCCCCCGGCGGTCGACCCTCGACGCGGCCGGGTCGTTGGGCCCGTAGGCGAGGGCCATGGCGTCGTCGACCAGACTCCCGGCGCAGGCCGGTGGCGGGGGGAGGGTGCCACAGTCGGCGCTCGGCCCGGAGCGCAGGACCTTGTGGTTGCAGCGGGCGCGCTTGTTCGCGCTCCGCGAGACGTCGCGCGCCTGCGTCCTGGACGTGCACTGCGCGTGCACAGCGGCGGGTCCGAGGGCTGCGAGCGCGATCGCGGCCGCGACCAGCGACGCGCGGTGGCGTCTCATGGCTCACCTCCGGTCTGGTGCCAACAGGGTTAGGGGCGGTCGTCGTGTCACGTCAATAGGGAAAAAAGACGATACGACACGTGCCGCCTTCCCGGAATCCACCGCGCCCTCGAAGGCGCGCTCGGCATCCGGCTCGCTCGTAGCATCCCGTTCTTCTTCGGGCGCATGCTTGACACCCTCTGCTCGGCCCCAATAATCGATGAGCAGGCGGACCGCGCGCGTCTGACGGTTTTTCCTTTGACGTTTGGTCCCCCCGACTCGCTCTGCCAACGAATTCGCTCTGTGGTCGTCGGTCGAACATGACATGCGTGGTGCGCCATCTCCGGCCGCAGCGCCCTCGACGGTGGACGGGCGGCGGCCGGTGAACAACGGTCGATCCGCACCGGGGTCGCCGGCGGCGATCGAGGTCGCCGACGTGGTGTGCCAGTTCGGGCGCATCCGTGCTCTCGACGGCGTCTCCCTGCGCGTGATGCCGGGCACGGTGGTCGGCGTGCTCGGTCCGAACGGCGCGGGCAAGACGACCCTCATCGACGCCATCTGCGGCCTGGTCCGTCCCTCGCGCGGCGCGGTGCACGTCCTCGGCGAGGACGTCTCCGGCGACACGACCGCACTCCGCGCCCGCATCGGGGTGCTGCCCCAAGAGACGGCACTCTACGACGAGGTGACGGCGTTGCAGAACCTCCGCTTCGCCGCGGCGCTCTACGGGGTGCCCCATGCGGAGGCGCGGATCGCAGAGGTGCTCGAGCTGGTCGGGCTCCGCGAGCGCGCCCGCGACGTGGTGCGCGGATTCTCCGGAGGGATGCAGCGGCGGCTCGCGATCGCGCGGGCGTTGCTGCACGACCCGCCGCTCTTGATCCTCGACGAGCCGACTCTGGGCGTCGACGTCGAGGCGCGGCACCAGATCTGGGCGCACATCCGATCGCTGCGGGCGGGCGGTCGGACCGTGGTGCTCACGACCAACTATCTCGACGAGGCCGAGGCCCTGTGCGACCGCGTCGCGATCCTGCGCGCCGGCAAGCTGGTCGCCGAGGACACGCCCGCCGCGCTCGGAGCGCGCACGGGCCGGTGCCTCGAGCTGGAGTGCTGGGACCAGGGCGCGACGGAGCTTTGGGCCGCGCTGCGGACGCACCCCGGCGTGCTGCGGGCCGAGATCGTGGACTTCGGTCTGCGGCTCTACCTCGTGGTCGACACGACCCCCGAGGACGTCGTGCGCGCGGCCCGCCGGGTGTGCGCCGTGGAGGGTTTCCGCACGCGCTCGCCGGACCTGGTCGAGGTCTTCCGTTCCCTCACCGCGAACCGCACCGAGCCGTGAGCGCCTGGCGCCTGTTTCGGTCGAGCGCGGCGCTGGAGGCGGCGCACCTCGTCGGGAGTCGCGGCTTCGTGGCGCTCACCGCGCTGGCGGCCGTGAGCTTCCTCGCGATGGTGAGCCTCTTCGGGCTGACGGGCAGCTATGCCCCGGTGGCGCTGATCGACCGCGACGGCGGACCGCTCGCCCGGCGGTTCGTCGAGGCGCTGGACGGCGCGCACCACTCGTTTGCGCTGAAGTACATGAGCGAGGAGGCGGCGGAGGCAGCGCTCGGCTCCGGTCGGCTGGTCGGCATCATCACCATCCCGGCCGGGTTCAGCGACGCCGTCGCGCGGGGCACGACGGTGGCGGTCGACGTACGCATCGACAACGTCAACGTGGACCTGACCAACGACGTGCAGCGCGCCCTGCCGGCGGCGATCGTCGCCTTCGCACGGCAGCACCGCTTCCCCGGAACCAGCGTGGAGATGGTCGAGCACGACGTCTGGCCGCACGACACCGGCTACATCCCGTACCTGGCGGTGAGCGCGCTCGCGCTCGACGCGATGGTGATCGCGGGCATCCTGGGGGCCATGGCCACGGCGCGTGAGTGGGAGCGCGCGACCGTCAAGCTCCTGCGCCTCTCGCCGGCCTCCCCGGGAATCGTGCTCGCCGGAAAGCTCTGCGTCGCCGCGACGGTGGCGGCGGCGGCGCTCGCCCTCGCCCTGCTCGTCATCGAGGTCGGATACGGCGTGGTGCCGATCGCCCGGTGGGCCACCGTGTTCGCGCTCCTCGCCTGCGTCGCGATCTTCACGTCGGTCGGGGCGTGGCTGGGGGCGCTCCTCAAGCGCACGCTCGCGGCGGTGCCGCTGCTCTTCGGGCTCGCGATGCCGTTCTACGTCGACAGCGGCGCGCTCGAGCCGACGCGCTTCGACGGCGAAGCCATCTGGGCCCTCGCGCACCTCTCGCCCGTCTACTACGCGGTCGGCGTGCTGGAATGGGCGTTCCACGGCCTCCACGTCACGCCGGAGCCGGTCTGGGTGGACCTGCTGGTGCTGGTGGTGATCGCGGTCGTGGCGATGATCCTGACGCTCGGGCGCCTGGCGAGGGGAGCCACCCGGTGATCGGCGCCGCGTGGGGCATGGCGCGCAATGATCTCGCCGTGTGGCTGCGGTCGCCGGCGGCGATCGCGGCCGCGCTGCTTCCAGCCCTCGGCATGGGCGTGCTGGTCGCGGTGCTCACGCAGTCGGTCGGCCAGCAGCCGGTGGCGCTGGTGGTGCAGGGGCAGGGACCGTTCGCGGCGCGGATGGCCCGGATCATCCGCGGGGACGCCGACGCGTACCTGCTCGAAGAGATGACCGCGGCGGACGCGGAACGGGCGATCGGCCTCCAGCAAATCGCCGCCATCATCGTGGTCCCGGAGGACTTCGACGTGGCCGCCGCGCGCGCGGAGGCCGCGGTGGACCTCTATCTGAACAACGTCGACATCGACCTGGCCGACGACCTCCGGCGGAGCGTGACGCGCTCGGTGGCCGAGTTCGACGCGCCGCAGCTCGGGCTCCTCGGCGAGCTGCACGGGCCGTCCTCGGGGGTGCTCCTCCCGAACCCGTACCGCGTGGCGGTGGCCGAGCATGATCTTCGCAAAACCAACGTGTCGTTTCTGCAGTACCAGGTGATCCCGATCGTGGTGCTGATCGTCATCAGCGTCGGCGTGCTCGGGACGGCGCTCCTCACGGCGCGCGACTTCGAGCATGGCCGGGCGAAGATGCTGCTCCTCAGTCCCGCCGGGGGCTGGGCGCTGGTGGTCGGACGCCTGCTCGGCGGCACGTTGATCACGATCGGGCTCGTGACGCCGCTCGTCGCCTTCGGATTCCTCACCCATCACATCCCGTACTGCGCCGAGGAATCGGGCGCGCCGCTGTGGCTGACGCAGCTGCTGAGCGGGCCGTGCGGATGGATGCTGCCGCCGGTCTCGTGGACGCACGCCCTGGCGCTCGTGGCGCTGCTCGGGGCGGTGACCCTCGCGACGGTCGGGCTCGGAACGGTGCTGGGGGTGGCGCTGCGCGACACGCGGCTCGTGACCATGACCGCGCTCAATGCCTCGGCCTACCTCTTCTTCCTGGGCGGCGGGTTCACGACGGTGGCCTTCCTGCCGCACTGGCTGCAGGTGGCGAGCCGCTTCGTGCCGACCAGCTACGCGATCGAAGGCCTGCGCCAGGCGCTCTTCTATCCCGACCTGGCGGGCTTCGGACACGACCTGCTGGTGCTGACGGGGTGCGCGGGGCTGTCGATCGTGCTGGCGTCCACACTGCTGGCGCGGGCATGGAGGCGTGCATGACGGCGCGGCGTCGCCTCCTCGTCATCGTCTGTTTCGCGCTTCTCGGCTGCGACGCGGATCCGCCGCGCTCGGTGAAGATCGTCGCCCGGCCGATTCCGGCTGCGGAGCCCACCGCCGGAGTCGGCTGGGGTCCCGAATACCAGTGGCGTCCGGAGCTCTGCCCGCCTCCGCCGGAGCCGTCGGGGGGACCGAGCACGCTGGTGGCGACCGGCGCCTGCGCCTTCCGCCAGCTAGGCATGATGGAGTGCACCTCCACGGAGGACGATTTCATCCTGCAGATGACGCGCCCGGCGGCGCGGGAGGCGAAGCTGCTGATCTACGTGAACGTCGAGAAGTATCACGGGCCGGGCACCTACGACGGAGCCGAGATGCTCGTGGGCGTGCAGGAGGGCGAACAGAACTTTCGCTGGTTCAGCGACGCCGTCCACGTCACCGTGGGTCCGGGCGAGAAGTTCGCCGAGCTGTCGCCGACGCGCCTCGAGCCCCTGCCGCCGGCGGACGAGACCCAGATCACGGTTGCCGGCACGCTCTGGTGCCGCCCCGCCGCGGACGGCTCGTCCGAAGGCGGGTGACGTCCTCGACCAGCGTAGGCATCGCCTCGGAGGGGGGAAGGCGAGCCGGCGTATCCATCATCGTCCGCAACGCCGAGCCGCAACGATCCGTTGCGGACGAAGAAGCGCGCGTGGGACGAGTCGGCGATCCGTCCTGAAATCGACCGTTCAGCCGCTCGCCCTCGAGATTCGTGCGGCTGCCCATCGCACCCCGGCCCGCTGCTTGCTCTTTCGGGCGTGCTCCCGGTGCTGCGCATCGTCGTCGGCGGTACCCAGGTCGTCGTCTCGCTGCACGGCCTTGCCATCGTGCTCGGCGTCGGCGCGGGCACGCTTCTCGCCGTTCGCCGCGCGCGCGAGCCGGCGCCGGTGGCGGTCGCCGTGGCGGCGGTCGCGGCGGCGTCCCTCGTCGGCGGGCACGCCCTCTTCGTGCTCCTGCACGGGGGTGGCGCGGGCGGGCTCGCGTCGACGGGCGGCATCGCGGCCGGGCTCGCTGCGACGGTCGTCGTCGCGCGTGTGATGCGCCGGCCCGCCGGCGCGCTGCTCGACGCTGTCGTCCCGGCGGGGCTCCTGGCCCTCGCCATCGGCCGCGTCGGCTGCTTTCTCGCCGGCTGCTGCTACGGCCGGCCGACGGCGCTCCCCTGGGGAGTCGTCTTCCCGGCGCTCGGGCCGCCGGCGCGCCACCCGCTTCAGCTCTACTCCGCGGCGAGCGACCTGCTTCTCTGCCTGCTTCTGCCACGACGCTCGCTCGCGGTGGGCGCCGTCGCCCGGCGCGGTTGCATCGGTTTCGGATGCCTCCGCGCCGCGCTCGAGACGCTGCGCGACCCGGCCACCACCGACGTCCTCCCCGGCGGGTGGCTGACGCTCCCCCAGGCCGCGGCGCTGCTTCTCGCCCTCGCCGCCGCATGCTTGCGCCCCCCGGAACCTTCCATATATGCCTCCGGCCCGGAGGAGCCCTGCGCATGGCCGATGAGAAGACGCTGAAGGACGTCGCGGTGTGGAGCGGTCACCGCGACATGACGCTCGAGGACATCGCCGTCATCCAGCCCGGCCTCGGGCGCCTCATGCCCGAGATCGGCGCGCGCGCCTGGAAGGCGTTCTACGCCGCCAAGGCGCGGAACTGGCCGCTCGCTCGCTTCCAGGCGAAGGAGATCCGCGGCCTCATGGAGCTCGCCGCCTTCACGCGTCCCAAGTACGAGGAGAACCTGAACCAGTTCCTCGCCGAGGACTGGAAGCCGCTCGAGGAGGCGATCGCCCGGGAGGACTTCCCCGCCGCCGAGGCCGCCTTCCACAAGGCGGTGGAGAAGGCGAACGCGTACCACGAGCTGCGCGACAAGCCGTACATCAAGTGGAAGCTTCCCGACACGCCGCCGCCCGACCTCGATCTCACGCCGCGCAGGAAGTGAGCGAGCGGGGCGCGCCCGTCGTGCGCTGAAGGGTCCATGTCCGGGGCCAGGCGGCTCGAGGCCTCGATCGTCGCCTCCGCGTTGCTGCACGCGCTCGTGTTCGGGGCCGTGCTGCGCGGCGGGCGCGTCACGCTGCGCCCGCCGCTCATCGCGATCCCGGTGGCGCTCGTCGCGCGCCCGGGCGGAGGTGGCGGCGCGGCGAGCCCCGCGAGCGAGCCCGCGGCAGCGCCAGCCCCTGTGCCCCTCGCCGCGCCGCAGGCGAAGCCGCGGCCGGCCGCCGTGGCGCGGCGGCCGACTCCGACGCCGGTGGCGCCGCCCGAGAGCGCGGCGCCGGCGGGTGGCGGCGCGAGCGACGGGGCCGCGGCCGCGAGCGGTGGTGGCGGCGGCGACGGGAGCGGGGGCGACGGCAGCGGCGGGGCGCGCGTCGCCTACGGCACGAACCCGCTCCCGCGGTACCCGCTGGTGGCGCGCCGGCTCGGCAAGGAGGGCGTCGTTCTCCTCGAGGTCCTGGTCGCGCCCGACGGGCGTGCGGCGGATGTGCGCGTCCTCCGCTCCTCCGGCTTCGCGCCGCTCGACGACTCGGCGGTGACGACCGTGCGCGAGCGCTGGCGCTTCATCCCGCAGCGCCGGGGCGGCGTGCCGGTCGAGAGCCGCGTCACGGCCGGCTCGCTGGCGAGGCGGGTTAGAACGCGTCGAGGCAGATCCGGTGCAGACGGGCGCGCGCCCGAGGGGGGCTCGTCGATGAAATCCCGATCCGTGTTCAAGGCGATTCTCCGCGCTCCCGGGAACCTGCTCATCGAGCGCATCGCCCGCGACCGCGAGCGGCAGCGCGCGATCGCCGTCGGTGAGCTTTTCTCCTTGACAGCACGCGCATTGCACGACTAGAGCCCTCGTACCGCTCGGTACACACGCATGAGCGCGCTTCCGCAAATCGTTCACGCGGCGACCGACGCAGAGGGCATTCGTTTCCGCATCCACGACGCTGCGGAGCGGGTCTTCGCCGCACGCGGATACGCCGGCGCGACGACGCGCGAGATCGCCCGCACGGCCGGCATCCGCAAGCGCGGGCTCTTGCCGCGCATGTTCGGGCTGGTGGGCCCCGCCGCCCGGGGAGCGCGGCCGTCGTGAGCCGCCGTCTGGCCACGGCCGCGCTCGGCGCGGCGCTCGCCGCGGCGCCCGCCGCCGCGCTGCCCACCCGCTCGAGCCCGCTCGCGGTCGCGCCCGACGGCCACGTCTTCGTCGTCAATCCCGACTCGAGCAGCGTCGCCCGCCTCGACTTCGGCGCACCGTCGGGCAGGCTCACGCACGAGCACACCGTCGGCCAGTACCCGCGCACGCTCGCGCTCGACGCGACCCACGTCTTCACCGCCGGGCAGAAGGACGACACCCTCTGGCGCCTCGACCAGGCGGACCTGGGGAGCCCGCGCGGCCCGATCGACCTGGGCTTCGGCTGCGCGCCGTACGGTGTCGCGCTCACGCCCGCGGGCGACCGCGTGCTGGTCACCTGCCAGGGGACCAGCGAGCTCGTCATCCTCGCCCCGGAGCTCGCGAGCCCCGTCCGCGTCCGCCTGCCCTGGCCGAACGCGCGCGCCATCGCGGTCGCGAGCGACGGCGGGACGGCCTACGTGAGCCACTACCTGAGCGAGGAGCCCGACAACCACGCGCACGTGAGCGTGGTCGACCTCACGAACCCGTCGGTCGCCCGGGTGTTCGCGGTCGCGCCGGACACCACGACCTGCGAGACGCAGAACTCGGGGCAGGGGCCGCTGAACCTCGTGTCGGCGATCGCCCTCGTGCCCGACGGCGCGCCGGCCGAGGTCGCGAACCAGCTCTGGATCGGCGGGACGCAGGAGAACAACCTGAGCAAGGGCCTCTTCAAGCGAAGCGGGTTCTTCGCCGACCTGCCCGGCGCGGGCCTCTTCCCGTGGGTCACGTTCCGCCCCTTCCCCACCGGCGGCGTGAACCGCGACGTCTACAAGGCGTCCTTCCACGACATCACGCGCTTCGGCATCTACAAGCTCGACGCGAGCGACGGCCACGTGGTCGGCAAGCTCGACATCGACGAGGCGAACAACGCGACCGACATCGAGCTCTCGCCCGACGGCACGACGGCCTACGTCGTCGACCTGATGTTCAACAGCTACCACATCTTCGACACGAGGAAGGGGCAGGGTGCCGACGTCACCACGCTCTTCGCCCCGCCCTCGGCGTTCGGGCCGGGCGGCGCGGATCCCGCCAGGCCCTGCGTGCCCGATGCGCTCCGCCCGGTCGCGCCCGAGAATCCCTTCCGCCTCGCGCCGCAGGCGCAGATCGTCGTCATCGACGGCTACGATCCTGTCGACACCACCAACACGGTGGTGGCGACCGGCCTCGACTTCGACGCCGCCACCTACATGAGCACGGGGAAGTCGCGCATGCGGAAGGTGGCGGACGGGGTGGGCACGGCGCCGATCGGCGTCCGCCTGGCACCCGACGGGCAGAGCGTCTACGTGGCCAACTACCTGGCGCGCAACGTGGTGCGTGTCGCCGCCGCGGCGCCGATCGAGCCGGCCTCGGGGCTCCCGGACAACCTGCGCTGCATCAAGAGCGACTTCACCCGGCGGTGCGGCACGAACAACGACTGCCCCGCCTCGACCGGGTTCTGCAACCACCCGGGCGGGGCGGCCTGCGCGCAGGACGCGGACTGCGGCTCGAACCCGCCCTGCGTGCGGGGCGCGGACTGCGTGCCGGTCGTCCTCGGGCCGCCGGTGGCGAGCATCCAGGGGAAGTGCAGCCTGACCACGAGCCAGCGGTGCAGCACGAATGGCGGCTGCCCGGTCGGCGAGACCTGCGACGACCTGGTGGCCGACCCGACGGTCGACCCGGTCCCCGCCGCCGTCCTCGACGGCAAGATCCTCTTCAACACGGCGGCGCGCGACGCGAGCGTCACCAACGGCGTCGGCCTCGGCGCCGCCGCGCCGCGCTTCGACGACGCGGCGCTGACCGGCAAGGTGCCCGGCAGCGTGGTCAGCACCTCGCACGACGCCTCCTACGTCACCTGCTCCACCTGCCACGCCGACTTCGGCGGGCAGGACGGCCGCACCTGGGACTTCTCGCAGTTCGGCGCCGCGCTGCGGAACACCATGGACCTGCGCG
>WNGD01005137.1_pt1 | contig 15833 bp, 16 predicted proteins | sample 5400671 | NCBI WGS metagenome assembly WNGD01 (sample SAMN13153369, study PRJNA577476) | soil metagenome | isolation source: 40 cm soil or saprolite under grassland replicate 2 | place: USA:California | collected 2016-06-15 | reverse complement strand
CGCGGTCGCCGACCCGAGCCGGACGGCTCCGGTGGCGAAAGAGGCCGACGTGCTCGCCGAGACCGGCCGCGGCCTCCACGTCGTCAGAGCGCTCGCCGACCTGTGGGGCTACACCACACCCAGCGATAAGGGCAAAGCCGTGTGGGCCATGTTCTCGACTCACCGCGAGCGTGATGCCGGTCTTCTCTGAGGTGGCGGGGCCTCACCCAGCGGCCTGCCGTGAGCCGTGGTTCCGGCCACAGCGGCCGGTGCGGACTTATTGATCTTCGCGTCGGCCAGCAGGAACAAGGTGACCACGTCGGCGAAGCTATCTGGCTCCTGCCAGAAGAGCAGGTGGCCCAGCTCCGGGAAGATCACGAGCTGGGCGCCGGGAATGCGGCTGGCGAGCAGCTTTCCGTTGCGCGGGTCCACCACGGTGTCGGCGGCGCCCTGCAGCACCAGCGTGCGTGCGCGGATGCGCGTCTGCCGCAGAAGGCCGGCGTACCGGGCTCCCGCGGCTGCCTGGGCAGGCCACGCGCCGGGGGCCGCCACGCGGGAACGCTGGTGTTCGACGAGGCGGTCGGCGAGTCCGGGCTCACGCTCGCCGCCGCGCACCGACAGGGCATTCTCCACGTGGCGGCGCAGCGCTGCCTCGCGCGTCATGCTGCCTGCCGCTGCGATCAGCCGCAGCGAGGCGGCTGGCATGGGGTAGGCGAAGGGCCAGCCAGGCGTCGTGGACACGAGAACCAGGGCGTCAACCCGCTCGGGATGGTCAATCGCCAGCTCCTGAGCCACCATGCCGCCCAGGCTCGCGCCCATCACGTGGGCCCTGCGGATCCCTGCCCCTTCGAGCACGGCCACGACGTCAGCGGCCATGTCGGCGACGTCAAACGAAGCAGCCGGCAGGCCGCTGCGCCCGCTTCCCCGGTTGTCCACCAGCACAAGCCGGAAATGCCGCCGCAGCTTCCGCAGCACCGGCCCCCACCCGGAGCGGTCCAGAGCCATCCCCTGGATCAGGACCAGCCAGGGCCGCCGCCAGTTCAGCTTCCCCCGCAGCTCGTAGGCGATCCGCAGCTCGCCGTTGCGGGCATACCGCGTCCGGCTCACGTCGCTGCCGCCCGGAGCACACTGGCCATTGACTGCAAAGTATATCAAGCGCACGTATACGCGCAGTGAGCACGACGGCCGGCGGCGGGCCACGGCCCGGCCTGGCGTCCTGGCCGCTGGCCGCGGCCGGGGCGTGTCACCGGGGCGGTCAGCACCGTGACGCCGTTGCTGCCGAAGACCCAGATATGCGGGCCGACGGCGGCGATGAGCCCCGGGTTGCTGAAGTGGTAGCCGCCGCTGGCCAGGACGCCGGGGATACAGCCGCCCAGCAGGGACTGGATCCAGGTGCCGTCCGACAGGGTCTGGATCCAGCTGCCGTTGCTGGCGTTCAGTTCTGTCACCGAGCCGCCAGCCGGGGTGATGCCGCTGCTGGCGACCCAGATGTGGCTTCCGCCGACGGCGATGCATGCAGCAGCAGAACGGTCGCCCCCGCTGCCGCCAGGAAGACGGCCACGGCCGCCGCGGCCAAGATCTTGATGGGCCGCCCGCGGCGCTAGCTGTGTCCCGGGCCCGCACCTTCCATCGCTGGATCACCTGTGTCTTGATCTTGAGCCTGACAGGCGCTCCCCCGGCCATTCCGCAAGATACCGGACCGCGTCCACATCGATCTGGTCCCACCGGTGCGACGCGCCTCCAGCAGCTCCAGGCCCAGGTCGCGGACCTTGGCCAGCAGGCCGTGCAGAGCCGCCTGGCCGGCGGCCGGCTCGGCGATGGTGGTCCGGCCGTCTCCTGCCCGCTGGATTCACCCGTAGCGGAATGCGGCCGTTGACCGGGGGTAGCCCGGCGGAAACGGCCAGACCCGCGTCGGAAGGAGGCGTCATGGCCACCACCCGGCAGAAAGAAGCTGCCCGCCGCAACGTCGCCCAGGCCCGCCAGGCGCAAAGCGCCCGGGCCCGCGGCGCGAGCATCCCCCGCCAAGGTGAGGGCATGAGCACCGCGGATGAAAACCGGCTTAGACTGCGCGCGCCGCGTACAGGCGCCACTGGCCGGCGATGCCCTTCAGCGCGTGCTCGCCGCGATCGTCGAACTCGATCCCTGACCCGGCGACGAGATCCCTGACGGTGCTGGAGACCAGGACCTCGCCCGGCTCGGCGATCCCCAGCACCCGTGACCCGATGTGGACCGCGATGCCGACCAGCTGGCCGCCGATTTCCTCGCACTCGCCCACGTGGACCCCCGACCGGATTTCGAGGCCGATCCGGCGCAGGTGCTGGCGGACGGCCATCGCGCACTGGACGGCCCGGGCCGCGCCGTCGAAGGCGATGAGGAAGCCGTCGCCAGCGGTGTCCACCTCGCGGCCGCGGAAGCGGCGGATCTGTTCGCGGACGATCGCGTGGTGTTCGGCCAGCACCTGGCGCCAGCGGTCGTCGCCGAGCCCAGCCGCCTGCCGGGTCGAGCCGACGATGTCGGTGAAAAGGACCGTGGTCAGGACCCGGCCCGATTCGGCGGTGATCTCGTCGGCGACCTGGACCGGGCGCTCCCAGTGCCGCCCCGGCACGATGAGCACCGAGCCCGCCGCCTGCGCGATCAAGGATCCGTCGGGACCGGTGATCTGGCAGTTGACGACCGCGATCGTCCGGCCCCGGTGCGCGACTGTGGCGCGTGCAATCAGTTCGCCGTCGGCGGGCAGCACCGGCCGGAGGAAGTAGAGCTTCAGATCGATCGGGGTGAACGCGGTCGCCGCCGGGACGGTCGTTCCGACGGCCAGCGTGATCGCCGCGTCGGCGAGGTACGCGACCGCGCCGGTGTACACGACTCCGAACCCGTTGCACAGCCACCCCGAGGCAGCCATGCTCATGGTCATCACGCCCTCCCGCGCCTCGACGCCGCGCACGCCCAGGAGCCGGAAGCAGGGGGGAAGAAAGGTTCCGTCCACGAGCTGCTGCATCACGGTCAGCCCCGGAGTCGTGTCCCAGTACTCCTGGCCGTAAACCTCGCCCTCCACCTCGCGCAGATACGGCTCGGCCAGATCGGATGCGGGGGCTTCGGGCAGACGCCGCGCAGCGAGAATCTCGGGATCGGCGCGGAAGAGCACGCTACGCGACGAGGAATGACCAAGGAGCCGGCCGCGGGCGTCCTCCAGCGTCGCTTCCGCCAGGCCAAGCGAGCGGGTCGCCTGAATCACCCGCCCGCGCCCGATGATCGTCTGGCTCCTGACCGTCGCGGTGCGCAGGAAGCTCACCGAAAGCTCGGTGGTCGTCACCCCCATCCCCGCTGGCGCACTGGTGAGCACAGAAGAGCCGAGCGCCAGATTCGCGACGAAGGCAGTCGTCCCGGCCAGGAAAACCTCCGCCGCCGATTGCCACCAGGCACTGGCCGGCATCCAGGCACTCGCCATCCCCAGGCCAACCTCCGACAGGCGCAGACCCGTCAGCTTGGTGACCGGCGGATCGGGCAGCCGCCGGTCGAGGCTCGCCCGCAGCAGTTCCAGCCCCGGCAACTGCAGCACTTCGGCACCCCACGTGGCACCCTGCGGCGCCTCCCTCACCGTGAGCGGAATCACCTCGGCTGCCCCCCCTCACCCAAGCCAGCCTTTCCAGCGATCAAACCACCCAGGACAACTCGTTCCCCAGCTGGGCCGGCGCGGCCCGCCTCTGGACGGACCTGGGCTGCCCCTACGAGGCGGGGCTGGCCTTGCTCGGGTCGACCGACGAAGCCTCGCTGCGCGAGGCGCTGTGGATCTTCAGCGACCTTGGCGCGTCGGCCACGGTCCGGTTCACCCGGCAGAAGATGCGCCGGCTCGCCATCCGGTCGATCCCGGCTGGGCTCCGCACGGCGACGCGGGAGCACCCGCCCGGGCACACCAACGCGGAGATCGCCGGGAAGCTGTTCATCTCGGTCAAGACCGTCGACCATCACGTGTCGGCGGTGCTGGCCAAGCTGGGCGGGCCGACCCGGGGCGCGGCCGCGACCCGGGCCGCCAAGCTCGGCCTGGTCACGACGGTCAGCTAACCCGGGCAGCGATCCCCTGGACGGCCGCCGCCGGCGCCGCACATGGCGGGTGGCTGGATCTCAGGCCGTATCATCTGCGGCCCCGCCGGTACTTCTCCGGGGCGGGTAGCCCACACCACGCCACCACCGATGCTGTAGGCCGTGTACGTCCGGTAGCGCGCATTCATGGGCCGTGACCTCGCGGGTGGCGGCCGCGGCGCAACGCCATCGCGATGGTAGTCCCCGCGGGCCCGGCCGCCGGGGCATCGCCGGGTTGCCCGCCCCGGTATCTGGCCCGGCCTTCGCCGTGCCACGATGAGGGCCATGCGCGTTCAGCGGTTCAGCGCCCACGCCGCTGCTGGTCCTCGCGGCTGCGCGATCATCGCGGTCCCGTTCGACCCAGACCAGGCGTGGGGGGCCAAGGCCGAGCACAGCGTAGGCGGCACGATCAACGGCAGGCAGGTCCGCGGGACGGTTGCGCTGAGCGGCGGCGGCTGGGCGTTCACCGTGACCCCCATGTGGATGCGCGATGCGGGCGTCGCCGCCGGCGACGATGTGCTCGTGGAACTGGCGCCGGAAGGCCCGCAACGCGGCGACCTGGCCGATGACATCTCCGCCGCGTTCGAGGCCAACCCGGCCGCCGCGGCGTTCTTCGACACGCTGGCGCAGTTCTACCGCAAGGCCTATCTGCGCTGGATCGATGGGACGACCCGGAGGCCGGACCTGCGTGCGGCGCGCATCGCCGAGGTAGTAGACCTGCTCGCCGCCGGGATCAGGCAACGCCCACGGCAGTAGGCGCACCAGCCGGCAGACGCTGGCGATGAGGGGCATCAGCCCCGAATGCTGATGGCCATGTGGTCAGCCGGTGATGGGCAGGGTCCGGGGCGGCACTGGCGTGGATACGACGAACGATGTGGTCGTCTGCCCGTAGGTGAGAAAGCGGTCCAGGATCGTTTCGAGGTCTTCGATCGCACCTGCGTGGACTTTGATCAGAAAGCAGTCTTCGCCGCTGATGCGATGGCATTCGGAGACTTCGGGTGTCGCGGCGGCCAGTTGGGCGATCTTGGGAAGCTGCCCGGCCGTCGGGCGGATGCGGACGAACGCGGTGACCGGGAGGCCGAGCGCCGCCGGGCTGACGTCGGTGCGGTAGCCGGTGATGACGCCAGCTTGTTCCAGGCGCTGGACACGCTCGGTCACGGCGGGAGCGGACATGCCCACCCGGCGGGCGAGCGCGGACATGGTGATCCGGGGCTCGGTGGCCAACTCACGGAGCAGCCGCCGGTTAACCGTGTCGAGCAATGCGGACGGGTCAGTCACGGTTGCAGGCGCTTCCTTCCTTCAATTTGAAGGCAGTATACGGGGTTGAGCCTTCGATCTGCCATGTACCTCGGGGTGCTTCTACCGGAGGATAACCCGTATGCCTGCAGCTGATGCGCGCGCGTGCCGGGCCAGCTCGCCGGGGCCGGTCGCACGCACGGTCGCCAGGATGCCGCCCACATCGTTCTTCCTGATCAGCGCGGTGTTCCATTACCTCGGCCCGTCGCTGGCCGTGCTCCTGTTCGCGCATGTCGCGGCGCCGGGCGTGGCCTGGCTGCGGATCGCCTCGGCCGCGGTGGTGTTCGCCCTGTGGCGGCGGCCCTGGCGTATCTTCACCGCGGCCGGCACCGGTCAGCGGCTGGTGTTCACCGGCCTGGGCGTCGTCCTCGCCGCGATGAACGTGCTGTTCTACCTCGCCATCGACCGGCTGCCGCTGGCGACGGTGGGCGCGATCGAGTTCCTGGGCACGGTGATCCTGGCCGCTATCGGCGCACGGACCCGCCGCAACGCGCTCGCACTGGCGCTGGCCATCGGCGGGGTAGCCGTCCTGACCTCGGTGCAGCTTGCTGGTCAGCCGCTGGGCTACCTGTTCGCCTTCGCCAACTGTGCGGGGTTCATGCTGTACATCGTGCTCGGGCACCGCATCGCCAATACCGCGGTGGGCGGCGGCTCCCCCGGGCTGCCGCTGAGCGGGATTGATCAGCTTGGCCTGGCCATGCTTATCGCCGCCGCCGTCGCGACACCGTTCGGGCTCGTCCCGGCCGCCCCGGCGTTCACCCATCCGGCGTGGCTGATGTGGGGCATCGGCGTGGGCGTGTGCTCGTCGGTCATCCCCTACGTCACCGACCAGCTGGCGATGGCCCGCCTGCCCCGCGCCACCTTCTCCCTCATGCTCGCGCTGCTGCCCGCCACCGCAGCCGTCATCGGCCTGATCATCCTGGGCCAGGTCCCCACCATGCGGGACCTCACCGGCATCGGGCTGGTCATCGTCGGGGTCGCGCTGCACCGCGACCCGCCACGGCGCGAGGACCCAGGTTCATCGCGGCTTCCGACGCGGCCACGAATTCTTCCGCGTGCGCGTCGTAGCCGGGCAGCGGCGGCCCGAACAGCAGCCGGTACCGGTGCGGCTCAGCCAGGGCCGGGGACCGGTAGCCGCGCGGAGCGAGCTTCCCCCGGTTTCCGGACGGGTTGATCTTCGCAGGTTTCCGGAGCTCGGCGTCCATGATCAAGCCTGGGGCGTTGGGTCCTCAATTCATGTCGGCGGAGCCTCGGCACGGAGCACGTCTGCTGGGGTCGGCAACCCGTCACCTCGCGCGCAGCTGCGGCCACGACGCTCACCCGCCTGCGCGCCAACGCGACCTGGATTGATTCCCCTCGAACTAAATACCTGATCCTGGGCACGTCCTGGACGTTTTCGCACCCACCCAGGCGCGGCGCTTCCCCGTCCGGGTTTCCCCGGCAGCTGCCAGTCAACGCCGGTGCCGCGGCTGGGTCAACATCCAGCCAGCAGGCCGGGCCCGATGGCCGGACCCGGCTAGAACAGCGGGGGGACGGCAGCCTCGATCAGGTGCGGGCCGGGTTCGGCGTAGGCGCGGCGTAGCGCGGCGACGAGCTCGTCAGCCGTGGAGACCCGCACGGCATCGACCCCGAAACCCCGGGCGATCGCGGCGTGGTTGATCGACGGGTTGGACAGGTCCAGCATGCGCTTCGCGGCGGGCCCAGCCTCGTCCGCCGAGCCGGCGCCAACGCGCTGCAGCTCGAGGCGCAAGATGACGTAGGCGTCGTTCCTGACCAGAATGGTGGTCACATTGGCCCGCTCGCGCGCCATCGTCCACAGCGCCTGGTGGGTGTAAAGGGCGCTGCCGTCGGCCTGCACGCACAACACCTGCCGGTCAGGGGCGGCGATTGCAGCGCCGAGTGCGGTGGGCAGGCCCTGCCCGATCGCCCCGCCGGTCTCGGTGATCCAGTCGTGGCGTGCCGCGTTCGCGGTGGCGGCCGGCAGGCCGAGGCTGGAGGTCTGCGCCTCGTCGACGACGATCGCGTTCTCCGGCAGGGTGGCGCCGACGGCTGCGGCCAGAGTGTTGACGTCGAGCGCCCCGGCCGGGGCGCCGGGCGGGGCCAGCTCCGCGAGCTGGGGGGCGGTGCCGGGAGCGACGCGGCCGGCGAGGGCCTCGAGGGTAGCGGTGACGTCCTCGGTCCCGTCGGCCAGGGTATGCACGGACGCGCCGTCGGGAGCCAGGTCGGACGGCTGGCCAGGGTAGGCGAAGAAAGACACCGGCGAGCGGGCCCCGGCCAGCACGATGTGCCGGATGCCCTGCAGTTGGCTCTGCGCGGCGTTGACCAGGTAGGCCAGCCGCTCCAGCCGCGGGACACCAGCGCCGCGTGCCTGCCGTGCCGGGAACACCTCCCCCAGCATCCGCGCACCGGTCGCGGCGCAGATGCGGCTGGCCGCGCGCAACCCGGGCTCACGGGTGCCCGCGCCGCCGAGCAGCAGCAGGGCCGGCTCCTGCGAGGTCAGCACCGCGGCGGCCTGGTCGACCGCCTCGTTGTCGACCGGCTGGGCTGGAGGCAGCGCGCGGGGCCGCGCCGGAGCTGCACCCTCGCTCCACGACACATCGGCAGGCAGTACCAGCGTCACCACCTGACCCGGAGGCTGCAGGGATGCCGCCACCGCCGCTGCGGCGTCGCGGCCCACGTCCCGGGAGGAAGCCGAGGCCCGATACCAGCCCGAGACGTTGCGGGCCACGCCCTCGATGTCCGATTGCAAAGGCGCGTCACAGCGCTCGTGGTAGGTCGCGTGCGCGCCGACGATGGTGACGACCGGGGTATGGGCGCGCCGGGCGTTGTGCAGGTTGGCCAGCCCGTTCCCCAGCCCCGGGCCCAGGTGCAGCAGGACTGCCGCCGGCCGGCCAGTCATCCGGGCGTAGCCGTCGGCCGCGCCGGTAGCCACCCCTTCAAACAGAGCCAGCACCCCACGCATCTGCGGCACCGCGTCCAGCTCATGCACGAAGTGCATCTCGGAGGTGCCCGGATTCATGAAGCACACGTCGACACCCGAGTCCACCAAGGTCTGGATCAATGCCCGCGCCCCGATCACGTTGCGCCTCCCGCTCCACGCGTGCGGCTCCGTGGACTCTTCACTGTGACGGTGCGCCGCTACCACGCGATCCGTATCGAACTCAGGTAACACCGGTGCCATGCTCTCATCGAACAGCCGTCCCCCGGCACGGCTCGGGTTAGCGTTGGCGCGTGCTGATGATTCCAGGTGCCGCGGTCGGCGCGGCCCGCCCGGGCATGCGCCTGACCACCAGGGTGATCCGGTGAAGGGCGCGCTCCTGGTCGCCGGGACCGGCTCCGACGCGGGGAAGAGCATGATCGTGGCCGGGCTGTGCCGCTGGCTCGCCCGGCAGGGCGTTCCCGCCGCTCCGTTCAAGGCCCAGAACATGTCCCTCAACTCCTTCGTCACCTCCTTCGTCACCGCCGAGGGCGCGGAGATCGGCCGGGCCCAGGCCATGCAGGCAGCGGCGGCCGGCATCGCGCCGCAGGCACGGATGAACCCGGTACTGCTCAAACCCGGCAGTGACCGGCGAACCCGAGTCGGGCGCAGGCACGGTGCCCGGGCTCGGCCTGCTGCCCATCCGGGTCAGCTTTGGCCCGGACAAGCAGCTGGGCCGGCCGGCCGGATCGGCCTACGGCGCGGCCGTCGCCGGGTATGAGATCCATCACGGCATCGTGACGGTCGAGGACGCCGGGACCACTCCTTTCCTCGATGGCTGCCGGGTCGCGAGCGCCTGGGGCACCAGCTGGCACGGCACGCTGGAGAATGACGCGTTCCGCCGGGCCTTCCTGGCCGAGGTGGCCGGGCTCGCCGGGCGTGACTTCACTGCCGCGCCGGATACCTGTTTCGCTGCTGTGCGGCAGGCGCAGCTCGATGTGATGGGCGACCTGGTGGCCGCGCATCTGGACACGGCAGTCCTGAGCCAGCTCATCGGCGAGGGGCCGCCCGCCGGGCTGCCGGTCATCGGCCCGGCGGGCGCGGTGGTGCAGACGAGGTCATGACCCGTCGGCGGGCAGGCCGACGGCGGCTGGATGCAGCCAGCGGGCGATGGCCACCACTGCCTCAGCGTTTCGCGGGCCGTGGGTCTGCTCGTCGTAGCTGAGCGGGAGGAAGCAGCGCTGCTCTACTGCCGAGATTTCTGGGACCGCGGGTCCGGCTCGCGGGAGCGGTGCTGATGTGGCGTTCTCTGCCGGTCTTCCTCGCCGCGGCGACTCGGCAAGCCTCTGTCCGTGCTCACCGGCACCCCGGGCCTCCTGCCGCTGTCGGCTGGTTCCCGGTCCGCGGCTCCGAGTGCCGGCCGGGTGCCGGGCCAGGATCCTCGATGGCCTTGGTCCCGACCGGCGACGGCTAGCGTCAAGGATCTCGCCGTCAGCCTTCGCTTTCCGGCCACAGCCGGATGCTGCGCCGTGCCGCGTCGAGGAGAAGCTGCGCATCGATGTCGGCCCGGGATTCGGCAATGCCGAACGCCGGCCACACGCAGACGAATTCCAGCGGCCCGGCGGGCGGCAGTGGCCAAGTCCACCACCGGGAGATGAAAGAGTGCGGCCCCCCGCCGCCCGCGAACGGGTACAGGACCGGCCCCGCTGGCTCGGAATCGCGGTCCGGCCTGCCGCCGCCGGGGCTCCCAACGGCCTTGCCGCCGTCGGAGAACTGCAGGCCGAACCCAAAGGAGCGCCGGGATGCGGCCAGGTCACGAGGCCCGCCGGGCAGGTGCTCCTCGGGGTGCTCGGCACTGGGCCGGATCCGCGCGGTTAGGAAGATCTCGATACCTTCGGCGAAGGCCGACAGCCCGGTGACCGCCACGGCAACCTGATCGGTCCGCGCGAGCAGCAGAGTGTCGATCGGGACGATCCCGGGAAGCTCCGCTTCCGGCGGCTCCCATGCGTGATGCCTCCGCGGAGGCGCCGGCTGGGGCGCCGGCAAGTCGTCAAAGAATCCCATGCAGACGATTGTCATCCCGCGCCAGGGCGGCGAGCCATGGGGCAGCACCCCCATGGGGAGTGGGCCTAGGCCTACCCATTGCCGGTCGGGCTGAGGGCGGGCGCAGGTTAGCTGTCTGTGGGTTCCGCTCAGCTGGGACGTCGGGCACCCGTCGCCTGATTCCCTGAACACGCGGTCATTCGTGCCTCGACGGGCGGGTTCAAAACCTCGATGTTAGTTAGTTAACTCACTTGACAGCGGAAGGTGGCCGAGAGACGCTGAGTCAGGTAACCAACTAACCTCCCGGAGGTGCACGGCCATGGAGCAGGTACCTGGTAGCGCGGAGTCAGCGAGGGGACAGGCCGTGCCGGTCGCCGGGTCGCGCCTCGTGTTGCGATCGCGGCTGGGGGCGCTCACGCTGCTGCTGCTGTGCGCCGTGCAGTTCCTCGGCATCGCCGACGCGGCGATCGTCAACGTCGCACTGCCGTCGATCCAGCGCAGCCTGCACTTCTCGCAGCAGAACCTGCAGTGGGTGGCCAGCGGCTACATCCTCACCTACGGGGGCTTTCTGCTGCTCGGGGGACGCCTCGGCGACCTGCTCGGCCGCCGGCGCATGCTGATCACCGGGCTTGCCGTGTTCGCCCTGGCGTCGCTGGCCGCCGGATTGGCCAACACCTCGGGCCTGCTCGTCGCCGCCCGCCTGGTTCAAGGCGCCGGCGGCGCGCTCATGGCACCCGCGGCCCTCTCGGAACTCACGACAACCTTCCGGGAGGGCAAGGACCGCGACACCGCGCTCGGGGCCTGGGGGGCGATCAGCGGGATAGCTGCCGCGGCCGGCGTGTTCTTCGGCGGCCTGCTCGCCCAGGGCCCCGGGTGGCGCTGGGTGTTCTTCGTGAATCCCCCGGTCTGGTTCTGGTGGTCGCCGGCACGCTGGCGCTGCTCCCAAACGACCGGGGGGGCAGGAACCAGGCCTCGACGTTCGACACCCAGGGCGCGGTGCTGATCACGGCGGGCATGTCGCTCCTGGTGTACTCGCTGGTCCGGGCGCCGGTCGTGGGCTGGGGCTCGGTCCAGACCATCCTGGCGCTGGCCGGGTCGGCCGTCCTGGTCGCCGCGTTCGCCCTTAACGAGCGGCGCAGCCACAACCCCCTGGTCCCGTTCGCGATCCTGCGGGTGAAGGGACTTGTGGCCGCGAATGTGACCCAGCTGATCGCCTTCGCCGGGTTCTTCTCGATGTTCTTCTTCGTAACGCTGTACATGCAGGAGGTCCTGCACTACGCACCCCTCAGGGCGGGTGCCGCCTACCTCCCCATCACGGCCGGGTTTATTGTCGCGGGAGGCATCGCATCACAGCTGATTACGCGCATCGGCACCCGCCCCGTGGTCATGACCGGCTGCCTGGTGGCGGCGGCCGGGATCTATTACCTGTCGCGCCTGCCGTTGCACGGCTCGTACGTCACTGATCTGCTCCCGGGGTTCCTGGTGATGTCGCTTGGCGCCGGATCGGTGTTCGTATCGGTCGCCGCCGCCGCCAACGCCGGCGTTCCCGGGGACAAGGCGGGCCTGGCGGCGGGATTGTTCAACGCCTCCCAGCAGGTCGGCAGCGCGCTCGGCCTGGCCATCCTTTCCGTCCTGGCGATCACCCGCACCAACGACCTGATCGCGGCAAAAGCGTCCCCCGTCGTCGCGCTGGACGCCGGGTACCACCGGGCCCTCCTCATCGGCAGCATCTTCATGGCCGTGGCCGCCCTCATCGCCCTGCGTATCGGCAACACCCGGGCAGCGGCCCCGCTGGTCCTCCTCGACACCGAGCCGGCCCGGGAGCCGGCCGGCCGATAACCGGCAAGAAGAGAAAGCAGAACCAGACCATGACCCCCAAGACGGCTCATTCGCCGGCCGCAGGCCGGTTCCGCCCCGGGACACGCGATGGCATGGCGGGCAGGCCAGATCGCCGGACCGCGAAGACGGCCGATGATCTGCTAATGGAGGCCCGGGCCTTGCTGCCGCGCCGCCCGTCGCCTGCCGGTGACGCGAGCTGGCAGCGGGTGACCGGTGCACATGCCGTCGACGGAGAGCGCGTCTGACCGTTCTAGCTCTATCATGGTAGTGAGATGACTAACTCACTTGTACAAGACCATCATCGCCGCGGTCATCGAAGCTCACGTCCAGCAGGCCAAGGCGGCGCTCGCCTCGATCGACAGCAGTCACCGCTCACCAAAGAGCCGATTGAAGGCCCTCGTCGGCGCCTACGCAGATCAAAGCGAGGTCATCGCGCTATACGGGTGCCCGCATGGCAGCCTCTGCTCGGAGCTGGACAAACGCCCCAGCAGCCCCGACTTCGCACTTGCGGAGCTGATGCGCGTCCCCATCGAGTGGGCCGAGGAGCAGTTCCGGGCACTGGGCCGGCGCGACGCCCATGACCTCGCCGTCAGCCTGATCGCCGCATATGAAGGAAGCGCGCTGCTCGCCAACACGTTCCGCGATCCAACCATCCTCGCCCGCGAAGCGCGCCGTCTCACCCGCTGGATCGACACGCTCTGATGAGCCACCGACGGCCGGCGCCGCCCGCGGGCCGATAGCTCTGGCGGCGTGTGGCGGTGGAGCCGATGTCAATGGCCAGCACCAGCGGATTGACCGTGGCCGCCACGACACTCTGGTCATCTGGTGCCTAGGCCTCCCACTTGGCCAGCCGCCCTGCGGCGAGGGTGGCCATATCGACGTCGTCGAGCGTGGTGACCACGATGTCCGCGCCGGCCGCGGCGAGCAGTTGCGTGTCGTCGGCTCGTGCGATTCCGATCGCGGCCATGCTGCCGGCCTTGGCCGCTTGGACGCCGGCGGGCGCGTCCTCGAGCACCACCGCGTGGCCTGGCTCGACGCCGAGTTCGCGCGCGGCGGCCAGGAAGATCTCGGGGTCTGGCTTGCCGTGCGCGAAATCGCGTCCCGAAAGGTCGGCGTCGAAGTAGTCGAGCAGCGAGAGGCCAGGCCGCAGCGTCGGCGAGGTGATCCCCTGCTGCCGCGCGAACGTGTCGAGCGGGATCTTGCGCAAGAGCATCGTGGCATTCTTCGATGACGAGGCGTCCGCGATCAGCAGGCCGGCGTCCTTGACGGCGATGACGAACCGCAGCGCGTCGGGATATGCGGTGAAGTCACCAGCCTCGATGAGGCGCACGACCATATCCTGTTTGCGCTGGGCGTATGCGCCGACCCGCTGGTCAGCATCGGGCACATGGAAGTAGTCGAGTGCGGCGCGGGCGCCACTCATGCGCGGCTTGCCCGACATGTACTGCTCGTAAACGCGGGATGTGAACGCCTCCGGCGACCATGTCGTGCGGCCGCGGATGCCGCTCCAGTCTGACTCCATCAGCTCGCGCAGTGACTCGCGCCACGCCGTCTCGTGCGGCGAGTCGACCAGTACCCCGTCGACGTCGAAGATTGCTCCCTGGAATATCGGCATGCGTCCTCCTCTCAGTCGCCGCCCGGCGGCCCGGCGGTCGCAGCTCCCGGGCTGAGCCCGAACACAGCGCGGTCGCCAGCGCGCAGTTCGCGAACGTCGCCCGGAACCCCGGCCCCGACCGGGCGGCTCATGCTCTCGGGGTGGACGGCCAGCGTCAGTTGTTCGCCGGTGACGGTGACCAGTATCGGCGTCTCCCGGAACTGGATGGGGAAGGACAAGCCATCCAGCTGGCCCGGGAGACGGGGATCGAAGTACAGCACATCGCCGCGCACGTGGGTGCCTGCGTAACACCGCTGCATGACGTCGAGTGTCCCGGCCATGACACCGACGTGGATGCCTTCCTTCGTCGTGCCGCCCTGGATGTCGTCGGCGTCGCTGCGGAGCGCGACGAGGAATCGTTCCCACGAGCTTTCAGGGTCGAGCGCGGCGAGCACCCCCGCGTGAGTGACAAAGCTCAATGTCGAGCCGTGCGAGGTGCGCCGGTCGTAATAGGCGACGTTCCGCATGGCGGTGTCGTCGCGATAGTCATACCCGAGCCGCCCGAAGATCTCGCGGAGCTCGTCGTCTGAGAACAGGAAGAACAGCATCACTGTGTCGGCCTGTTTGGTGATCTTGTATCGGTTCGGGTCGTCACCCTCCGCACGCAGGATCCGGTCGAGCCGCTGGATGTTGCCGTATTTCGCGCGGTATGCGTCCCAGTCGAGTTCCTCCAGCTCGTCGTAGCCCTCGAACTGGCTGATGATTCCATCGCCGTGGAACGGGACGAACGTCCGGCGGCTCATGTCCTGCCACAGCGCCAGTTCGTCGGCGCCGATGTCCAGCCGTGCACGCAGCGCCTCGACACGGCTGTCAGGCAGCAGCGTCAGCAGCTTGCCGGCGATATCGCACAGCCACGCCACCATGATGTTGGTGTAGGCGTTGTTGCGCAGCCCGCCCTCCGGCGAATCCGGGTATTTCTCATGGAACTCGTCGGGGCCCATCACGCCATGGATCTCATAGCGCTCCCACTCGGGGTTGAAGTGGGCGATCGATGCCCAGAAGCGCGCGATCTCGAGCATCATCTCCGCGCCGTAGCGGTCGAGGAACTCCAGATCATTGGTTGTCTGGAAGTAACGCCAGATGTTGTAGAAGATGGCGGCGTTGACGTGCCGCTGGTTGCGGCTGAGGTCAGGCTCCCAGCGGCCCGACAGCGGGTTGAGGTGGACGCGCTGAGTTTCCTCGGTACCCTCGCTGCCGCTCTGCCATGGGAACATCGCGCCCCGCCACCCTGCCTCCCGGGCCGCTGCCCGCGCCTCCCCCATCCGGCGGTAGCGATACATCAGCAGCCCTCGCGTGACCTCGGGCAAGCGGAAGTTGAAGAACGGCAACGCGTAGATCTCGTCCCAGAACACGTGCCCGCGGTAGGCCTCGCCGTTGAGTCCGCGGGCGGGCAGCCCTGCATCCAGATCGGCGGTGTGCCGGGAGCAGACCTGAAGGAGGTGCGCGATGTGGAGCCGGAGCAGCTGTTGCACCCGATTGTCTCCGGACACGCGCACGTCGCATACCCGCCACAGTTCGTCCCACGCCGCACTATGGCGCCCGAACGATGCGGCGAATTCGTCGTGCCGGGCCGCCGACGTGGCCGCTCTCACCAGCGTGTCGCTGACCGCCGGGTCCCGTGAGGTGTAGAACGACACCATCTTCTCGACCCGGATGGCCGCGCCCTGATGGACGTCGAAGGCCAGGACCTGCTGGATGTAGTCCTCCATCTGATAGAGCGTCCGCCCTACCGGCAGCTGTTGGCCGCCGCTGAACACACGGGTGCGGGTCGCCTGGCTGATGTACAGATTCGATTGCCGGGTTTCGGCCTTCAGGGCGATGACCTCGGGCCCGAACGTACGCGGGGAGACAGGGTTCAGATGGCGGCCTTCGAGCTGCCGGTACCGCGCGACGCCGTGGTTGCTCACCCGGCTGTCGAGTGCCGAGATCACCTCGACCCGGCCCGACCAGTTCTCCGGGACGAGCGTCCACTCGATCCCCGCGTGGTGAACGTCGGCCATGCTGACGAACCGGCGGCTTTTCAGCGTT
>WNGD01007951.1_pt1 | contig 15834 bp, 15 predicted proteins | sample 5400671 | NCBI WGS metagenome assembly WNGD01 (sample SAMN13153369, study PRJNA577476) | soil metagenome | isolation source: 40 cm soil or saprolite under grassland replicate 2 | place: USA:California | collected 2016-06-15 | reverse complement strand
TGCATCCGACGTGCGGGCGGAAGCTCGCCGAGCTGGCAGTCCCTCCGACGTACGAGGCGACGAAGACGACGGCGCGTGACGTCGACACCCCCGGATTGACCGGACTGCCGAGCGTCCCGATGAAGGTGACGTCGATCGCTCGCTGGCTGAGCTCGGCATCGAGCCCGCCCACCACGTACCCCTCGGGACACGAGAGCAAATACTCGACCTGGCGTCGAGGGACCTCGCCACTCGTCGGGACGACGACCCAAGGACCGACCTTCGGGACGCAGACCGTCAGGCCTTCACACTCACGCGTGGCACCGGCGGGCGCGACGCCGCAGACGAGGACGGCCGCGCAGGCGACACCCACCACGATGAGCGCTCTCATGGCACCCTTCGGAAGAGAAGCGCCGAGATCGCGCCCCCGGCGAAGAGCAGCGCGGCAGCGCCGCCGGCGAAGAAGTCGGTTATCTCCCGCGACTCCTTCCGCGTCCCGACACGCGAGCCGAGCTTCTCGAAGACGTCCGCCAGACGCTTGTCGTCGGGCGCGGTGAAGAGCTCCCCTCTGGAGACCTGTGCGAGCTGGCTGAGCGTCTGCGGGCTCGGCGGGACGCGCGTGTAGCGGACGAGGCCGCCCGTCAGCCTCTCCTGCAGGACCCCGTTGTCCGTTCCCACGAGGATCGCGTACACGGGAACATCCTGCTTCCTGGCCTCCGCCGCCGCGGTCTGCGGCGCGATCCGACCCCCGTCGCGAGCCCCATCCGAGATGACGAGTATCGCGAGCGGAGGCACGGTTCCGTCACTCGTGCGCTGCTTACGGCCCATCTGCAGCGAGAGCGCAACGGCATCGCCGATGGCGGTTCCCTCGCCCGGCGAGAGGGAGTCGAGAGACTCGTCCACGAGCGAGCGGTCGGCAGTCGGCGGAACGCCCACCACGGCTCGCGTTGCGAAGGAGACGACTCCCACGCGGTACTTCGCGGGGACCTTGGCGACAAACGCCTTCGCCGCCGCGCGCGCAGCGTCGAGCCGCGTCGGGCGCACGTCGGTCGCCTTCATCGAGCGCGAGACGTCCATGGCGAGGATGATCGTCGCCTCCTCGCGCGGAACGCTCACCGTGGCGTGCGGCCGCGCGACCCCGACGATCATCGCGATGAGCGCGACCAGCAGGAGGACGAGCGGGAGATGCCGGAGCCGTCCGGGCGTGCGTTCGACGACGTTCGGAAGGAGGTCTGGGTTGCCGAACCGCTCCGCCGAGTCGACGCGTCTCCGCTCGTACCACACGTAGAGCGCGAGTAGCGCGGGAACGACGAGGAGCCCGACGAGCGCGATCGGCCAGGCAAAGCTCATGGGCCGGTCCCGGGCCCATGAGCGCGTGGAGAGGTGTGGGGACCCGGGAGGTTCCCCACACTTTCGGAAAGAAGGGGTCCGCCTTTCGCTAGACCGGAATTCGCTCGCGCGAATCCCGGTCGCGGAGATGCGCGGGGAAACATGGTTTCCCCCGTGAACGCGAGCCGAAGGCGAGCGGTGAAGGTCATCGCCTTCGCCGTCGCAGGAACACGGCGAGGCGCCGTAGCCAGTCGCCTTCGGTCGTCAACACCACATGCCGCACGCCGACGGACGCGAGGAGACCCGCGACGCACGCGCGCTCCTCCGCAGCAGCCGCCGCGAAGCGCGCCCGCAGCCGCGCGCTGCGGGTGTCGACCCTCAGCTGCCTGCCCGTCTCCGGGTCGACGAGCCAGAGCGGGCCGACGTTCGGGAGCTCCTGCTCGCGCGGATCCCGAATCTCGATCGCGAGGACGTCGTGCCGGCTCGCGAGGCCCAGCAGCGGACGCCGCCAGTCGCTCGGTCCCCGGAAGTCGGAGACGAGAACGACGAGCGAGCGCTGGCGCGCGTGCGTGGCGACACCGGCGATCCCTTCACCGAGCGAGGTCGCGCCCATGCCGGCGCGCGCCGGCTCGTGCCGAAAGGCCGCAAGCAGCCCGAGCAGGCCCATACGCCCTTGCCGCGCGGGGAGCACGCTCGACTCTCCATCGCCGAAGGTGACGATCCCGAGCCGATTCCCGCGTCGGGTCGAAAGATGCCCTACGGCGATCGCGACTCCCTCGGCTACGTCGGCCTTGCGCCGGTCAGCGGTCCCGAACTCCATCGACGGCGACGTGTCGAGCACGAGCCACGTGACGAGCACGCGCTCGGCGAGGTCGACGCGCACGTGCGGCTCGTTCGTCCGCGCGGTCACGTTCCAGTCCATCCGCCGGACGTCGTCTCCGGGAACGTACGGACGGACGAGCGCGAGCTCCGATCCCTGCCCGAGGAGTACCGACCTGTAGTCACCGGAGAGGAGCCCCTCGACGCGCCGCCCGACGCTGAGGTCGAGCGCACGCAGGAGCGCATCGGGCATCGGCCCGGGGCCTGGCTCCGCCGGTGTCGGCGGCCGGCGAAAAGCCGTGCGCAGACTCATGGGCGGCTCAGCCCGTGAGTGTCGAGGGGGTGTGGGAACCGGGAGGTTCCCCACGCTCTCGAGGAGAAGGGCGTTCGCGGCGGAAACATGGTTTCCGCCGCGAACGCAAGCCGTAGACGAGCGTTCATCAGGCCACGCTTCGCCGCGCGAGGTCGATCTGCGGTACCGGCACTGCTGTGATCACCTGGTCGAGGATGACGTCGGGCGCGACCTCCTCTGCGAGCGCTTGGTACGTCAGGACCAGCCGGTGGCGCAGCGCGTCGCGCGTGAGCGTCTGGATGTCCTCGACCAGGGCGTACTCGCGTCCGCGGACGAGAGCGAGCGCGCGTGCCGACTGGACGAGGCTGATCGGACCCCGTGGGCTCGCTCCGAACGAGATGTACGGCGCGAGATCGGCAAGGCCGTGGGCGGCGGGCTCGCGGGTCGCGGTTGCAAGCGCGACGGCATAGCTGACGAGGGCTGGATCGACGTAGATGTCGAAGACCGCGCGCTGCAGCGCCTTGAGATCGTCGAGCGAGAGAGCCTGCTTCAGGTCGGGCGCGTCGACGAGCTGCCGGTGCACGACCGTGAGCTCCTCGTCGTGGGCCGGGTAGCCGATCACGACCTTGAGCATGAAGCGGTCGATCTGGGCCTCGGGCAGCGGGTAGGTGCCTTCCGACTCGATCGGGTTCTGGGTCGCCATCACGAGGAACGGATCGGGCACCCGGTGCGTCTCGTGCCCGATCGTCACCTGGCGTTCCTGCATGACCTCGAGCAGCGCCGACTGCACCTTCGCCGGAGCGCGGTTGATCTCGTCGGCGAGGAGGAAGTTGCAGAAGACCGGGCCGAGCTCGGTGTCGAACGTCCCGTCGCCGGCGCGATAGATGCGCGTTCCGACGAGGTCCGAGGGGACGAGATCCGGTGTGAACTGCACGCGTGAGAACGTGCCCCCGAGGACACCCGCCGTCGTCTTGATCGTCAGCGTCTTCGCGAGGCCGGGAACCCCCTCGATCAAGAGGTGCCCCTGCGCGAGCAGGCAGACGAGGACGCGCTCGAGCATGTCGTCCTGGCCCGCGATCACCCGCCTGATCTCGAAGAGCGCCTGCTCGAGCTGCTCCTTCGCCTTTTGCGGCGAGGGAAGGGCGAGGTCCAGCGACTGCTCGGTCACGTTTCGCTCCTTCGTCGACTCCGAGAGTCCATACGAAAGCACGCCGAGCTGAGTTTTGGGTAAGAGGACACCGTTCCGTCACGCCTCGCTCTCACTGCCGAGCAGACCCGTTAAGGCCGCAAAGTGCGGAGATCGCCCTTGACCAGCCTTCGCGCACAGGAGCACCCTCGATGGGTAACCGTCGGAAGGAGGGGTTTCATGCCAACGACGGTCACTCACTCCCTGGTCCAGCAGTTCGCTTCGATGAAGCCGAACGAGTTCGGGCCGACGATCGAGCCCAAGTGGCAGGTCGGCGAGCGCCTCTTGAAAGAGGTGAAGACGTCCGTGGAGAAGGGGTATCTCACCCCGCTCGACGGCGCACGTTTGATCTCGTCGATTAGCGCGACGCTTTTCGGCTACGACGAGTTCATCCTGCGCGAGATCTCGCCGGAGACGTGGCTCGCGTCTGCGTCGCCTTCGCGGCGCTAGCGGCCAGGGACTGACCGGAGGTGGGAGCTGGAAGCTCCCACCTCTCCTGCTCGAAGAAGTAAGCTCACGACGCCCCTCGAACGGGTGACACGCGACGTCCGGCTGCTGCCGATGGAGCCTCCGAGCCCGCGCTGCGGACACATGCGGGCACAGAGGCGCTCCTCGGACGAAAGGATGGCGTGTGGCACTGCTAATGGAGGCGGCCTACGAGAGCCTGGCGGATTTGCGCGAGCGCGCCAAGGCCGAGGTCGCAAAGGTCGTATTGGGACAGGATCGCGCTGTCGAGCTCATGCTCGTCGCGGCGCTCGCGCGCGGGCACATCCTCCTCGAGGGACCGCCTGGAAGCGCGAAGACGCTGCTCGGGCGGGCGGTAGCCCACATGCTCGGAGCGTCGTTCAAGCGCATTCAGTTCACGCCGGACACGACACCACAGGAGCTCACCGGCCAGACGGTCATCAAGGGCGGCGAGCCGACGTTCTATCCCGGCGCAGTGTTCGCGAACGTGCTCCTCGCGGACGAGATCAACCGGACCCCGCCGCGCTCGCAGGCCGCGCTGCTCGAGGCCATGCAGGAGCGCCAGGTGACGGTCGACGGGCGGGCCCACCGGCTTCCGGACCCGTTCCTCGTCATCGCCACGCAGAACCCGTTCGAGCACGAAGGCGTCTTCGTCCTCCCGGAAGCGCAGCTCGACCGCTTCCTCTTCAAGCTCGAGCTCCACTATCCCGACGCGGAGTTCGAGCTCGGCATGCTCAACCTTCCGCACAACGGGATCGCGCCGGACATGCTGGGCGAGGTCAAGCCGCTGCTCGGCGTCGTCGGCCTCGATCGTGCGCGCGACGAGCTGAACACCACGACGGTCAGCGAGGCGGTCGGCCGCTACGTCGTCACGCTCGCCCGCCGCACTCGCGAGATCCCTGGAGTCGAGCTCGGAGTCAGCTCCCGCGGGATCATGCACCTGATGAGCGCGGCCAAGGCGAACGCAAGGCTGTGCGGGCGAGACCACGTAACGGTGACGGACGTGCGCGACATGGCGCCCTACGTCCTCAGACACCGGCTGATCATCACCGACCCGAGCGTGTCTCCCGACGGGGCGCTCCAGCAGGCGCTCGACTCCATCCCCGCTCCCGTGCCGACTGCTGTGCCGAGCGCGGAACCGACCGCCGCAACGACGCTCGCGCCCCCCAGCCCGGCGCCTGCGCCCGCACTCGACGTCGAGTCCATGCTCCTGTCGGACGCACCCCCGGTCACGAACACAGATCCCATCGATTGACGTGTCTGACACCGGAAACGGTGTCAGACACCGAACCTCGCGCCAAGATCGCAACAAGATCTCCACAGGGAAGGTCGGCTTCGTGTCTCGCCTCTCGCTGGACGGCCACGGCCGATTCGTGGCAAGGGAAGCGGCGGTGTCTGACACCGCCGTGAGTCGTCAGCCTCGCGGTCTGCTCGAGCGAAAGCCCCGGCCCCGCGGGGCTTTCGCTTACCCCTTGCCTCCCGGGTCTCCCGCGTCGATTCCTTTCGCCCGGAGGGCGTCCTCGATGCGGGCGGAGATCCGCTCCTCGAGGTCGGCGGCGCGCGAGGCGAGGTCGTCGACCGCGGAGCTGTCGTCGCTGGCGGCGGTGTCGGAGCTCGGCGCGACCTTCCCCAGGCTTCGCTCGAGCGACGCCGCCACGCGCTCCTGGATTCCCGCTGCGAGCCGCGCGCCGAAATCCTCGAACCTCTTCTCGATGTCGCGCTCGCGAGGGGGTTCGGCCTCGTCTGCTCGAGCCACGGGTTGCTCGTCCCTCTCCAGCCCGGCGATTTCGAGCTCGTAGACCCGCTCGGGCTCGTCGATCCCACGCAGGTGGCGTTCACCGAGCGGGAACACGGAGACGCCCTCGGGCGGCGTCGAGCCGACGAGCGCGCGCGTGGTCTCGGAGAGGAGGATGTGCCCGCCCTTCCCCATCGTGCAGATTCGGGCCGCCCGGACGACGTCGAGGCCGAGGTATCCCTCCTCGTGAACTGCCGGCTCCCCCGTGTGGAGCCCGATGCGGACGCGAACCGCGGCGTCGTCGGGCCAATCGGTGGTCGCGTGCGCTCGCTGGACCTCGACAGCGGCACCCACCGCTTCACGTGCCCGCGCGAAGACGAAGAAGAACGCGTCTCCCTGGGTGTCGACCTCGATCCCGTCCGCCGCCGAGAAAGTCTCGCGGACGATCTGCCGATGCCGGCTCAGCACTTCTCGATACCGCTCGCCGAGACTCTTCAGCAGATCTGTCGAGCCCTCGATGTCGGTGAAGACGAACGTGACCGTCCCGTGCGGCAGCTCCGGCATCACGGAGATCGTAGTAACGACGCGGGGCGTTCGATCGCGTTCTCGCCCGCGTAGAGTGCGACGCGTGCGCGCCCGACTTTACGTGCACGACGCCGCGCGGCTTGGCTTCGCCGCCCTCGCGCTCGTCGCGATCGCCTACCAGTTCTCGTACCTCGACAACTCTCCGACCTTCCGCTTCAGCGCGGGGAACTTCTTCAGCTTCTTCACCATCCAGACGAATCTCTTTGCGATCGCGATGCTCGCGCTCGCTGTCGTCGTCCGGCGCAACGAGCGAGGCCTGCCCTTCGACGCCGTGCGCGGGGCAGTCACGCTCTACATCGCGATCACGGGAGTCGTCTTCGCGCTTCTGCTGTCGGGGCTCCAGGAGCAGCTCGACACGCACATCGGATGGGTCGACTTCACCGTCCACAAGCTGATGCCGATCGTCGTCGTCGCGGACTGGCTGCTCGAGCCCGCCCGGCACCGACTCCCGGTCTGGACGGCCGCGGTATGGCTCACGTACCCGCTCGCCTGGTTCGCCTACACGCTGACGCGCGGCCCGAGCGCGAGCTGGTACCCGTATCCGTTCGTCGACGTCGCGAGTCACGGGTACGGGCGCGTGCTCCTGAACGCTGCGATCTTCACCCTCTGCTTCGCCGGCGCCGCGTTCGCGCTCGTCCTCGTCGGCAACTGGCGGGCAGATGTCGGCGTACCGACAGCAAGCCGCGAGTCGGCGTCCGCCCAGGCTTAACCGCCTGTTCCTAAAGCCGCGGAGCCGAACTTCCGATCTACCGCTGGTGAAGAGGTTCGCCAACTCTGTTTCCCGTCTTGGATTCGTTGCGGCCATCGCCGCGATCTGCCTCTCGGCCGTCGGTTGCGCACCTCGTCAGTCGACGACTCGCGGCGAGCTCGTTCGCGTCACCGAGGGCGACTTCCGGATCGCTGCCACCCGTCGCGTCGCCGCAGGCGACATCGTCATCCGGGTCAAGAACCGCGGGCCTGACGCCCACGAGCTGATCGTCGTGAAGACGGAGACCGGTCGGCTTCCCCTGCGCGGTGACGGCCTGACCGTCGACGAGGACGCGGTCCAGCACGACGAGGTCGGGGCCCTCGAGCCGGGATCGCCGGGCAGCGTTCGTGAGCTGCACGTGCGCCTGACGCCGGGTCGCTACGTCCTCCTCTGCAACATGTCCGGCCACTACATGGGCGGCATGCACAGGACCCTGGTGGTCCGCTGATGCGCCGCCCGGCGTCCGAGTTCCGTCCCTTTGCGCCGCGCGCGCGGCGGACGATCGTCGCGATCCTGCTCACGTTCGCGCTCGTGTCGGCTCTGAGCGCCGCCCTCTCCATCTGGACGACGGGACATTCCAGGCATCGTGCAACGCTGCTCGAGGTCGCCGCCCGCCAGCGGACGCTGGCCGAGCGCTACGTGGCCGAGGTCGAGCTGGTACGGAACGGGCAGCAGGCCGATCCGGGCCGGACCGCGGCGCTGCTCGCGGCGTCCGCGCGAGCGCTGCTCGACGGCGGAACGGCTCCGGCGGTCGCGGGCGACGACGACGAGACGGCACTCTCCGCTGTCACCGATCCGCAGGCTCGCGCACAGCTCATGCAGGAGCAGAGGCTCGTGACGGACCTCTCCAAGACGGGTCGCGCACTTCTGGCCAAGCGGTCGGTGTCGAGTGTCCCGCTGACGGCGCACGAGCGGATCGCGGCGACCGATCCAGTCCAGCGCGTTCGCGTGCTCGCAGCGCTCACGTCGAACGTCGCCCTGAACGCGGCCCGGACGATCGCGCAGCAGACCGACCGCAACATCACGAGCTCGATCAGGCTCCAGGTCGCGCTCGGAATCGGCGGCCTCGCCGTCTCGCTCCTTCTCGCGTGGGCACTGATCGCGACCACGCGCCGCCAGACCTCGCTGTTCCGCAGCCTGGTCACGTCCTCGACCGACCTCGTGCTCGTCTTCGGGCGCGGCGGCTGCCGCTACGTGAGTCAGTCGGTCGTCTCGATGCTCGGAAGACCCGAGGCAGAGCTGCACGGAAGCGGCTTCGACCGGTTCGTGCACGAGGACGATCGGACCGCTCTCGAGGCTGCGCGCGAGACCGGAAAGCCTCGCGAGCTCGTCCTCCGCGTGCGCAACGCGTCCGGTCAGTGGCGACATCTCGAAGCACATCTCACCGACCTCCGGACTGACCGAGATGTGCACGGCGTCGTTCTCAACGCGCGCGACATCAGCGAGCGGGTCGCTCTCGAGCAGGAGCTCACTCGGCAGGCGCAGCGCGACAGCTTCGGCAGCCAGCTGACGGAAGCGCTCGAGATGGCGGACGAGGAAGAGGCGACCTACGACATCGTGGAGCGGGCGATGGTCGAGGTCTCGCCCGTCTCACCGATGGAGCTCCTCCTCTCCGACTCGAGCCGCGCGAACCTCGAGCGCTCCGCGGTCAGCGTGGCCGGCGCTCCCGGGTGTCCCGTCCAGTCCCCGTTCTCGTGCGTCGCGGTGCGACGCGGAAGCCCGGTGGTGTTCGAGTCGAGCGAGGCACTCAACGCCTGTCCCAAGCTGCGCGACCGCCCGAGCGGGCCGTGCTCCGCGGTCTGCGTTCCGGTCAGCTTCATGGGTCGTTCGCTAGGAGTCCTCCATGCCACGGGGCCCGAGGGACAGCCGCTCGACTCGCAGCAGGTCGCACAGCTCACCACGCTCGCAACGCAGGCCGGCGCGCGCATCGGAACCGTGCGTGCGTTCGAGCGGACACAGCTGCAGGCCTCGACCGACAGCCTCACCGGGCTCGTCAACCGGCGGATGCTCGAGCGCCAGCTCCGCGGGCTGCTCAGACAGGGACGCCCCTTCGCGCTCGCGGTAGCCGACCTCGACCGCTTCAAGCAGCTCAACGACAAGCACGGGCACGAGGCCGGCGACCGGGCTCTGCGCATGTTCGCGCACATCGCCCGCAGCTCCCTTCGCGACGAGGACACGGTCGCGCGCTGGGGCGGCGAGGAGTTCATGTTTGCCTTTCCCGACCTCGACCGGCATCAGGCTACGAGCGTGCTCGATCGGGTCCGGACGAGCCTCGCCGAGTCCTTGAGCGGCGACCATCCTGTCTTCACGGCGAGCTTCGGCGTCACCGACTCGACGCGGGGGGAAACGCTCGACGAGCTCGTCCGTCTCGCGGACATCGGGCTCTACGCCGCCAAGGAGGCGGGACGCGACCGGATCACGATCAGCGAGACGCTCCCCGCCGGCCCCGGCCTGACAGTGGTGTCCGAGAAGCCTTCCGACGCGGACGAAAAGCAGCGACCGCGCAGGGCCAGGCCCGCGTTCCACGAGGCGGCGAACGAGGACGACCCGCACGTGAACCACTCGAGGGGAGGGGAATGATGCGAACTCGTGTGCTTGCCGGCGTGTCTCTGGTGGCTTCCGTCAGTGCGCTCGTCGTGCTGGGACTCGCCGTCGTACCCGCTGGGGGAGGTGCGGTGACGACGACTGCGCAGCTCGTGTCCGTGCCTACGAACATCGACCTCAGCCAAAGACAGGGGAACGAGTCGGAAGAGGCGATCGCCGTCAATCCGACCAACCCGGACAACATCGTCGTCCTCACCAACATCCAGGAAGGTTTCTCGGGTCTGTTCTTGGGCGTTTCCTTCGACGGCGGACAGACCTGGTCACGAAGGATCATCGCCGACGGGGCCACCATCAACGACGGCCTCGGAGACGGCTGCTGTGATCCCAGCCTCTCCTTCGACCGGTATGGAAACCTGTTTGTCTCGTACCTCTACAACCTCGAGAACGTGGTTCCGGTTCTCCTGAGCACGGACGGCGGAATGACCTTGCACGTGATCGCGAACATCCCGAAGCCGCCGAAGCCGCCGGGGACGAAGGGCGGAGACCGGCACGGCGAGTTCCGCTTCGTCGATCAAGAGACGATCGTGACCGGCGAGGGCTCGGTCTGGGTCGTCTTCAACGGGGGCGGCCCGATGGTTGCGACCGGAGCGCCGGTCTCGGGGTTGGGACAGGTTGGAAGCTTCATCCCCGCTGAGGTGATCCCGGGCACCAACAACTGCACGTACGGCGACATCGCCGTCGGCCCCGGCGGGAAGGTGATGAACGTCTGCACCCTGACCGAGACCGGCCAGGGCGGCGGGAAGATCTTCGTGAACGTCGATCCGGATGGTCTTGGCCCGGCGCTGTTCGGCGATCGGGTTTTCGTCGCGTCGACGCACGTCGGCGGCTTCAACTTCATTCCGGCCCAAGCCGAGCGCTCGGTCGACGCCGAGCCCGGGCTTGCCTGGGATCGGACGGGCCGGCAGCACAACGGCCGGGTCTACCTCGTGTACACGCTCGAGGAGAAGAACGGGAGCGACGACACAAATATCTACGTCCGCTACTCGGACGACTCGGGGACGACGTGGAGCGCACCGGTGCGCGTGAACGACGACACGGGCACGAACAGCCAGTTCATGCCCAAGATTGCGATCGATCCGACGAGTGGCCATATCGCGGTCGTCTGGTACGACTCGCGCAACGACCTCGGTACGGGTGGGACGGGCGACACGAACGGTGTTCCGAACGACGACGCACAGTTCTGGGGCGCCTTCTCGAGCGACGGAACCAGCTTCACGTCGAACCTCCAGATCAGCGCCGGCACGTCGAACTCCCACGACTCGGGGAACGGGATCGACTACGGCGACTACACCGGACTTGCCTACTACGGCGGTGTCGCGCACCCCTCCTGGTCGGACAACTCGAACAGCACAGGGGACAATCCGGACGGAACGCTCAAGAAGCTCGACATCTACACGGCGGCGGTCGCAGGCTAGAACGTCCTTTGCAGCGGCCTTACACGCGCGGACTACCCTCCGCGCGTGCGCCGCTCGCCGATCGTCGCCGTCGGGCTCGTGCTCGTCGCGACACTCGCGTCTCGCGCGGGAGCCGGCGAGTCGCTCCAGATCTCCGACCCTTCGTGGTCGCCCGACGGAAAGAGCATCGCCTTCGATGCCCGAGCCGGAGGGAGCCCGTCGGACATCTACACGGCTTCGGTCGACGGCGCGAACCTGCGCAACCTCACGCCCGACGACCCGGGCTGGAACGAGCTTCCCTCGTGGAGCCGCCGTGGCGGCGCCATAGCGTATGAGACGGATCTGAGCGGTCCCCTGGTCGCCCGGGTCCGCTATTCGGTCGTCGCTCCCGACGGCTCGGGGCGCCGAGATATCGCGCTCTCGACCGCGGTCGGCCCGATCCACTGGTCTGCAGGCGATCGCTACATCTCCTTCGACGGACGGTTCTATGCAGAGGCCCTCGCCGTCGGTTCAACGTGCTGCGACTCCGAGCGGCTCCTCTCCGTTGGTCTCTCGGGCCCGTGGGCGCCGAGGATGATGCGCGTGGTGATCAGCGTCGAACGAGGGAACGACGCTCACCTCGTCACCACATCCCCGACAGGCACTCTGCGCCGCCGGCTCACGCACGGGAGCGAGAGCCTCCGCGCGCTCGCATGGTCACGGGACGGCCGCTGGATCCTCTTCGAGGGCGCGCGAGGAGGGATGTCGAGCTTCGACCTCTACGTCATCCGAGTGACGACGGGGCTGGTGCGCCGGCTTGCGGTCGGCGCACGCGTCGGGACGTTCTCGCCGGACGGCAAGCGCGTCGTGTACTCGACGGAGAAGGGCGGCATCTACACGGCGTCGATCGACGGACGCACGCGTCGCAGTCTGAGTCCCGACGGCTTCAACCCGCGTTGGTCACCCGATGGCAGCTGGATCGCGTTCCAATCCGGTACGGAGATCGAGCTCGTCCATCCGGACGGCAGCGGTCGCCGACCGTTACTCGCTCCGTAGATCGTGCTCGCCCGGGCCGAGCGTCGCCTCCAGCCAGGCGATTGCGGCGGGCAGATGTGTGCGATCGATCTGGTGGCCGACCTCCGACTCGTGGTACTCGACGACGAGCCCGCCCTGCTCGAGGAGGTCGCGGGCGCGGCGGGCGAACTCCACCCCGATGACCGGGTCGCCACGGCCGTGGGCGATGAAGACGCGAAGGCCGCGCCGGCCGGCGAGGTCCGGCTCCCACCCGTCGACCGTCGGCACGAAGCCCGAGAAGGCGAGAATGCCTGCCGGTACCGGTCGCTCGGCGGGCAGGCCGAGCGCATAGCTCATCGCCGTCCCCATCGAGAAGCCGCCGAGCACCGTGCGCTCCGGCGCGATGCCTGTCCGTTCCCATACCGAGTCGTGAAACTCGGCGAGGGCCCCGAAGGCGTTGCGAAAGCTCTCCGGATCCGGGAAACCGACCCTCGGCACCACATACCAGTGGTGGCCTGGAAGGCCCGGAAGCGTCAGCGGGGCGCGCGGGCCGACGACATAGACGTCGCGCGCCGGATCGAGCACGTCGGCGAGCGGGAGCAGGTCGTGCTCGTCGGCGCCCCGGCCGTGGTGGAGCACGAGCAAGCCGGCGGGCTCGCCGTCCGCAGGTCGCTCGTGGAAGGTCAGCGTGCTCATGTCGTAGCCATTCTCGCGGGTTAGGCTCTCCGCATGAGCGCATTCGACGAGCTGGCAGGTCTACGTCCGCTCGGGATCTGGGACGGCGTCCTCGCTCGGGCGATCGACGGCGAGGAGGTCACGCTGGCGGTCGTGGAGCTCGATCCCGGAAGCGTCGTGGCCGAGCACAGCCACGTGAACGAGCAGCTCGGAATCGTCCTCCATGGAAGCGTGACGTTCCGCGTCCGGAGCGAGGTGCGCGAGCTCGGCCCGGGCGGAACGTGGCTCGTCCCCGCGAACGCCCCGCACGAGGTGCACGCCGGGCCGGAGGGCGCAGTCGTCATCGATGCCTTCGGTCCACCTCGGGAGGACTGGGCGGAGATCGAGACGCAGGAGCCGCAAGCGCCGCGCTGGCCCTGAGCAACTCGCGGGCCGCGGCGCGCTGGCCCTGAGCAACTCGCGGGCCGCGGCGGCGATCTCAGGGACACGCTGGTGAGCCGCGCCCCAAGGATGTCTTGACGACCGCCGCCTCGCCTCAGACGGAGATGACGACCTTGCCTCGTGCGTGACCTTCTCCGAGGTATCGAAGCGCGTCCGGGACCTCGCTCAGCTCGTACCGTCTGTCGACGACGGGCGTCACCTTTCCAGTTTCGAGAAGGTCGCGCAGGACCACGAGATCGTCTCTGTTCAACTTCGCCAGAAAGGGAGTCACGAGTTTGCGGTCTCCGGTCGACGAGGCAAGACGCAGCCTGACCAGCTGGCGCAGCGAGAGTCCTGTCCAACGATTCGGCAGCGGTCCTCCGACGACGACGACCGTCGCCTTGGGGCTCAGTACTCGTTTGCAATCCGGCCACGACCGACCTCCTCCCACTATGTCGAGCATCAGGTCGTACCGGTGCTCACCCTGGGTGAAGTCCTCCCGGGTGTAGTCGATGACGCGGTCCGCGCCGAGCGACTCGACCAAGTCGAAGTTCCTCGTGCTGCAGACGCCGGTGACCTCCGCTCCGAACGACTTGGCGATCTGCACGGCGAACGTCCCGACGCCACCGGAGGCGCCGTTTATCAGGACCTTCTGTCCCGGCTGAACCTGCCCCTTGTCGCGAAGCGCCTGGAGGGCGGTGACCGCCGCGATTGGCACGGACGCAGCCTGTTCGAAGGGCAAGTTGCCGGGCATCGGTGCCACTGACTCTCTGGCAGACACGTACTCGGCGAAGGCTCCGCTGCTGCCACCGAACACGTCGTCGCCTTCTCGGAACTCGGTGACGTCTTCGCCGACCGCTTCGACCGTCCCCGCGAAGTCGATGCCCAAGCGTTCGCTCTTCGGCCCGCGCGGGCCGGACTGTGCGCGCATGAGGTAGGGCTTGCCCGTCATGGTGTGCCAGTCGGCCGGATTCACGGAAGCCGCCCGAACGCGGACCAGTACGCCGTCGTCGACAATCGCCGGCTTCTCGACGTCTCGGAGCTCGAGCACGTCCGGTAAGCCTCGACGTCTCGGAGCTCGAGCACATCCGGTAAGCCGTATTTCCGATAGACGATCGCCTTCATCGTGACCTCCTCCCACCAACGACCCTCGGATCTTTCCTGGTGATGGTCCGGAGCGCTGAGGCGTGCGGAGCACACAGCGGCTACGGCAGGCTTTGATCTCATGGTGCCCGAGTCGAAACTGGAGAAGACCGAGCACGGGCTCGTCCCGAAGAGCGAGGGATGGTTCGTCCTCGACATGCGCGACGCCGATTGGCGTCACGTCGACGGCCGCGGGGCCGTTTGCGTTGTCGCCGACGATTTCGAAGGCTGGCGCCAACTCGACCAGCTCGGCGTCAATCCGTTCGTGCTCAGGTCGGGCGAACCGATGGCCATGTACCACTGGAAGGCCGATCGGGAGGACTTCCTCGTCGTCTCGGGTGAAGCGGTTCTGATCATCGAAGCCGAGGAGTGGCCACTGCGCGCGTGGGACTTCGTGCATTGTCCACCGAACACGAAGCACGTGATCGTCGGCGCAGGAAGCGGTCCGTGCCTCGTGATCGCGGTGGGTGCTCGCGTGCACGACGGAGGGCCGGAGTCTCTCGGCTTCACGATCGACGAGGTCGCGAAGCGCCACGGTGCCAACGCCGGAGAGGAGACGACGGATGGGGGCGTCGCGTACGCCTCCGTCCCGCCCCGCGAGCCGACCGCCTACCGCGACGGCTGGCTTCCCGAGCCGCCGGCGAACAGTTCGAACGCGCCGCCGGGTCTTCGGTCGTAGCCTCCTGATCTCGAGTGGTCTTGCGTCTAGGGATTCCGCTGATGGCGAGGATGCACATCGATGAGCTCGAGATCGACGAGGTGCTCGTCCGTCGGTTGCTCGCAGACCAGTTCCCCGAATGGGCCGGCCGGCCGCTCAGCCGCGTCGAGCCCGCGGGGACGGTCAACGCGATCTTCCGTCTCGGCGACGAGCTGTCGCTACGGATCGCGCGTCGTGCGGGGCCGACGGAACCGGGCGGCAAGGAGCTCGAGTGGCTGCCGACGCTGGCGCCGCTGCTCCCCCTCGAGATCCCAGTTCCGGTCGCTCAGGGCCGCCCAAGTGGCGAGTACCCCTGGTTCTGGGACGTCTACAGGTGGGTCGAAGGCGAGATGGCACTCGTCGAGGAGATCGACACGGTCCAGGCTGCGCGGGACCTCGCGGCGTTCGTCGCGACGCTGCAGCAAGTGGATCCCGCCGGTGCGCCTCGCGGCCGTGGTATCCCGTTGGCCGAGCGCGATGAGGAAATCCAGTATTGGCTAGCGAGGTTCGACGGCGACCCTACTGTGACGGCGGAGTGGGAGCGTGCGCTTGCGGCGCCGCCGTGGGACGGCCCGCCCGTCTGGCACCACGGCGACCTCGATGCCCGCAACTGGCTCGTCCGGGACGGGCGCATCAGCGGCGTGATCGACTGGGGCGCGATGGGCGTCGGCGACCCGGCCTGCGACGTCATGGTCGCGTGGAAGCTGCGCTCGCGCGCCGCGCGCGACGCGTTCCGCGAGGCGCTGCCGACAGACGACGCAACGTGGGAG
>WNGD01008460.1_pt1 | contig 15845 bp, 10 predicted proteins | sample 5400671 | NCBI WGS metagenome assembly WNGD01 (sample SAMN13153369, study PRJNA577476) | soil metagenome | isolation source: 40 cm soil or saprolite under grassland replicate 2 | place: USA:California | collected 2016-06-15 | reverse complement strand
TCTTTTTGCAGATAGTGGAACTGTTCACCCACCTGGGACAAACGCATGTGTTGACAATCGTGATTGGAATTGTGCTTCTCATCTTCCTCCTCGTACTCCGTCGCTCCGCACCGAGAATCCCCGGCGCTCTTATCGTGGTAATCGTCATGACCGTCATTTCATCGCTCTTGCACCTGAACACATATGGAGTTGCCGTGGTTGGTCCGATCACTCCAGGACTCCCCAAGTTAGGACTGCCTGATGTACGCCTCATCGACGTGTGGAACCTCCTGCCCTCAAGTCTCATCCTAACCCTGATTGTGTTTACGGATGCAGTGCTCACAGCACGCTCATTCGCTGAGAAGCATGGAGAGAAGGTCGATGCTAGCCGTGAGTTGATCGGGCTGGGCGCAGCCAATATCGCTTCTGGATTACTCCAGGGTTTCCCGGCGGGGGCCAGCCAATCACGTACGGCTGTCGATGAGACGGCAGAGGGGAAGACACAACTGGTCGGGATCGGCGCCGCAGCGTTGGTGGTGGCCTTCCTACTCTGGTTTACCCGTTTGCTGGAGAGTCTGCCACAAATGGTGCTGGCAATCATCATCATCGTAGCAGCGATCAATCTGATTGAGGTCAAGCCTCTGCAACAGGTGTATCGTGTGCGGCGGGTCGAGTTCTTTCTTGCTCTGGTGACGCTCATCGGGGTCTTGAGCATCGGGGTCATGGCAGGTATCCTAGTCGCGGTGCTACTCGCGCTAATCGTGGTAATAGGTCAAATTTCGCGTCCGCATGATGCAGTGCTTGGCTCGGTCAAAGGAGTTGACGGGTACCAGGATATTGAGGCGTATGCCAATAGTGAGACGGAACCTGGGCTGATCGTGTACCGGTTTGATGCGCCACTCTTTTTTGCCAATGCGGACTACTTTCTTACTCAGGTGCAAGAATTGATCGATGCAGCCAATCCACCTATCGAGTGGTTGCTGATCGATGCTGAAGCAATTGTCGACATCGACGTGACTGCTGCCGAAGCGCTTAGCAAACTACAGAGTGAGCTTGAGCGTAAGGGAGTTGTCATGGCTATTGCCCGGGCGAGTCAACCTTTGCAGGAGATACTCAAGCGAGCTGGTTTGACCGACCGAATTGGATCTGAGCATTTCTTTCCGACAGTGCGTACCGGTGTGCGGGCTTTCCTTGAGCAACAAGAAGAGATGCCCGGAGAGACGTCGTAACATTGTTTCATGTATGAGAAGTAAGCTGGCAAGGAGCGTATAGTATGACTGATTCAGAGCAGAACAGGCTTCAGGAAACCCATGAGAATACTAAGCCGTGGTATTGCTGGGGACCTTATCTTAGTGAGCGCCAATGGGGTACGGTACGTGAGGATTATTCCTCCAATGGTGATGCCTGGGATTACTTCCCACATGACCATGCGCGTTCGCGCGTCTATCGTTGGGGCGAGGATGGATTATTGGGTATTTGTGATGATCAAGGACAAATGTGTTTTGCTCTTGCACTTTGGAACGAGGCAGATCCAATTCTGAAGGAACGACTTTTTGGACTGACGAATTCTGAAGGCAATCATGGGGAGGATGTAAAGGAATATTACTTTTTTCTCGACAATACACCGACTCATTCGTATATGAAAGCCTTGTACAAGTATCCGCAGCGCGCTTTTCCTTACACAGATCTTGTCGCAACAAATCACAATCGCAGTCGTGAGGAACCAGAATACGAGTTGATCGACACAGGCATATTTGTGGAGAACCGGTACTTTGACGTCACTGTTGAATATGCCAAAGCTAACCCATTAGACATCCTGATCCGTTTTACTGTCACCAATCGTGGACCAGAGGCGGCTCCGCTCCACCTGCTACCCACATTATGGTTCCGCAACACCTGGGTATGGGGATATGACGACCGCAGACCTGTGTTGACTACGGTTATGGATGAACCAGGACAAATTGCTACAGAACAAGATGCTCGTGTCATACATGCGCAGCATCATGATCTCGGTGACTACTGGCTGATGTGTGAAGGAACACCCGAGTTGCTCTTCACCGAGAATGAATCTAATGCAGAGCGCCTATGGAGCGTTCAGAACTCTACCCCATACGTTAAAGATGGCATTCATGAAACGATTGTCAAGGGTGCGCAGGGAAAAGTCAATCCGCAGGGCATTGGCACCAAAGTTGCTGCCCACTACTCGTTGCATATTGAGGCAGGAGAGACACAAACAGTCCTATTGCGCTTATCAGCCAACCGGCAAGAGATGCCTTTTACAAATGCTGGGGAGCTATTCAACATACGTATTAAAGAAGCAGATGCCTTTTACGATGCCATGTGTGATGCTCAAAGCGATACTGCACAAGCAGTACAACGGCAAGCATTTGCTGGCTTGCTCTGGAGCAAACAGTTCTATACTTATGATGTCGAAAAATGGCTGCGAGGCGATCCTGCTGAACCAATGCCACCACCACAACGAAACCGCAATATTGGCTGGCGACATCTCAATGGCGCTGACATCATCATCATGCCTGATACCTGGGAGTATCCGTGGTTCGCAGCATGGGATCTGGCATTCCACTGCATTACGATGGGCTTGATCGATATGGATTTTGCCAAGCAGCAAGTACTTTTACTTCTCCACGAATGGTATATGTATCCCAATGGGCAGTTGCCAGCTTATGAATGGGCTTTTAGCGATGTCAATCCGCCCGTGCATGCCTGGTCGGCATGGCATCTATACAAACGAGATAAGTCCATCACGGGGAAAGGTGACATTGACTTTCTTGAGAGTGTGTTCCACAGGCTCCTGATTAATTTCACTTGGTGGGTCAATCGCAAAGATGCGGAGGATAATAACATCTTCGAAGGTGGATTCCTGGGGCTGGATAACGTTGGGGTGTTTGATCGCAATATGACGCTACCGGATGGTATGGTCTTGGAACAAACGGATGGTACTGCCTGGATGGGCCTGTATTGTTTGACTATGCTAAGGATGGCGATGGAACTGGCAACAGTCAACCATGTGTATGTGGATATGGCGACCAAGTTTTTTGAGCATTTCATGTACATCGCTGAGGCTATCAATGGTACAGCAACGGATGATGGTGGCCTGTGGAATGAAGAGGATCAGTTCTTTTACGACCGCATCTCTACACCAGGTGGTGGGAAATTGCCTTTGAAATTGCGCACACTGGTTGGTTTCATACCTCTCCTGGCAGTAGAGACCTTTGAACGAGAACTACTGGCAAAAGTACCAGAGATCAATGAGCGCCTGCAATGGTTTGTGGAAAATCGCCCTTATCTGCCACGCTTGATTGCAAGCTGGCAGGATGTCAAAGGAGTTCAGGGGCAATCTCTTTATATGCTCGCATTAGTGCGTGGATCACGGCTGAAAAGTGTCCTCAAATGGTTACTCGATCCGCAAGAGTTTCTCAGTGACTATGGGATTCGCTCACTCAGCAAACATTATACTGCACAGCCCTACGAACTACATACACAATATGGGGACTTTACCGTGAAGTACGATCCCGCCGAATCAAGCACAGGGGCTTTTGGTGGAAATTCTAACTGGCGAGGCCCTGTCTGGTTCCCGATAAACTATCTGCTAGTTGAGGCTCTCGAGAAATATCACCAGTTCTATGGTGACGAATTGCAGGTCGAGGATCCCACCGGTTCCGGTACAAACCTGAATCTTGAGCAGGTAGCCATTGAACTTTCACGACGCCTTACCAGTATCTTCTTACGTGATGAACAGGGTCAACGACCCATATTTGGCACTAACATGACTTTTCAAAATGATCCGTACTGGCGTGATCACATCCTGTTCTACGAATATTTTCATGGAGATAATGGTCGCGGTGTTGGTGCCAGTCATCAAACTGGTTGGACAGCTTTAGTAGCGAATTTCTTTGAAAGAACCTGGAAAGCAGAGGATCGGTAAATTTTTTATATCAAACCCTTGCTGACACATAGTTCGGCATTCAGAATCGAACCACCGGCAGCTCCGCGTATCGTATTGTGGCCAAGCAAAACGAATTTATAACTCAGAATGGGGCAGCGTCGTAGTCTTCCAATTGTGACCGTCATACCATGACCAGCATCACGATCGAGCAAGGTTTGCGGTCGGTTGGGTTCATGGCGGTAGCTTAGCGCAGTCGCTGGAGCACTAGGTAGCTTGAGCGACTTCGCTTCAGAGGCATGGTTCTGCCATGCTACGATAATATCTTCCGAGCTTGGATCCGATCCTAATTCAACGCTGGCGCATTCCAGGTGTCCCTCGCGTGTAGCTACACGGTTGCATTGTGCACTGACAACCATTGGCGCATCTATAAACCCCCGGCCCTCATGCCATGTTCCAAGCATTTTGCGGGTCTCACTTTCCACCTTCTCCTCCTCTCCGCTAATATAGGGAATGGCATTATCGAGTATATCGTAGGAGGGTAGCCCTGGATACCCTGCGCCTGAGATGGATTGCAATGTTGTAACCATAACTTTATGCACACCAAAGGCCTCCTGGAGTGGCTTGAGCGCCATTACCAGTGGCGTCGCAGAGCAATTTGCATTTGTGACAATGCAACCGGCCCAACCACGTTTTTTGCGCTGTTGAATAATCGCCAATGCATGATCAGCATTGACTTCGGGTATGAGTAACGGTACATCGTCTTGCATGCGGTAATTTTTTGCATTACTGAAGACCGCGATGCCCGCGCGAGCAAAAGCACTTTCGATCTCGCCTGCCACCTCCGCGGGTAGCGCTGAAAAAGCGATTTTCACATCGACTGGCAGCGCTTCTGGATTGCAAGACACGACAGGGAGCGAAGCGGCAGGAGTAGGCATCTCACTCCCGGACAAATGCCACTTTGCTACCTCAGCATATGCACGCCCCTCGTGGTGATCGGATGCGGCAAGCGCAACCAGCTCGAACCAGGGATGCTCCTGAAGTAGTTCGATGAATCGTTGACCGACCATGCCGGTTGCGCCGAGAACAGCGACTGGAATGCGTTTTTGTATATGCATGATATCTCTCCTAGCGGACCTCTCGCCGCCTCTCTTGGGTTCCATGGCGTACTAGGGGGATTACAGGAGCAATTAGATCGCGGTGCAAACAGCGCAATGCTCGCTCACTGTCTTGATCTTCAACAATCAGGATAATACCCGATTCTGATGCACCCTGCGTTATCACCGGAATGTGTTCACGTGCAAGCGCGGTTATAGCGCGAGCAGTACTCATAGGATCAGCGGAGAAACCAGAGCCAATACAGGCGCACGCGGCTAATCCGCGTGTACAAATGACACGCCAGGTTCCCATATCGTGCTGTAAGAGTGCCAGCACAGAGTCGGCGGCTTGTTCTTCGACCATAAATGAAAGATGATGGCCGGATGATGAACAAATAGCAACGGGCGCGGCTCCCGCGCGACCCGCCAGAGCGAACACCTGCCCTGCATTTTCTGGGGCGCCAAACATATCTGTATTTTCCACAGTAATTAAAGCCAGTTGGTGACGTACAGTGATCGCTGCTGCTGCGCTGCGTTGCGTCTTTTCTGATCCGACTACTGTTCCACGAGAATGCGGACGGAAGGTGTTGCGCACACGTACAGGAATGTTGCGGTGTGCGATGGGAATAAGGGTTCGCGGGTGAAGTACTTTGGCTCCAAACCATGACAGTCGGGCTGCCTCTGCGTAGGAGAGTCGTGGCAGCAGGCGAGCATTTGCTACCAGGCGTGGGTCAGCAGAGAGCACACCATCTACATCTGTATAAATGGTAACCTCTGTACAATCTAACGCTGCCCCGATTACCGAGGCGGAATAGTCTGAACCATTACGACCCAGTGTGGTGATAAAACCTGTAGTTGTCCGGCCAATAAAGCCTGGCATAATCGGCACTATGCGACGCTCTATCAAAGGATGAACAAGCCGTTGAGCATTTACACGCGTCTCTTCTGTCAGAGGTTCGGTACTGATCACAGTGCCTGGTGGGTACTCAATTTCACCCTGTGGGTCTGAAGTGATAATCGCCTCTTCACCTACAGGGACAGACTCGACTCCGCAATTACGAACAGCAATGGCCACGAGTAACACCGAAAGGCGCTCGCCCCAGGCAGCGACGGCTGCTGTTCCTAGAGGTATTTCATGTGTAAGGGCTTTGCTAGCGCATAATTGCAATTTGGCTATATCTTGCTGAAGCGCGGAAAATGACCTCTCCAGATCATCATTTAACTGGCTATATCGATCTTCGTGTTTTAGTAAAAGATTCTTTGCTGCTTCAAGATGTTTTTGCTTTAGGGAACTTAGTTCGATATCGCAATCCTGGTATTGGCCGGTACATGCGAGACGTGCGATGCGCAGCAACTGATCGGTCACACCCGCCATGGCGGAGACCACAACGACAGGAAAGTCCTCTCCGCTGTCATGAACCTTGTGTGCAATGATAGATGCCACACGACGAATGTATTCGCCACTTCCAACAGAAGTTCCTCCAAATTTTATTATTTGTATTTTGGTTTCCATAAGATGGCTCCGATTTTTCCTCGCCGCGAGCGGCGAGGAAGGAGAGAGGCGAGCAGTGATACCCCTCTCCCCTATGATTCTACGCGGTGGCTGGTTCGCTGGCCTTAAGGGTTGCAGCTCTCAAGGCCTGGTCAAGGTCATCGATCAAGTCATCAACCGTTTCAAGGCCAATGGATAGGCGAACGAAATCGGGTGTGACACCTGTTTCGAACTGTTCATCGGGTGTCAACTGTGAGTGGGTTGTGCTGGCAGGATGGATAATCAGCGACTTGGCATCTCCAACGTTAGCCAGGTGCGAGAATAACTCAACGTGGCGAATTAACTGTTTACCTGCCTCCAGTCCACCCTTGATACCAAAGCCGAGGATGGCTCCAAAGCCATGTGTATGGTACTTTGCCGCCAGTTCGTACTGTGGATGGCTCTTTAGCCCAGGATAGCTTACCCAATTGACCGAAGGATGCCCTTCAAGGAACTCTGCGATGCGCAGAGCATTCTGGCTATGGCGTTCCATACGTAGTGGCAGTGTTTCCAGCCCTTGCAGGAATAGGAAGGAGTTGAGCGGAGCGATGGCAGGACCAAGATCACGCTGCAACTGCACTCGCGTTTTGATAATATAGGCCAACGAACCTAGCGCTTCGACATAGCGCAGACCATGATAGGAAGGATCAGGTTCGGTGAATGAAGGGAAGCGTCCGTTCGTCCAATCGAACTTGCCACTATCCACAATCACGCCACCGATGGCAGTACCATGGCCGCCAATGAACTTGGTGGCTGAGTGGACAACGATATCACAGCCATGCTTGAAAGGCTGCACCAGGTATGGAGTAGGCAGCGTGTTATCCAGAATGAGCGGAATGCCGTTTTCGTGTGCGATATCCGCTACAGCCTGTATATCCAGGGTATCGAGGCGGGGATTGCCTACTGTCTCGGCGAAAATCGCTTTGGTGCGCTCATTAATCGCAGGGCGGAAATTCTCAGGGTCGCGGCTGTCGACAAATCGAACAGTAATGCCGAGCTTGGGAAGTGTATAATGGAACAGGTTATACGTGCCACCATAGAGACTGGCCGAGCTAATGATTTCGTCTCCTGCCTGGGCGATGTTGAGAATAGCCAGTGTTTCAGCAGACTGGCCGGAAGCTGTTGCTAATGCGCCAACACCTCCTTCAAGAGCCGCTATACGACGTTCAAATGCATCCTGGGTGGGATTCATGATACGCGTATAGATATTTCCGAACTGCCGAAGCCCGAAGAGGTCCGCTGCGTGTTCGGGACTATCAAACACATACGAGGTTGTCTGATAGATGGGCACCGCGCGAGCGTTGGTCGCGCTGTCCGCTGTTTCCTGGCCAGCATGCAAGGATAACGTTTCAAAGCCATACGTACGATTACTGTTGAGTGCCATAAATGTGTTTACTCCTTAAATCAAATTTAGCGCATCGGTCATCTGCTTCCATTCCTTTAGAAAGGCATCATGACCATGCGGAGAATCAAGCTCCGCATAGATTGCATCACTGCCTGCAGCTCGCGCCTGGTCAGCTAACCAGCGCACGCGCGCTGCAGGAAAAAGAAAATCCGAACGAATCCCAATGAAGAGAGCTTTACAGCGTAAGCGGCTCAGCGCATCTTCGATTGAGGGATACCCCTCACTAACGTCATACAAATCCATTGCCCGGCTGATATAGAGGTAGCTATTTGCATCGAACCGCTTGACCAGTGACTCGCCCTGATAATAGAGATAACCTTCTACATCAAAACGCTCACCCAGGTCGGTGAATCCGCTGGGAGCAGACACGTTTTGCTTGCGGGCAGGTTGACGAGCAAAACGCAACTCCATTCCTTCTTCACTCTGATAGGTGATTATTGCTAGCATACGCGCGATAGCTAACCCGGCATTTGGGCCTTGTCCAGGCAAGTAATCGCCGCCTTGCCAGCGCGGATCAGCCAGAATGGCCTGTCGTCCAACCTCGCTGAATGCGATTGCTTGCGCAGTAAGCGCTGCTGTTGCTGCGACGACGATCACGTTTTCAACCAGTTCAGGATGGGCAATTGCCCATTCCAACGCCTGTTGTCCACCAATGGAACCACCAGCAACCATATGGAGCCGGCTCACTCCAAGGAACTCTATCAACCTTCGCTGGGTTTCCACTATATCTCGTACGGTAATTACAGGAAAACGCATGCCATACGGTTGCCCTGTGTTGGGATCAATTGACGAAGGGCCAGTGCTGCCATAGCAACTTCCCAGGACATTCGAGCAGATAACGAAGTATCGCGAAGTATCGAAGAATCTGCCCGGCCCGATAAGTGGGTTCCACCAGGCTACTTTTGTATCATCGGGGTTTTCGGCGTCGTGAGCATGTGAACTGCCGGTGAGTGCATGAGTAATCAGAACAGCGTTATCACCCCTAGAGTTGAGTTTGCCCCATGTTTCATATGCCACTGTTATGGGGCCAAATTGTCCACCGCGTTGCAATGGCAGCGCATCAAAGGTGTACAGGTGTACCTGATTTGAAAGGTTGGTACGCGTACTGGTCACATCTTCGTGGTCCAACTGTGTCACCATTGTCACTCCCCTCTATTGCCCTTTCTGAATTTGCAATTTAAAACAAAAACCCCTGCCCCTGACAGGGGCGAGGGGTAAACGATCTTCGCGGTACCACCCTGGTTCATTGACGCTTCACAACGCCAATCTTTATGAGTGTTTGGGAAATGTAAGTAACCCTTAACACTCAAGCATATAACGGAGCTAACCGGCACGGCCTACAAACCTGTCAAATAGGTGTTCAACCTGCAACTCAGAGGTCATATTCAACGCTGGTGCGGCGCTGGCATCTCATCATCACCAACTCTCCCCTCATCTTGCGGAATATTCCGCCGGAATTGGCACCCTTCCTGCAACATTGCAGGTGGGTTGTCGGGTTTCATCGGGCCGTTTCCCTCCACCCCTCTTGATGAGAGCAGATATTGCTGCGTATGTTAAATTGTAAGGGTACTTCTTATTTTAAGTAAGTATACGAAGAAATACACATAAAGTCAAGGTTTTTGAGAAAGAAACAAAACATGAAGCACATTCGTTTCTCACTCGTGGGCTTCGGCGTTGTTGGTCAGGGATTCGCTGAGCTACTCATGACTAAACATGATTTTCTAAAGCAATATTATGGAGTGGATATAACTCTGGTTGGTGTTGCTAACGCCCGTCATGGCTTTGTTTATCATCAAGATGGGCTGCATATACCTTCATTATTAGAACTTGCAGCGAAGAAAGTTCCGTTGACAGACTATCCAGGGATAACACATTGGGAAAGTGCATTGGAGGGGTTACAAGCTACCGCCGCAGACATACTTGTCGAGGTAACACCTACGAATTTGCGTGACGCGGAACCAGGTATAAGTCATATTCGCGAGGCTCTCTCAAAGGGCATGCATGTGGTGACCGCGAATAAAGGGCCTGTAGCCCTGGCTGCGACTGAACTTTTGACACTGGCGCGTCAACATAGAGTACAGATACGTATGGAGTCAACGGTTATGGCGGGCACACCGGTTATCAGCACGATTCGCGAGGGAATGGCTGGAGCACGAGTATGTGCCATGCGAGGCATACTCAATGGCACTACGAACTATATCTTGAGTGCGATGGCTGCTGGTCATGACTACGTTGAAGCGCTTGCGGATGCACAATTAAGGGGATATGCTGAAGCAGATCCGACTGCCGATGTAGAGGGTTATGACGCTGTAGCCAAAACCCTCATATTAGCTGCACTTGTATTTGGTTACACGCTTAAACCAGAGCAAGTAGCACGTCGAGGCATTTCATCAATTACCCGGGAACAAATTCAAGCAGTTTGCGACCAGGATAGACGAATTAAACTCATCGCTTCATTACGTTTGTTACCTGGCAAGGGTGGGCAGAAGGAGACTCTTGAAGCTCATGTTGAGCCAACCGTATTGCCCCTGACTGATCCGCTGGCTCGCGTTGATGGTGTAATGAATGCGATCACCGTGCAAGCAGACACTCTCTCTGAAGTTACTATCATTGGGCCAGGAGCAGGACGCATACAAACGGCTCAGGGGTTGTTGGCGGATGTACTCGCATGTTTTCAATAGGAAGTTCAGGGTCTCCGAATGCCTGGCTTATAGTTAACATCACCATAAATTTCTGAAAAATTTTGAATTATTTGAACAGGGGTTGACAAACAAAGAGATAGTAGTGTATCCTCAGAAACAATGAACGATATAGAGGACTCCGGCGATGTTGCTGTCGAGGGCCTCTATGTGACCTTCATAAAAAGAATGATTTAAACAGATCAGATTTCGGAGTAGCACAGTGATAGCAACGTGGAGCGCAACGAGACTGCCAGCAATGTTCGTTGGTAAAGACCGCGCACAGCGTATGCACTTTTACATGCACTCTATGTGTATGGCGACTGCTGCAACTGCCTGCATCATGATTATCGGAACCGGCGAATTAACGTCGGTTTCTTTATTTGTGCTACTGCTCATCGTCGTCCTTTTCCTCCTTGTAAGCCTTTTGGTAGTAATTGGCCTCATCCTTAGCGGCCTTACCGGACTTGTACTTGTAAGTCTGGTAGGGCTTACAGGAGGGCTAGTCCCCAGCGCAGCACAGGGAGATTAAGGGAGCAACGGAGCAACCACTACAAAGTAAGTAACCTGACAAAGAGGACCTCCCGGTCGGAAGGTTCTCTTTTTTTATTGTCTTTATTTATGTCTCTTATGCAGCTTGCCAACGCTGCATGCGCAGCTACTGCTACGCAGTCAGGCAAGCTAAAAGGAGTCATGTTTATTGCAAGGAGGAGCTATGAAAGTAGCTGCAACGATTACTCAAAAGCTAGAGGAAGCAACAGTTTACCAGGCTCATCGATCCTCTGAGGCCAGGGAGGCGCGTGAATTGACAGGCAGTCAAATTCTTTGTGAGGCATTGATGCGCGAAGGTGTTGAACTGATGTATGGCTATCCTGGCGGCGCTATCATGCCATTCTATGATGCGCTTACCTCCTATCCAGCTTTGCATCATGTACTGGTGCGGCATGAACAGGCGGCTGCGCACGCAGCAGATGGTTATGCTCGTGCAACGGGCAAGGTCGGAGTGTGTGTAGCAACTAGCGGCCCGGGCGCTACAAATCTTGTAACAGGGCTGGCCACAGCATACATGGATTCTACGCCTATCGTAGCCATTACAGGTCAGGTGGCGCGACCCTTTATCGGGCGTGATGCTTTCCAGGAGACAGATATCCTGGGCGTAACTCAACCGATCACCAAGCACAATTTCCTGGTACAGCGAGTTGAAGACCTGGCTGACATCGTACATGAGGCTTTCAGACTTGCTCGTGGAGGCCGTCCCGGCCCTGTGGTGATTGATGTTCCAAAGGATGTGCAATTTAGCAAAACTCTGTATCGTGCTTCCGCATCAATCAGCTCGATCGACCATTTTCGTGCTTCACGCGCCCCTCATCCTTCGGCTGAGGTCATTGCCAGGGCCGCAGCATTGATTGCAGGTGCGCAACGTCCACTGATTATGTCAGGCCATGGCGTTATCCTGGCGAATGCTTATGCGGAACTGTATGCCTTTGCCGAGAAGACCAATATTCCGGTGATTACCACGCTGCTCGGCCTCAGCGCTTTTCCTGAGACACATCCCTTATCTTTAGGTATGCCCGGGATGCATGGCCCGGCGCATGTCAATCGTGCTATAGGATCAGCCGACCTGGTTATAGGTGTGGGGCTGCGTTTCGATGACCGTGTTACTGGCAAGGTGAGCGAGTTTGCTCCACATGCTTGCTTCATTCATATCGATATTGATCCCTCAGAAATGCACAAAGTAAAACGTGCTGCTGTGCCGATTGTGGCTGATGCCAAAGAAGCCCTGGCGCGACTTATCGAGGTAAGCGAGCCAGGCAATCATAGTGAGTGGATTCATCAAGTGCGCAGTTGGGAGGCCGAGGATAGCGAGCGTAGCGCAAGCATTCAACGCAACCAGGAGTATCCCGATCCAACAAGTATCCTGGAAGCGATACGCTCGGAAACGAATGATGAAGCCATCATAGTCACTGATGTTGGACAGCACCAGATGTGGACTGCGCGTCATTACACCTGGACACGTCCCAACAGTCACATTACATCGGGTGGCCTTGGCACCATGGGATTTGCGCTCCCCGCTGCTATGGGCGTCAAGATGGGCATACCGGACGCTATGGTGTGGGCTGTGGCCGGTGATGGGGGCATTCAGATGAACATTCAAGAGCTCGCCACACTGAAACAGGAAGGAATTACAGTGAAAGTGGCGATCATGAACAATGGCTATCTGGGAATGGTGCGTCAATGGCAGCATTTCTTCCACAACGGCAACTACTCTGAAACGCCAATTACCGGTCCTGACTATATCAAGTTAGCCGAAGCCTATGGATTGATCGGCATACGTGTCACGAAGCGTCAGGATGTGGAGGCGGCAGTTCGCAAAGCTATGGATACAGAAGGGACAGTAATTGTTGAGTTTGTGATTGAATCAGAGGCAAATGTATATCCGATGGTTGCACCTGGAGCAGCAATAACGAACATGATTGAAGAGAAGCCGGAAGCGAGCACGCATCATGACTGATCAAATCCAACAGGGTGAGGTTGTAGGGGCGGGGCTTGCCCCGTCCTGGCCCCCTAATGAACGGTCAGGTCAGTCCGATGCCCCGGAAGGTACTGCTCGACCCCATACAATTGTTGTGCTTGCGCACGACAGGCATGGTGCGCTCGATCGCATTGTAGGCGTACTTCGTCGCCGGCGAGCCAAAATGGAAGCGTTTGCGCTTGGCCGTAATGAGCTGCCAAATGCAGTGCGTATCACGATCGTGATGAATGACTCTGAAGTGGAAGTAGAGCACTTAGTTGAACAACTACGCAAGATCGTTGACGTTCAACATGTCGCAAACCTGTCATCAAAACAAACAATTGCACGCGAACTGGTATTGATTAAGGTCAACAGCGCTGAAGCGCAGCAAGCCAGTGAAATTATTGAGCTTGGTCATCTTTTCGGCGCACATGTGGTTGATGTAACGCAACAGACAGTTACCCTGGAAGTGACGGGGAGCGAAGAAAAGGTAGAGAAGTTGGTGAATCTCTTACAAAGTTTTGGTATTCGTGAACTCGCTCGCACCGGTTGCGTAGCGATGACGCGTGGCGAAGAAGGATTATAGATAGTGACGCGATATTTCGCGTTCAAGAAAGGAAAAACGTTCATGACACATATCTATTATGATACGGATGCCAACCTGGAACTGATCCAGCAGAAGCGTGTAGCTATTATCGGCTACGGAAGCCAGGGTCATGCTCATGCGCTCAACATGCAGGATGCTGGCTGTAATGTAGTCGTGGGCCTGCCTGCAGGCAGCAAAAGTCGTGAGAAAGCAGAGGCTGATGGCATAGCGGTCATGACACCAGCCGATGCCGCAGAGCAGGCGGATGTCATCATGATCTTGACACCCGATCAATATCACAAGGAAGTATATGAGCGTGATATTCGACCGGGATTGGCACCGGGCAAAATGCTGATGACAGCGCACGGTTTCAGCCTGCATTACTCGCAGATTGTACCCCCGACAGATGTTGATGTCGCGATGGTAGCGCCTAAAAGCCCTGGCCATATGCTTCGCCGCCTTTATACAGAGGGCGTAGGTGTCCCTGCATTGTGGGCTGTTTTCCAGGATGCCACGGGCAATGCTGAAGCGATAACTCTGGCGTATGCGCGTGCCATTGGCTGCACGCGGGCAGGTGTGTTAAAAACAACCATTGCTGAAGAGACCGAGACCGATCTTTTTGGCGAACAGGCAGTTCTCTGTGGAGGCATCACCTCGTTAATTCGTGCTGGTTTTGAGACCCTGGTAGAGGCAGGCTACCAGCCAGAAGTCGCGTACTTTGAATGCATGCATGAGATGAAACTTATCGTTGACTTAATGTACCAGGGCGGAATGAGTTATATGCGCTACTCCATTAGCGATACCGCCGAGTTTGGCGATTATGTTTCAGGACCGCGCATCATCGATGCACGAGCGCGCGATGAAATGCGCAGGATATTGCTTGATATCCAGGATGGAACCTTTGCCACACGCTGGATTCTTGAGAACCAGGCCGGTCGTCCCAGTTTCCAGGCAATGCGCCGATCGAATGCTCAGCACCAGATTGAACAAGTTGGTAGTGAACTGCGTGCCATGATGCCATGGCTCAACGCGGGAAATAAGAAACCGGAAATTGCAGAGAAGAAAAATTAAGAATCAAGGACCAGGAGGAATCAAAAACATGACAGAACCTGCGGTAGTAAGAATTTTTGACACCACGTTGCGAGATGGAGAACAGTCTCCTGGAGCTACTATGACCACCGGGGAGAAGATTCAAGTTGCACAGCAACTTGTACAACTCAACGTGGATATCATCGAGGCAGGCTTTCCGGCAGCTTCTCCAGGTGATTTGTTAGCGGTGAAAGAGATTGCGCGAACCACTGGCGGTTATGACGTCGCGATTGCTGGACTTGCGCGGGCCAGTGTCAGCGATATCGATGCAGCGTGGGAAGCAGTTTGTGATGCTGAACGGCCAGTGATCCACGTGTTTCTGGCAACCTCCGACATTCACCTCAAACATAAGTTTAAGATTGATCGAGAGGAAGCACTCCATCGAGTCAAAACTATGGTGAAATATGCGCGGGATCTCTGCCCTACTATTGAGTTTTCCGCAGAGGACGCCACTCGCAGCGATTGGGATTATCTCTGCCTCGTTTTTGAAACGGCCATCAAGTCAGGTGCAACAACTATCAACGTACCTGATACGGTGGGGTACACATCGCCGCAAGAATATGAAGCGCTGTTTCAATACCTGCGCAATCGCGTACCGGGTATCGAAGAGGTAGTCTTGAGCGCACATTGTCACAACGATCTGGGCATGGCAACTGCTAACACATTAGCGGCCATCAAGGCCGGAGCGAGACAAGTGGAGGTTACTATCAATGGGTTAGGGGAGCGAGCAGGGAATACTGCCATGGAAGAAGTTGTGATGGCATTGCGAACGCGACAGGATTACTTTGGCAATGTTACCACACGCATCAACACACAGGAGTTTCTGGCAGCAAGCCAAATGGTGAGCAGACTCACAGGGATTCCAGTGCAACCCAACAAAGCTATTGTGGGCGCAAATGCTTTTGCTCATGAAGCTGGCATTCACCAGGATGGCATGTTGAAAAATCCACTGACCTACGAAATCATGACTCCCCAATCAGTTGGCTGGCTAAATACGAAACTCGTGATGGGCAAACACTCTGGGCGACATGGCCTGGATGCACGCTTGCGACAATTGGGTCATA
>WNGD01006783.1_pt1 | contig 15845 bp, 16 predicted proteins | sample 5400671 | NCBI WGS metagenome assembly WNGD01 (sample SAMN13153369, study PRJNA577476) | soil metagenome | isolation source: 40 cm soil or saprolite under grassland replicate 2 | place: USA:California | collected 2016-06-15 | reverse complement strand
GTCGTCATCGCCCGCCCGCGAAGGCGGGTGATCCAGTAACCACAGGATTCTCGGTGATTACTGGCTGCCCCGCTTTCGCGGGGCATGAGGGGCGAAGGGTGAGAGACCCTATCTAAAGCCTTTACGTTCGCCGTCCACAGTCCCCGCTGACCAGCGGTTGCGCAATCCTGCTGCCGCCGCCGCGGCTCCACCGTGCATTGCTGCGGCAATATTGTGGCGGCGCGCCGCCCAATTAACAGGATTGCAAGCTTGCTCGGGCAATAAAAATTCGACGCATTTGCGCCATCACGTCGCCTTGTGCCGGCGGGAAGATGCATTGCGTTTTGCAGGGGCGGGGGCCTGGATGGTTGCATCGCGCAACAGGCCGGAGGGTGGTCTGCAAGCACCCTTCGGCCTCGGCATCCTGATGTTGCTGCTGCTGACGAGCGAGGTCGGCGACCAGGACCTCGCTGCCGTGCTTTCGCGCCAGCCGATTGTCGACCGCTCGCAGAAGGCGGCTTTCGCCTCGCCCGTGGCCACCGTGCATGAGGCGAACTTCAGCGAACCGCAGCAGCCGGTCAGAGCATCGATACCGCTGCCGCTGGACTACCAGTTGATCGGCTTCGATCCCAACGGTGCGAGTGTCGCCAGATCGATCCGCGAGCGCTTTCTCGGCGAAGAGGCGTTCTTCACCAGCCGCTATGCGGGTCCGATGGTCGACCGCAGCCGCAAGGGCGACTATGGCGTCGCGCGCGATCGTCTCCTTGCGCTCAAGGGCGATCGCCTCAAGCCAACGCGGCGCGCTGATGTGGATGATGAGCGGCAGGGCCCATCCCTCGCGCAGCAAGAACCCGGACAGCCGTTGGCGATCGATTCGCCCGTCGGCATCGCCGATGCGGCAACCGACCCCACCCGGCCGGCTCTGCCTCAACCGGGCGAAGACGCGGGCCGTTATTCGCTCGCGAGTGCGGGAGATTATCGCGCCGCCGCGATCGCGCCGAAGCGTTCGGAGGTAAATTCAGCCTATCCCGTGCTCGCCCCGCAGCCGGAAGGCGGCGCGGAAGCTGGCAAGACGGGCGAGGACGGCAAGGAGGGGACCATTCAAGGGGTCACCAGCCTCGCCTTTGCCGCCGCCGACACGGACTCGTCGCTGCGCGCGGCGCGGCTCTATTTCAGCATCGATCCGATGGGGCAAAAGCTCGGTGCCATCGAACCCTGGGCGCCGGGCGAAGAGCCGCGATTCGAAGATGCCGACATCGCGGCGAGCAATAGCGCCAACGCGAAGCTCGCGACGCGTCCGCCGGCGCCCTTTCCCGCGGGCGAGCCCGGCAGCATCTTCGATGCGCCGGTGGAGCGTATGGATCTGCCGCCGCTGCCCTCCGATCCGGGCGTCGTCATGAAGAACGGCATGAGCGGCGGCCAGTCGGTTGTCGCCAAAGGCGAGGTCACCGGCGAAGACCAGCGGCCAATGACCCCGGTCGAGCGGCTTGGCCTCGACGACAAGACCCGCGCCGATTCGGAGAGATGCCTGGCCGAGGCGATCTATTTCGAGGCACGCGGCGAAACGGTGCGCGGCCAGATGGCCGTGGCCCAGGTAATCCTTAACCGTGTGTTCTCCGGCAAATATCCCAACACCGTCTGCGGCGTCGTCTACCAGAACGCCCACCGCCGTCTGCACTGCCAGTTCACATTCGCCTGCGACGGGATTCCCGACATCGTCCGCGAGCCCGACATGTGGGAGCGAGCCAAGACCATCGCCGCCGAAATGCTGGACGGCAAGCTGTGGTTGCCCGAGGTGGGCAAGGCTACGCACTACCACGCCCACTGGGTGCGGCCGGGCTGGGTACGCGAGATGACCAAGATGCACCGGCTCGGCGTCCACACCTTCTATCGGCCGCGCGCCTGGGGCGACGGCCTCGAGGCGCCGGAATGGGGAGACGAGGCCTCGACGATCGAATCGGCGCGGCGCCTCGTCGAGGCGGCGAAGAAGCTGTAGTCGGCTGCACTTTGACGCTTGCTCCGCCCTCATCCTGAGGAGCGCGCAACCGCCGCCCTACGTTCCAGGAACCGCACTCTCGTGCGCGCGTCTCGAAGGATGAGGGCGACCCGTGGCGGCCTCGCGCTTCGAGACGCATCGCAGCGCGACCAAGCTTAGCCGAGCTGCCTAAACTTGACCGCGCTGCGATGCTCCTCAGCATGAGGCCGATCGAGAATAGGGCAGTCAGCTCACATCTCGATGTCGAGCGCGACATCGAGTTGCGGCGCCGAATGGGTGATCCAGCCCGAGGAGGCGTAGTCCACTCCGGTCTTGGCGATCTCGGCAATCGTATCGAGGGTAATGCCGCCGGAGGCTTCGAGCGGAAACTTGCCGCCGACCATTTCCACCGCCTTGCGCATGGTTGCGGTGTCCATGTTGTCGAGCAGCACCGCGTCGGCCAGCCCGACGTCCAGCACCTCGCGCAGTTGTTCGAGCGTGTCGACCTCGATTTCGATCTTGACGAGGTGACCGGCGGCGGCCCTCGCGCGTTCGAGCACCGCGCGGATGCCGCCGGCGACGGCGATGTGGTTGTCCTTGATCAACATGGCATCGTCGAGTCCGAAGCGGTGGTTGAAACCGCCGCCGCAGCGCACGGCGTATTTCTCCAAGGCGCGCAGGCCCGGCGTGGTCTTGCGGGTGCAGCAGATGCGCGTGCGCGTACCGGCCACGCGGCGGACGAATTCGTGCGTCGCCGTCGCCACCCCCGAAAGACGACCGAGCAGATTGAGCGCGACCCGCTCGGCGGCAAGCACCGCGCGCGCGGGCCCCGCGACGATCATCAGTTCGCTCTTGCCGGTAACGCGCGACCCGTCACGCGTGTTGGCCGCGATCTCGATCTCGGGCGCAAGCTTGGCGAAAGTGGCCGCGACGAGCGGTAGGCCCGAGATCACGCCCGCCTGGCGCGCCACGACGAGGGCGCGCGCCCGTGTGTCTTCGGGGATGGTGGCGATCGCGGTGACGTCGCCGGCGCGCCCGAGATCCTCGGCGAGTGCGCGCGTGACCGCGGCGTCGATCTCGAGCGGCGACAGGAAGGCATCGGGACAGAGGAGAGAGCGTGTCATGGTGCCGGCCGACATGATCATCGCGGCAGCCCCGGCGGCATGCAAGCTCTTGATGAGGTTCTTCTCGATTCGAGATGAAGTTCTTCTCGATTCGAGCGCCTAACACCGCGGTCTGCCCGCTGCCAGCTCCGGCGGGACTAACTGCCATGCGTCGGCGGAAGAAGCCTCGCCAAGTTTTCGTTTGAGGATGAAGGCGCGACGCCGTACAAGCGACCGCCGGGTGTGTTGGCCCAGCGATTGTTCTTCGATTGCCCTACGGGTTTCGCGGTTATGGCCATTACACTTCCTTCTGCCGCCAAAGCCTCTGCGATCGGCTGGCGCACGCCGGCCGTGATCGTAGTGTGCGGCTGTCTCATCTCCATGATCAGCTTCGGGCCGCGCGCCACCCTCGGCTTTTTTCTGACGCCGATGTCGCAAGCCAACGACTGGGGTCGCGACGTGTTCGGATTGGCGTTGGCGATTCAGAACATCCTCTGGGGGATCGGCCAGCCGTTCGCCGGCGCCATTGCCGACCGCTTCGGCACCATGCGCGTGTTGTGCGCCGGCGGCGCCTTTTACGCGGTCGGCCTGATCCTGATGGCGTATTCGACGTCTCCGCTGATGCTCGATCTCGCGGCCGGCGTCTTCATCGGCTTTGGCCTGGCCGGCTGTTCGTTCTCGGTCGTGCTCGCCGCGTTCGGCAAGCTCTTGCCCGAGCGCTGGCGCTTGCTCGCGTTCGGCGCGGGCACCGCCGCCGGTTCGTTCGGCCAATTCCTCTATTCCCCGGTCGCGGTCTCGCTGATGGATGCCTTTGGTTGGCAGACCGCGCTGTTCGTCTTCGGCGTGGGCATGCTGCTGGTGCTGCCACTGTCGCTTGCACTCGCCACTGCGCCGGCGGAGACCTCGCACGGCGCGGCATCGCAGTCGCTGCGGCAGGCGCTGTCGGAGGCGATCGGTCACCGCTCCTACGTGCTGCTGGTGCTCGGCTTTTTCACCTGCGGCTTCCAGCTCGCCTTCATCACCGTCCATATGCCGGCCTACCTGATCGATCGCGGCCTTTCCGCGCAAGTTGGCGGCTGGACCATCGCGGTGATCGGGCTGTTCAACATTGTCGGCTCGCTCGCCTCGGGCTGGCTCGGCAACCTCATGCCCAAACGCTACATCCTCTCGTTCATCTATTTCGCGCGTGCCGCCGCGGTGCTTGCCTTCATCTCCTTCCCGGTGACGGCAGTGTCGTCGATCCTGTTCGGCGCGGTGATGGGCCTGCTCTGGCTCTCCACGGTCGCACCGACCAACGGCATCATTGCATTGATCTTTGGTACGCGCTGGCTGGCGACGCTCGCCGGATTGGCGTTTTTCAGCCATCAGGTCGGCGGCTTCCTCGGCGTGTGGCTCGGCGGCATCGTGTTCGTGCGCACTGGCTCCTATGACGCGGTGTGGTGGCTCTCGATCCTGTTCGGCGTGCTCTCCGCCGTGATCAACCTGCCGATTGTGGAAAAACCGGTGATGCGGGCGGCACCCGCGCCGGCCTGAGCGCGGTGCGGACGACAACGCGCGAGGATGGAAGAGAGCACATGCAACGCGGGGATAGCACCAAGGCGGACGGCATCCATGCTGCGTCCCCCGTTGTCCGCCGGCCGCTCTCCTGGCGCACCCCCGAGCTCATTCTGGTCTGCGGTTGCCTCATTGCGCTCATCGGTTTCGGCGCACGTTCGGGCTTGGGCTTCTTTCTCACCCCGATGTCGAGCGCGCACGGTTGGGGGCGCGACGTGTTTGCGCTCGCGCTCGCGATCCAGATGCTGCTCTGGGGCGCGGCCCAGCCGGTGGCCGGCGCGCTGGCGGACCGCTATGGAGCGACGCCAGTTCTCAGCGTCGGAGCGGTGCTCTACGCGCTCGGCCTGGCGTCCATGGCCTACGCGAATACGCCGGGAATGCTCCATCTCACGGCCGGCGCGGTGATCGGCTTCGGGCTCGCCGGCTCCTCCTTTACGATCGTGATCGGCGCATTCGGCAAGCTGATGCCGCCGCAATGGCGTTCGCTCGCATTCGGCGCCGGGACGGCCGCCGGCTCGTTCGGGCAATTCGTGTTCTCTCCGCTGGCGGTGGCGCTCATTGACGGCATCGGCTGGCAGGACACGCTCGTCGCCTTCGCCGCCGTCGTGCTCCTCATCATGCCGCTGGCGCTCGCGCTCGCGTCGCCACGGCAGGCTGGCGGGCCGACAGCGCTAACCAACCAAGCGCAGCAATCGGTGGCACAGGCGCTCAGCGAGGCGCTTGGCCACAAGAGTTATGTGCTGCTCGTGCTGGGCTTCTTCACCTGCGGCTTCCAGATCTTCTTTATCGCTGTGCATTTGCCGGCCTATCTCGTCGACCGCGGGCTACCGGCCGAGGTCGGCGGCTGGACGCTCGCCTGCATCGGCCTATTCAACATCATCGGCGCCGTCGTCGCCGGCTGGCTCGCTGCGTTCATGCCCAAGCGCTACATCCTGTCGCTCATCTATTTCGGCCGCGCGGTGGCGATCCTGATCTACATCTTGCTGCCGCCGAGCACGGCCGCGACCCTGATCTTCGGAGCGGTGATGGGTTTGTTTTGGCTATCGACCGTGCCGCCGACCTCCGGCCTGGTTGCGGTCATGTTCGGCACGCGCTGGCTCGCCATGCTGTTCGGGTTTGCCTTCTTCAGCCACCAGGTGGGTGGTTTCCTTGGCGTATGGCTCGGCGGCGTGCTGTTCGAGAGTAGCGGATCCTATGATGTCGTCTGGTGGCTCTCGATCCTGCTCGGCCTCTTGTCGGCGGTGATCAATTTACCAATCGTCGAGAGGCCAGTGGCGCGACTGGCGCCGGCCTGACACAGTCATCATCCGCCAAGCGGATGATCCAGTATCACCGAGATGCATGCGCGGCACGCCTGTGACGTAGCTTTGGTGCTTACTGGACGTCGGCTTTTGCGCGTAGGACGAGAACTGAGACCGTGGCGACTTTCAAAGCGATCGTGATCGAAAAAACGGAAACCGGCTCGAAAGCCGGCCTCGCCGATTTCGACGAACGCAATCTCATGGAGGGCGACGTCACGGTCCGCGTCGAATGGTCGACACTCAATTACAAGGACGGCCTCGCGATCACCGGCAAGGCACCGGTGGTGCGGCGCTTTCCCATGATTCCCGGCATCGATCTTGCGGGAACCGTCGAGAATTCGAGCCACCCCGAATGGAAGCCCGGTGACAAGGTGATCCTCAACGGCTGGGGCCTGGGTGAGACGCACCTCGGCGCCTACGCCGAGAAAGCGCGAGTCAAGGGAAATTGGCTGGTGCCGCTTCCCTCCGGGATGAGCGCGCACGACGCCATGGCGATCGGGACCGCGGGCTATACCGCCATGCTCGCGGTCATGGCGCTGGAAGGCCACGGTCTCACTCCCATGAGTGGACCGGTGGTGGTCACGGGAGCCGCGGGCGGCCTCGGCTCGGTCGCCAGTGCAATTCTTAGTCAGCGTGGCTTTCAGGTCACGGCCTCGACCGGGCGGCCGCAGGAGGCCGAGTATCTAAAAAGCCTGGGCGCGAACGAGATCATCGACCGCAAAGAACTCGCCGGACCCGCAAAACCGCTGGGAAAAGAACGCTGGGCGGGCGGCATCGACACGGTCGGCTCGACCACGCTCGCCAATGTGCTGTCGATGACGCGCTACGGCGGGGCGGTGGCGGCTTGTGGATTGGCCGGCGGCATGGATTTGCCGACGTCGGTCGCCCCGTTTATTCTGCGCGGTGTTTCGCTTTTCGGGATCGATTCCGTCATGCGTCCGATTGCCGACCGGCGAACGGCGTGGAGGCGTTTGGCGAGCGAGCTTGATCGGGGAAAGCTGGCGGCCATGACGAGCGAGATTGGGCTCGCCGAAGTGATCGAGGCAGCCCGAAAGATCGTGGAAGGACGCATCCGCGGTCGCATCGTGGTTAAGATCGGGTAACCATGTTCAGGATTTGTTGACCAAGATCCGGCAAAGTCGCGCCTGATTCATATGGTTAACGGGCGGTTACGGTCGTCGCGGCGGCGGTGCGGCGGTAACGGGGGAGGGGATATGATTGCGCGGTTCGCAATTGTGGTCGTGACGTTGCTCGCAGCCGTCACGGCGCGGGCGGAAGTGCTCAGCCCGGAGGCGGCGCGGCGCTTCGTCGCCGGCAAGCTTTTCGCGTTCAACTGCTTCGATGGTTCGCGCGGCGCGGGGCGCATTTACGCCGACGGTTCGGTGATCGGCACCATCCAGATGCGCGGCACGGGACCGGTGCGCGCGGTATGGCTGCCGGCGGGAACGTTGCGGACGCGCGGCGAGGCGGTGTGTGCGTCGCTTCAGGGCATGGCGTTCGAGCCGTGTTTTCGTGTCGAGAAGATCGACGCGCGCAGCTTCCGCGGCTCGTGGATGGGCTTTGCCTATTGCGACTTCACGCGCCGCATGAGCGTTGCCGGCATTGGCCCGCGGCGGCATTCGTCCGAGCCGCTATCGCTCGAGGCGACGGACGGCCCCAACTGATGGTCCGGCTTAAATTCGCTTGACCGGATACCTCGTCCGGCCCAAGGCGCGGACGAGCCTCAGTCGATTGTCATAGTGGCCTCGGCCGCGGGGCGCTGCCCCACGGCTCCTCATCCCTCCAGCGTGTGTCATGGCCCGACCGAGCTTGCGGTGGGAGCTGAAAAGGCACAGCCTCACCCTCGGCGTTGAGCGTGCCACCCGACGTCCAGCAAGGTCACCAACTATCATCGGTCAGCCGAGAAAGCGGGGTGGCACATCCGCAGGGAGGGAAAAATGTCGAGCGATCGAAGAAAATTCATGAAGCTTGCCGGTGCCGCGGCGGCAGTCGCTGGCGCGACTTGGGCCGCAGCACCGGTTGCAGCGCAGACCGGCGGTCAGTTCAAGGCTGTTAAGGCATTAGCGTTCGATGCCTATGGGACACTGTTCGACGTCTTCTCGGTTACGGCGTTATGCGAGCAGCTTTATCCCGGCAAAGGCAATCAGTTGGCGCAGATATGGCGCGCGAAGCAATTGCAATACAGCCTGATGCGCAGCCTGATGGGCCGCCACCGTGATTTCTGGGGCTTGACCGAGGACGGGCTGGTTTGGGCGACCAAGAGCCTCCAGCTTGACCTGACCGCCGACAAGAAAAAGCAATTGATGGAGGCTTACCTGAGCCTAGCCGCCTTCCCGGACGTGAAGCCCGGCCTCGAAGCGCTGAAGAAGCAAGGGGTCAAGCTCGCGATCCTGTCCAATGGCGAACCCAAAATGCTCGAGGCGGCGGCGAAGAGTGCGGGGATTCGTGATGTTCTCGACGACATTATCAGCGTCGAGGAGGTCAAGATTTTCAAAGTCAGCCCACGCGTCTACAATCTTGCCCCAGAGCGGATGAAGGTGACGAATCCCGAACTAGGATTCATTTCGGCGAATTCTTGGGACATCAACGGCGCCGGGTCCGCCGGGTTGAACACGTTTTGGATCCAACGCAGCACCGCTGAAGTTCCCGAGGAGTTGGGCTTTCAAGCGAGCGCCGTCGTCAAAGCGATCACCGATCTCGCGCCGCTGCTGCGAGGATAGGCGGTCGGTCGAGAGATAGTTCGACGCGCTTGGGCGCGTCGGGCTCGGCCGGTCTAACGAGGCGCAGAGTAGTAGTAGACGTCCTGAATTGATGTCGGCCGGATGACGATCGTGCGCTGCGTCCCGTCGCCCGCATAAGAGCTCACGGGAATGTCGCGCAGATTGTCTTGAAACCTTCGCACGGCATTCAACGCCTCATTGCTCGGCTTCGTGCCACGAGCGTCGCGAGTTGTTTTCTTGGCGGCGGGTAGCTGCGGCTCGGCGGCAGGCTTTGCGACGTGCCGTTCAGTGGCAACCGGTGCTGCCTGCCGAGGCCGCGTAACGTTGCGCTGCTTGACCGCATGCCCTTCGCCGGCGACCGGCGGCGTTGAGGCTTCCTGCTGCGGCGCTGTGACTTCGCTCTGCTGCGTCGCGACCTGCGGCGCATCGGCGATGGCGGGCGACACCGGCGCTTCCTGCCGAGACGCAGTGACTGCCTGCCCCGACTCCTGCGCCGCGGGCACAGAATACTGAGAGGGCGATAACTGCGTTGACGCGTCAGCTCGGGCTGACGCAGACGCCTCAGTTGAGGCTGACGCAGACGCCTCGGTTGAGGCAGGGGCGGATGCCTCACTTGAACTAGAGGCAGTCGTCTCAGTCGAGGAACTAGAGGCAGTCGTCTCAGTCGAGGCAGGGACAGTGGCAGAGGCCTGAGTGCCTGCAGCCTGCTCAGGCGCACTTTCGACGGGGGAGGGAACTTCCTTCGCGGCGGGCAGATTCGCCACCCACGGCATGCCGCGTCGCGACAAGCAGTTCCGATCGAAGTGCAGCCAGTTTTGCTGGTTGCAAGCCGGCGCAGGGGCGGCGGAAAGCTCCGCGCTCGCGAGCAGCCGCTCCTCGAGAGTAGGGGGAAGCAGCGCCAACACCCCGATCAGACCTGCGCATCCGACGAGGGAGGCGGAGATCACAAAACGCAGGTTCGAATACAAGGCCCTGTCTCCTTAGATCGGAAACCTCGGCCCCCCTTGTTGCCCAAAAACAATGCCGCTGTGGCGGGACTATGTCCGTTTGAGGCGCTTGATCCCAGTGGAACTTGCGGCCGTGCTTAACGGCAGCCCCGTCCCTTCAGCCGGCTCTCGATTGGGGAGTTTTTGCAAGGTTCCAGAACACGAGGTAATGCGGAACCCGCAGGTGTCGGCAAAGGCAGGACGCCACTATTCCAATTCGAGCCAGAACGGGTCGGCCTCGTAGGCGATCGCGCCGCGTCCGATCGCATCGATGGCCGCCACCATGCGGCCGTCGCGGCACAACATGCGGTCGGCCAGCGCGACCAGGCGGCTGTTGGGCGTGGCTGTCGGCGAGACCCGGCGCAGTTCGCGCGCGATCGCCCATTCATCCCGATGCGGGTTGAGCGCACAGGCCGCAACATAGGCGCCCGCGGTCGAGCGGCTGATGCCGGCATAGCAATGCACCACCAGCGGCTTGGCCCGATCCCAACCGCGCACGAAGGTGATCAGCGCGCTGACATGCTCGTCGCAGGGAATGGTGTAGCCGTCCATCGGTACAGTGATGTCGTCCATGCCCAGAAGGAGGTGGTTGGCGGGGACGATGTTCCTCGGCCGCTCGACGCGGTCGATATCCTTGAGCAGGGTGACGACGTGGCGCGCGCCGGTCGCATCGACCGTGTCGTGCAGGCGCGCCAGCGAGCAAACGTGAATCATGCGCCCCCTTATATGGGGATGAATTTTGACATCAAGGCGACGTTTCGCGGACCCGCCGAACCGACAGCGCATGGCAGTTCCCGCCGCCCAAGCACCCTGCATTCGCGCACAAGCGGCGATCCAGTAGCCCGCATGAGCGGAGCGATATGCGGGCTCCCGGATTTCGCTTCGCTCTTCCGGGCTACGACGGGGGCGGAACGGAATTGGGTAGGCGTCAGGTTCGGGCGAGCTTGGCGAATCGATCGAGATAGCGCCGCTCGGCCACCTCCGCCGGCCACGGCACCAGATAGTTTCGCTTGATCGCGGCGGAGAATTTCGGTGGACCGCCGAAGAAGCGCCGCGCCTCGTCCGCGGCAAGCAAATGGATCGCGACGAGGAGGCGCGCTTCCACCGCCTTGTAGGCGTCGCCGATCACCGTCTTGAACGGCGAGATCATGTCGCCGATCACGTATTCCGGGGCATCGTGGAGGAGAACGCCGAGGCGGCTTGCACGATCGAGGCGCGCGCGTTGGCGCGCGATCGCTTCGACCAGGAGCGAATGTTGGGCGACGGAGAAGATGTGCGCGCCTTCGGTTTGCCCGTTCCAGCGGGCGACCCGCGCGAGACCGTGGGCGATGTCCGCGATCTCGACGTCGAGCGGCGAGGGGTCGAGCAGGTCGAGCCTGCGCCCGGACAGCATGCGTTGCCAGGCGCGGAACGCCTCGGACGATAAGGCAGGTTTTGCGCGCATCGCGCTCAACGGTCCGCCAGCGCGGCCAGCGGCGCATGCCGATGGCAGCTCACGATGTGATCGTTGACCATGCCGGTCGCTTGCATGAAGGCATAGACGATGCTCGGCCCGACGAATTTGAAGCCGCGCCGCGCCAGCTCCTTGGACATTGCGCGCGACACCGGCGTTTCCGCCGGCACCTGGGAGGTCGAGCGGAAGCGATTGACCTTGGGCTTGCCGTCCACAAACTCCCAAAGCAGCGGCGAGAAGCCCGGCCCCTTCTCCATCGCCTCCAGGTAGGCGCGCGCGGAGAGGACCGCGCCCTCGATCTTCATGCGATTGCGCACGATGCCGGCGTCCTGCATCAGTTTCTCGATCTTCTTCGGCGTGTAGCGCGCGATCTTCTCGGGCTCGAAGTCGTCGAAGGCGCGGCGGAAATTCTCGCGCTTGCGCAAGATGGTGATCCACGACAGCCCGGCCTGAAAGCCGTCGAGGATGAGCTTCTCGTAGAGCGCGCGGTCGTCGTATTCGGGCACGCCCCATTCCTCGTCGTGATAGGCGACGTAGAGCGGATCCTGCTTGGGCCAAGGACAGCGTTTGAGTCCATCCGGGTGGAGGAGGGGAGGGCTCATTGCGCGGCGCTCGCCTCGTCCGGCCATGCAAATTGCGCCCAGGCCGGTTTGACCAGCCGTATCTGCACGCCGCCCGCGACGAGCGGCTCGCCGGCTGCGACCGCATCGCCGACGCGATCGAGACGGAGCATGGCAAGGCCGCGGCCTTGCGCGCCCGAGCCGAACGTTCCCACGGCCTTGCCGCCGGCGCTCACCGGGGTGCCCGCCTCGGGCGCAAAGCCGTCGAAGGCCACCGGCACCAGGCGGCTGCGCGCGGTGCCGCGATGCTCGATGCGCGAGACCACCTCTTGTCCGACGAAGCAGCCCTTGTCGAAATCGACGCCGCCGAACTGATCCATGTCGGTCTCATGGGGAAACGCATCGCCGTAGATGAAATCGAGGCCGCCGCGCGGGACGCCAAGCGCGATGCGATGCGCCTCGTAGGCCGACGCTTCGACGAGCTCGGCGCCGAGGTCGGTCGCTGCGTCGGCGGCAAGGTGCGGCGGCAGCATGCAACGCAGCCCTAAGGCAGCAAGGCGCGGATCGCGGTAGCACAAGCCATATTCGGTCGTCGCATCGCCGTCCCAGACCGCGAACACGCCAAGCGTCTCCGACAAGTCCTCGATCATGACTTTGGCCCGCAGCTTGTAGAAATTGAGCCGCTGCAGCAGCGCCGGCGCGAGCGCGCGCGGACAATCGAGGAAGAATCCGCCGCCGTCTGGGAGCGGCGCCTCCGCCAGGATGAAGTCGACGATGATCTTGCCCTGCGGGGTGAGCAGCGCGGTAAAGCTCGCCGTCTCCGGCGTCACCTTGGCGATGTCGCTGGTCACGAGCCCGTTGAGGAATTTGCGCGCGTCGTCGCCGTCGACCTTGACGACGCCGCGGTCGGGAAGCAGCGCGGCTTTCATGGGGCGTGATCGTACCGATGTCGCGACTAAACGTAAGGCGCTCGCTGCACCGTAACAAGTGCTGCCCCGACCGCATGACTCAGGCGAATGAAATCATCGCGAGCGGCACGCTCGGTCTTCTCCCTCCCCCGCTTGCGGGGGAGGGGGGGAGGGGGTGATTGGAAATGCTCTATCATGTCGCGTGCCCCCTCCCTGTCCCTCCAGCCGAAGTCGGATGTTTCCGACTTCGGTCGGTCAATAAAGCGGCCGAACTCGGGTAAACCCGAGTTCGGCTGCAAGCGGGGGAGGGAACGATGTGGCACCGCTCATCGTGCCACGTCGATGTGCTACGGGCGGAAGCGCTAGTCAGTCGCCGGTGACGAAGAATTGCCAGGTGCCGTCGGGCGAGATCCCGAGCCGGAAGAAGGCATAGACCCCGAGTTTCATCATGTCCTTGTAATCGGCGCCGGTGACGATCCGGAACAGCTCGACTTTCTGCCGCGGCGTGAGCGCGGCGAGCGACATGCGCACGAAGTACGGCCAGACGTACATTTCCTGCGGCGTGCCTTCGTCGACCCGCACGAAGCCGGACTCGAGAATCATGGTCAGGATCGATAGCACCTCGATGCCGTCGGAATCCGGATAGTTCGCCTTCCAGAAGGCGATCGGATCCTTGTCGTCGGTGAACGAGAAAATCGGCATCGAGTAAGTCATCAGCGCCGCGAGCTGCTGCAGATCGCCGCTGCGCGCGGCGGCGAGCAGTCGTTCGCGCGTGCGCGCCACCGGCGCCGGCAACCGGGAGAGGTCGGTGACGATTTCGGGAACGGTGGACGGCGGGACGATGTGACCCTTGTCCTTGTCGGCAGGGCTTTTCAGGGGCGGCTCGCTCGCCGCCGGCGCTGACGGCTCGGGCGGCTTGACCGTCTCGCCGCGCAGGCTGATCGGCACGAGCGCGCTGCTGCTCGCGACGAGCGCCAGCACGACAAGGCGAAAGCCAATGCGCAGCAGCATGGTCGGCGGCCGATGGATGGCGCCAGTTTACCAGAAGCACTAAATCGGTGGCGAGGGTCGCAACTGCGGTGGACGCGACGTTTCGGCGCAACGCCGTCCGCGCGATCGGCGCGCGTTCGGCGGCGAGACGCTGCGCGCCTATTGCCTGGTGATGGCGAGGGAGAATTCGCCGTTGCGGATGCGCACGGCAAGGCCCTCGGCGAAACGCGCCGCCGCCTCCTCGCCATAGGTCGACACGAACTCGGCAAAGGCGGCAAACAGGCAAGCCTGCGCCAGGCAATCTCCATCGATCCCCTCGACCCGCGCTTCCGTCCACGCCGCGTTGAGATAGCTCAGCGCAGCCCGCTTCTGCTCATGGTCCGGAACCTCTCCCGGAGCCTTGGTCATTCGCGCTGTCATCCCCATGTCGATTCGCTGGGCCGCTGTTGAATGCGACACGTTAGCATGCAAGCCGCACTCGCCTAGAGCGCACATGGCGGAACGGTTAATGCCCCCGGGGACGTAGCCTGGGTTGAGCGGCGCAGCCGCGAAACCCGGGAATCGTGCCTGCGGCACGTGCGGTCCCGGGTTTCGCTTCGCTCAACCCGGGCTACGATCTATCTATGCGACCGCTCAGTTGGCATAGCGCGCGGTCATTTCGCGCGCGATCTTGGAACCTTCCTCGAGATAGCGGCGAATGACCACCTCGGCCGCCGGCGTGCACGTGCGGTAGCTCTGTTGATAGCCGCGGTAGCCGCGATTGAAGCTCGCGATCATGCGCAGGCGCCGCTCCCCGCCCGGGGCCTCGGCGTCGACGATCGCCTGCATCTCGTTGCGCCACTTCTGGCCTTCGTTGGCGCCACAGATGTTGCGCAGATAATGCAAGGCGCCGAGGATCTCGGCGAGACGCTGCAGGCCGCCGTCGAAGGGCGCGACGGCGGGTTCGGCGCGCGCGCTCGTGCCGACTGGCGCAAGCAGGATCGCGGCCACGATGGGGAGCACTATCAAGACGCGTCGCAATATGGATTTTCGCGCCAACATGAATCCTGGAGAGGCCGACCGTTATCGCGGGGCATTGTCGCGGCGCAACGCGACGGAAACAAGGCGGCATTGGCGCGCCTGCGAGGGTCAGGCTCATCGACCCGCTTGCAGCCGATCGAACGCCTCCGCCACAATGTCCGCGAGCCCGGCGGTCGTCGGCAGGTTCGCGAGTTCGGCCGGGTCAATCCAGCGTGCCTCGTCCAGCTCTTCGTTGAGGACCGGCTCGCCGGCGCGCCAGCGGGCGGCAAAGCACAGGATGATGAAGTGGCGTTCCACGCGGCTGTCCGCGTCGCAGACGATCGCCTCGCGAAAGCCGGCGAGCGCGACCGGCTCGATCGTCATTGCGGTCTCCTCGCGCACCTCGCGGATCACCGCTTCCTTGAGCGTCTCGCCGAGTTCGACCACGCCGCCCGGCAGGCTGTAGAGGCCGTGGGCTGGTGCACGCGCGCGGCGCACCACAAGTATCTTGCCGTCGCGCACGATGGCGGCGCTCACGGCGAGGTAGGGACGCTCGGGATAGGCTCGTGCGTCCGGCACGGCGGCGACGCTCCAGCGGCAGGATTTTCGAGCTTACCCCAAGCGAGGTCGTCTGCCGCCAGCCTCGTGTGCGGTATGGTTAGTGCGGCCGAACGAGCGAGACAGGTATGTGCGGACGCTATCTGATCATCTCTTCGCCGGAAGCGATGCGGCGCCTGTTCGGCTATCCGGAGCAGCCGAATTTCCCGCCGCGTTACAACGTGGCGCCGACCCAGCCGGTGCCAATCGTCCGGCTTGCGGAAGGAAAGCGGCAATTCGCGCTGGTGCGCTGGGGGCTGATCCCGCCCTGGGTCAAGGATCCGCGGGCGTTCAGCTTGCTCGTTAATGCGCGGGCGGAATCGGTGAACGACAAGCCGGCCTTTCGCAACGCCATGCGGCGCCGCCGCTGCCTCGTTCCCGCCGACGGCTTTTACGCCTGGAAGGAGGATGGCGGGCGCAAGCGGCCCTACTGCGTGCGTCCGCGCCATGGCGGACCGATCGCTTTTGCCGGGTTGTGGGAGACCTGGATGGGGCCGAACGGCGAGGAGATGGAGACGGCGATCATCGTCACCACCGCGGCCAAGGGGGAGCTTGCGCGTTTGCATGAACGCGTGCCGGTGATCGTGCCGCCCGCGGCATTCCATCCGTGGCTCAACTGCAGCGCGGTCGATGCGACGACCGCCGCTGGCGCGCTGTTCGTGCCGCCGCCGGAGGGACTGCTCGAAGCCTACGAGATTTCGCCTGCGGTCAATCGCACCG
>WNGD01003504.1_pt1 | contig 15847 bp, 7 predicted proteins | sample 5400671 | NCBI WGS metagenome assembly WNGD01 (sample SAMN13153369, study PRJNA577476) | soil metagenome | isolation source: 40 cm soil or saprolite under grassland replicate 2 | place: USA:California | collected 2016-06-15 | reverse complement strand
GGCTGCGCGGCGCCCTGGCCTCGAGCAGCGGTGCGGTGAGCTTGGCCTCGCGCGTTGCGCGGCTCTGCGCCGACCCCGCGAGTGGAGACGAAGCGGCCAGCGATCTCTACTCGATGCTCACGATCTCGGCCGCGCTGCTGGTCGCCGGGCTCGGTCGCGCGCTGCTGCACGCGGCGGCGGTGGTCGAGCCTACGGGGGGAGCCTGGCTGCTGGTGGGGGACGCCCGCTCGGGCAAGTCCACCACCTGCGCCAATCTGGCCCGCGCCGGTTGGGGCTACCTCTCCGACGATCAGACGGTGCTCGCCGCCGCGGAGCAGGGGATCATGGTCGAAGGGTGGCTCCGCCCGTTTCATCTGGATGAGGGGTGGGAGCGCGGCGAGGTCTGCGGTCGGCGCAGGACGATTCACCCGGCGGCGTTGGGTGTCGGCGGCCAGCGGCGCGTCGCACCGCTCGCGGGCATCCTCTTGCCGGTGGTCGCGCCCGAGCGGCCCACGAGCCTCGCGCCGGTCTCGGCAGGTCAGGCACTCGCCGAGCTGGTGCGGCAGTCGCCCTGGCTGCTGGCGCACCGCGCAGTTGCCGCGGCCGGGATCACGGTGTTGTCACGCGCGGCCCAAACCCCTGCATTTGCCCTCACCCTCGGGCTCGACACGTACGGCGACCCGGCGCGCTTGCGCGCGCTCGTCACGACAGCCGGTAGCGGGCTTCCGCCTGTTTCGCGAGATAGCGTGCCCGGGCGGCCACTGGAACCGCGAGCAGCCGCCCGAAGGGAAGTCGCATGGCTTGCAACAACCCCCTGAAGCCGCGTCCCAAGCGAGGCCAGACCCGTTGGATGGCGGCCAACAGGGTCCACGTCGAAGCCGGGGAAACGTTCCACGCGTCGGCCCACTCCATGCGACGGTCGAGCGGTTCGCCGAGCAGCACGAAAACGGTCAGCGTCATCGGCTTCAGGGCGCGCCACGGGGCGAGCCACGCGAAGCGGTGGCGTAGCAGGTAGTGCGCGGCCGCGTAGCTCCGGAACTGGTCAAGGGGCGCGTCGCCCCGGACCAGACTTTGCCCCAATGCCAGCATCGCGCCGAGCGGCGCCGCATGAGCGTGCTGCGCGATCCTGCTGCATACGTCAGCAAGGTCAGATGGTGCGATGTCCCGCAACGCTTCGGCGGTCAGCAAGACATCCCGCAAACAGCCGCGCCGGTAGGGATGTGAGACCACCGTGTGTACGAGGACGTGCCACAGGTGATCCACCGGGCTGAATCGCGACAAGCCGGTCCACTCTGTTAAGGCCCGAGCCCGGTGGCGCAACCCGGCGAGGTCTCCCAGGTGCATGATCGTACAGTGGAGCTCGACCGGGACGCCGTGCGGCCGAGCGCGGGGGGCCAGGTGCGCCGGCCCGGGCAAGGCCACCGCGCGGTACCCGCGCCGATCCAATTCGCGCGCCAGCAGCTCCGCGCCATCGGGAGGGAGCAGCACGTCGACGTCGGCGAGGTCGAGCGGCTCGGGGCCCATCAGCGCCGAGAGACTGCCCTTCAGCACGATCGCCGGGATCCCGTGCGCGCTCGCGAGTTGACCGATCTCGACCAGTTGCGCCCGCGCAGCGAGCACGCGCTGCAGCTCGGTCGTCGCTGATCCTTCCACGAGCGGCGCCGGTCCGTCTGCGATTGCTCCATTCGCGCGCAAGCGGCGTTGCAGGGCAAGGGCGCAGCGCTCCGCCTCGAGGAACAGCCTCCACGCGCCACCGCTGTGGAGCGCGACACGCCGCTGCCATTCGGGACTGAACGCCGCCGGCTGCCCGGCCAGCACGTCCAGTGCCCAGCGGCGGAGGCAAAGGGCTTCGAGGGAAGGGGGGTTCGTGCCGCAAACGTGGGGGCCAAGTCGCGGAGCGTCAAGGCTGGTGAGCAAAGCAGATCCTTCGCGCCTGCGGCGCGGTGAGCAAAAGCAGACCCTCGCGCCCGCGGCGCTCAACAAGCAGATCCTTCGCGCCTGCGGCGCTCAATAAGCAGATCCTTCGCGCCTGCGGCGCTCAATAAGCAGATCCTTCGCGCCTGCGGCGCTCAGGATGACAGCCCCGCTCGCTCTCGGGAATAATTGAAGAGAGGGACCAGGCTCCATCACTCCTTTTCCCCACCGAAGCGCCGGGCGCTGTCATCCTGAGCGAGCGCGCGGGACGCGCGCGAGCGAAGGATCTGAAATGCGAGCGTGCGGAACGCGCGCGAGCGAAGGATCTGCTGGTGCGAGATCCTTCGCGCCTGCGGCGCTCAACAAGCAGATCCTTCGCGCCTGCGGCGCTCAGGATGACACGCGCGCGAGTGAAGGATCTCGCGCTAAGGGGGAAGGGGCGACTTAGCGCCGCTGAAAATCCGGACTCCCCAGCACCAGCCCGACGGTCGTAGTCACGTCGCCTCGTGCCAGCGCTCGCATGTCCCCCGTCCCCGGCTCGCCCACGAGCATGGCCACGATGTCCCCGACCTGCCGGTCGTACGTCTCGCGATCGAAGCCGGCCTGCTTGAGCCACCGGCTCACGGCGACGCCCGGCACCTGACCCGCCGCCAGCGCCAGCCCCAGGTTGATCCGGCCCAGCAAGGCGCCCGCGCCGAGCCATGGGCGCCCGGTCTCGGGATAGCCGTTCGGCGCGTCGTGCCCGTACAGCGGCTCGCCCAGCTGCGCTACAAGCTGGGCGCTACGCGGGGTGGTGTCCGCGGCGGCCCCGAGCCCCCGCAACGCGCTCGCTACCAGCTCGAACGGCGACTTGATCTTGGCGCGGTACGCGGCGCGGGAGTAGAACTCGCGCGAGGAGAGAATCACGCGCAGCACCTCCCGGATGTCGCCGTCCGTGTCGCGGAACGCGCGGGCGGCGCGCTGCACCAGGCCTCCGGGCGGCGTATCGCTCACGAAGCGGCGCACCAGCTTGGTCGCGATGAAGCGCGCGGTGGCGGGGTGCTGCGCCAGGAGGGTGAGCACCGCCTCGCCGTCCTCCACGCCGCGCCCGGCCGGCAACGAGTCGCCCAGGATGAGCTTGGGGCCCGCATCGTGCAGCTCGGGGCGGAACACGAAGTGACCGATCCGCTCCGGATCCTCGATGGTCCAACCGGTGAAGGCGCGCGCCACCTCGATCACGTCCTGCTGCGTGTAGCCGCCATCCACGCCCACGGTGTGCAGCTCGATCAGCTCGCGGCCGAAGTTTTCGTTGATGCCGCGACGCCCCCCGCGGCCGCGCTGCGCCAGCGTGGGTCGCTCGGGCTCCGCCGCACTCTGCCAATTGTCCAGGTAGTAGAGCATGGCAGGACTGCGCGCCACGGCGCCGAGCAGGTCGCGGAAATGCCCCAGGGCGTGAGGGCGGATCACGTCCCGGTCGAACGGCAGCAGCAGGTAGCGCTCCGGGCCCTTGCCCGAATACACCGAGAAGTGATTCTCCCAGAAGTCGACCATGACCTCTTGCAGCTGTCGCCGGCTCACCACCGCGCGCGCCAGCTTGGTCGCCTGGAGATCCGTGAGCAACCGGCTCGCGGCGCGTTCCGCCTGGCTCAGGACGAGTGAGTCGTTCCTGGCCTCGAGGTGTTCCACGGCCGGGGCGAACCGATCGGCACAGGGCGTCATGGGGAGCGGCGGGGTCGACGCGGCGCGCGGCGCGGCGCGCAGCGCGGCAGGGCGCGCGTAGATGTGCGCCGCGTCGGCGAGCGCGAGCGACATCGTGGGGAAGCGCGCCAGCACGGAGTCGCCGTCGCCATCATCGATCGAGTCGGGCTCGAGCTGGCGGGCGATCCAGCGATCCACTCCGATCGAGCGGACCGCTGCCTCGTCCCCTGGCCGGGGACCGAACGCCAGGCGGTTGAGCACGTGCCGCACCCGCTCGTCCGCGGTGAGCGCCCCGGTGCGACCCGTGGCCGGCGCGACGGCCCTGAGCGTGGGGGTGGACGCGGCGCGCGTGCTGGCACACCCCGCCAAGCCAAGGGCGGCGAGCGGCAGGAGGGGAATGGAACGGGCGAAACCCATCAGCGGGTTGTACCCCGGCGCCCGGCCGGGGGGCCGAACGCTCGATTTGGTGATAGAATGGATGGTCATGGCGACCAATCCGCGCGAAGGGCTGATTCGGGCCGTGTCGCAGGCGAAAGATCAGGCGAAGACGATCCTCGCCACGCTGGAGCAGCAGGGTCACCCCCAGACGAGCGAATCGAACGGCGTCTATTTTGGCCTGGTCACGATTCTCAAGCAGTTGCGCACCATCGACCCGGCGCCCCCCGTGGCCGGTCTCGCGAGCGAGCTGGAGCAGCTGGCGGGTCTGTGCGTCGGCAAGCTGGCCCCGCTCGAGCCGCAACTGCGCGAGGCGGCACGCGTCGCTCGAGCAGGATCCTAGGCCTGGGGGAGCCGAGCGCCACGGCTGTCGGGCGGGCGCCACACACCGGCATCTTGGGAACGCTCTTTGCACGTGCGGGTGGTTCGCGGGAGTAGCTCAATTGCAGAGCAGGTGGCGTCCTACCACCAGGTGCCGGTGCAAATCCGGCCTCCCGCTCTTTTTTTTCAAGTTTTCAAGGAGACCCCGTGCTGATCGTCGCGCTGTGCCAACTCGCCGCCGGTCCCGTGCCGGCTCCTTCCCGTGCCGCCGCCACCGTGGTCGAGTATCTCCTGCCGCGTCCCCGCGCGTTCCCGCACGATCCGGCGGTGGGGCGCGACGGGATCGTGTGGTACACCGACCAGGCCAACAGCTACATCGGTCGGCTCGACCCCGCGACGGGACAGGTCACCGACTACGCCACGCCGACCCAGGCCTCGGGGCCGCACGGCATCATCGTGGCCCCCGACGGCGGAGTGTGGTACACGGCGAACTTCAAGGCGCGGCTCGGCCGGCTCGATCCGGCGAACGGCTCGATCAAAGAGTATGTGCTCCCGGCTGCGGCGCGCGATCCCCACACGCCGCTGTACTACGATCGGGCCATCTGGTTCACCGCCCAGGGGGCCAACCTGTACGGGTCGCTCGACCCGGGGACGGGGGAGGCGAAGTTGTTCCCGGTTGCGACGCCGGGCGCGCGGCCGTACGGCCTGGTGGCGGGCCCGAACGGCACCATCTGGATGGCGCTGTTCGGTACCAACAAGATCGGCCGCATCACCGCCCGAGACGGAAGCCTGCGCGAGTACCCGCTCCCCGATCCCGCCGCGCGGCCGCGCCGCCTCGCGGTCGACGCCCACGGCATCGTGTGGTACTCGGACTACGCGCGCGGCCAGCTCGGCCGGCTCGATCCCGCGACCGGGCAGGTGCGCGAGTTTCCGTGCCCCGGCGGCGGCGACAGCCAGCCGTACGGCATCGCGATCGGCACCGACGGGCGCATCTGGTACGACGAGTCGGGGAAAAACACGATCGTGGCGTTCGATCCGGCCAGCGAGCGCGCGGAAACTGTGGCGATCCCCACGGCGGGCTCGGTGGTGCGGAACATGGCGGTCGATTCGACGCGCGCGCGGCTGTGGCTCGCGCTGTCAGGGACGCAACGGCTCGGCAGGATCGACCTGGCACCCTCGCGCTAGCGGTGCGGCGACGGCTTACGGCGTGATGTTGAACGCGTCGCTGGTGGCGCCGTTCATACCGGGGCTGGAGGCAAGCAGGTTGTAGGGGCCTGCCGCCCTGTCGATGCGCACGTTGGTGAACGTCGCCACACCATTCACCGCGTTCACCTGCCCACCAGTGAGCGTCCCGCCCCCCGGATTGGCACCGATCGTGAGCGTGATGACTCCGGTGAAACTGGTGACGACGGCGCCGGCGTCGTTGCGCGCCTCGACCAAGACCGGCGGTGACATGGCCGCGCCCACCGGCGTGTTGCTGGGCTGTCGAGTGAACACCACGTGCGTCGGCCCGGGGGGTGGCGGCGGAGGCACGGTGATGTTGAACGCCTCGCTCGTGGCCCCGCCCAATCCGGGGCTGGAGGCGCGCAGGTTGTAGGGGCCCGCCGGCTTGTCGATGCGCAGGTCGGCGAACGTCGCCACCCCGTTCACGGCGTTCGCCTGGCCGCCCGTCAGCGTGCCACCGCCCGGGTTGGCGCCGATCGTGACGGTAATGAGCCCGGTGAAGCTCGTGACGACGGCGCCGGCGTCATTGCGAGCCTCCACCGTGACGGGCGGTGAGATGGGCGCACCCGCCGGGGTGCTCGTGGGCTGCTGAATGAACACCACATGCGTCGCCGACGTGGGCGGCGGGGGTGGCGGCGGCGGCGGCGGTGGTGGCGGGGGAGGGGGCGCGTTGACGCCGACGGGGTGCGACACTGACGCCGTCGCGTTCTGGTTGTCGGCGACGGTGAGCTTCACATTGTAGGTGCCGCTGGCACCGTACGTGTGCGACGGGTTCTGGGCCGTCGCGGTTCCGCCATCCCCAAAGTCCCAGCTCTGGGCGCTGATTGTGCCATCGGGATCGCTGCTGGTACTCGTGAAGTTGCACGCCAGTGCGCTGCAGCCCCACGAGAACGCGGCCACCGGCGGCTGGTTGGTCGGAGGCGGCGGCGGTGGCGGCGGGGGGGGCGGCGCGAGCGTCACGTTGAACGCGCCGCTCGTCGCGTCGCTCAAACCGGCGCTCGTGGCGAGCAGCGTGTAGCCATTGCCGACCTGATCGATGCTCAGGTCGCCGAATCTCGCCAGCCCGCTCTGCGCCGATTGGGTCGTGTCACCGCTGAGCTTGGCGTTTCTCAGTAGACTGCGGTCGCGGTCGAGCGCCATGTGGACCGCGGCGCTGAAATCGGCAACGGGGTTGCCGAACGCGTCGAACGCCGCCACGACCACCGGCGGCCGGATCATGCTGTCGGTCATCACGTCGCTCGGCTGTGCGGCGAAGCCGAGCTGGGTCGGTGGTCCCGGCACGACGTCGAACGCCGCGCTGGTGGCCGCCGGGAGCCCGTCCACCGCGGCGGCGAGGGCGTACCCGCTGCCCGACCGGTCGATGTGCAGGTCGGTGAACGTCGCGACGCCGTTCACCGCCGGGACGCTTCGGCGACCGTTGAGCGACGCGCCGCCCGGACTGTGATCGAGGGTGACGGTGACCAGGCCGGTGAACTTGGTGGCGGGCGCGTTCGCGGAGTCGCGCACGGTGACCTGGACGGGAGCGATCCGTTGGCCGGCGCGGGCGCTTTCCGGCTGCGCCGTGAAGGCCAACCCGGCGGCACCGTAGGCAGTCGGTGGCGGTGGCGGCCCGGCGGAGTTCAGCAGCTTATCGAGCCGGCAGCCTGCAACGATGACGGTGGCGAGCGCCAGAAGGCGGAGCATCCTCATGGCGCTGCCGAACCCCGCAAACCGCGCACCGCGCCCCCGCGCGGTATGCGGCCCTGCATTTGTGATGGGGCTCACGCGGATGTGGCCGTTCTCTGCTGAAAGGGGGCAACAGGTGTGTCGTGGGGAAAACAAGGCGGGCGCGGCAGTTACAGCAGCTTGCGATACACCTCCGCCGTCCGCTCCGCCGTCTTTTGCCAGGAGAACTCCCGGGCCCGGACCCGCCCCCGCGCGATCAACAGCTCCATGCGGGCCGGATCGTCCGACAGCCCCTCGAGCGCCTGTACGTACGCCGCGGGGTCCCGTCCCTCGACCACGACGATCGCGTCGCCGCCCACTTCCTTGAGCCCGCCCGCGCCGGAGGTCACCACCGGCAGCCCTGAGGCGAACGCCTCGATCACCGGATACCCGAATCCTTCATAGAGGGAAGGGAACAGCAGCACGTCGGCTGCGCGGTACGCGCGCCGCAGCGTGGTCTCGTCGGCGAACGGAGCGGTGCGCACGAAGCGACGCAGCGCCAGCCGTTCGATCAGCTGCTCCTGGTCGCCGGTGAAGCGCCCCCCCACCTGCAACAGATAGGCGTCGGCCTCGTTGCGGAGCCGCGCCACGGTCTGGATCACGAGGGGCACGTTCTTCCGCTCCACCGTGCTCCCCACGTGCAGCACCACGAACGCCTCCTCCGGGATGCGCCAGTCGGTGCGGCCGCGCGCCCGCGCCCCGGACGCCTCGGAGAAGAACGAGCGGTCCACGCCGAACGGCACCACGCTGATACGCCGGTCGTCCCCCAGCCAGGTCGCGAGCTCGTGCTTCAGCCACTCCGTGCCCACGATGTAGGACTGCGCCAGGCGCAGCGCCTTGAGCGTCTGGCGCAGGAAGCGGTTGCGGATCCCCTCGCGCCAGCCGTCGGTGGGCGAGCGCAGGATGATCACGGGCATCAGGTCGTGTACGGTCACCACCACCGGCCGGCGGTGCACGCGCGTGACCATGTGCGCGTAACTGTGATCGAGGATGTGCACCAGGCGCGCGCGCTTGGCGTCGCGCTTGAGCCACCACGGATAGAAGAAGTAGCGCGCCACGTAGCGCTGCGGGTCTCGCAACGGGCCGGGCAGCACGAGACTGGTGGGGTCCACGTCCTGGGCCCACCAGCGTGGATAGCCGCCGGAGCGGCGTCCGTCCTTGGTCTCGCGCGTCAACGCGCCGATCTGGGCGGCGAGCCGCACCTCGAACCCGGGATCGGTGCTCTCCAGCCAGTCGTACAGCCGGTGGGCGTAGCGGTCCATCGAGGGCCAGCGCTCGAGGGGCAAGTCGGGGACGAGGAGGACTCGGGTCACTTTCCCTTCAGGTTCGATGCTCCTAGGTGCGGCTGACCCCGGGGCGGTGCCCCGGGGAAAACGAGACTCCTGGTATGTAACCCCGGGCCGCCGGCCCGGGGTCAGCCGCGCGGGCCGATCACCTCTTTCCAAAACGCGACCGTACGCTCCGCCACCGCGTCGTCACTGAACAGTTGCATCACGCGCGCCCGGCCCGCCTGCGCCAGCGGGCGCCGCGCCTCGGTGACGGCGAGGCGCCGCAGCGCGCCGGCGATCGCCGCGGGATCGCCGGGCGGGACGATCGCTCCGGCGTCGCCGATCACCTCCGGCGTCGCGCCGGCGCCGGTTCCGATGACCGCCACTTCGTGCGCCATCGCCTCGGCCACCGCGTGGGCGGACTGCTCGGCCCACCCCGGGAGCTCCCGGGACGGCTGCACCAGCACATCCAGCTCCGCCCACAAGCGCGTCATCTCCTCAGGCGGTAGCGCGCCCGTCCAGCGGATCCGCGCCGCCAGGCGCAGCTCGCTGGCCATGCGCTCGAGCCGCTCGCGATCCGGGCCGTCGCCCACCACCCACAGGTACCACCGCCCGCCGCGGTTTTCGGCGAGCGCCTGGAGCAAAGTATCGAGTCCCTTCTCCGGCACCAAGCGGCCCACGTATCCGATCGCGAGCCCTTCGTGCAGTGCGTGCTCGGGCTCGGGCGGCACCTGGACGCCGAGCTGGGGCACGACGGCGATGGGGAGGTCGGGGACCGCGCGCCGCAGCAGCGCCGCGGCTCCCCCGCTGCCCGCGATGGCGCCCTTGAGCCGCCGCAGCGCGCGGCGCCGCCGCACGCGGGGGAAGAGCGGCAGGGAGACGTCCACGTTCTGGAGCGTGAACAGCACCACGGGGAGCTTGAGCTTGCGCGCCACGCGCACCACCTGCTGGCAGCCGCGCGTGGTCGGCTCCTGCTCCACCTGAATGACGTCGGGGCGCTTGTCGCGCAGCAGCGAGATGAGCGCGCGCTTGCCGAAGCGCGCTTCGGCGGGGTGGGCCCAGTGGCGCACCGGAATGGGGAAGACCTCGACGCCGTTCTGGCGCTCCCACCCTACCTCGATGGTGCGACCGAGGCCGGCTTCGCGCGAGCGCTCCGGCACGCCGACGGTGACGTCGAGATCGCGCGCGGCGAGCGCGCGGAGCTTGCCGCGGTTGGCGGGGTTGAGATAGGTCGGGGAGACGATGAGAACCCTACGCATGAGGAGAAATGTGGAATGCGGAATGTGGAATGCGGAATGTATCGGTGGGCGTCCTACGGTGCACGACCGTCCCTTTCAATTCCGCATTCCGCATTCTACATTCCGCATTCGTTCGGGCCCTTAGCTCAGATGGTTAGAGCAGCGGACTCATAATCCGTAGGTCCCAGGTTCAAATCCTGGAGGGCCCACGCTTGAGGCTGGGTGACAGTTTATGGGTTTTGGTAGCAGACGCACAGGGGTGAACAGGGGGCAGTTAGCAGGAGTTCACCTACTCACTCGAACTGTTCACCGCTGTGCGTCTGTGCGTCTCAGGTTGTTGACTGTTCTCCAGCCTCACCCGGGTGGCTAGCTCAGCTGGTTAGAGCGCCGGTCTCACATACCGGAGGTCACAGGTTCGAGTCCTGTGCCGCCCATTCGCCCTGCCGTCGCTTTCCTCTCTATGGTCCTCCTCTAAACCCCCCTCCAGCCGAGGTCGGATGGCCGGCCGGTATGAGACCGGGGGAAGCAGCAAGGGAAGACCGCGAAGTGATGCGCCGGTGATATAGCGTCGCCGCAACGGGTTAGGGCGTCGCATCATGAAAACAGCCGGTACGGGCTTTGCCACACTTGCCGTGAACGCGCCACTCACGGGAGCCCGTGGCCCTGCCGCAGGAGACCCGCAGACCGAGCAGTGTACTCAGCGCCTGTCAGCGGGCGACGAGTGTGGCGGGGTGCGCCCTGCTGCTGTTGCTCGTCGCAACGTGTCACGTCGATAAAATCACCAACAATCCCCCGCCGGTCGCGACGCTCGGCGTGGCGCCCGCCAAGCTCACGCTCGCCGCCGCGGCGGGCAGCGCGGCGCTGCAGCTCGATTCCGTCGGGCTCAAGAACGCTGGAGAAGGAGGCGCGCTGTCGTGGAGCGCCGCGGCCGCGCACGGCTCCGCATGGCTGTCGTTCAACCCGCGGGGCGGGTCGACGCCGGGGTGGCTGCACGTCCAGCTCAACCCCGCCGGACTCGCTCCCGGCACCTATAACGACAGTGTGATCGTGTCCGCCGGGAACGCGGCCGGCAGTCCGGCTGCGGTGCCCGTGGAGTTCGTCGTGCATCCGTGCGTCGCCGCCGCGATCGCGCTCGACGCGCAGCTCAGTGACTCACTCACCCAGCAGAGCTGTGCGGCGCCGCACCGGCCGGGAAGCTTCGCGCAGCTGTACAGCTTTACCGGGCGCGCCGGAGACTCGGTCTCGATCGTCATGTCCGCCCCGGCGCTCGACGGGTACGTCGTGTTCGACACCGCGACCACCGGCGACGCGCCGCCGCTCGCGGAGAACGACCAGTGTGCGGCGGGCACGGGCGCGTGCCTGCTGTATCAGCTGCTGCGCGCGGCGGGCTCGTACACCGTCGAGGCGACGAGCGGGCCGGCGGCGGCGACCGGCCTGTTCACGCTGAGCATCACCCGGCCGCGCGCGCCCGCCGGTCCCGACGCCCTGGCGCAACTCACCGGCGACGGCGTGACAGTCATCGCGCTGGGCGGCAGCGTCGATCAGCCAAGCGTGGTGCTGCGCGGCACGGTGAGCGACCCGGACGTGGGCGATACGCTGCGGCTCCAGGTCGAGGCGCTGCCCGTGGGCACGGCGTTCACCGGCACACCCACGGCGGTGAGTGATCGGGCGTCGAGCGGACAGCGCGCGTCCGTCACGCTCACCGGGCTCGCCGACAACACCGCGTATCACTGGCGCGCCCGCACCCTGGACCAGACGGGGCGGGCGAGCGCGTGGCTGTCGTTCGGCGGCAACGCCGAGACGGCGGCCGACTTCTCGACCGCGATTCCGGGGCCGCCGCTCGCCCCCACTGCACTGGGGCAGTTCCAGAGCGACGGCGTCACCGCCATCCCGGTGGGCGGCACGGGGCGCAGCCGCTCGGCGGTATTCAAGGCAACCGTCACCGACCCCAACCCGGGCGACGTGGTGCGGCTCGAGGTCGAGGTCGACCCGCTCGGCACGGCGTTCAGCGGCGTACCGAACGGCTCCGGGGCTGCGGTGGCCAACGGCACGATCGCCACCGCCACCATCGCGGGTCTCACCGACAACGTGTCGTATCACTGGCAGGCGCGCGGCGTAGATCAGACCGGCCGGGCCGGGCCCTGGGCGTCGTTCGGCGGCAACGCCGAGACGGCGGTCGACTTCAAGGTCGCGATGGCAGGGAGTCAGGTGGTCTTCACGGTGCAGCCCGCGACCACCGCGGCTGGCGCGGCGATCACACCCGCGGTGAAGGTCGCCGTGCAGGACGCCCTGGGGAACACCGTCACGAGCTTCAGCGGCACGATCACGGTGACCCTGGGGGTGAACCAGGCCGGTGGCACGCTCGGGGGCCATACGACGGTCACTGCCGTGAACGGCGTGGCCACGTTCACCGACCTGAGCATCGACAAGGTGGGGACGGGCTATACGCTCCAGGCCACCGGCGCCGGTTTGACCACGGCGAGCGGGTCGTTCGACATCACGCCGGGACCGGCGACGCAGCTCGCGTTCACGGTGCAGGCGAATGCCACGGCTGCGGGCGCGCCGATCACGCCGGCGGTACAGGTGACGGCGCGCGATGCGTCCGGTAACACGGCGACACAGTTCACCGGCAACATCACCGTGGCGCTGGGCGCGAACCAGAGCGGCGCAACGCTGGGCGGTGTCCCGACGCACGCGGCGGTCGCCGGTGTGGCGAGCTTCCCGGGGCTGAGCGTCAACAAGGCGGGGACGTACACCCTGACCGCGACGAGCGGCACGATCCCCGTGGCGACGAGCGCGTCGTTCAACATCACCGCCGCCGCGCCGGGGCAGCTCGTCCTCACGACCCCGCCCTCGGCCACCGCGCAGAGCGGTGTGCCGTTCGCGCAGCAGCCCGCCGTTCAGGTGCAGGATGCCAACGGCAATCCGGTCGCCACGCAAGGGGTCGGCGTCACGGTCACGATCGCCACGGGGCCCGCGGGCGCGTCGCTCGCACCGCAGAGCGCGACGACCGACGCGACCGGGCTGGCGCGCTTTACCGGGCTCACGCTCAGCGGTCCCCCCGGGAGCTATACCCTGACGTTCGCGTCGGGCACGCTCAGAACGGTCACGTCGGGGCCGATCGCGCTCGCCGCCGGGACGGCGACGCAGATCGCGCTGCAGGCGGGAAACAACCAGACCGTCGCGGCCGGCACAGCCGTGCCGATTCCGCCCGCCGTCATCGTCAAGGACGCGAGCGGCAATCCCGTCGCCGGCGTGGCGGTGACGTTCGCGGTCGCGCCAGGGAACGGCACCATCACCGGGCCGAATCAGACGACCGACGCGAACGGCATCGCCCGAGTCGGCAGCTGGACCCTCGCCACCACTGCCGGCGCCAACACGCTGACGGCGACGGCGGCCGGGCTTACGGGCAGCCCCGTCACCTTCACGGCCACCGGCACCGCGGGCAGCGCCGGGAGCATCGCCGTCTCCGCGGGCGACCAGCAGACGGCCACCGTGAACACCGCGGTCGCCACGCCCCCCGCGGTGATCGTGAAAGACCAGTTCGGCAACCCGGTGGCGGGCGCCGCCGTAACCTTCGCAATCGCGTTGGGACAGGGCGGCATCACCGGCGCGGCTCAGACGACCAACGCAAGCGGGATCGCCAGGGTCGGGAGCTGGACGCTAGGCAGGGCCGCCGGGACCAACACCCTCACCGCCACGTCGACAGGGGTGAACGGCAGCCCGGTGACGTTCACGGCTACCGGCATCGCGGGCTTGGCAACGTCGATCGCGGTCAGCGCCGGAAACAACCAGTCGGCGGCGGTCGGGACCGCGGTGGCGACGCCGCCGGCGGTGATCGTCCAGGATCAGTTCAACAATCCCGTGGCGGGGGTCGCGGTCACGTTCGCGCCGGCGGCGGGGAGCGGCAGCGTGAGTCCCACGACGCCGGTGACGACGGGGGCGAGCGGGATCGCCGCCCTGACCTCGTGGACCCTCGGCACCACGGCTGGGCCGAACACTCTGACCGCGACGGCGGCGGGCAGCGGCATCACGGGCAATCCGGTGAGCTTCACCGCCACCGCCACGGCGGGGCCGGTCGCGAAACTCGCGATCACGACGCAGCCGTCCGCCACGGTGCAGAGCGGCGTGGCCTTCCTACAGCAACCCGTCATCCAGCTGCAGGACGCCTCCGGCAATCCGGTGAGCCAGCTCGGCATCACAGTCAGGGCGACAATCGCCTCGGGCGGCGGGACACTGGGCGGTACGGTGGACATCAACACCAACGCGAGCGGCGCCGCGCTGTTCACGAACCTGTCGATCAGCGGCACGGCGGGGCCGCATACGCTGGGCTTCTCGGCGCAGCAATACACCCCGATTACATCGGGGACCGTGAGCGTCACCGCGGGCGCGGCGACCCAGATTGCGATGAACGCCGGCAACGGTCAGAACGCCACCACCGGGACTGCCGTAGCCATACCGCCGTCGGTGATCGCGCGTGATGCCAGCAACAACCCGGTCGCGGGCGTCGCGGTCACATTCGCGCCGGGGACGGGCGGCGGCACGGTCACCGGTGCGAACCAGACGACCGATGCGACCGGCATCGCCGCCGTCGGCAGTTGGATCCTGGGCAAGACGGCGGGGCTGAACACGCTCACCGCGACCGCGCCCGGGTTGACGGGGAGCCCGCTCACGTTCACCGCTACGGGCGCGGCGGGCGCGCCGGCCACGCTGGCGAAGTTCTCAGGCGACAACCTCACCGGTCAGGTGGGTAGCACGCTGGCGACGCCGCACAACGTGCTCGTTACGGACGCCAACGGCAATCCGGTGGGGAACGTCACGGTGACCTGGGCCCCGGCCTCGGGCGGCGGCTCGGTGAATCCGACGTCGTCGGTGACGGACGTGAACGGCCACGCCACCACAACCCGGACGCTCGGGCCCACGCCGGGGACCCAGACGACCACCGCCGCCGTCACGGGTCTCCCGACCGTGACATTCACGGTCACGGCGAGCGTGGCCGGCGCCACACAAATGGCGGTGAACGGCGGTGATCGCCAAACCGGCACGGTCGGACAGGCGCTGCCCACGCCGCTGTCGGTGCGGGTGGCGGACCAGTTCAACAATCCGGTGGCGGGGGTGACGATCAGCTGGGCGGTCATCAGCGGCGCTGGGTCGCCGAACCCGGCGACCTCCACGTCCAACACGAGCGGCATCGCCTCGACGACGTGGACTCTGGGCACGCGGAGAACGGCGACCGACAGCGTGCAGTCGGCCCAGGCCACGGGTGTCGGGTCTCCCGTCAGCTTCACCGCGTTCAGCGTCGCCGGGCCGGTGAACGCGGCGCAGACGACCCTGGTCGCGTCCCCGGCGGCGATCGCCGCCTCGAGCGGCACCAGCGCCAGCACGATCACCGTCACCGCGCGCGACCAGTACGGCAATCCGGTGCGCGGCAAGACCGTCACGCTCGCCGCGACGGGCACGGCCAACACGCTCGTCCAGCCGAGCGACACGACCGATCCCAACGGGGTCGCGACTGGCAGCCTGAGCTCGACATTCGCCGAAGCTAAGGTGCTGTCGGCCCTGGTCTCGGGGCTTCCGATCACCCAGCGGGACACGGTGACGGTGAGCCCTGCCGCGGCGACCCACCTCGCGTTCCTGGTGGGGCCGAGCGACGTCGCCGCGGGCGCCGCCATCACGCCAGCGATCCAGGTGGAGGTGCGCGACCAGTTCAACAATCGCGTCACCGCGGCGAGCCCCGGAGTCTCGCTCGGCTTCGGCACCAACGCCGGCGGGGGCACGTTGAGCGGCGGCGGTCAGCAAATGGCGGCGAACGGCGTGGCGACGTTCGGCGCGGCGAGCATCGACAAGGCGGGCACCGGCTACACGCTGGTCGCTAGCTCGGCGCCGCTCACGCGGGTGACGAGCGGACTGTTCAATGTGACCGCCGCGGCCGCGACGCAATTGGCGCTCACCACGCCGCCGTCGAGCACGGGGCGGAGCGGCGCGCCGCTGGCGCAGCAGCCCGTCGTGCAGTTGCAGGATGCCAACGGCAACCCCGTGAGCCAGATCGGCGTGGTCGTGACCGCGACGCCGAGCCCGGCGGGGGCG
>WNGD01003500.1_pt1 | contig 15851 bp, 12 predicted proteins | sample 5400671 | NCBI WGS metagenome assembly WNGD01 (sample SAMN13153369, study PRJNA577476) | soil metagenome | isolation source: 40 cm soil or saprolite under grassland replicate 2 | place: USA:California | collected 2016-06-15 | reverse complement strand
CCTGGATACGTCGGTTATGACGAAGGTGGTCAGTTGACCGAGCAAGTGCGTCGCCGCCCATACAGCGTTATCCTGTTTGACGAGGTTGAGAAGGCGCACCCCGAAGTCTTCAACGCCCTGTTGCAGATCATGGACGACGGTCGTTTGACCGATGGTCAAGGTCGTACGGTGGACTTCAAGAATACCGTTGTGATCATGACCAGCAACGCTGGTAGCACTGATCTCAAGCGTGCCGCACGTATCGGTTTCTCGTACAAGAAGGACGAGGATGTTCGCGACGAGCAGCACGAGGCAATGCGCTCGAAGGCAATGGAAGGTCTGAAGAGGATGTTCCGCCCAGAGTTCATCAACCGTATCGACCAGATTGTGGTCTTCCATTCGTTGGGTAAGAGCGAACTGAACTGCATTGTTGAGTTGATGCTGAACCAGGTCCGTGTCCGCCTGAGTGAGCAGAAGATCGAACTGGTAGTTACTGACGAGGCGCGAGACTTCCTGTTGCAGGAAGGTTTCGACGAAGAGTTTGGTGCGCGTCCACTGCGCCGTGCCATCCAGACCTACGTTGATGACGCGCTGGCCGATGCCTTGCTGGCGGGCGAAATTGCCAGTGGTCAGACAGCCCTTTTGACTGTGCGTGATGGCAGCATTGCTGTCGTCCCACAGGAAGAGATGACCAGGGCTGCTTAATAGATAGATCTAGCAAACCTCCGTTATATCTCTCATGCAAGAGATACAACGGAGGTTTGTTTTTTGGGGGACAATTGTTGCCAGACGCTATACGGTCTGGCGTGGCCGGATGAATGCTCGATAGATCAGCTCCACCACGGCGCTCAGGACGACCTCGCCTGCCAGGGCTGGCAGAAGGTTGAGGCCGTCTACCACCGGGCCAAAGCCAGGGTACCACACGTGGGCAGTGAAGCCGCCGATCAGCGCTCCGCCCGCGATGAACACCCAGTCGTAGTCGGTTGCCTTCCCGTCCTGGCGGAAGAACAGATACTGCGCCGCTGTAGCTAGCATGGCGGACACCGCCAGTAAGATTACCCATGCCCAGGGACCCATATATTTCTCCTCTCTCAGTGAAATCCAGATTTTTGATGCTCAAAAACACCTCTCACCGCAGCTATTCATTCAGTCTAAAGTGTAATGTTTGCGCTATGCAGTATAAAGTCTGGATGTCATAGAGGAGTCACATCCGCAGACTTACCTCTCACGAAGCCATCACGGTTTCATACAATCGCCGAACGTTCGCTAGTCTACTGATTCTGCACGCATAGTCTCACTTTCCGCTTCGGTCGAGTGTTTACGCAAGGCCGGAATAGCCAGGACGACCGAGGCGATGGCTAGAGCGATGATCAATGCACCAGACCAGTAGGGTGTGGCGTGACCCAACTGAGTGTAGAGCAGACCACCAAACAATGGACCCAGGATCATCGCCAGAGACTGCATCGACTGGCTGGCACCGCCAACCAGACCTTGCTGGCGCGGTCCTGCCAGTCGCGAGGTCAGGCCGCGCAACGCGTTCTCTACCAGGCCACCCGAACCGGCGAAGAGGATAACTCCCGCGATAAGCAGGATTGGTGAAGCGATCAGAGCGATCGTGCCAAGCAGGATATAGCTGAGCGCGACCAGGCTCAGTGAGCCAATGCTTAACTTCACATCGCCAAAGATCGGCAGCAGTTTGCCCACCAGTACTCCCAGGACCAGAATATCGACTACACCAACCAGTGTCGCAACAATACCAGCGTCGGTAGCATTCCAACCCAGGCTATCCTTCAATAAAATGGTCAGATTCGATTGCAAAATCGCAAACGGGAAGGAATAGAAGAAACCGGCCAGCAGGAGCCAGCGCAGATTTGCCATCGTAAACACATTGCCCATCTGTGTGAGCGGATTCAGGTCATGCAGGCGGATCGAGGTCACACGATGCTCTTTGTTCAGGCTCTCGGGCAAGAAAAAGAAGCCCCAGACGATATTGAGCAGGATTATCGCGGTCGCAACGATAAATGGTGTGCTGTAGCTAACGTTTGCCAGGAGACCACCGATGCTGGGACCAAGGATAAAGCCGACACCAGAGAAACCGCCCACGATGCCAAAGTACTTGCCACGCTCCTCCGGCGCGGTGATATCTGCGATATAGGCGAAAAGCACGCTAAAGTTGCCACCCGTCAGACCATCGATGATGCGACCCAGGAAGAGTATCCAGAGCGAGCCACCCAGTCCAAAGAGCAGGTAGCCGACCGCCGAACCCAGCAGACAGATGAATAGGATCGGGCGCCGACCAAAGCGATCGCTCAGCAAGCCCAGGCCAGGAGCGGCGATAAGCTGGCAGATGCCATAGATCGAGACCATCCACGCTACCACGATAGCAAGGTCGTTTGGATTGCCCAGGTGCCGCAAAGTCATAAATGGCACTACAGGCCCGATGATAGTCATGCCCATGGTATTTAAAAACGAGACCACCACGAGAAAGAAGATGGCTTTGCGCTTCGGCGCTGGTGCCATGCTGCCTGACTCCCCTGGTTGTGATGTAAAGACTTCCGATGTGTCCATACTATATTCTCCAATCTAGTTGTTCTCTCGCAACGATCTTTACTGTAACCTCCAGGCGGATGAGCCAGCATCCTCCATAAGGATGATGCACTGGATGATTATCCTGGCCGAAGTCAGCTTCTCGACTGGTTTTGTCTCATCATGTCGAGATAATTTCCCTTCCTGGTTCAGTTTCTCTCCTCCACAAACGCGGCCAGATGATAGTCGCAATTGTAATCGATTTCACATTTTAAGAGCAACACGTCTCTGATCGCTCTCGCAATAAGGCTGTTATAAAAAGATTTTGCGAAGAGAAGGATTCTCGCCGCCCGTATTCTTGACATTCACATTGTAATCGATTACAATGTGAATAAGGATGTGATGGTTTTTAAAGTAATATAACCGACGAGAGTGGATAGTGACTTCAATAAAAATGGGGCGGAAGTTGGGAATGGAATGATTCTGCTATCTCTAATTAGAAAGGATAATATACAATGTTGGTCTTCCTGGCATTCATAATGATGATGATCTTTCTCTCTGGTGGAATGATTCTCCATATGTACCTGTATAAGCATGGGGCACTCAACTCTTTTAAGTCCAGTACTACAAAAGAAAGCTTCGAAATTGACGACCGTCTCGGGTCAGTCGTGTTCCAAAAATGGCGATGATGGCCTCAACTGAGTGCGTTGAGGATAAAAAGGTTCACTTCCTGAATTATATATAAAGGAGAATAAGAAATGCGTATTAGTGATGTTGTTGGCCTGTTTGCCGCGCTTATTGGTTCTACCACAACGCTTTTGGGAGCCTGGGCCTATATTCGCTCGAAGCATCCTCCAAAGGGGGAAATGCTTCGAGCCGCCCTTGCCATCACTCTCATCATGATGGGCATTCTAGGCTTCGCGGCGTTTATCTCACGTGCCACCGCAATCAACATTAATGGTCACGATACTCTTCCCGTTCCTGCTCTTTTGGCTCCTGGCAAGGTGACACCTGTTCTGGCACCAACCTCGACCCCAACGCTGGCACCAACCTCAACATCGACACCGGAACCAGCATCAACATCGACACCGGAACCAGCACCAACACCAACACCGGAACCAGCATCAACACCAACACCAGTGTCAACATCGACGCCGGAACCAGCATCAACACCGACGCCAGCATCAACACCGACATCTGCGCCGACGGTACAGTCACATTAAGATTTTGTTGTGTGCAGAGAAAGCTTGCTTAGATCAATTCAAGTTGATTGGCGATGGCACTCGCCTCGACACGATTGTTGACGTTCAGTTTGCGATAAATGCTCTGAACCTGGGTGCGTACGGTATTTACCGAGACCACAAGTTCGCGCGCAATCTCGGCATTGGAGTTGCCGGCAGCCAGCAGGCGCAGGACTTTCTGTTCCTGCTGACTCAAAGGCTCTGGCAGGAGAGTTGTATTGAATTTTGTCGTCAGAGTTGGCGCACCACTTTCCTGGGCAAAAGCGTTCAGGATACGCCGTACATAAGCAAGTAGTACTTTCTCGCGGAGATGAGGGAGGAGCCTGCGCAACAGGTCGGCCAGCTCCTCGCCCTCGTCGAGAAGGAGGCGTAAATAGCCCTCGCTTCGTGTCGTCTCCAGTAGTTCGTGCAACTGCTTGTATGCTTTTTCGTGTGTTCCCTGCTGGGAATAAGCCAGGACCAGCACCACCTGGGTCTCTAGCTTGAGGTAGATATGGCCCGTTTGCAGAGCGGCTGCGTATAAACTTTCCAGCATCTCTATCACAACAGTGAATTCTCTCTGAGCCAGGAGGAGACGCGCCCGCAGCAATTGTTCGCGCTGGCGCTGCAGCAGGGGCAGGATCTCTTCGCGCCGCTCAATGGCAAACAAGCGTCCTGCAGTCGCCAGATCGCCATTTGCAAGCTGAATGCGAACCAGCGTGGCCTGAACCTCGCGATAGAGCTGGTAGTTATGCGGTGAGATGGATATTTGTCCCCGTGCCAGCCATGCTGTGAGACGCTGCTGTGCCTGCGCTGTCTGACCACGTGCGTGCTCAATGAAGGCCAGGCGAACCGTCGCCTGGGCCTGAAACTCTTCCACGTTCATCTGGTTACCGATCTTCAGTGCCTCGTGCGCGGCCAGTTCCGCTTCTTCCAGATTGTTCCACTGATAAGCAATTTGTGCCAGTCCTAGCTGGGTGCGGGCGATATCGTCGCGATCATCCTGCGCCCTGGCCTCGGCCTGCATCTGGCGAAATTGCTCGGCTGTGTGACGCAGTTCTCCCTGTTCAAAACTCACCCCGCAGAGCATGCCCCTGGTAGCGCGCGCGTAAGTATGGTTACCTTGCTGTTCGCAGAGTATCCGCGCTTCAAGGAGGAAGTCGTGTGCGTTTGCAAGATTGCCGTCGAGCATCTCGCCAATGCCCACCGTGGTCAGGGCAAGATTGCGCCACGTGCGATCTTCCTGGGGAAGCCAGGCTAGCGACTGCCTGGCCCAGGTTACTGCCTGGAGCATGTTCCCCTCTTGACGTGCCAGAAGTGCCCGGAAGGCGAAAATCTCGGCCAGCCTTGCGGTATTGTTCGCGTCTCGCCATTTCTGTTCTGCCACCTGGAGCAGGTGTTGGATGTGCTCTCTTCCATCCGTAAAACGCGGCCCTTCCATCAGGATGAAGAGCAAAGTCATGGCATACTCTACACAAAGGTCCGGGTTGCGTTCCAGTTCCTTCTCTGGTAGGCGTTTCAGCCAGCGGTTCATGCTGTACAACTCTGCGATAGCAGGAGTGTTCCTCCGCCGTTTGCTCTCAATAAACCGCTCGATCAGGTCGGCTGCATGTGTAAATTCCGCGGCGTCCAGCGCGGTCTCGATCGCTTCAGTGAGTAGCCCATGCTCCTCATACCAGGTGCTGGCTCGGGCCGCGATCTGGCGCAAGTGCTCATCTCCCATGCGCCTGCGGGCCTCCTGTTGCATTGCCTCAGCAAAGAGAGAATGATAGCGAGCCCATTCACCTGTCCCGTCTAATGGGATCAGAAAGAGATCACCTACGCGCAGTACTTCAAGCAGCCTCGCGCTGTCTTCGCGCTCCATTATAGCATCGCAAAGCGAGGCAGTGACGCGCGGAAGGATGCTGGTTTGTAGCAGAAACTCCTGCTGTTCCATCGGCAGCGTGTGTAGTACCTCGTTGAGAAAGTAATCCTGAATGCTCCAGTAACTACCCGCGAAGGTCGCAAGCACATGCTCGATCTCCTGCTCGTTGTTGGACCGATGCAGCGCACTGGCGAGCAGACGTATGCCGGTTGGCCAACCTTCCATGCGCTCGTAAATCTGGCGCAGGGTTCTCGGCGAGAGCTCAAAGGAAAGCTCCTGCTGGAAAAAAGCACGCGTCTCTTCCAACGAAAAGCCCAGGTATGGAGGATAGAGGTCCAGCAATTCGTTGCGTGCCCGCAAGCGTGCCATTGAGAATGGAGGATCGCCGCGGATGAGCAGGATCAGGTGGAACGAGGTTGGCAGGTGATCAAGGAAAAAACTGAACGTTCTGGTCACCTGAGACGAATGAATCACATGAAAATCGTCTAGAATCAGAATGTTTGGATGCTCAAGCTGGCTCAATTCATTAAGCAAGGCGGTGAGCATCATTTCCAGGGGCTTGAATGACGGTAGTCGATGCGCGAGCAGCAATTCTAGCGCCTCCTCGCCAAGTCCTGCGTGGAATTTCTGGCAAGCGGCGATGATATAGCGCCAGAAGCGGATCGGATCGTTATCGCCCTCGTCCAGGGTGACGCTGGCAACCTGGGGAAAGTCCCTGTGTGCGCTCCGTGCGGCGATCCATTGATTGACCAGCGTTGTTTTGCCATAGCCAGCCGGCCCGGCGATGAGCGTTAATTTGTGCTCCAGCCCCTTATCCAGCCGTTCTAGCAGATGCTCGCGTGGGAGGAGCGATTTCTGGAGGCGTGGCAACTGTAGCTTTGGCATCAACAGCGGTTCGAATTGCATATGTTTCTCTCCCTGTTTTTGCTCCCCAACAAAAAGCTATGGATGATTATAAATCGATGTGAAGCAAAAAACAAGTGCTCCCCAACAGGCATATATCATCTTGCCGACCCATCGCAACAAGGTGGAAATCAGCTTGCTCATGCCCTGGGTGCGGCTTCACGGCTTAGAATGTGTTTTGTCCCGTAAAGTATAGTCAGGCCTTCTCTTTCGATAGACTCTGGGGGACAATACGCGCCAGGGAGTACAAAATCCAGCCAAGATGGGGTACACTCTTCTCAGGGTACCTAAAAAATCATAGCGGTCGCCTTGCTGGGCTAATGGAGATGAATAGTCACTGCCACCGTTGGCAGTAACGAGAACTGGCTGGCTGCCGCCGCGACAATCTGCGAATCATGGAGTTGAAAGAGAGGCACACAGTCATGGCACTCATTGCACCAAAGGCTTATGAAAGGTTGCAAACACTCTTTGCAGAAGAGCTACAAAACGATGTCACCATTACTTTCTTCACCCAGCACGAGTCGCCCCTGATCCTTCCAGGGCAGGAGTGCAGATACTGCAAAGATGCGCAAGCGTTGCTTGAAGAGTTGGTAGGCACCTCGGAGAAGCTTCATCTCACGATGAAGGATTTTGTCCACGACGAGAAAGATGCACAGGAGCAGGGCATTGAGCGTATCCCTGCCATTGTCTTGCAAGGGCAGACCAAAGGAACCGTGCGGTTCTTCGGAGTCCCAGCAGGATATGAATTCTCGACCCTGGTAGAAGCCCTGCTCGATGTCTCTAAGGGAACAGCATCTGTGAGCGAGAAAACCCATGAGGCATTCGCAAAGATCGATCAGGATCTGCACATCCAGGTGTTTGTCACTCCGACCTGCCCCTATTGCCCCAGGGCTGCCAGATTAGCTCACGCGCTGGCGGTTGAAAACGAGCATGTCACCGCCGATGTGGTGGAGATTTCCTCGTTTATCGACCTCGCACAGCGCTACCGGGTTCAAGGGGTTCCCAAAACGGTGATCAATGACCGCGTGGAATTTACCGGGGCACTCCCGGAGTCGCACTTTGTCGAAGCCGTTCTCCAGGCGCTGGAACAGTAAGAGAAGCAGTAGGAGAAATTGAAAAGAAGAGAAGATAGTATGTAGCTGCTGCTGCCATGCTTCTTCAGGATGGTTGTAACCTCCTGATCTCGTCCGTCTGGTTGCACGACAACTATAAAATTTCCGCATGTTGTTCCAATTATGTTTACAAAAAGATCGCTATTCAGAAGCACGTCGTACGCCAAAAAAACGATACACGAGAGACAGGGGGTGCGTTTCATAATTTTGCATCATTGGAATCTGTCCATGTAGGGGCGCGATTTATAAGCCCGTGCACCGGCCAGGGGAGAGCCACGGGCTTATAAATCGCGCCCCTACATGGACAATGGACCTGATCATGCTGGTCGTCGGCGCTTGCTCCATGCAAACAAATGAACCGCACCCAGAGACAGGTTGCATCTTTTATCTCAGCCCAATCGTGTTACACTAGAGTTCGTGTGCCTTACGTGTCATAGAGGAGTGGAAACTTATTATTCAATTGCATCGGTGTCTACTATTATTTACTGAGGCTGTTGTTTTTGTTGTACCAGGCAAAGGATCTTCTCTTCCACACGTTATAACGATAAGTAAATCCGCACATGGGGCAATTCCAGCAAGAAATAGAACAGGGTAAAGAGGGAGGACTCGCCATGACAACAGACAACGAGAATACTCTTGATACCAGAATCATGGTTTCAATAGAGCATAATGATATAGAAAAGAAGCTGCGCGAGAGCGAAGAGCGTTTGCGCGAAAGCGAGCGGCAATTCCGTATTATATTTGAGCAGGCGGCTGTAGGGATGGCGCACGTGAGTATCGACGGACGCTGGTTGCTAGTCAATCAGAAGCTATGCGCTATCCTCGGTTATACACGTGAGGAATTGCTTGAGCTGACATTCCAGGATATTACGTATCCTGATGATCTCGAAACTGATCTTGAGCAGGTGAACCGCTTGCTAAAAGACGAACTGCAGACATATACAATGGAGAAACGCTACTTCCGCAAGGATGGCCCGCTCGTCTGGGCCATCCTCACCGTATCTCTGGTACGGGATAATATGGGCAGACCACAATATTTTATCTCTATCATTGAGGACATCAGTGAACGCAAGCGGGCGGAAGCGGAGGTGGCAGAGCAGGCGCAGCAGTTAGAAGCAGTTTTTGGGTCAATGGCTGATGCTGTACTGGTCTATGACTGCGATGGTAACATTGTATTTGCCAGTGCAGCGGCGCAAGAAATCTTTCCGTTAAGCGTCCAGCCGACAACTCCCGTTCAACCAGGACAGAAACACCCATTTCTCTATGTACTATGGGATGAGCAGGGACGACCTCTTTTATCTGAAAGATCGCCTGTACAACGTATTCTAAGCGGTGAGGTGCTCAAAGGCTCCAATGCCCTGGACGTGGTATTTCGCACTGCCGATGCAGAACCTAAGTATCTCAGCATGAGTGGATCTCCTATGCGTAATACCTCTGGAGAGATCATTGGGGGAGTGCTGATTGCGCGTGATGTGACAGAACGCCATCACCTGGAACGCCGCACACAGAAAGCACTCGAAGGTATGCTTGCTATGGCCGAAGCCCTGGTAAAACTGCCCGATAGCAGTGGCGATATAGATACGGTAGGATGCTCGTTGGCGAAATTAACCAGTAGCATGCTTGGCTGCCAGCATGTGAGCCTTCATGTAGTCGAGCAAGAGGCAGAGATACTGCGCCCGGTGGCGGTGTATGGACTCACGCCGAAACAAGAGAGAACATGGTGGGAGGGGCAGCAGCAACAGACGAGTAGCTTAAGCAACAGCCTAACACCAGAGCTTGTCGAGCGCTTGCGTGCTAACGAGGTAATAGTGCTTGATATGACACAACCTCCATTCAACAAACAACCCGATTCGTATAATATCAAGGCAATGCTGGTCGCTCCCATGTGTATAGGCGAACGGCTAGTAGGACTGCTGATGCTGGATTATGGAAAAGTGGGCCATGCCTATACAGAAGGCGAAGTTGCCCTGGCGAGTGCAGTCGCAAAATTATCCGCATTAGTGATTGAGCGTCAGCGTCTATTAAGCGAGCGGGCAGAGGCGCAGGGGCGCGAAGTCGCTTTACGTGAGTCCAACCGGCGTATGGAGGAGTTCCTTGGCGTTGCCAGCCACGAGTTGAGAACACCACTCACCACCATTAAGGCCAATACTCAGTTAGCGCTGCGGCGCCTGAGATCGCTAAGCGGGAAAGCGCTCGTCGCTACTGAAGAGGTGAATGAGAAGGTTAATGCCACACAGGATATGTTGAGGCGAGCAGAGCGACAGATCAGTGTCCTGAATCGCCTGGTTGGCGATATGATCGACATCTCGCGTATTCAGTCAGGCAAACTGCAAGTGCACGTGCGACAGCAGTCGGCTAACCTGGTAACGATCGTACAGGAAATCATACAGGAGCAGCGCAAAGCCGTCCCCGGACGTAGTATACTGTTAGAGATGCCTGCTGTAGAGATGATACCGATTCTGGCTGATCCCGATCGCATCGGTCAGGTGCTTACCAATTACCTGAGCAATGCTCTCAAATACTCGGACGCCAGGGAATCCATCAAGGTGCAGCTAAAGGTCGAGGACACATCTGCACGTGTTGCCGTAAGCGATAAGGGACCAGGAATCTCCGAAGAGGAGCAGCAGCGTATCTGGGAATGTTTTTACCAGGCACCAGCCATCAAAGTGTTGAGCGGCTCAGGTGTAGGTCTGGGACTTGGTCTGTGTATAAGCCAGACCATCATCGCACATCACCATGGGCAGGTAGGTGTGCAGAGTAAGCCAGGCGAAGGTTCCACCTTCTGGTTTACCTTACCTATCGCGCAACCTGCTGGTACTACGACGGAGAACTAGAAATGAAATTACGAAACTGGGCGACCCTTGGAGCGATGGCCCTGGGGGCGGCAGGTGCTGGCATCGCTGTTAAGAGTGTAATGCCCGAAAATTTTGCTACTGAGCAGGTATATGAGACGCAGGAGGGAGTGGTAGACAACTCGACATGGCCTGAGATCGAGGTCACTTTTTTGCGCTGCGGTCACGTAGACCTGCCAGAGTTCCTGGTGGCACGTGGTGCTCTCTCGTTTGCTCCACACACGAATGCATATAGTGCCGTCTTGATACGTCATCCTCAGGCCACATTTCTTTACGACACAGGCTTCTGCACTGATATTTACACGTTCTTTAAAGACCAGTCGCTCTTCTTCCGCACAGTCATCGGAGGCTTTGTCTTTGAACAATCTTTGAGTAGCCATCTCCAGCAATTGGAGATCAAGCCGGGCGACCTCGATTTTGCCCTTCTTTCACACCTCCATTGGGATCACGTCAGCGGTATTCCAGATATTCCAGGTGTGCCACTACGCGTCAATAGAGTGGAATATGAAGCGGCCAGAGAAGGGCTTTCAGGCCATAATACCGAACTGGTGTGGCGGCTCATGGGCAACAACCCGCACCAGCTATTTGACTGCTCAGGGCCTGCTTATATGGGTTTTCGTTCAAGCTACGACCTTTTGGGCGATGGTTCTATCGTACTCGTGCCTTTGCCCGGTCATACACCCGGTAACACAGGAATGTTCATCAATCGTGCGCGAGGATCACGACTCTTTCTCATTGGGGACGCCGTGTGGAGTGCAGAAAACTACACGCGCCCGACAACTATGCATCCCATTCTATGGTCACTCTTTACCAGTGATGACGCAACAGCGCGTCAAACGCTGATAGACCTCCACCGTTTCTATCGCCAGCATCCCGAACTTCCAATAATTGCTATGCACGATGCATATATGCAAGAGGCATTCATGACAGTGGAAGAGTCGCGCCTGGTAAGAGCGCGCTAACAAGGCCGAGTTTGTCTAAACTGCACCGTATGTGCTACACTGCAACAGGGAAAAAAGGACCAGGAAAAACGGGATGACAATGAAGGCAGCACAATCGAGGGTATATATTGATCGGCGTGGCCGCAGGATGAAGCGCATGGGTCTCGCGCAGAGAGCGCAACTGCGCAAGAGCTATATTGCTCAGAGTCCTAGATGGCGCCATCCCGTCGTTGGCTACTTGCTCAGTCCCTTCATAGTAGCGGTGGGCACGATTGGCATTCTCTTTCTGCAAAAAATGTTGGGATTGCTTCATTTTGCTGGCTCTCTCATGACCCTGACCGTTCTGTTTATCGCTCTCTTCTGGGGAGTCGGTCCTGCCCTGGTCGCAGTTATCTTGAGTACGGTACTGCTTGACTACTATTTTGTTCCCCCTCTTGGGCACGTAGTAATCAATAGCTGGGACGATATAACGCAACTGTTACCTTTTATCATATCCGGCCTCACTATCGCTGTGATCACAGCCCAGCGCGAACGAGCCCGTTTGAGCGCCCTTTCCACCGAGCAAGAACTCCAGGCCTACGCTGAAGAACTGGAAGCAATGAACCAGAAACTTGGAGAAGCCAACGAAACGAAGGACCGCTTCATCTCGATCGCCTCGCACGAACTGAAAACGCCCATAACCACCATTCGCGGGCAGGCGCAGTTAATAATACGCCGCTTGTCGAAACAGGAAGATCTCTCTCCCGAGATGGAAGCAATCGGCTCGACACTCAATAAAATCAACGATCAGACCACGCGCCTGACGGGCCTCATCGACGAATTGATGGACGTGAGCAGCATACGTGCAGGCAAAGTAGAGTTACGCAAGCAAAAATGCGACCTCAAGGACACCTGTCGCGAGGTAGTTGAAGACCAGCGGCTCTTAAGCGGGCGTGTAATCACGCTGGATGTGCCATCAATGCCTGTGAAGATGCAAGTTGATTGTGAACGCCTGGCGCAGGTCTTCGTCAATCTCATCAGCAATGCCGTAAAATATTCCCCTGAGGAGAGCCGGGTCGAGGTAACGGTTAGCAAGCAGGATCACATAGCCCTTGTCCAGGTCAGAGACTATGGTAAAGGTATCTCCAAAGATCTGCAGGAGCGCATCTTCGAGACATTTTATCGTACGCCCGACGCCCAATCTTCATCAAAGCGCGGCCTGGGTCTGGGCCTGGCGATCTCGAAGGACATAGTCGAGCGCCATGATGGCCGTATCTGGTGTGAGTCAGAACCCGGCCAGGGAAGCACCTTTTCTGTAGAGCTTCCCTTGCGCTAAACGTTGGTAAGATACCGATCTATGATATCTTGTGCCACCTGCCACCGCGCTCATTTGTCCTGATCCAATGCAAGACTTGAATCCTTCATAGCAGTAAATCGCCAATGACCACCCCGTTCATACGTCTTTATGCGGTGACAATTCGCACAACGAACTTCACATTTTGCGATTTCGGATGAAATTCTGGTCCAGCCACAATTTTGAGAGAGCATGTGAGATATCTCATCAATCTTTTCACCATATATATGATCGAATTCGAGCACACGGATATCGGAGCAACTACAGTCAACGCAGGGGTGGGTAGAGAGGTAGACATGCACAAGTTGGTAGGTTTTACGTGTCTCTTTAATTGGGTGAGTACTGCGCCAGCCTCTTTCGTGCTCAATACTTTTGATACGGTGACAATTGGTACAGCGAACCTCGCATTTAGCAATCTCAGCCTCGATAGCCTGCCAATAAGAACCCCAACTAATCAGATCTGCTATCTCGCGAGATTTTTCTCCATTGACGTGATCGAATTCAAGAAGGCGTAAGTCGGTCTGACCGCAATCAACACATGGATGTTTGGAGAGGTAAGCAGCAATACGGTACATGCTTTCGGAGCGTACATGCCTTTTGTATGCACGAAGTCGATCCTTATAGATCTGTTTGTTATTCTGGTAATGGCGCTTGCTAAGCTCTGCCTGGCAATATTTACAACGTGATTGACGTATACCTCGGTTTTTGTATTCCCATTTGAAATCTTCCTCTGCATCCCTCTCTTCGCCGCAAGCCGAGCAAATCTTCTTCATTGTGAAAACTCCTAATTTAGAAAAATGTACCTGGACACTTCACCCAGATATCTAACATATGCTAATCTTGGCTGAGGATTCCAGTGATGAAGCTCGTACTGCGTTGAAGTTGTTGTTCAGATATGTCTCTCTCAACGGCAACTTCTGTGAGCATAGCCCGCATCGCCTCAACTAATCCCATACCAGTAAGTATCCCGAAATCAGCATAATATGATTCATGTGCTTCTTCAAAATCAGCCCGAAAGTCAGGATCGGTGATTTGTACCTGTAATTGTGTTGTGGTATCGTGTTAGCCGAGTATCTTTCTGCCTTTCTATGGTACCTTTATTCAGACTTCAATTATACTATTACATATTAGCACTGACTATTAGTGCCAATATGTAATAGTATACACTAGTGCCGCAAGTCAATGATAGAATGTAGATAGTATCAAGAGGAAAGACAGATAGGAATGGGAAGGTTACAAATGCAGGAACTGGTTGAGGCACGAGGCCATTAACATGTCAAAACTATCTCTCATGTCCGACGTAAACTATACTACCGTCAGGAGGATAGAGGATAATCCGAATAGAGACTTTGCAGTCACTACACTTGAGAAGGTCGCAAAAGCTTTGAAAGTGGATGGGGTCAGAGTTCTATGAGATATATCGGATGAGGGCGATAGTTAGTCAGATGACCGCCAGGAATGTTACAGTGCCGATTAGTGCAGCGTTTGAGAGACTTTTATAACTGATCTCCTCGGTAATACAAAAAGCTCCTGACAATGATTGTCAGGAGCTTTTTTGATAGACAGGGGCGACACGAATCGAACGTGCAACCGCTCGTTTTGGAGACGAGTGCTCTGCCAGTTGAGCTACGCCCCTATGGATATGTCGTGATAATAGCAGAGCGAGACGGGTTTGTCAAGGCCATCGGCGTTCTGTATTTAGCATAGGAGCGATCCTTAACAAGTACTTCGTAAGTCACTCTTCTCTATGACATGCTGCCCATTGTTCTACCGTTCACAGTAGTTTCGCCTATGTCCAACCTGTTGCTCTACTATCTCCCGTACCTTGAGTCGCTGCTTCATGTCGCATCCCTCTCAGGTTTTTTATTTAGTCTAACATAGCTTGACGCCACACGTAAATATATGATACACTACTAAATATAAAAGATTAATAAATACTTGTATAATCAAAATTATACATACTAATATATAGTAAATTTTATAGGTAATCAAGATCAAGTAATAGGTAACCAGACCTGTATTGTTGGATAATCTCGTAGTGAGGATCAATAGGGGGAATAGATCGTGAGAGACACATCGCAGCAGGGATTAATTTCCCACACCGCTATTTTGAATCGGCTTGTCCAGTTGGGGTTTGAGGTGCTACTACCCTGGGCCGATCATTTAGGGTATGATTTGGCCTATTACGTGGTAGAGGAACATCGCAACTTTGGGTTCTTCGTTCACCGAGAAGCGCGACTTGTACGTATCCAGTGTAAAACAGCGTGGCTCTCGAAAGATGGAACGTACCTGGAATTTAATACCTCAACGGTATCACCTCGAAAAAAAGGTCCTAACAGGAAGTCGGGGTACAAAGGGAAGGCGGAGTACTTTGCAGTATACAGCCCCGATACAGGGAAAATTTATATGATTAGTGTCGATCAGGCTGTGGACGGAAATATGAACTTGCGATTTAAGAGCGCGGGGGTAATACGTAGTAATGGAAGACAAAGCTGGCGTGTTTCCTACGAAGAGGCAGTGAATAGCAACGTAAAGTACTGGTGGGCTGAGGACTATGAAACATAAGGCAAGAGCCGATGACCATTCTAAATCTCATAATCTTCTGCCCAATTAAACCGAGGGTTCTTGATTTCCTTGTAGGGTACAATATACGTCTTCTTGTGGTTCCCGCGCACCAGCCCCGCACTCTTAAACCGCAGTATCATGCTACCGCCTTTTGGAGCTTCGTTGACGGAAACCATGTACACTTAAGCAACCATTGTATTTATTTGATTGGCGGAGAGGGAGAGATTCGAACTCTCGGAGGCGATTAACCTCAAGCGATTAGCAATCGCTCGCACTAGGCCACTATGCGACCTCTCCTAAAAAATCCTGACAAACCGTCTTATCAAAAGATAAGTGCTCCAGATTTTAAAACCACGGTACTATCCACGCAAGCGATGATAACATGTCTCTCGATGTTTGTCAACAGTTTGCCCACACGTGATCGTTCGATAGTTGGTACCAGGAGGTCAGGCAGGAACAAGCCGTGAGGTTCCCTCGTAGCTCTTGCTTACTGCAAAAGCGCTAGCAGGTTGGCTCCGTCCTGCGCATTGAGGAAGTTGCCACACCAGGCAAGTAG